>Ga0209631_10008046_pt1 | contig 10376 bp, 5 predicted proteins | sample COG_08_FD_184752 | JGI IMG/M metagenome (GOLD analysis project Ga0209631, IMG submission 184752) | Pelagic Microbial community sample from North Sea - COGITO 998_met_08 (SPAdes) (version 2) | ecosystem: Environmental > Aquatic > Marine > Neritic zone/Coastal water | place: Helgoland, sampling...
AAAGACCTGATATTCTTCTGAACATTCTTTTCCAGTATATTTACGCTATTTATGTTGGAAAAACGAAAATAGGATTTACGCATTACGACACTCATCAACGCAATGTAATGATTACTTACACGGATGATAGATTGTTTGGTGAAGCCCAAATGGGTACCAAACCAGTAGATTACATATATCAAGGACGAGACATGCGAGACATTCAGTATATAATATACGATACTGGTATAACCGTGTCCGAAACCGATACTACACCCCTCTTGATCGTAACTAAGTACAACGGTTTGATGGCCAAGATGATTGATTATGGAGCATGTGCTGCTTTCATGAATACCCCCAAGAAAAGTGAGTACAAACGACCGTACACGTTCGTTACTGCTCCAAAAAATTTGAACTCAATGGGAGGTGGGTTTGACGCGTACGAGAGAACCAAGACAAGCGCTTCAGCAAGAAACACCCAGGAACTTCAATACTTGCTTACTAATATACGTGAAAACATGGATAAAGGACTCAATGTATGGGATCCATCTACCCAGCAGCCGACCCAGGCGGAATCTCAAAGAATTTACAGTCCCTTATTGGACACATTGAACAATTTTACTGCACAATTCTACAACGACAATCGACTTGGAATAGACACTTGGGTGGGAACCTATCCAAACGACCTTGGTGTCCATGTCAGATCTTTGAAAAACGGCGCGCGAGACATGTACGCAGTCGGCGAGGGAGGTTGGCATCCAGTGCCGTCGCGTTCCAAGGCGGGTATCGACGGATTATCTGAGTTCGAAGATCCTAAAGCGTTAATGAATGGACTGGCGAGATATTGTCACCGTCTAGGTCACACGCGACCAGTATCATTTAACCCATTAAAAGACGGAGGAGGTTCGTCGGTATTATATTACCTAGAGCCAGAAATAGGAAATGAAATCGACGACCTTTCATCAATTAATTGTTTAATCTTAAGCGCTAACCCTTCCAAATCGGCAAAACGCATGAATAGTTTCTATACAAACTATAAAAATATAGATGATCTTGCGAAAAAATGTAATTTCACCATTCCAGAGAATCTGGGGGAAACGGTTTTGATTGGACCGATTGACAATCCTATATGCGCGAACGCCTTTGATGAAGTTGTGAGGTTACAAACAGGATCGACATTGGAAAAGCCGTTGTATAACCCTTTGGTAGATGCTCCAGGATATGACAAGACCAAAGGTGAAATACTCGACGACGTTGTGTTGACGGGAACTAATTTTCCGGGCACAAGACGTCTAATGGATAAAGGTAAAAATTTAAGGATTTACTCCCTTCAAATCAACCCGGAAGCATTGCGTATGAAACGGAACGGACAGTCGTCATTGGTATATAAAAGCTACCAAAACTGGTTGGATTACAACGATATTCCAGCAGAGAAGGATGGATCTTATTTAGAAACCGTTAACTTAAACGTTATAACAATCACTCCGAAAACTGAACATGTCATAAAGCTAAATCATGGTAATGATTTATGGGAGGCGAACAAGGCATTGACTGATTACCCGACGGCGATTACTGTTAACGGTGGATACTTTATAGTTGGTGCAAATCAGAACGAGTTGACAACAAATATAATTAACAGAGGGGACATGGGAAAACCCATTGGGTTTTATTATGATAAAAATATAACGGATAACGGTACATACCTCCCAATACCAAAACCTTACAGACCTTATTTCGGAGTTATTTCATGTAAAAATAATAAAATTTCAATAGAATACCATGAAAAATTTATTAAAAAACATAATACACTTGACCAAGTTATACAATACATGCTGGACGACAAAACAATATACTCTACAAAGCAACCAGTTATAAAAATGAATAATGGCAAAACAAAAGGTAGAACTCCGGACTTGAAAAACAACAAGGATAATTACGACTGGGCATTCTGTAGCGGACCTATGCTTGTTTCTGGTGGAAAGGTCGTATTCAACTTTGACACAATGTTTACGAAACAATTTACCATAAATGACAGCGATAAACCTATAAGAGGAGGAACGAAACCACCCAACAATACTGTCTACAAACTCCTTCCCAGCGCCCTTAATAACTTCATGTTCAAGAGTGCTTCGACATTAGATACGGCCTCAGCATATGGATCACGTCATTCAAACAGAATGATGATTCACAATGTTATGGGGATTACAAAAACAGGAGTTGTTATGTTTTTCATGATAGAAGGAAGAGGGTATGACGCTCCTGGACTTGACAGAGTACAAGTGGCTAATTTAGTGAAGAAATTCAACATAGAAACTGCCATATCACTGGATGGAGGATTCAGCGCGAACGCTGTTTACAAGGCGGACGGTTCTAACAATAAATGGTTACAAAATGACCCGGATAAAAGAAAATTAGGTATATCAATTTCATTCGCCTTTAAGAATTAATAGAATTATATAATACATATGAATTATATAAATTAAAAATACATCACTTAAATCTCATTATATTAAAAAAAAAATAAATCACTTAAATCTTTGTGACTCGCGAATTCCGTCATATCCGGGAACCAAGAAGCAAACGGTTTATAAAACGTAATACCATTTTTAGATACTTCCGTGATGTGCTTGTTCATCCGTTCTACCTCCTTGTTTACATACTCTATTTCAGACTCGGGGATGTCCTTGTATCTATAGGCCAGAGTCATATGGGGTATCAATCCGTCATCTCCATGCCCCACATGTTTTGAAATTTTGTTCCTAAGGTCGGTTAATATATCGGATGTTTCTTTGTCCAGTATTATACCCACGCTAAGCACGCCTCTTTTTATACAGTCGTCTCTAGTGAGTACATTTGTATTGAACTCTTTGACATATCCCACCCCCAAGTTGATGTATTCATCTATCTTCAACATAACATGTATCCAAAAATCCTTACGAAAAATAGGCCCCCGTCCGCTCAACGGAACAACATAATTACAAACTTCTTCCTTTTTCCTTTTTCTTTCTGGATACTTCAAATAATACGCATCGGACCCGTGATAATATCCATTAGCCATATATTCCCAACTCTGTTGTTTTGCTTCACGTAGAATCTTACGTTCTTCAAGTGCTTTTTCTTGTTCGTCTAAAAATTTCCGAAACATAGGTAATTCTTTCTGTTTTTGACACCAAACATTGAAAACAGTCATATGATACGAACTCGACGGTAGAGGGGCATAATACTTACTTAGTATCTCAGAATCAGCTATAAATTTTTCTATAGATGAAAGGTCATCTTTGAGCATAGATATAGTAGTATAGCCGTTAAAACTTCTATACGTACCGTCGGTATTTACTTTCGCATTATACGGGATATTTGACATTGTTTCTTCAGTCATTCTCGATATAATAAATAAAAATCACGTGAAAAATTCAATTATATTTAGGTTTCGTTGAACAGCGTTCGACTCGTCTTTTTAAAATATTTAGATTTAAAATATTTTAAAACCAATCATAAAATGGAACAATATATTAAAATTAAAAAACAATGTTGCGAAGTTCAACAAAAATCATGGAATGAAATGCTTAAAGAAACAGAAGACAGCTCTATTTCAAGTACAATACAAGCAATCCAAAAGGAAAAAGAAATGGCTTTTTCTCATTACGAAAAATTATTTGAAGCTCTTAATGATGTAGAAGATAAAGAGTTTGTTGAAAATGAAAGAGTTAATATGTTGGAAAAAATGGTAGAATTAGCTGAATTTGAAACACACGAAACAATACAAAAATACGCAATCGAAGTAAACGAATGGGATGTTGAAATAGGAAATAATTTAGGTGTTAATAATTTTGTAGTAAGACGAAACATGTCTGATATTAATGAAGTAGTTGATGTGATTAATCTATTATATGAAACATGGACTAGTTCAAAGTGGATAGCGATTATGGGTCCAGGTGCTGCTGTCAACGATGATATTTATACGATTATGCCAGGGAGTATTCAGGAACAAACTCCGGTCGAACTAATATACTTTGGAAAAGACGTCACTGAAATATCCGACGATTTTTCTAGAAGGAAAAGTCAATGGCTGACATTTGTTTATTTTCATACTGAATCAAAATGTAATAGATTCGGACTAAGAGCTTTTTCAAAAGTTTCTTGGTTAAAGGAAATAAAAATACCAGACTCGGTTACGGAGATTGGCGCTGGTTGTTTTTATCTTAGTGGTCTTAAAAAAGTGAAGTTAAGTTCAAATCTGAAAAGTTTAGAACCCGAAACTTTTCGTGATACTTATGAATTGAAAAACATTCATATTCCAAAATCAGTAACAACCATCGGAGAAAAGTGCTTTTCTTTAAGATGGTTCGCAATGATGTATATTGATGAAACCGGACTTGATAGTATTACTGGACTTGAAAGTGTCATTGATATTGGTCAAGAAGCGTTTTTGAATCAATGGAAACTGCGTACTTTGAAATTCGGAAAACAACTAAAAAGAATAGGAAGTTCATCATTCAAAGGATGTAATAACCTAAAGGAAATAACATTTAAATATTACAAGGACTTAACCATACTTCCAGAAGCTTTTGCTGGATGTGATAATTTAGACACAGTGAAATTAGAAATAGGAAATTCTATTACTCCGATAAATTGGTTACCTATTATAAATGGAGTATTTGATTCTTGCAAAAAATTAATTGAAATGTCTCAAATATGGAAGAAACAGATCAATAGTCTAAGGGCAAATACCGGAAATCTCTATAATAAGTTTTCAGACGTGACGCTTTATGTTGCTTATCAAAATCAGTTTAGAATCGACGAGGCACAGCTTCTTTTGAAGTTACCGTCTGGTGGTTTTATTAGGGACCAGTTAGCTGGATTTTCACCGGCGATCGGAACAACCAGAACGTTAGCCAATGGAGATATTATTACTTTTAACGGTAACGGAAGTTCTGATTTGACAGCAACACATTCAAACTTTGAAAATATGAACATAACATACCACCCAATGATTGGTCAAAATGCCGAATGTTTTTTGGGTGTCTTTAATGCATTAAGAAGAGAAGGTTTATCCGTTAGTGATTATTCAATATTATGCCCTTTGTACCAAGAAAGTAGAAAAAATCGTAATAAAAACATTATTGGATGGAGTAACAACTTTGACTATCAGTTAAACGTAACGGGTAAAGCGAAGAAATCAGAATCCGAAAATAATAATAACATTATCGCCAAACAACGCGAAGTTACCGAAGAACTTAATTTAAACCTGGAAATCAACACAATAGGTCCGACAACTAGATTTCCAAAATATTCGTTTGGATATGGAATAACAAACTACAACCGTGATCCTGTTTCTTTTTACCCAGACATTAAAGGTGACAAGGAAGATGTATCTAGACAAGTTATGGTAGTTGTTTTGGAAGAAATCGCAAGTATGAATAGAAATCATGTTAATAATCATATTCAAGTAGAAGAAGATATTATTGGGTTTGTAAGAAAACCTTTATTAAGTGTTATTCCATTATTGATAAGTGAATTAGCAACTAAAATACCGCAAGAACACCGAAATAAAAATGTGAAATACGCGAAAAATTTAGAAATGTTACTTATAAATCTACGTGATATAAATAATAATATTGAATAATATTGAATAATATTGAATATCAATTGTCAAACATGTTAGGTTTATTTTATTATTACAAGGTAGTTGAATATTATATAAAAGATGTTACAGAAAAACCACATAAAACCACAAGAAATAACATGACAATAAATCGCGATTCTCATTGGATTGACGTTGCGTTGTTACGTCCTGGAGAAAGTGCTTTTATTGATAAAAAAGAAAGCCCTGTTGTCATTAGGAAACCACCAGATGATATTTCTTGGTGGAGTTGGAAAGGAGGTCCGCCAACAAGAAAATAGAAAATCAATTATTCATAAAATATCAATAATTGATTTTGCCTTTTAAAATTTATCGTAAAAATATAAAATTGAAAATTACTTTTTTATTGTAATACACAATAAAAAATGGAACTAGTACCTGATATTATGAATAATGCAATTTTTTCTTTATGCAACAAAACATGGCAAAAAAATTACGAGTTATTTTTGTTCAATATAAAAAATCCTTCAGAAACGGAGCGTGAAATAATAGATTGTGTAAAGTATGCCTTTTCGGACTTTATTAAGATTCATTCGGACGCGATCCTAAATTTTAAAGTCAAAAATAAAAACAAAGAAGATAATATCGGATTGTTATGGCTTTCGTATTGCGACAGTATTGATTTGTTTGAAAAGATTGCCGTTGTTTCGCGTAGACCTCGTATTTTAACAATTTAATAATTAATATAAACATTGTTTAATAATATTTATTATTAAATAAAATGAATGGAACAAAATATTATATTAATTTACAAAAAACCATTTTATCAAGCGAGTTACCACGTCAAACACAATATAGCTTAATAATTGCAATATACAAGGTTCGTTTTGAAAAATGTGATTGTGAAATTGAAAAAAATAAAATACTAAAAAAACAAGAAGAGTTTATTAACCTCTTCTCTTTTAATGCTCCTGTTAAAGCACTTGATAAATGCTTGGCTCGTGATTTCGGCCACAGAGACGCAAGACACGATTTTAAAACCATTGATTGGAATAAATCAGCTGAAAACCAGATAGACTCTTTAATTGTTGGTGGAAATGATAGTCGGTGTACAATAAGCAGTGGCAGTGAAATAGATTATTTAGATAAAATATCTGACGAATACAAATTAGACGGTTCAAATGCTGAAGGATATGTTCGGTTTGACTTTACGAGTACCATGTTAGAAGATCCCAATTTTTTTCTTGAAGATTTTCTTAAGAACATTGCACCATCGCTATTAAATGACCAAATTTATAATATAATGGACACGCAATCAACGTCGTTCCTTCGTAATATTTCAAAAAGAGCAGCTGTTTCAAGAAAACCTTATTGGTGGGTTTGTCAAACTATGCAAACATTGTATGATCCAGCAAGTAAACTTAAATATGTAAACTTTGGAAACAGTGAAAACCATTCCGTGTTTTCTGGTCCAACAAGCAGTTCATTACCTAATGTTGGATTCTGTTGGCAAGATCCGTCAAAACACCCAACGACTGTTTACAAACAATGGCCTTTAACGGGCGACGTAAATTCGACAGATGGAAGGGCGTCGGAAACAAGTGACCCAGAAGAAATGTTGAATATAAATGCAGACCTGGAAATGTTTTGGAATGTTGACAAAAAACTATTAAAAGATCCAAAATGGGTAAATGATCATAGAAACCATTCTGCGTGTATTTTTATGAGGGGAGCAGATGGTAATAGTCGTTGGGCTGACAAACAACTCGCCGCGAAAACATCCAATATGAAATATTCATTTGTGAAGGCGGTTAAATCAACTGCATATAGATTATTCGGGTTGGGTCAGGGGAGTGCTGTTGAAAGAGATGCTATAGCAGTTAAAGAAATTAAAGATCTTAAATACAGACAGGATTTCCACTTTCTTGCAAAACGGTGTGGTGACGGAGCACAGGCGAATGTATGCACTGAAAATGAAATTAATTTCATAACTGATTATGGTGATGGTGTTTTTCGCGAACTAAAAAGCGATGGTGTTCACAACTTCGTTTCTATTGATTCACTTGCGATCGCGTCAGCTATGTTATATGGTTCTCCAATCATTACAAAATGCTACCCCACAACTTCATCTGAAACATCAATTGCTTGGACTGCGGCGGGGCAAGGTGTTGAAAATGGAGAGTCTATGCAACGCGGGATTAGTATCTTCATTAGAAATAGTATGATGACTGTGAAAAAAGGAGATTATGAAAAATTACTAGATGATTCTTCAAATATCCCCGATATTTTTAACACAACATCACTGGGAGGTGAGTGGTTAGTTACTGCATCTGAAATTTTATCATATGACATGAGAAATATAAGATTGATAAAAGTCAGAGGAAATCCAGGTGTGACATTTGAAGATGCTAAGGTTGAGGCAATGAACCAACAACAAGGGGTCGGTACATTGCCTGACTGGTTATCCAAACCTATTGAAATATTCATTTACGATATTACTAACCCAAGCAATCCACCATTGTCAAAGTTACCACCTGAAGTGGCAAATGATCCAATATGGGCTTCTGAATCGGTTTTTTATGTATTCGGTAAAGGAAAGGACGCTCCTCATATTAAAATATTTTTATATATTTATTGTTTCATGTTACAGTATTATAAATCTTTATCTAAGCTAGACATAATATACGAGAATGCAAAGGTCGAATTTGATAAAACAACTAGTTTACTAAACGAAAACAAAGTTACTGATCTTGATTCACTGATGTCATTATTTACTCCACTTCCATCCGACTCTGACACATTTCTTCAACAGATAGAAGTTGCTCAATTTCAGCAAACAAGAGCTATGGTTCGTCAAATATTAAAGTTCGACGATGTATACACTGATCTGGAAAATGAAGATAGAGAATTTAGGAAAAATTTTACTCCGTCTATGGTACCAGGAACAGGACTTAATATTCCTACATTGGCTCTAGATGACCTTGCATTGAAAGTTTTTTCGTTTGATGTTAATGAAATGGCAGGTAAAAAAGGTAGGGCTCGCAGACAAACAACAGTTACACAAGAACAACGAGACAAATATTTGATGTACAGAGATTTGTTGTTTCCATTAACACAAGGTCCTTTTGGATACTTTTTCAAATATCAATCATATGGAGCACCTAACAATGAATATTACAATTCATTATGGATACGAATGTTTGATATAGCCCAGGCAAAATCGGCTGCGCTAGATGTTCCTGATACTGGTTTAGAAGGAGAGTTTTTCGGTTCGTTTACAATGTACTTCCCGTATGCACCAGATCAATATCCAAATGACAATAACGCGTTTCAACCAGTTCCGTTAAATCTAGATAAACTAAATCACGGAGTTGGTTGGGAAACTCAAATATCAGAAGGACTACGTGAACGTATGCAAATATTAAACACGATACACTCCGAGGTAAATATAGAAAGTACAGCAGTTGCACCCCGAACTCGGTTAGGAACTGTTTCTAACGTTGATATTTATGTTCCAATAGTAAGAGCATCAACTGATATTCTTCCATTTATTAAATTCCAAGAAGACCCATATTTTACTTCTGTAATGAAAGCGTGGGAAGGTGCTTCTTCGGACGACCAGCTTCCAGATGTCAAGGATATTATTAACATTAACTTTACTCCTACGGCTGCTGCTAATCAATACTTGACGCGTTTAATGTCTGATTTTTACGCTTTTGTTGGAGGAGTATTGAACTTTGAATTGTCAAATATACAAGAAGGAGTATGGGCAGATCCACATAGTATAAATATATATAATTACGAACAACCCGGGGCCACCCCGTCCCAAGTTTGCAGTACGGACAGAGCAAACAGGTATCGTTTATGTGCAGGAGAACGGTTTGGTCCTGATGGTCCAAGAGGTAACGTGGCAAAATCTATCGCCGGTGTTTTTTATCAGAATTTGATAAATATAACACAAGTTGACTATAAAATGTCGGCTATTGAATTTTTAATAAAATTCCAAGATGATAGAGATAATGTTTTAGATTTTGTTTCTAGGAAGTATAACTGGACTGAAAATATGCTTGATGAGTTTATTTCGTTCAAAGATTTTTATTTGAAAACCGACTGCTTATTTTATAGGTTCTTCGTCAAAGATTATTTATTTTACAGCGGGTTTGTGGATTTTTCAAATCCATCTGAAGGGATTACTTCATTTGTGTTAGAATATTATCCAGAACTAATATATATTAATCCATCAGACCCAACCAGTCCAATAAGTATATTACAAATGGCCGTCGATAACATATAATAATAAAAATAGTTTTTGTTTATGATTTTGTAAACAAAAAACATGCTTAACGCTGCTAAAACTAAGAATATTTTATTTTGCAAGTCCATGATAACACCCGGTGTCAATTGTAAGTACGGAAAAAAATGTGATTTTGCTCATTCGATTTCAAAAGTAAACCCACCGAAATGCAAATACGAACAAACAGAAGAAGGATGTTTATGTAAATGGAAAGAAGGGCGAAAATGTTGGAATATTCATATAAACGAAACTAAGCAAGATTATGCAGAACGTCTTGGATTTTTAAACCGGACTCTGTTGTGTGCAACACCTAGCACTCCAGCTCACCACGGAATTGACGGGTTAAATGCGCTAAAATATGCAAGTATGATTGTAAAGAAACTTGCGAAGTTTGAACCAATAGATGTTGAAACAAACGTCGGGGCAATGATTATGAAAAAATGGGGATGGAATCCCAAAAACGGGTTGGGTAAAGATGAACAAGGAATATTGGTTGTTCCATTACCAGTTGTTTTCACG
>Ga0209631_10008058_pt1 | contig 10371 bp, 10 predicted proteins | sample COG_08_FD_184752 | JGI IMG/M metagenome (GOLD analysis project Ga0209631, IMG submission 184752) | Pelagic Microbial community sample from North Sea - COGITO 998_met_08 (SPAdes) (version 2) | ecosystem: Environmental > Aquatic > Marine > Neritic zone/Coastal water | place: Helgoland, sampling...
CGACGGCATGATTGATCCACGCGACACCCGAGATGTGATCGGCATCACCCTATCGACCTGCCATAACAATACGATCCAAGGCACTAAGGAGTTCGGCACATGGCGAATGTAACCCCAATACGAAAAATTCTGATTGCGAATCGCGGCGAAATTGCTCGCCGCATTATTCGAACGGCGAAGGATATGGGCATTGCAACGGTTGCAATCTATTCTGACACGGATGCCTTTGCCCCATTTGTACTGGAGGCCGACACAGCCATCGCCTTAAGTGGTACCACACCAGCTGAAACCTACCTTGACACCGAGCAGGTCCTTGAGGCTTGCCGTGTGAGCGGCGCTGATGCCTTGCACCCCGGCTATGGCTTTCTTTCCGAAAATACGAGTTTCGCCCAAGCGGTTCAGGCCTCTGGCATGATTTTTATTGGGCCATCAACCACTGCGATCGATCAGATGGGCGACAAGCTCTCGGCAAAAGCACTGATGCAGGCCGCCGGTGTGCCGACCCTGCCCGCGATAGCCCTGACGGGCTCTGAAGACTTGGCCGCAGCGGGCGAAAGTATTGGTTATCCTGTTTTGGTTAAAGCCTCTGCTGGCGGGGGTGGTCGCGGTATGCGCGTGGTTGAAACCCCGCAGGCACTTGAAGCGGCAGTCGCATCCGCACAGCGAGAAGCCGGCGCTGCGTTCGGAGATGATACCGTTTTCTTAGAACGATGGCTGAGCAGTTCTCGGCATGTTGAAATCCAGGTCCTTGGCGACCAATTAGGGCACGTCGTGCATTGCTTTGAGCGAGAATGTTCCATCCAAAGACGTCACCAAAAAATAATTGAAGAAGCACCCTCCCCAGCAGTAACCGACGCCATTCGCGCTGCTATGGGCGATGCCGCAGTTGCCGCCGCAAAAGCGATTGGTTACTACTCTGCTGGCACGGTTGAATTCTTGCTTTCGGGTGATGAGTTTTTCTTTCTCGAGGTGAATACGAGACTGCAGGTAGAACATCCCATCACGGAAGAAATCACTGGCCTGGATCTCGTTCGGGAACAAATCCGCGTCGCAGAGGGCCATGCCCTTGAATTCGAGCAGAAGGATCTCAGGATCTCAGGCCATGCGATCGAAGCCAGAATTTACGCTGAGAATCCAGCGCGCGACTTTCTCCCTGCACCCGGCACGATCAAAGCCTGGCAACCCTCGACCGTTGCCAAGGCTCGATTTGATTCAGGCATTGAAACTGGCAGCATTATTGGAACGCAATTTGACCCTATGATCGCGAAGGTCATTGTGCATGCTAAAACACGAGCCGAGGCCATATCCCGCCTGGCCCGAGTGCTCGAAACAACGCGCATTCAAGGGCTAACCACCAATCGAGATTTTTTGGTCGCAACCCTTCGAACCCAAGCTTTTTTAGAAGGCGATACCACAACGGACTTCATCGAGCGTGTCAACCCAGCACGGGAAGCCATCGTCGACGACCAACATTTACATCAGGCTGCGATCGCCGCAGCAATCGAATTACGCGCTCAGCGTCAGAGGCAGGCGCAGGTTCTGAAGAACATTCCAAGAGGCTGGCGCAATTCGCACTTGCCACCGCAACGGGTTTCCTTCAAATACCAAGCCGTTGAACTCAACCTTGAATACCGGACCGAGCGGGACCAATCTTTGCGCTTCAGTGTTAATGGTGAGCCCTGCCACTGCCAGGTTTATGAAGCTGGCGAGGGGGTCGTAGATTGCCGAATCGGCGCCCAGCGATTGCGCTTTGAGGTCAACGCGTACGATGACGAGCTGCTGGTTCATGGGCCTAATGGCGACATGACCCTGCTGCGAAAGCCCCGCTTTCCAAGGAAAGATGTCGACGGCCTCAATGGCGGCCTGACAGCGCCCATGCCGGGCAAAATTCTGGCCGTCAAGACGGCCAACAATGCAAAGGTTTTAAAAGGCGATACGCTCATCATTTTGGAAGCGATGAAAATGGAACATCAAATCCTTGCACCGCGCGATGGCGAGATTGCCAGTGTTAAAGTGATCGAAGGTGACCAAGTCAACAATGGGGAACTGCTGATTGAAATGAAAGATCCGGAGACTGCAGGAGACGCATCGTGACTTCGCAAACCGCAACTCGCTTCGAGATAAAGCAAGGCGCGGCTTGGATTACTCTGAATCGACCCGAGAACCGAAATGCACTGTCCGCCACGTTGGTTAACGAGTTATATCAGCACCTGCAAGCAGCAAACGAGGATGACGCGGTGCGGTGCGTCGTGATCACGGGATCGGGCACGGCATTTTGCGCCGGCGCCGACCTAAAAAGCCCTCCTGGGGCCACGATTTCTGGCGCTGCGTCCGTGCCCTATGCGGACGTTCTCATTGCGATTCAAGAGAGTCCAAAGCCGGTGATCGCGGCCGTCAACGGCGCCGCCTTTGCAGGCGGCCTTGGACTGATCGGGGCTGCTGACATTGTTGTTGTGGTCGATGACGTTCAATGCAGTTTTTCCGAGGTTCGAATCGGGGTGATTCCCGCTGTGATCAGCGTGGTTTGTCTACCGAAATTAGGCCCCCATCACGGCATGAAACTCTTTCTGACAGGCGAACGCTTTAGCGGACGCGATGCCGTTTCAATGGGGCTAGCACATCGCGCCGTGCCCAAAGAAGATCTGGTTAAAGCCGTCGAGGAAGAGGTTGGCATGATTAACTTGGGTGGTCCTATAGCGGTCAAAGAATGTAAGCGTTTGGTTCGCGCCGTTAGCGCCTGGGATCGAGATGAGGCCTTTGCAGAAACGCAACGCTGGAGCGTCAGCATGTTTCAATCTGAAGAGGGCGCCGAGGGCATGGCCGCCTTTCGAGAAAAACGCAACCCCAACTGGGTCGACCAACCTTAACCGCAGCCCGCCGCCCAGATCACAGTACAACATCGGAGTATCTTATGAGCGATATCATCAGAATTGGTAATTGCAGTGGCTTTTACGGCGACCGCTTAAAGGCTGCACTTGAGATGGTTGAAGGCGGTCCAATTGACGTTTTAACCGGAGACTACTTAGCCGAGCTCACGATGAAAATCTTGTACGATCAACGCGAGCAGCGCGGCGCCCACTTGGGTTACGTCGGCACCTTTTTGAAGCAGCTTGAAGAGGTGGTTGCGGCATGTCTAGACCGCGGTATTAAAATTGTGACCAATGCAGGCGGCCTAAACCCCGCCGGACTGACCGAAGAAGTTGAAAAAGTACTCAAAGCCCAAGGCCTGCAGGCAAAGGTCGCTTATATTGATGGCGATGACCTGATGCCAAATCTAGCTGCACTGCAAGCAGCGGGTGAAGCCTTCGTTAATATCGATCAGGGTAAACCGCTCAGTGAGTGTGGTAATGAAGTGGTGACCGCCAACACGTATTTCGGCGCCTGGTCGATTAAAGAAGCCTTAGACCTTGGCGCCGACATTGTCATTTGCCCGCGGGTGACCGACGCCGCGGTCGTCATTGGGCCGGCTGCTTGGAAGTTCAACTGGCAACGCAGTGACTACGATGCCCTGGCGGGCGCGCTCACAGCCGGGCATATCATCGAATGCGGCGCCCAATGTTGCGGCGGCAATTATTCGTTTATCGAGGAAGTACCGAGTTTTCGCAACGTCGGTTATCCCATTGCCGAAATCTCAGCGGATGGCAGTTTTGTCGTTACCAAACATGACAATACTGGCGGCCTCATCTCATCGGGCACGGTCACGGCCCAGCTCCTGTATGAAATCGCAACGCCTGCGTATTACAACCCAGATGTGATTGCACACTTTGATACGTTAAAAATAGAAGACATCGGCCCACACCGCGTTCGGGTATCGGGTTGCCGCGGCAGCAGCCCACCACCAACCCATAAGGTTTGCATCAACACCAAAGGGCTATTCAGAAATGGCGTTGAAATTTTATTGACCGGTCTGGACATTGAGAAAAAAGCCGAACTCTATCTCGACCAAATTTTTCACAACCTAGGCGGTCGAGATCAATTTGAAGACGTTGAGGTTCAGCTCATTCGATCCGACAAAGAAAATCCAAGCAGCAACGAGGAAGGCCACGCGGCTTTGCGCATTACCTGCCTGTCGTCGGATCCGAAAAAAGTCGGCCGGCTCTTTCAAGCAAAGATCACTGAGCTCGCCTTAGCGACTGTCCCGGGGAACACCGGGCGTGGCAACAGCATGGGCGGTGGCGCTGCGACCATTGTTTATTGGCCTGCGCTCATCGATAGCCAGAAGGTCACGGAATTTCTGCACATCGACGGTCAGACCATTGAAGTGCTGCCGACCCAGCGCCTTGGCTTGCCAGAACAATCCTACCAGCAAACGCCGACTCAGCGATCACCCGTACCAGATGGACCGAAAACAACCACAGCCTTTGGCCGCCTGTTCGGCACTCGTTCCGGTGATAAAGGCGGCTGTGCAAACTGTGGGGTCTGGGCCAAAACCGACGAAAGCTTCGCATTTCTGCACGAATATTTGACCGTTGAGCAATTGAAACGGATGTGTCCCGATGTGGCGCAATACGATATTGAACGCTATGAGCTGCCAAACCTTAGAGCCCTGAATTTTTACATTAAAGGCATTTTAAAAGATGGGGTGTCATCGAATAACCGAATTGACGGCCAAGCAAAATCCTTTGGGGAGTACCTACGGATGAAACATATTGAAGTGCCCGAGCAGCTTCTGGCGTGAGCTCGGCACGACAGGCTGCTCACCGGTCAACGCGCGCTGCGCCCACTGCAGACGCGTGACCACGCCATCGCTGTTGCCCTTCACGGCGATCAGGCATTCTTGATGGTCAGACCGCCATCGGCAGGCAGCGCAACACCGGTGACATAGCGCATCGCGGGCAACACAAGACTTAAGGTTGCATGGGCGACTTCTTCGGGCTCGCCATAGCGCCCGATGGCCGTTCGCCGTTTCGCAAAAATGACTTTATGCTCGGCATTAATCCCATTGGTCATCCCTGTATTGATCGGCCCCGGACAAACACAATTTACGGTGATGCCCTCGCGGCCAAATTCAATCGCCATGGACCGGGTCAACCCTATAACCCCCGTTTTTGCGGCGGTGTAAGGACTGCCGTATTTGGTTGCGCCGAGCCCTTCGGTCGATGCGATGTTTACGACCCGGCCGCCATCCGAGGCTCTAAGATGCGGCAGCGCAGCTCGAACCATTAACGTCTGTGCCGTGAGCAAGACGCCAACCACCTGATCCCACGCCTGAAGGTAATGATCAGAATCCAAGGGCGCAGGAATCGAGATGCCTGCATTATTAATCAGAATATCAATTCCGCCAAAGTGGGCCGCAATGTCCGAAACCGTCGTTTCAATCGCATCTCGATCCAACAGATCAAGCACCCAGGCTCGACTTACATACCCGGCCTGGCTCAGTTCATCCTGCACGGCGAGCAAACTCGCCTCATTGACATCGATGAGCGCAACCTGCGCGCCTTCATCCGCAAACAGGTGCGCTGTCGCACGCCCCATACCGCTTCCGGCACCGGTAACAATGGCCACTTTTCCTTCGATTGAACGGCTGAGCTGGCTAAGTCGCGCCATGATTTCTCCAATATTTTTGAACTGCCTTGAGTGTCTCAGAAAGCCTTTGTATTGACCAGAGCGGTCGCGCCCTCGATGCGACTGCGATACACTCTTTGCTCAAATAAGAGGCACCGACATGGCCAGACCAGCAAGACTCGCGCGGATTGATGTGGCAAAGCAAGCAATGAACTTTTCCGCGGCGCATTTTACAATTTTTAGCGCGACCGAGCGGGAAGACCTCCACGGACACAATTTTCAACTTGCCTGTTCAGTAACCGCGCCGGTTGACGACACAGGGCTAATGTTCGATTACGCCATCATTAAAAAGACGATGCGCGCCCTGTGTGATGAAATTGATGAAAAGATGCTGCTGCCGGCACATTCGCCGTTTCTCACAATTACCGAAGACGGCGGTTACACGGTCGCGGTGTTCAATGACGAGCGCATTCCTTTTTTACCAAGAGATGTTCTGGTGCTCCCCGTTGCCAACACAACGGTTGAAGAGTTCTCCCATTATTTCCTTGAGAAGATTCTTCAACTGCCAGAAATTATGGTGCACGGTGTAACCGAGATCACCGTTAAAGTGTCATCCAGCCCAGGACAGGATGGGTGCGCGCAATGGAGGGCTAAATGAATACTGTTGTAATTACTGGCGCAAGCAAAGGCATCGGCCGCGCAACCGCGCTCAAATTCCTAGCGGCCGGCTATCAGGTGTTTAATCTATCGCGGTCAGCGGCCGCAACCCCAGGTATTACAGACGTTGCGGTTGATCTCGCCAGCACCGATTTTGAGTCCGTAATCACGGACATGGTGCTTCCCAGAATAGCGTCTGATGAAAAATTAATTCTAATCCACAATGCCGCAAAGCTAGCCTCTGGATCCCTGCAAGAAACCAGCGGCGAGGCGCTGGCCAATATTTTGGCGCTCAATGTCACCGCGCCGCAACGACTCAATCAAATGTTTCTGCCCGTGATGTCTGCCGGTAGCGCCATTTTATATGTTGGCTCGACCTTATCTGAAAAGGCGGTCGCGAATTCATTCACCTACGTCACTAGCAAGCATGCCATGCTTGGCATGATGCGCGCGACCTGCCAAGATCTCGCGGGCTTTAACATTCACACTGCCTGCATTTGCCCTGGTTTCACGGATACCGAAATGCTTCGAGCCCACGTTGGCCAGGATCCTGATGTTTTACAAAGTATCGCTGGCGGCAGCGCGTTCGGTCGACTGATTGAACCGGCAGAGATTGCAGATTTATTATTTTTCTCAGCTGAGAATCCAATTATTAACGGCGCGGTGCTTCACGGCAATTTGGGTCAAATAGAATCCTAATCAACCGCGCCTTCAAGGAGGTTGTCAGCATGCAGCCATCGAAGACCACTTTACTCATTCGGCGAGAACGGGTTTTTCTGATTTTGTCTGGCATATTCTTATGTGCCATGACCATGCTCAACTTGCTGGGCATCACCCGGTTTATAGAACTTGGACCCTGGACGCTGGCGGTTGGCGTCCTGCCCTACCCCATCACTTTTTTATGCACCGACTTGGTCAGCGAGCTTTACGGCAAGCGTCGCGCGAATTTTTTAGTGACCTTTGGACTCTGCCTCAATATTTTTATATTGGGCTTCATGTGGTTAGGCAATGCGCTCCCAGCGGCCGCCATCCAAGCACCCTGGCAAACGCTCATGCTCGCGGAACCGGTTGGACTGCCCAATGGTGATAGTGTTACCGGCCAGATCGAGCTTTTTAGTTTGCTCTATGCCACCACTTCAGGCGCAGTGCTCGCCTCGATGCTGGCTTATTTTGCGGCGCAGTACTGCGATGTATTCCTCTTCCATTTTTGGAAGAATTTAACGAAAGGCAAGCATCTATGGTTACGGAACAATGGCAGCACGGTGATTAGTCAGGGTGTCGATTCGTTCATGGTTGTCGCCGTTACCTTTGGCGCTCAGTTCCTTGCTGGGGCAATGACGCTCACTACCTTATTTAGCCTGATGGCAGGGAACTATTTATTCAAACTCACGGTCGCCCTGCTCGATACCATTCCCCTCTACATTTGCGTGCATTACTTAAGACCCTATCTTGGTCTGAAGGACGGTGAGGTTGGCTACGAAATCGATTGATAGCGAGGCCATCCTTGCGTTTTGGTTCGACGACGCCGTTTATGAACCTGAATCAATCCCCCGAGCCAAGCAGCGCTGGTATCGCGGTGGCGCAACCCTTGATCGATACATTGCGACACACTTTAAAACGCAGCACGCCTCGGCCGCGGCTTCAGTCATGAGTGAAGAACTCACTCATCGTGAGATCCTGGCTCGAATTATATTGTTTGATCAGTTTTCAAGACACCTCTATCGCGGCACGCCAAAGGCTTTCGCATTCGATCACCTGGCTTTAGCTTATAGCCACCAGTTGTATCGTTCAGAGGCCGCCTTTGATCTGCAACCGGTGGAACAACTATTTTTGCTACATCCCTACCATCATTCGGAAAACCAAGTTGCGCAACAACTGGGCATTTCAAAGCTTACAACCCTGACCGGGCAAGTTGCGCCGGGTTGGTTGCCCCTATTTCAGGGGTTCTTGAAGTCCTTTCAAGAGCACGCTTTAATCATCGAACGTTTCGGGCGCTTCCCGCATCGCAATGACATCCTTAATCGCGTCACGACGCTTGAAGAAAGCCACTACTTAGCACAGCAACCTCAACGTTACGGACAATCACATGGCCATCATTAACCAACTCATGTCTTGGACCAGCCATGACGCTGCAACGCTCACTGCCTTTGATGGGGTCATCGATCAATATCTTCGATACAGCACACAAACCATGTCGACCCTGGAAGGCATTCAAGACCAGGACCCAGATTTTGCTTTGGGTCATTTGTTTCGCGGATACCAATTGAAAATGGCCAGCGATCCGCGCTTTTTCGAACCCATCGAACAAAGCGTCATCGCGGCTGAGCAAACTGCGGGCAATGCTCGAGAGCGCGCGCACGTCGCCGCCTTAAAAGCATGGCAGCGCAATGACACCGACAAGACCAGCACCCTATTGGGCGAGATCTTAGCGACAGACCCAACGGACCTCATCGCGCTCAAGGCCGCCAACCACCTACACTTTTATCGTGGCGACGCGCCGGCCATGCTCGGCGCCATTCAAGATAGCCTACCCCACTGGCCGCAAGACCATCCTTGGCGAAGTTTTATTATTGGCATGCAGGCCTTTGGTTTTGAGGAGTGCGGAGACTATGACCAAGCGCTTGCTTGCGGGCACGCGGCGGTCGCAGCCGAGCCCCTTGATATGTGGGCAGCCCATGCGGTCGCGCATGTCCATCAAATGCAAGGGGACTTTGAGGCTGGCATTGATTGGATCGACGATTGCCTTCCAAGTTGGGCTCAGACCAACAACTTTTCGAATCATTTGATTTGGCACAAAGCACTGATGTTGATCGATTTTGGTCAGGCCGAGCAAGCCTTGACGCTGTTTGACGAAGCCCTTGTTGACTGCTTAAAGGACGACTTTTATCTCGACGTCTGCAACGCCGCAAGCCTGCTCTGGCGATTGGAAATGAAGGGCCTAGATCTCGGTGAGCGATGGGAGATGCTCAGACCCTATTATCACCGCGCCCGGGATCAGGAGCTGGTTTTCGTTGCGCTGCACTATGTGATGGTCGCTGTTAAGAACGGCGATCAGGAAATCATCGAGTCGGCCTTAGACAATCTCAGCCGCTGGGCGCAGCAGCCGCAGGAGCAGGGGCGGATTTGTCGCGCCGTGGGTTTAGACACGGCCAACGCGCTTGTCGATCTTGCCCAGGGATCCGCGCGACGCGGCGTGGATCAGCTTACGAGCCTTGTACCGGAACTACACCAAATTGGCGGTTCGCATGCCCAGCGCGCGCTATTTACCGACTTCATTCACCACTACAGCTAGGAAACACCATGGATTTTGAACAAATTCTCTATGAAAAAAACGGTCCCGTTTTGACGATTACACTTAATCGTCCAGATAAACTCAACGCCTACACCGCCTTAATGCAAGCTGAGATCATCAAAGCCCTCGATGCGGCGGATGCCGACGATGAGGTCAGGGCGATTATCTTTACTGGCGCTGGACGCGGCTTCTGTGCCGGGGCCGACCTTTCCGGCGGTGGTAATACGTTTAATAATGACGCGCCAGGTCGGGATGGCGGCTTAAAACGAGATGGCGGCGGCGTGCTCACCTTACGCATTTTTGAATCCCTAAAACCTATTATTTCAGCCTGTAACGGCCCCGCTGTCGGCGTTGGCGCCACCATGCAATGTGCTATGGATGTCAGGCTTGCATCGGAAAACGCCCGTTACGGTTTCGTATTTTCGAAGCGCGCCGTCGTGCCGGAAGCCTGCTCCAGTTGGTTCCTGCCCAAGATCGTTGGGATCCAGCAAGCGCTGGAATGGACCTTTTCCGGTCGGGTCTTCGGTGCAGAGCAAGCCTTGCACGGCGGCTTGGTCAGAAGCGTCCACAAGCCAGCAGATTTACTGCCGGCCGCGGTGGACCTAGCACATGAATTCGCGGAGTCAACGTCACCGGTCTCTGTTGCTTTGATCCGACACATGATGTGGAAAATGTTGGGCGCGGATCATCCCATGCAAGCGCATAAAATTGATTCTCGCGGCATCTATCATCGCGGCAAATCCCCCGATGCGATCGAAGGCGTGGAATCTTTCCTTGAAAAACGGGCGCCGGTGTTCCCAGGAAAAGTTTCAAGCGATATGCCCGAGTACTTTCCCTGGTGGACCGAGCAGACCTTCGAGTAGGCCGGCCCTACAACAAACCGCCCGTTTCCGGAGCAGGGCGTGCGCGCTGGTTAT
>Ga0209631_10008062_pt1 | contig 10369 bp, 10 predicted proteins | sample COG_08_FD_184752 | JGI IMG/M metagenome (GOLD analysis project Ga0209631, IMG submission 184752) | Pelagic Microbial community sample from North Sea - COGITO 998_met_08 (SPAdes) (version 2) | ecosystem: Environmental > Aquatic > Marine > Neritic zone/Coastal water | place: Helgoland, sampling...
GCATCTAAGTGGGAAACCCACCTCAAAACTAGTTCTTCCTATAGAGCCGTAGTAGACCACTACGTTGATAGGCTGGGTGTGGAAGCGCGGTAACGCGTGTAGCTGACCAGTACTAATAGCTCAATTGGCTTGATTTATGCACTGAAAAAAATTTTTCAAAAATACCAAAAAACACTTTACTGTACAAAATTTGAACGCTATATTAGTTCAAAAAATGAACAATCTTAAAAATAACGAAGATCAGTTTCATGTATTAAGAAGAATACATGCTAAACCTGAAACCTCACAAAGAGAACTTGCTCAAAGATTAGGATTCAGCCTCGGCAAATTAAATTATTGTTTAAAATCTCTGCAAGAAAAAGGTTTAGTAAAATTGCAGAATTTTCAAAAACAAAAAAACAAAACAAACTATTTAAAATACATCATAACCCCAAAAGGTTTAGCTTTGAGAACCAAGCTAACACTTAATTTTATGAAAAGAAAAATGCAAGAGTATGATGAGCTTAAAAGAGAGCTAGAAAATTAATGTGGACGATATTAAAATTCAATAAAAAAGACATAAACCTTCTTTTTGATGATTTAAAAAAAAAAATAGGTAAAGACGTTATAATTTATAAGCCAAAAATAATTGTAGAAAGTTTTAGAAAAAACAAGTTAGTAAAAAAAGAAATTTATCTCTTAGGTGATTATTTACTTTGTTATCATGAAAAATTTAATCATTTGGATTTAAGATGTTTTGCATTCCTAAGAGGATTGAAGTATTTTTTAAATGGCAGTGGTGTTGCACAAAAAGAGATTAAAGCTTTTGTAGATATGTGTAAGAACTCAGAAAACAACAAAGGTTTCATTACAACTAACTTTTTTGAACTAATTAAAAATCAAGAATACAAATTCAAAACCGGGCCATTTGCTCAAAAAATTTTTAAGATTGTTAACTTTCAAAAAAATAAAATTGATATTATTTTGGGAAATATAAAAACTTCAATTAACAAAAAGAAATTTTTATTTAATCCCATTTAAGTTATAAAATGCACATTAATATTTTGTAAAATCTAATTTTTACATAGTGCGGAGCTATGGAAATTTCACCAAAAGTATAAAAATGATTAATAAACTTTTAAAGATTTTATTTTCTACAAAAAATTTTTCTCCACCTCAAAGATCTGAAATATTAATAATAGATAATATATTTATTGAGATTATAAAAAAACTTCTGAATAAAAAAAAATTATCTTTTTTAGATGTAAGACTTCAAGAACTTAATTTTTATATATTGTTCAAAGTATTATTTTCAAAAAAAAAAAATACTTTTTTTAATTATGTTGTTGAATTTATAAATTTTACACAGTGTAAATATGTAATAACTGCTAATGATAATTTACTTTGGTTTTACAAATTAAAAAAAATTTTTCCATATAAAAATTTTTTAATAATACAAAATGGCTTTCGAGAAAAAATTGTTCTTAAACATATAAAGCAGCAAAAATCAGCATCAGATTATATTTTTGTATTTTCAAACAGTTATGCTAACAAATTTAAAAAAAGCGTTAAGGCTAAAATTATTGTTATTGGTTCTCTTAAAAATAACTTTATAAATAAAGTAAAAAAAAAAAATAAAAGAAAATCTATTCTATTCATTGGAACTGGTTTTCCAAAAACAAAAATGTTTACAGGAAATGGCACAGGAAATTATAGTGTTTTAAGTGAAAAATTTTATCAAAGCGATATAATTTTAGCCAAGAGGCTGGGTGATTACTGTGAAAAACTTAATTTAAATCTTGAAATTGTTTCGAAACATAGAAATTCAAAAGAAGCAAATTATTATAAACAAAATCTTAAGGGAACTAAATATATCTATCATGGTTTTAATCGATCAAAATCAACATCTTATGAAATTGCTGACCAAGTGTTAGCTACTGTAAGCTCACATTCAACGTTAGGGCCAGAGAGTTTGGCGAGGGGGAACCGTACTGCAATTTTTAATAACAAAAAAAAAATGACCAAAGGTATTTTAGATGTGTTTTGGTCATCAAATATTAAATCTAAAGGTCCCTTCTGGTCTGATGATATTAATTTAAAAGAAATTAATCGCGTTTTAAATTTTGTATTGTTTTCTGATGACAGGACATGGAAAAAAAGAACTAACCATTTAATTAATAAATTAATGGCTTATGATCCACAAAACAATAAGCTTAAAACATTTTTTAAAAACTTAAATAATGTTAATAAAAAAACACTTTAGTGTTGGAGAAATATATATGAGTAAAATTTTGATTAGAAAAGGTTGCTATAAGGCTATCTTGGAGTTTAACTATAAAGATAATACAGATAATGTATCTTTTTTTAAAAATGAAAAACTATTAACAAGTAAGAATTTTAAAAAAACTAGATCATCAGAGTTTGAGAACGAATTGAGGCATATTTTAAATATTAAAAATATAAAAAAATTTAGTAATTCTAATATTAATGTTATAAATGGAATCAAAACAATGAAATTAATTAAAGGTATGTTGAAAAATGTCTAAAAATTTTTTTAAAGATTTAATAGTCTTAGACCTTGCAAACAATCATTTTGGAAATGTATCACATGCAAAAAAAATTATTACTCAATTTGCTAAAATAAATTCTAAGCATAAGCTAAACGCAACTATTAAGTTTCAATTTAGACAACTACCAGAATTTGTTCACAAGAATTATAGGAATAGTGATAAAAAGTATGTCCGTAGATTTCTTGATACAAAAATGTCAGATAATTCATTTTATCAAATATTTAAATTTATTAAGAAAAAAAATTTTAAAACTTCATGCACTCCTTTCGATGAGAGCTCTATTTCAAAAATTGAAAAATTCGGTTTTGATATTTTAAAAATTGCAAGTGTATCTGCTCAAGATTTTAGCTTACATGAAAGAGCGTGTAAAAATAAAATTCCAAAAATTATATCTACAGGAGGTTTAAAAATTGATGATATAGATAAAATTGTGAGTTTTTATAGCAAAAAATCTCAAAAATTTGCTTTGATGCATTGTGTTTCAATTTACCCGTCAAATAATAATAGTTTAAATATTAGTTTTATTTCTAATTTGAAAAAAAGATACGACGATGTGCCTATAGGATGGTCGACTCATGAAAGACCAAATGAATTTTTGCCAGCAGTATTAGCCATGTCCAAAGGTGCATCAATTTTTGAAAAACATATAGGAATAAATTCAAAAAAATTTAAATTAAATGACTATTCCATAACACCTGAAATTTTTGAAAAATGGTATATTAATTTACAAGAGTCAAAAACAATTTTAGGAAATCATGAAAAAAAAGTATTTCCTCAAGAACTTCAAACAATCAAAAATTTATCAAGAGGAGTTTATGCAAAGAAAAATATAAAACCAGGTGAGGTGTTAGATGAAACGAATATTTATTTTGCTATACCATTAAATAAGGGTCAACTTGCTTCTCAAGATTTAAAAAAAGGCACAACCTCTAAAACACTTATTAAAAAAGATTATTTAATTAAAAAAAATTCAGTAGCTTTTGATAAAGATTTAATTTTAGAATACAAGGTTAAGTCATATCTGCATAAAGCTAAAGCAATGCTTAACTATAATAATATTAAGGTGGGCGAAAAATTTGATTTAGAGATATCTCATCATAAAGGTATTAAAAATTTCGAAAAGATCGGATGCTTTCTTTTTAATATTGTTAATCTAGAATATGCAAAAAAAATACTTTTAATGCTACCTAATCAAAAACACCCTTCCCACTTTCATCAAAAAAAAACAGAGACTTTTATTGTTATTGCAGGAAGACTTACAGTGAAAGATGGTAAAAAAGTATTTGATTTAGAAGCAGGTGATATGCTTCATCTTGGCAAAAGTTCCTGGCATAGTTTTGAAGCAGGAAAAGAAGGCTGTATTTTTGAGGAGATTTCTACAACAAGTTATAAAAATGATTCTTTTTATAAGAATAAAAGCATTAAAAAACTTGATAGAGACATGAGAAAAACTTACGTTAAAAATTGGTTTAGTAGTGTGACTGGAAAAGTAAAATACTAAATTGAAAAGAAATTAAAGATTTTAGCTCTTGTGCCCGCAAAAAGTGGCAGTAAGGGTATAAAAAATAAAAATCCTAAAAAGATTAACAATAAATCGTTAATTGAAATTACTTCAAATTTTATAAATTTAAATAAGATAAATGTTAAAAAAAATAGTAATACTTACTTCATCTGAATTAAGACACAAGGCTTTTAGGTCTTTTATAAGCAATCATCAAAATATTAAAGTTCTTAGAACATATACAGAGGAAGGATCAGTTTTAAAAAAAAAAATTGAAGTAGGGAAAAATAAAAACTACGAAATGCTACTTAATCATTTAAAAGAAAGAGATGATTGCGAAAAAGCCTTTTTTTTAGATTACGTAAATAACAAAAAAGATTTTTCAAATAGTGTAAGTTGTAAAAATGGCTTTATCTCTTCAATTGATTGCTTTAATGAAATAAAAAAATTAAATCCGGACCTAATCGTTGTTTATGGATCGTCTATCATAAAAGGCGATCTTTTAAAATTATTCAAAAATAAAATACTTAATGTTCATTTGGGTTTAAGTCCATATTATAGGGGAAGCGGTACTAATTATTTCCCCTTTGTTTTGGATGAACCAGAATATGCAGGTGCTACTTTTATGTTCTTAGATGAGGGGATAGACACGGGTAAAATTATCCACCAAATAAGACCACGTATATTTGAAGACGACACTTTCCATATGGTAGGTAACAGATTAATAAAAGATATGTTCACAATTTACGGTAATTTAATTGAAAAATTTTCAAAAATAAAAAAAGTAAATATTGAGTTTAGTAAATCAAAAAGACTTTTATTTAAAAACAAAGATTTTACTATTGAGTCGTTAGTTCAACTTAAAGAAAATTTTAAAAATAAAATTTTAAAAAAATATTTAGATAATAAAGATGTAAGAGATTTAAATGTGCCGATTATAAAACAAGTTTGGATTAAAGATGTATTTTAACAAAGACAATTCTTTCATGCATGGCATAATGTTTCATCATTTCCATGATGGAAAGTTACATAAAAAAGGACAAGGATCTATTGATATAGATCAGTTTAAAAAAATTTTAGATTATATTGGTAGAGAAAATATAATTAATGCTGATGATTTTTTAAAAAACATAAAGAAAAATAATAACACTAAAAAGGTTTGCTTAACTTTTGACGATGGTTTGAAATGTGTTAAAGACGTCATACTACCAGTTTTAAATGAACTAGATATAAAGTGTTTTTTTTTCGTTCCAACAATTATTTTTGATAACCTAACAGACAGTCTAGAAATTTATAGGTATTTTAGAGTAAACTTTTTTAAAGATATTAATGAGTTTTACAACTCATTTTTTACAAATTGTAAAAAAAATCACTTACATTTATTTATAAAAAAAAATGAAGAAAGAATAAAAAAAATTAAAGAAATGTATTCTTTTTATTCAATCAAAGATATAGAGTTTCGTTTAGTAAGAAACGAACTTTTAACTATTGAAGAATATCAATCAATTATGAAAAAAATGTTTTTAGAAAAAAATTTCAATCCAGAAGATGTGAAAAAATTTGTATTTTTCAGTCATGAAGATTTATTACAATTAAAAAAAGAAAATCATATTATTGGTTTACACTCTCATTCTCATCCTAATCAGATTCATAAATTAGAAAAAACACAACAGTTAAACGAATATCGTGAAAACATTAAATATTTATCCAATTTGTTAGGGATAAACACAAGAGATATAAATTCTATGTCCCATCCATCTGGAAATTACTCTGAAGAAACACTAAGAATACTAAATGATTTAGATATAAAATTAGGATTTAGAGATAATATGTTTATTGAAAAAGGTATGAAATCTATAAATAATTCTTCATTAGAAATAGCAAGAAGTAATCATGCTGAAATTTTAAAAATGGTTTAAAAAATGGCTGGATGGGAACTAATAGGTAAAGAAGAAAAAAAAGCATTAAATAAGTTAATCGATAAAGATGGAGGCATCTTATTAGCACATGGCTTTGATAAATTTAGAAAAAAGCACCATGTGAGAGAATTTGAAAGAATATGCTCAAAAAAATTTAAATCTAAGCATTGTTTGTGTGTTTCATCAGGAACAGCAGCAATAAAAGTTGCATTAAGATCTTTAGGCGTAAAAGCTGGGGATGAAGTAATTACTCAAGCATTTAATTTTATTGCAACTATAGAAGCCATCTTAGATATTGGCGCTAAACCCATCATTGCAAATATTGATAGTTCACTAAACATGGACCCAAACGATTTGAAAAGATTAATAACTAAAAAGACCAAGGCAATAATCCCGGTACATATGTTAGGCGTATCAGCCAATATGAAAGAAATTTTGAAAATTGCTAAAAGAAAAAAAATCAAAGTTTTAGAAGATAATTGTGAGTCAGTGGGCGGAAAATACAATAAAAAATTTCTTGGAACATTAAGTGATATTGGAGTGTTTAGTTTTGATTTCGCTAAAATGATAACTACAGGTGGAGAAGGCGGTTTGGTTTTAACCAATAATAGTCAACTCTACAAAATTGCAAAAGAATATCACGATCATGGTCATCAAAATAATCCTAAATTTCCAAGAGGCAATGATACAAAATCTATTTACGGCTTTAATTACAGAATGACAGAGCTTCAAGCTGCGGTCGGAAAGGAACAAATAAAGAAATTAAACTATATTCTTAAAGATAATAAAAAAAAATATTTAATATTAAATACTCAGATCAAAAAAAATTTTAATATAAGATTTATTCCTAATAATTCTATACCCGCTTATGATTGTTTTATTTTCGAAGTGAGAAATAAATCTTTAAGAAGTAAAATAATTAAATTATTAAATCAAAACGGAGTTGGAACCAAGAATTTACCTGATGCTCTCAAGTGGCATTGTTCTTTTTTTTGGCCACATGCCCTTCCTAAAAAACAAACCCAAAGATCAAAAAAAACTTTTAAAATTCTATCTACAAGAATTGCTATCCCTATTTGGCAAAGAATACCATCCAATCAATATTTAAAAATAGCAAAAAAAATCAGTAATTTAATATGAAAATAATTTCAGTAATTCCAGCTAGAGCAGGTTCTAAAGGTATAAAAAATAAAAATATTATAAAACTTAATAATAAACACTTGATCGAGTATACTTTTTCTGCCGCACTGAAATCAAATATCAAAAATAATTTTGTTATCACTGATTGTAAAAAAACAAAAAAAATTTCAAAAAAATACAAAATTAATTCTGAATATTTACGACCAAAAAATCTTTCAGGCGATAAAATCAGCTTTATTGAGACTTTTTTACATTTCAATAATTGGCTTAAACTTAAAAATATCTCTTTTGATTATATAGTTGTGTTACAACCAACATCACCACTTAGAAATTATAAAGATATAAATAAATGTTTAAAAATAATAAAAAATAAAAAACCATTAAGTTTATTTTCAATTTCACCATCTGTTGAGAATCCATTTGAAGCAATTAATTTAAAAAATAAAAAAAAATGGAATTACGTTATTAAAAGAAAAAAAATAATTGCCAGAAGGCAAGATTTTAAAATTAACTCTTTTTTTGAAAACGGTGCAATATATATTGCACATGCAAATTTATTAAAAAAGAGAAAATTATATTCTAATATCAGACATCTAAATTACATTATGCCTAAGATACGGTCGTTTGACATTAATGATAAGGAAGACTTGAAAGTTTGTAGTGCAATTTTAAAATCGAAACGATTGAATTAAAATGACTGATATTAAAAAAAATTTTTATAATTTAATAACAAAAAAGAGAAGAAATTTTTCTGTTGATTTAGACCCAAAAACCGTAAAGGCTATAAATCATTTAGTTAATTTAAGTTCAGAGAAAAAACTTAATTTAAAAAACGTAAAAGATCTAAGATCATTGAGTCTATCCGATGTTCAAAAAATAGATCAGAATATAAGGGGATTGTATCAAAGAAAATTAGTCAAAATTTTAAAACCAAAAATTAAAAAAATTACAAGTCACATCTTTAGCGATAATGAATTATCTGATTTTAGAGTTGGTGGTCAGTGTAAATTTAAAAAAATCTATAAATCATCAGACAATAAGCGAATTCAGTATAAAAAATATAGAAATTTGAATGATTACAATTTACCATTAACAAATGAGCTTTTATGCTTCTCGACAAAACCCCATCAAGATCTTTCCAATCAAGGTTTTAGAAGCACAATGTCATTAATTTTTTACCTTCAATTAACTGATCACTATAATGACACTTGTTTAATGCAAAATGCAGACTTTAAAAATAAATCAGGCCTGTATGATTTTGACAGTAATGCTTATTATTCTAATGAAATAAAAAAAAATGTTACAAAGAAATTTAAATGGTACGTGCCTAAAACAATGAGGCCGGGGAAAATATTCATAATGGATAGCATAACACCGCACAATAGTAATTCAGTGTCAAGAATACCAAGACTTGCAATTAATGTAAAAATCCAACCGCGGTCACTAAACTATATTTATAAAATATTTAAAATAAAAAAGACTTTTAAAAATGATTTAAAATATAATTTTCAAGTTTTAGAAAATGATTTAAAGAAATGTTCGATATTATCGAACTCACTTAACTTTGAGCTGGCTGTATTATATTTTATGCAAAGAAAATTTGATCAAGCATTTGAAACATTTAAAAAATTTAGTTTAACAAAATTTTCAAAGTCAAAAGTAGAAAAAATTTTTGCCGGTGCATTGTTAAGAAAAACTTTTGAAACAGTTTCAAAGACAGACACTAAAAATATTTACAAAAAAAATTTGAGATTTGCTAATTTGTCTTGTGCAGACTCTATTTTAAGAACTTTTAAATAAAAAATGATTATACTTGGAATAAGCGATAGTATCGAATCCCATGCTTGTGTTTTAAAAGATGGAAAACTAATTGGAGCTGTAGCAGAGGAGAGATTTTCACGATTAAAATCTGACACAGGTTATCCGAAAAAATCTATAGATTATTTACTTAAGTATTTAAAAATAAGATCAACCGAAATAGACAAAGTAGTTTTCGCTGGATTTGATAATGGAATTTTTCAAACTATTTATAAGCCAAATGCAAAGTTTAGCGTGTTTGATTGGGTTAAACAAAATGATTTATATTGGAAACCAAAATTATACCAGAACAAGAAATTAAGTGAATATGATGATTTTAAGATATGGGAAAAAGTATTTAAAGATATTAAAAAAGATATTTACTATCCTATGATTAGTAAAATAAAAAAATCAAAAAAAAATCCAAAAAATTTTGTTAAAATATTTAATGATCACAGAATTAAAACAGTAATTAAACATCTTAAGATACATAGAAAAAAAATTTCAGTTGTAAGGCATGAAACTTGCCATCAAATTTATGGTTATTACTCTCAACAAAATATAATCACAAATCCCATTATACTCACACTTGAAGGCGGAGGTGATGATAGTTCTGCCACTATTTCGTTTAAGAAAAAAATAGGTATATACGAAAAATATAAAACTAATGAAGCAATGATGGGACGATTATATAGATATATCACTTTATTACTTGGTATGAAACCTGGTCAACACGAATATAAAGTAATGGGTCTTGCTCCTTATGGAACTCCATATCATGGTACTCGAGCACTCAATTTTTTTAGAAAATTTAATTCAATTTTAAATTATAAAATAAAGAATCTCAGAATTTTTAAAGATTGTTATTACTCGTCCAAGAAACACCTAGAGGGGGAGAGATTTGATGGTATAGCTTGGGGACTACAAACATATTTAGAGGAATTCCTTCAAAAATGGATAACAAATTGTGTTAAACATTTTAAAAGAAAAGATATTATATTATCTGGCGGTGTAGCCCAAAACATTAAAGCAATTAAATGTTTATCAGAAAATAAAAAAGTTAACTCTGTTTGGGCAGGTCCAATTAGTGGAGACGGATCATTAGCTATAGGCGCAGTTTGGCACGAGGCTGAAAAGCATGAGAGTAAAAAAATTAAATTTTTAAAAGATATATATCTAGGAACTGAAATTGAAAATAACGATATTTTAAAAGAATTAAAAAGAATAAAAAATAAATTTATTATAAAAAAAAATATTTCTAATTTGAAAATTGCAAGCTGGATTTCAAAAGGTTTTATCATTGCCAGATGTAAAGGTAGGATGGAGTTTGGACAAAGAGCGCTTGGAAATAGATCAATTTTAGCTGATCCTAGATATTTTCAATCAGTAGAAAAAATAAATCAAAAAATAAAGTATAGAGATTTTTGGATGCCTTTTACACCTTCTATCTTATTTGAAGAATG
>Ga0209631_10008064_pt1 | contig 10366 bp, 7 predicted proteins | sample COG_08_FD_184752 | JGI IMG/M metagenome (GOLD analysis project Ga0209631, IMG submission 184752) | Pelagic Microbial community sample from North Sea - COGITO 998_met_08 (SPAdes) (version 2) | ecosystem: Environmental > Aquatic > Marine > Neritic zone/Coastal water | place: Helgoland, sampling...
AAAAGAGTAAGGGGAATAGAGCTAAATGTTGATTTTAGTTTGGTAAAATTTGATTTTATTCAAGGCGAGCTTAATAGAATGGTTCAAGAACAGAAATTCATCAATGGAGGGTATCGTTTGAATCACAACCTGTCTACAAAAAATAACGATGGATCTTTAACATATTTTTTAGATAGATCGGGTTATACATTTAAAAGAAATATTGTTGCCGCAAAATTATCTTCTGATTTACTAGAAAGATTTAAATTTGGTGTTCATTTAATGAGTGTTAGAGATGATACAAACTCTGTCAAATTAAATCTCCCTGATGCAATATTTTCATCCGACTCGCTAGTTGCAGGAGTTAATCCAGGACAGTATAATTTTGATTCATTTAATTCGGCAATAAATGTGTCTGGAAGCCAATTGAAAATTATTCCAAACGACTGGTCAGGTAAAAAGCCGAATGACAATCTTTTATTAGGTTTTAATTTTGGTACGAGTTTTGACGATAAGAAATTGAATCTTGATTTTGATTGGAATTTAAGTCTTTATAATCGAAATACATGGGGCGGTGCAATGTCAAAGTCCAATCTAGATACTGCTCTTGATGATTCGCTCGATGGTTATATTGGACAGCAATATAATGATGCCGGTACTAAAATAGATGGTGAAGTTATCAATATAAATGATATATTTATTGATCCATTAGCTCTTGAAGAAGTATTCATTATAAATACGAACATGACACCACTTGTGCCTTATGATATCAATTCAAACCTAATAAGCGGTTTGATAAATATGCCTTCTTCTGCATTTAGATTTTCTCTTAAAGGAAACTACACAAATAGCAAAATACTGATTGAATATCGTCAAGTTGGTCCAGAATATGTTTCTTTAGGGAATCCATTCCTTAGAAACAATACGCGGCAATTTACAGTATCAGACCGTGCTAGTTTTTTAAAAAATAAATTATTTATTAATTTTGGATTTAAGCATTTAGACAATAAAATTTTAAGAACTACTGTTAACCCATTAAATACAAATACTTTTTTTGTAAACTTTAATTTTCTTCCTGGTCCAGGCCTTCCATCGTATGCAGTAAGCTTACAATCCATTGGAAAAAACAATGAGAAGACAAAGCTTGATTCTGTTGGAGGTTCAATCGTTGATTTAAGAGAGGATTCGAATATTTCAAACAATATGCTTGCTTTTACCGTACCATTGAAAAGCAATGGAATTATGCACAATGTAACTTTAAATATGGGAAATGTAACTAATTTAGATAATTTGTCTAGCAGAAGAGATGTTAGTTATTTATTTCCTAAAACCGATACCAGAACAATTGCGCTAAATGTTGCATCAGAATTTTCTAAAACATTAAACACTATTTCCCAAGTAAGTCAAACCAAGCTTGATATACCGTCAGTATCTAACAATACTTTGAAAAAAACATCTTACGTTTGGACAAATTTATCATCTTCAGTAAACTATAGATTGACTGATAATAGAATTTTACTTAAAGGGACGCTTACATTAATTGATAATAATAGTCAAATTAGATCCCAGCTTATTGGATTAAGGGGCGGTGTGAATTATAATTATAGAGATAATTTAACAGCATCCTTGATGAGTTTTATTCGAATAAATTACATTGGCAATAATAACGGACTTTCCTATAAAGAAGGGTTTGATTTAAACTCAACCGGAATAATATTTAACATTAATTATAATTTCAAAAATGAACCAGCTATTAACTAAATTAAAAAAATTTTTTCTAGGTAACTGGGTTGCATGGATTATTTGTTTTAGCGCTATTTTCTTAATATCTGTTTTTCAGTGGATTGGAGTTTTTGACACCTTAGAGCTCAAAATTTACGATTACCGCTTTAATACCGTTCGTGGACCATTAACTGGATGGATGGCAGCTGATTCATCTTATACAAACAAAGGAACAGATGTAGTGTTGGTAGAGGTTGACGATGAGGCTTGGAGATTGGTTCCGGAAGAATGGCCCTACCCCAGAGGTAGTATATGGGCACGAGTTATTAGGAATTTATACAAGGCTGGCGCTAAAGTAATTGTTTTTGATATTCAGTTTGATTCGCCAGAGAATAGGTCCGAGATATATAAAGACTTAATAGAAACAACTACCGCTGATTACATATTAAACCAAGTTCCATCTTTAAGAGATTCAATCGAAGCGGATAATATTTTAAAGTCATTACCTATGCTCATTCCTAGACATGGTGACGATATGCTTGGTGAAGCAGTTGCTGAAGCTCAAATGTTTGGTACTAAAGTTATTATGCCGGCAAAAATGGTAACTGAGCCTACTTCTGTTCCACCTCAATATATAGCCTATCCAGTAAAACAGATAATGGATGCTAAGCCTGAGCTAGGATTAATAAACGACCAAATGGATCTTGATGGATTCTCAAGAAGGTATTCTCTTTTTGATATTATGGAGCATGAGCCAAATAAATATTACCTTACTCTTGGTGTTAAGGCGTTTAAAGCATTCCATGGAATTTCTGATTCTACAAAACCTTATTTCGATAGTAACAATTTAATTTGGGAATATGGGGGTTATGAAATTAAAGCTTATGGCCAAGGAAACTCTTTCTTGGTTAATTATTATGGTCCTCCTTCAGGTTATAAGGTTAGAGATCAGAGAAACTTGCCGCCATGGGCAACATTCCCAAAATATTCATTAGCATATATCATCGATACTGAAGAGGTAACTCTTAGAGAACCAATGGAAGATTTAGACTGGATGAGTCAATTTATACCTGGTGAAGTTCCAGATTGGATTGAAGCAATTGAAGATAAAAAAGAAAGACAGGAGATGATGGATGCTATGGGAATTAGCTCCGACAATGATTTATCTAATTCACCATTTTTTAATAAAATTGTAGTTATTGGTACATCTGTTGAGGTGCACCATGACTATAAACAAACTCCATTTTATAATTATACTGGAATACAGCAATTAACTCCTGGAATGGAAACACATGCTAACGCAATACAAACAATGATTGATAGTAACTATATAAAGGTTTTAGGAGGTGGATTAACAGAATTTTTTAATGAATACAATAAATACCCATTCAGCCATTTTATTTTAATTACACTTTTAAGCCTGATAGCGTTTTTCATTCTATCTTTTGCAAATCCAGTTATAGCTGGATTTTTAATCGTATTTGAATGCTTAATATACTTTGCTTTTGCTTGCGGTTTATTTATCGGGGATTTGTTGTGGGGAATAAAAGCAATTTCTCCAAAATTTTTAAGCGATTTTCAATTTTTTCAATTTGGACTTCCTAAAATTGGAGAGTCAATTATAATACCTGTAGTAGCGCCGCTAGCATCTGTAGTAGTCACATATTTCGGTATAGTTCTTTATGATTTTATTAAAGAGCAGCAAGATAAAAAGTATTTAAAAAGTACTTTTGGAGCCTATATATCTCCTGATTTAATTGATCAAATGTATGAAGATAAAAGAGAGCCAAAGCTTGGAGGGCAGGCTGGCTACCACACTGCTTTTTTTTCCGATATTCAAAGTTTCTCATCTTTTTCTGAAATATTAGAACCAGAGAAAATGGTTAGTCTAATGAATGAATATTTGACTGAAATGACAACAATACTTTTAGAGCATAAAGGGACTTTGGATAAATATATTGGAGATGCAATTGTAGCTTTTTATGGAGCTCCAGTTCCGCTAGAAGGCCATGAGTATCACGCCTGCATGACTGCACTAGAGATGGATAAAAAATTAAAAATAATGAGAGAAAAATGGACACAAGAAGGTGATTGGCCTGAACTTGTTCATAATATTAGACATAGGGTGGGCCTTAATTCAGGCAATATGGTTACAGGTAACATGGGATCCTCTATGCGCATGAATTATACCATGATGGGTGATACTGTCAATCTTGCAGCTAGGCTTGAGCCTGCAGCTAAGCAATATGGAGTATATAATTTTGTTGCTCAAAATACATATAAAGCAGTTAAGAACGAATTTGAATGGAGATTACTTGATTATTTAGTGGTAAAAGGAAAAAAAGAGCCTGTTAAAGCCTATGAATTAGTATCATTGAAAGGTGAAATGGATAAGAATCAATCAGATCTAGTTAGCGCATTTAATGAAGGCCTTGATCTCTATTTTAAACAGGAATGGAAAAGCGCTCTTAGCAAATTTAAAGAAGCATCAGAGTTAGAGGAGGACTTTCTCTATAGACCAACTACCCCTTCAAAAATATATATTGAGAGATGTAATGCTTTCTCAAAAAAACCTCCTCCAAAAGATTGGAGTGGTATATGGGCCATGAATACAAAATAATTGATTTTTTTAAAAAATGAACAAATCGCGAGCTAGCATAATCTGGATTGATGATGAAATTCATCATTTAAAACCCCATATTCTCTTTCTTCAGGAAAAAGGATATGCTGTAACAGCTTCTACTAGTGGAAAAGAGGGTCTTGAGTTTATCAAAGCTCAAAATTTTGACTTAGTTTTAATAGATCAGTTTATGCCGGGGATTGATGGCATTGAAACATCGGTTAAAATAAAATCAATCAATGCTTCAGTTCCAATAATTATGATAACAAAAAGCGAAGAAGAGTGGTTGATCGATGAGGCAATTTATAAGAAAATTGATCGCTTATTAATTAAACCGGTAAATCCAAATCAAATTTTTGCAGCTTGCAAACAGGTGTTAGAGGGCAGCTATATTTTTTCGGAAAAATCAAAAAATGAATATTTAAGTCAATTTCAAGATATTGAGAGCCTAGCTATTCAAGCTTCAAAAATTGAAGACTGGTGGGAAATATACTCTAAGCTTGTTAAATGGCAGATAGACTTTGATACACAGAAAGAAGAAAGTCTTCTCCAAATATTAAAAGATCAATTTAGCTCTGTAAATAAAATGTTTTCACAGTACATAGTTAAAAACTATTCAGAGTGGATAACTAAGACCGATAGACCAACTTTGTCATGTGATGTTTTTACAAAAAAAATAATGCCCCTGCTTACAGATAATAAGAAAACATGTCTTTTGGTCATGGATGCAATGCGATTTGATCAGTTTCTAGAGTTAACACCGATGTTGTCGGAAGACTATTCAATAAAAATGGAGCCAAGTCTATCCCTTATACCTTCCGCTACTCCGTATTCAAGAAATGCTATTTTTTCTGGACTTTTTGCTGATGAAATGTGTGAATTGTACCCAAATCAAAAAAGAGAAATGATTGAAGATAAGGGTGGTTTAAATAATTTTGAGAAAGAATTTTTAAGTGATCAAATGAAAAAAAATGGCTTCTCTAATAAAAAAATGCATTATCACAAGATTTGGGCTGCTGATGAAGGGAAAAGGTTTTCATCGAAAATTAAAAATTTTGTAAATAATGATCTTTTAGCTATTGTTGTTAATTTTGTTGATCAGTTAGCTCACCGTCGATCAGAATCGGACGTACTTAAGGAAATGGTTCCAGACGAAAGTGGTTACAGAAAAGCTGTAAGTAGTTGGTATGCTAAATCATGGATTAAAAATGTTCTCTCTGAGTTAAGCTTAGCGGGATACAATGTTATATTGACTAGTGACCATGGAAGCGTTATGGTTAATGAAAGCGCTATGGTGGCTGCTGATAAAAATTCATCTACGGGAATGAGATATAAATATGGCACAAATATTAACACATCAGATAAGAAAGCGTTAGATATAAGGATACTGGACAACTATCGTCTGCCTAATCTCGGCGTAAGAACCAACTATTTAATTGCAAAAGATAATTTTTATTTTGTTTACCCTAATGACCAAAAAAAATATCAAAAAATGCTTGAAAATAGCTTTCAACATGGAGGTATTTCAATTGAAGAAATGCTTATCCCTATTTTAACAATGGAGCCAAAGTGAAGAAATTCACCTTCACATCTCCTGAAGAAACAAAGTCATTTGCGGCTAGTTATGCTAAGGAAGCTCCAAATGGTCAGATTATTGCTCTTATAGGAAATTTAGGTGCCGGTAAAACCACTTTTAGTCAAGGGTTTGCACTTGGTTTGGGTGTTGAAGAATCTGTGATATCTCCAACTTTTAAACTCGTTAGTGAGTACCATGGCAAAAGAATTCTAAATCACATTGACTGTTATCGCTTAGACTCTTCAAATGATTTCCTAAATATTGGAGGTGAGAACTTCCTGAGCTGTGAAAATGGAATCACTATTATTGAATGGGCTGACAGAATTAAAGATATATGGTTTAATGATTGGGTAATTATTTATTTTGAGCGTGATCAAAAGGACGAAAATACTAGACATGTCAAAATTACAGGCAATGACTAATGAACATAATAGCTATAGATACTTCAACTGATTGGTGTAGTGTCTCCCTTTTTGAAAATGGTAAATGCAAGAGTTCAATAATAAAAAATATACCTAAGAAGCATTCTGAGATGCTTCCTATTTTTTTTGAATCTATAATTAAAGATTCAAATTTTGATAAAAATAAACTTGATGCAATTGCAGTTTCAATTGGACCAGGGTCATTCACAGGACTAAGAATCGGGTTGGGTTTTTCAAAAGGATTTGCCTTTGCATTAAATAAACCATTAATACCTGTTCCAACGCTTCAAGCTATTGCAAAGGACCCTTCAATCAAATTCAACGATTTTTTAGTATTATTATTTTCTCATAGAAATATTGCTTACGTGCAGAAATTTTTAGATAAAAAACCTGTAAATACTCCCAAAGCTTTAACATTTGATAAAATTAATTTTAACTATAATTTAGTTCAATACGGTTGTGAAAATTTTTTAGGTTCTAAGTCTTTCCTTTCAATATATCCAAGCGCTGAAGTAGTTGGGAATCTTGCGCTTCAACATTTTAATGAATGGAAAATCGACAAGCCATATACATTAGCTTCAAATTATATTTCACCTTTTGAAGCTAGTTAACCGTGAAAGTAAGAAATGCCGTCATTGATGATGCTGTTGATATTTTTAAAATTGAACAGAGAGTATTTAAGAATCATTGGTCTTTAAAATCTATAAAGTCAGAATTTTTAGATTCTAGCCATTCTGTAGTATCAGTGTTAGAAATTAATAGCAAAATTATAGGCTATCTTTTTCAAAGAGTTATTATTAATCAAAATCATATTATCAATATAGCAATTGATGTACCTTTTCAGCATAAAGGTTATGGAAAATTTTTACTCAAAAATTCACTGGAAAAAGATAGCCATGATACTGATGTTTTTTTAGAGGTAAAAGAGGCTAATTTGCCTGCAATTAAACTTTACACTGATTTAGGGTTTGAAGAAGTGCAAAAAAAAGATAGATATTACTCTGACGGATCAAATGCTATTTTTATGCTAAAGAAAAATAAGAAGTATGGCTTGGTTTAGTAGAAAAGATAAAAATATATCACCAGATGTTGTTAAAAAAGACATTCCTGGAGGCTTATGGATAAAATGTACGTCATGTTCAGAAATTCAATACAAGCCTGAGCTAGAAAAAAACTTTTATGTTTGCCAAAACTGCCAACATCATTTTAGAATGGATTCTGAAATATATTTCGATCTTTTGATTGACTCTAAATCAAAAAAAGATTTATTTACTAATATTATTTCTGTAGATCCTCTAAATTTTACTGCAGAAAAAAAATATTCTGATCAATTAAAAAAAGCAACTGAGAAAACAGGAAAGAGAGATGCCATCAGTTGTGTTGAGGGAATGATAAATGGCAATAAAGTTATTTTAGGTGTTATGAATTTTTCATTCATTGGTGGTAGCATGGGTTCAGCGGTTGGAGAGATAATTTCAAGATGTATTGATAAAGCTGGTAAAGATAATTTACCATTTATTTTAATATGCTCATCAGGTGGAGCAAGAATGCAAGAATCTGCAATTTCTTTAATGCAGTTAGCTAAAACTAGTTCGAGGCTTGCTAGATTTCATAATGAAGGTGGACTCTATATTCCAATATTAACAGACCCTACGACTGGTGGAGTAACTGCAAGTTTTGGCATGCTTGGTGATGTTATTTTAGCAGAACCTGGAGCTCTTATTGGTTTTGCAGGACCTCGCGTAATTAAACAAACCATCGGCGAAGACCTTCCTAAAGGGTTTCAAACCTCCGAATTTCTTTTAGAAAAAGGGTTTGTAGATCATATTGTATCTAGAGATCAAATGAAATTTAAATTATCAAGTATAATTAATTTTTTAGCATAATGCCATACCCATCAATTCTAATAGTTAATGATGATAGTATATTTTCAGATGGAATAAGAGCCCTTTGGGAAGCTATGTCAGAAATTGGCGATACAACGGTTGTTGCTCCTAAGTCAGAGCATAGTGGAGCTGGTCACGCAATCACAATTTCTCGACCCCTGCAATCTGAAAAAATTAATCTAGAGTACGGATTATCCGGGTTTGCAGTTAACGGAACACCTGCTGACTCAGTAAAGTTTGCTATAAGCGTATTAATGGATAAAAAGCCAGATATTTTAGTCTCAGGAATCAACCCGGGATCAAACGTTGGTCAAAGCATACTTTATTCTGGAACAGTTTCTGCGGCAAGAGAGGGAACTTTTAGAGGCATTAAATCAATTGCAATTAGTATAGATGGACAAAATAATATTGATTACTCATTGTCAAAAACTATATCAAAGAATATTGTTCAAAATGCATTAAAAAATGGACTCCCTAGCGATACACTGCTTAACGTTACTGTTCCCAATATACCTAAAGAAGAAATGAAGGGGTTTAAGATAACAAAACAAGGATCAATGTATTTTTCTGATAATTTTGAGAAAATAGAAAACGGTAGAGGCCTTGAAAACTACTGGTTAACAGCTGATCATAATGACCCCGACCTTTCAAAAGATAACGATAGTATCGCTGTTAAAGAAGGGTATGTGAGTGTAACGCCTTTGCATTCAGAACAAACAAATTTTAGATTTATTAAAGAATTGACTAAATGGGGTTTGAATTAAAGTTATGGAAATCGGCGGGGTAATAATCCTTGATTTTGGTTCTCAGTATACTAAACTAATTGCGAGGAGAGTCAGAGAGGAGAATATTTATTCTAAAATTTTCCCTCATAATATTTCATTAAAAGAAATTAGTAAATCAAAACCCGAAGCAATAATTTTATCCGGAGGCCCTTCAAGCGTTTTCTCCGATAATGCTTTAAAGATTGACCCTAGAATTCTAGAACTTCCCGTTCCAATTCTTGGAATATGTTACGGTCTTCAGTTATTAGCGCATTCATATAATGGTCAAGTTGAAGAAAAAAATAGTGGTGAATATGGAATATCAAAATTAAATATTAGTAGATCTAACGATATCTTTTCAAAGGTTCCAGATATTATTAATACTTGGATGAGTCATATGGATCAGGTTACTAAAGTTCCACCAAATTGGAATATACTAGCTAAGTCATCGAACGGTATTATTGCAGCAGTGTCAAATGAAGACTCTTCAAGGATAGGTTTACAGTTCCACCCTGAGGTTGTTCATACAGAATACGGAAAAGAAATACTTAGAAATTTTTTGATTAAAATTGCCAAATGCTCAACCGATTGGAATGCGAGTAATTATATAAACGATCAAATTAGTAAAATAAAAGAAGAAGTTGGCGATAGCAAGCTTATCATAGGAGTTAGCGGAGGCGTAGATTCTACTGTAGCAGCAGCACTAATACATAAGGCTATTGGTGATCAGTCTATAGCCGTTTTAATTGATCACGGCCTGATGAGAAAAAATGAAGCAGAGACATGCGTTGCTGCGCTAAAAAAGGGCTTAGGAGTAAATATCCATAGCTTTGATGAGTCTAGCATATTTCTTTCGAGATTAGAGAACAAGAAACACCCTGAAGAAAAAAGAAAAATCATAGGTAATCAGTTTATTAGTTCTTTTGAAAAAATTTCTAAACAGTTTGGTGATATCAAATTTTTAGCGCAAGGCACTTTATATCCTGACGTAATAGAGAGCGGATTTGGTGTTGGCGGTAAGTCTCATACAATCAAAAGCCATCATAACGTTGGAGGTCTTCCCAAAAATATGAACTTTTCTCTAATCGAGCCCCTGCGCGAATTGTTTAAAGACGAAGTCCGTAAAGTGGGTATAGAGTTAGGTCTTCCATCAGATCTTGTTCAAAGACATCCGTTTCCAGGTCCGGGTTTAGCGGTAAGGATTATTGGGAAAATTACTAAAAAGAGGGTTAAGATTCTTCAGGAAGCGGATAACATTTTTATTGATATGCTTCATGAGGATGGCTTGTATAATGATATTTGGCAAGCATTTGCAGTTTTGATACCCATAAAAACAGTTGGGGTTATGGGGGATCAAAGAACTTATGAGAATTTACTGGCTTTACGCGCGGTTACCA
>Ga0209631_10008065_pt1 | contig 10366 bp, 15 predicted proteins | sample COG_08_FD_184752 | JGI IMG/M metagenome (GOLD analysis project Ga0209631, IMG submission 184752) | Pelagic Microbial community sample from North Sea - COGITO 998_met_08 (SPAdes) (version 2) | ecosystem: Environmental > Aquatic > Marine > Neritic zone/Coastal water | place: Helgoland, sampling...
GGCACAGAAGCTATAACAACAAATGCTGATACCCATGCCACAACAGTTGCAGATGGTGCTTCTGATGCAGGTAGAGCCATGTATCTTAAATATACTGGAACACTAGACAGTGCTTGTACAATAACAATTGCACCAAATACTATGAAACGTATGCAATTCATAGAAAATGCAACTAGTGGCTCTCAAAATATAATTATAAGTCAAGGTTCTGGTGCAAACATAACTATCCCAGCTGGAGATACTAAAGCAGTATATTTAGATGGTGCAGGTAGTGGAGCGGCAGTTGTAGATGCTTTTGCCTCTTTAAATGTAGTAGATTTAAAAGTACAAGATGATTTAACAGTTACAGATGATTTAATTGTAAATGGCGATATTGACCTTGAAGGTAGTATAGATGTCAATGGAACTATGGAAGCTGATGCAATAACACTTAATGGAACTGCAATAGGTTCTATTTATAGTCCTATAGCTGGTTCAGGCTCTATAGTTACAACTGGTGCATTAGATTCTGGCACAATAACAAGTGGCTTTGGAACTATTAACAATGGTGCTTCAACGATTACTACTTCTGGTACAATAACTGGTGGTGCAATTAATGGTACTTCGTTTGCATCTACAGGTAATATGACATTTCAAGATAGTGATAAAGCTCTATTTGGTGCAGGGTCAGATTTAGAAATATTCCATGATGGCACAGATTCTTTTATACAAGATGAAGGAACTGGAAACCTTAAAATAAGAACAAATGGCACTGCTATAGAATTAAAATCTACAGCGGATGAAGCAATGGTTGTAGCCACAAAAGATGGTGCAGTAGACCTTTACCACAACAATAGCAAAAAGTTTGAAACGACTTCTGGCGGAGTTTCGGTGACTGGAACTGTTACTGCAAGTGGTGATATAACTGCATTTTCTGATAGAAGATTAAAAACAGATATTACAAATATTGATAATGCCTTGTCTAAAGTTATGCAAATGCAAGGTGTTAATTATAAAAGAAATGATATTGAAGATGCACCACAAAGTATTGGTGTTATTGCTCAAGATATGGAAGCTATATTACCAGAGGTTATACATACTGCAGATGATGAAAGGCGAACCAAATCAGTAGATTATGGTAAGATAACGTCAGTTCTTATTGAGGCAATCAAAGAACTCAAGAAAGAAATAAATGAATTAAAAGGAGTATAATAAATGCCTCTCCCACCAGTTGGCTCAGCAATAAGTATATCACAAATACAAACAGAGTTTGGTGGGTCTAATCCTGCATCTCTTTCAGAATATTATGGTAAAGGTAATGCTCCCGGTTCTGGTGCAATTACAATGTCAGAAGACTTTGGTGGTACAAGTTCTAGTTACACTGCTAACTTTCTAATCATCGCTGGTGGTGGTGGAGGTGGTGGTTGGACTGGTGGAGGTGGTGGAGCAGGTGGTTCACAAACATCTACACAGTCAGGAGTCACATCTGGAAGTGGTACATGGACTATCACTGTTGGTGGTGGTGGAGGTGGAGGAGCTTATCCATCAAATAGTAGTCGTGGAGGAAATGGTTCTAGTTCTTCAGTTTCAGGAGTAGCTACATCTACTGGTGGTGGAGGTGGTGGAGGTTACTTTAATGGGGCTAGTAGTGCAGGTGCTAATGGTGGCTCTGGTGGTGGTGGTGGATATAAAGCTGGTACAATATACTCTTCATCTGGTGGTTCAGGCATAAGTGGTCAAGGTAATAATGGTGGAAGTTCAAGTAGCTCATCTTACAATATGGGTGGTGGCGGTGGTAGAGGAGCTAGTGCTGGTGTAGGTGCTGGTGGAGCTGGGTCAGCACTTACTATAAGTGGTCTTTCTGCAACAACTCGTGCAGGAGGTGGTGGAGGAGCAGGACAATCTTCAAATCCTTCTGGTGGCTCTGGAGGTGGTGGAAGAGGAGCACGATATAATGGTCCCGCGGCACAAAATGGCTCTGGTAACACTGGTGGAGGAGGTGGTGGTGGTAGAGATGGTGTATCAGCAAAGTCGGGTGGTAGTGGCGTAGTATTCGTTAGTATGCCTACTGGAAACTATTCTGGAACACAATCAGGAGCTAGTTCAGTCTCAACGAGTGGTGGTTATACTATTTTAAGATTTAATGGTTCAGGGAGTGTAGCAAAGTAATGGCTCATTTTGCAAAATTAGATGAAAATAACATAGTGCTTGAAGTATTAGTAGTTGATAATCAAATGCTTTTAGATAGTGATGGTGTTGAACAAGAAGCATTGGGAGTAGCTTTTTTATCTTCTCTTACTGATTGGTCTTCTTGGAAACAAACATCTTTTAATACTAATGGTGGAGTACATAGTGAGGGTAGTGCACCTTTTAGAAAAAATTATGCTGGTACAGATTATACTTATGATGAAGATAAAGATGCATTTTACGCACCACAAACTTTTCCAAGCTGGATATTAAATGAAGAATCTTGCTTGTGGGAGCCGCCAATTCCATACCCAAATGATGAAAATGTATATTATTGGGATGAAGATGCATATCAAGCTGATAACTCAACAGGTTGGATAGCTGAATCTGAATAATGCAATGAACCATATGAATGAAACAACTAACACTATTATTCAAAAAGAAAACGCCATGTACCCCTATTGGGTTTTTAAAAATGACGTAGATAAAGACATATGTAATAAAATTATAAGTTATGGACAGAATAAATGGATAAAAGCTAAAGTAGGCAGTCATATTGAAAGTCCACATTTAAATGAAGATGTAAGAATTACTGATGTGGCGTTTTGTGATGACGAATGGCTTTTTGACCTTGCTTGGCATTATGTTAATACTGCGAATATAAATTCTAATTGGAATTTTCAAGTAGAATCTTGCGAATCTATGCAAATATCTAAATATAAAGAAAATGGACATTACGATTTTCATTTAGATGGTAATGGTTTTACTAGATACAATATGCCAGAAAATAAATTTCTACATAATAAAACAAGAAAACTATCAATGACCATTGTGCTTAATGAAGATTACGAAGGTGGAGAATTTGAGTTCTTTGATGAAAAACGATTAATTAAGGAAAAGTTAGGAACAGTTATAGTTTTTCCGTCTTATATGTTACATAGAGTTAAACCAGTAACAAAAGGCACTAGATATTCTTTAGTAGTATGGTTTTGTGGAGAACCATTTAAATAAGTATATGAAAAAAGGTCTAGTATATGAAAAAAGGTCTAGAAAAAAATAGTAAATATAATAAATACGATATTAATAATGATGGTGTTGTAACAGATGAAGAATTGGCAATCGCCACATCTATTAAAGAAACAGAACAACTTTTAAGAAAACAATTAGCACAATTAAGAATTGCAAGAGCAACATTAATAGCAATGGGTTTATTTACTGTTGCTATGTTTTTTGTTGATATTGAAAGATTAAAGGCACTTTCTGATATAAGTAATCTGTTTTACATTTCTGGTGCAGGAATTGTAGGTGCATATATGGGTGCTTCTGCTTTTATGAGTAAAAAATGATGTTCAAGGCATTGGTAACTATATGTGTAATAGGTTTGCCAAATAATTGTCAAATTTTAGAAGATCAAACTGGCCCGTATGAAACTGAATTTGCCTGTAAACAAAGAGCATTAGAAATAAGCAGACAAGTTCATAATTATTATCCACTATGGAAGCCAACTATGTATAGATGTCAGAAATTACCTGCAGGGAGACTTAAATGGAAAATATGATACTAGATGCTTGGAATGATCTTAGTTATATAGAAGGCGTATTATTTACTATGTGGATATTTATTCTATACTATGGCAAAGTATGGATAGATAGTAAGTTTAGACGAAAGGAATGCACATGCTCACGGCGTTAATTGGACCCGTATCTAATCTTCTTGGCAAATTTATAGAAGACAAGGACATGAAAAACAAGTTGGCACATGAGGTGGCAACAATGGCTGAAACACACGCTCAGGAACTGGCAAAAGGGCAATTAGCTATAAATCAAACTGAAGCCAAGCATAGATCAATCTTTGTGGCTGGATGGAGACCCTTTATTGGCTGGACCTGTGGCATTGCCCTATGTTGGCATTTTGTCCTAGCACCAGTAACTATGTTTATATGTGCATATCTAGCAGTAGAAATACCAGAATTGCCAAGTTTTGATATGGGTTCACTTATGACTGTTTTGATGGGAATGCTGGGATTGGGCGGCTTGAGATCATTTGAGAAGTATAAAGGTTTAACAAAATGATGTGGTTTTGGTTGAGTTTATCTAAGTTTTTTAATAAGATTGGTAATTATTTCTATTATCGTCATGTAAGTTGTTTGAGAAAAAGACAAGGAAGATAGATGAACATTGATACATTAAAAAATGAATTGATTGCTGACGAAGGAGTAAAGTACGAAATATATCTAGATCATCTGGGATATAAGACATTTGGAATTGGTCACTTGTGCAGAGCAAAAGACCCAGAAAATGATATGGAAGTTGGTACTGCAGTGTCAAAAGAAAGAGTTGACGAGTGTTTTGCAGAAGATATAGAAAAAGTTATAGATGATTGCACAATACTTTATGATGATTTTTATATACTACCAGAAGAAGCACAATTAATTATTGCAAATATGATGTTTAATCTGGGTCGCCCAAGATTAAGTCAATTTTCCAAGATGCACGCCGCAGTTATGGATGCTAATTGGATTGAGGCTGGAATTCAAATGGAAGATTCTAAATGGGCGAAACAAGTTCCAAATAGAGCAGAAAGACTTTGTGAAAGAATGAGGAATATAGCCTAATGCCTTTAGTGCCATTAAAATTCAAAGCTGGAATAGTAAAAGACATTACAGAATATGCTTCTGGTCAAGCTGGATTTTATACAGATGGTAACTTAGTAAGATTTAGAAATGGTTTTCCAGAAAAAATAGGTGGTTGGTTAGAAGAAGAGTATTCTTTTATTGGTAATGAAACAACACCTTCAACTGTTACAGGAAAACCAAAACATTTAATTTCGTGGCGTTCTATTGTAGATAGTACTGATAGAATTATTGTAGGTACACATAATCATTTGTACTTAATTAGTAATGGTGTTTTTTATGATATTACACCTCTTAGAAAAACTTCAGCAAACTTAACTAATCCTTTAGTTACTACAAATAATAATTCAGTAGTCACTGTAACAGATACTAGTCATGGTGCTGAAACTGGTGATTTTATAGTTATAAAACAAGCCACTGCAGTTGGTGGTATAAGTGCTGATACAATAAATAGATTAGAAGGCTATCAAATAACCAAAGTGAATGCTAATTCATACACATTTGTCGCAGGCAGCCAGGCAAGTTCTGGAGCTACTGGTGGTGGCACTGCAATTGACATACAGTATTTGATTGGAAATACAGATGGAGTAGGGTTTCAAAGTTCTGATCCATCACTTGGTTTTGGTGTTGGAGCATGGGGAGAAAGTACATGGGGAACTGCTAGAGATGTATCATCAAGTACTATTCATATAGATGCGACTAATTGGTCACTAGAATTATGGGGTGACGATGTATTAATTAATAACAGAGAAGGTCAATTATATTATTGGGATACGTCTGCTGGAGATAGTGCAAGAGCAGTTCTAGCATCTACTTTAGGTGGTGCTAGTGGCATACCTACTAAAATAAGAACAATAGCAGTATCTTTCCCAGATAGACATTTAATAGTAGGTGGAGCAGTACCTTTAGCTGGTGGTGATATTGACCCAATGTTAGTTAGATTTTCAACCCAAGAAGATTTTGCAATATTCACACCAACATCAACTAATACTGCTGGTGACCAAAGACTTGAAGTAGGGGAAAAAATAATATGTATGACCCCAACAAAAGACGAAATGTTTATTCAAACAGATGAAGCCGCATATGGAATGACTTTTGTCGGGCCGCCCTTTACATTTTCTTTTAGATTATTAGCAGTTAATTGTGGTGGTGTTGGTTTGCATGGAACTGCAAACGTAGATGGTGATGTGTATTGGATAGGTAAGAATAATTTCTTTGTTTATGATGGTGCAATAAAAGAATTGCCATGTTCAGTTCAGTACTATGTTTTTGATAGAATGCAGAAAAGATATTTTGATAAGATTTATGTTGGTCATAATAAAAGATACAATGAAGTCACTTGGTTTTATGTCAGTGAAGACAATACTTTAGAAGACAATCCAGAGCCAGACAGTTATGTAACGTACAACTATCAAGATGGAGCTTGGACTATAGGTACTTTAGGTAGAAATGTATGGCACGATTCTCAAGGTTTTAGGCAAGTTCCTTTTGCTTTTGATGCAGATGGAAAGTTATACGACCATGAAACTGGAACTACTGATAATGGCAGTGCGATGAATGCTCACATAGAATCAGGTGATATTGAGCTTGATACTGCAGGAGAAAACTTGTTTATAGTGGATAGAGTGATTCCAGATGCGACAATGGATAGCAATACTAATTTGTTTCTACAATTAAAAACTAGAAAATATCCAAATGCACCAGAGACTGTAAAAGGTGCTTTTACAATTACCTCTGAAACAGAAAAAGTTAGCACAAGAGCTAAAGGAAGACAAATGGCAGTAAGGTTTTTTAGTAATGGAACACAAGATCAATGGTTGTTAGGCGATTTTAGAGTTAACGCTAGAAAGGATGGTCTAAGATGATTAGATTACCATCTCCAACTTCCTTAGATAATTATCTTAGATGGGCAAGGCAACTTATACAATCTTTAGAATTGCAACAAAAATCAAATGAATTAAACACATCTTCTATAACAAAAGATGCAGAAGATAAGGCAGAGGCAGTGAGTTGGTTTAATGGCTAATAATTACAAAAATGCAAAGCTAGATTTAACAAGTACAAATGTAACTACATTATATACTGCACCTGCGGCTCATACTGGAATATTTAAATCCATAATAATTTCTAACGATAGTGGTAGTGCTGATACTATTACTGTTACAATTACTAATAGTGCTAGTGCAGTTTTTAGTGTATATAAAGTAAAGAGTGTTGCTTCAAACGCCACTGTTGAGTTATTAGAGCAACCTTTGGTTGTGATGGAGAATGAAATTTTAAAGGTAACTGCAGGAGCTACAGATAGACTTCATGTAGTAGCAAGTTACTTAGAGATTACATAAGGAGAGATAAATGGCAGAATTAGGTGCATTAACTGGATTGCCAGTTTTAAATCTTGAAGAAGAAGAAAATCAAGGCGTTGATCCTATAATATATAATGTTTACCAAACAAAGTCACAAACACCAAATATGTCAGATCAAGACATACAAAGACTTTATGGAACGTCTGCGATGCCAGTTTTTGAATGGGCAAAGAAGATACAAAGTGGTCAAAGAACTTACAATCCCTCAGATGCATTTGATGAAAGCATGATGGAGATGTATGAAAGTTTTGGTAATCTTCCTGATGGCATGATGACTGCACAAGAGATTATGGCACAACAAGCACTAGAAGGAACTGCTGGGCAAGTTGGAATGTCAATTGGTAGAAGCATAGGTTCAGAGCTAACAAACCCATATGCAAGTGGTAGTACTATGTCTAAAATAGGCAGTGGCATTATGAAGACTGGACAAGACACTGCAGTAGAACTAATGCAAAAAGCAAGATTTGGTGAGCTTGGAGACAAAACACAGAATGCACTTAGATCAAGTGGACTTATGGACAATTATTTACCAGAGTTGTCAAGTAGATCCGCAGCCGAGGCTACTGGTAATTTAGCACAATTTGATAGAGGTTTAGAGACTGGAACTCTTTTAGAAACATCCAAAGGAAGTGGAACTTATGTACCTACAGATAATTTTGGTAAACCAAGAAATTTTGCATATGGTGATGAGACTTCTGGTTTTCCAGAAGGATTTGACCCAACATTAGATAGCAAAGATGCTTTAGCTCCAGTTAAATCTCTTGATCTTGGTTACGATACTTATTCAGATGGATTCACAGATACAATTAATCCTATATCAGATGCTGGAACAAGAAACTTATATTCTTCTGGAGTAGGTGCTGGAGTCAATTTTGTTGCTAGAGTAGCTTCTGGGCAAGATGTAGATGATGCCGCAAAGTCAGCCGCAGATGCTGGATTGGTAACATATGCTACAACTGCATTACTAGCCGCAACACCTTTAGCACCCTTTTCAACTATAATAGGTGGTATAGTAGGTGGTTTTGTAGGTAGAGTTATATGCAATGAACTTATGAAGCAAGGCATTATGGATCGCAAACAAGTCATATTAGACTATAAGTTCACAAGAGACTATCTAACACCACAACATGTCACTGGTTATCATGTTTGGGCAGTATGGATGGTAAAGCAGATGAGAAAAGGTAGACTAGTTGGACTTTGGTCACATATAGCTGGACACAGAGCTAACGAAATAGCTTATATTTATGGCGAAAGAGATAAGCCAGATTACTTAGGTAAATTATATAGAAAAATCCTAGAGCCTATCTGTTGGACTGTAGGTGCATTTTGCAAAGAAACAGATTGGTCTGTATTATATAGAAAAAAGGAGATTTAATTATGGCTGAAGAAGAAATGGCAATGATGGGTGATCAACCACCTATGGAAAGTCAAATGCAAATGGGTGCTGAACAAGAAGCAAAACAAAAGATAATGGGTTCTTCTAAAACAGTAGCTTCTGTTCTTATGTCAAGACTTATGGAAATGTCACCAAGTGAATTGCAAATGCTAGACAAAGCTATTACGCCAGATGTAGCTGGTGTTTTAATTAAGCTATTACCAGAGCTTAAAGATATCATTGAAGCAGTTGAGCAAGGTGGAGTTGCTGATGCTATGCCAGAAGACCAAATGATGGATGATGGTATGCCTGAAGAAATGGGTGCATTAGGTAACATATAATGATTAGAAGGGCGAATGTTTTAGATACGTCAGCTTTAATCTATATGCTAAATCAAATGCATAAAGAAACAGAAGTAGACGTACCTAAGATAAACACTCATAAGTTAATAGGTAAGATAAACGATTTATTGCATAAAGGGTTGGTTTTAGTGGCAGTAAAAGACAATAACATAGTTGGATCAATTGCTGGAATGGCAGTAAATGATTGGTGGTCTGACGAAATGTATATGTCTGATGCATGGTTTTACGTCTTTCCAAACGAAAGAAAATCAACAATTGCAAAAAATTTATGTATTGACTTTATAAAAATCACAAAAGAGGCTAAACTAAAAGTTAGATTAGGTCATGTTTTTTCTGGAGATTTAGAACGAAAAGATAATTTTTATTCTAAATTAGGTCTAGTTAAAGTAGGATCAACGTATATGGAGAAATAATATGGGAAGTATGTGCACAGTTTCTGCTGAACCTTTACCAGACCCAAAGAAAGTAATTAGTGGTACAGATATACCAGAATGGGTATCGGCAGCGGGTAGACAATTATATGATCAAAGTGCAGAAATAGCCGCCCAAGACTTTCCTACATACACTGGACCCAGACTTGCTACATATGGTGATGATAACTCTAAGCTAACTTCACAAGAGCAAGAAGGGCAATCGTTACTAGAACAAGGAACAGATACTTTCCAAAGTTATATTGATGATGCTTCTGCAATGGCAAGTACTTTAGGTGGAGGATATGATCAAGCAAGTAGAGCAAACTTACTTGGCGAAAACTTTTCAATGGCACAAGCACAACCTTACATGGACATTTATCAGTCTTCAGTAGACCCAGCCATAAGAGAGATTGAAAGACAAACACAAAGAAATTTAATGGGTGATAGTGCTTCTGCAGTAAGAGCAGGAGCTTTTGGTGGATCAAGACAAGGTCTAAGAGAAGCAGAGACAATCACAGAAGGCTCTAGACTAGCTGGAGATGCAAGAGCACAGGCTGGAGCAAGAGGTTTGGAGTTTGCTTCACAAAGGTTTGATCAAGAAAGGGCGGCACGACTTGCGGCAGAACAAGCTAGAAGATCAGGTTTTGAAACTGATGAAGCAAGTAGATTAAGGGCAACAGAAACTTTACAAGGTTTTGCACCACTAGTTCAAGGATTGACTGAACAAGCCGCATCTGGACTTATAACTTCTGGACAAGCAGAAAGACAATTAGACCAAAGAGGTCTAGACATGGCTTATGGAGATTACTTAGAACAAAGAAATTACCCACAAGAGCAATTAAACTTTGCATTGGGTGCTCTTCAAGGTGTGCCATATGAGACAAGAACTATAGGGTTAGAACAAGGACAACAATTTGTGCAATCACCAAGTGTTTATGGACAAACAATAGGTGGTCTAGGGTCGTTAGCTAGTGCCTATTATTTAAGGAATCGATAAATGGAAAAGGTTACTCTAACTCAACAGGACATTGATGGATTTAACCCAAATCAACTTA
>Ga0209631_10008069_pt1 | contig 10350 bp, 7 predicted proteins | sample COG_08_FD_184752 | JGI IMG/M metagenome (GOLD analysis project Ga0209631, IMG submission 184752) | Pelagic Microbial community sample from North Sea - COGITO 998_met_08 (SPAdes) (version 2) | ecosystem: Environmental > Aquatic > Marine > Neritic zone/Coastal water | place: Helgoland, sampling...
CCTTTTACTCGGGATTTTGATCCTCAATCCGAGTAACTTTAAAAAGAAGTGTAGGAAAAAAATATGAAGAAATAATAAAGGATAGATAAAATATTAGTTCCACGAATGAACTAAACTACGGTGAGTTCGAAGGATTTATCAGGATAAGGATTGCGGCCGCAGAAGAATAGAATCTCCTTAGAAATCAACCTGAAAGCGGATAACATTAGAGTTCAGGGTGCCGTTATCCGCACCCGTTCCACTGGCGAAGTCAGCATGAACATAGTTGTACATGACGCGTGACGCAGGGTTTAATTCCCAGTTGAGTCCCAGCGTCCAACTCTTTTGTTCGCCGCCGGCAATGCCCGCACTTTGATCATTCAAGTCCAACTCGGCATAGCGTACGGCCAACTGCAAAGCCCCGGTGCCACGGCCTTCCGACCATTTTTTGTTCCAGCTAAAGTTCTGATTCGGTTTGAATCTGGCGACAACACCTTTTCTTTTAAAATAGCGACGGTTTTCCCCTGTCAGATACCAGCTTCCTTGGATATAAAAGGCATCCAACTGCCCATTGGTGTTTTCATCCCTATTAACATCAGTAATTACGTACTCACCTTGCAAGCCAAACTGATTCAAATTCACAGCACCTTCCAACCCAATGATATTGAATTTACGGGCAGCGATAGCTCCTGTGGTTAAAAGAGTACTTGTAATTTCAGTATCGCGTGCCCCATTGAATGTCACCTGGTTATCTGTCGCCTTTTCATAGCTCCAACTTGCTCCCAAATGAATCCAGCGTTTTCCATCTTCGCTGATATAAGGCAATCCCGTGACTCTGCTTGTAACATTCCAGTCGCCATCAATTCTAAAATCAGGTGGCCTTTCACTGGTTTCTTTATTAACGAAGACCGACCAAGTGAGCTTCTTGCTCAAAGCATGATTAAAAAAAGCAAAGCCTGTGTTTCGAGTTTTGAAAAAGGTATTTGTCAAAGAACGCTCTATAAATGTCAGATACTTGGAACTCGTGACAGAGTCTATAGATGCCGGTCGCTTAAAGTGGCCTACCTGAAAATTTCCTAGAATTGGAATATGCGCTAATCCAATATACATATCTTTGAACGTTACACCGTTGGCACCGCCATCCACATCAATATCCCATTTAAACTTGACTGTATTGTAGAGAATACCCGCCATGAAAAGACGAACACGACGAAACCGAGCTCCGTTCTCCTGTTGTCCAAAAGCAGATTCGAAGGTATTTGATTCATTAAAAAAACCCCAGTCATGCATAATCCGCCCACCTACTTGAAACTTAAACTGGTTATCGCGGGTCCGCATTTTGAATCCGTTTTTGTAATACGTAATTATTTCCTTTTCACCTTTCCTGTATCTTGTTTTCTCCCTTTTCTCCATGGTTTCCAGTCTTTTTTCCAACCTTTCAATTCTTTTCGAATCCGTGGCTTCTGCATCCCAATTACCTAACCACCCGCTCAATGAAACCACAAGTCCGATAAAAAATACCTTCTTAATCACTTTACTCTCCATTCCAAAATCACAAACAAAATATCCGCTGGCATTCTAACCTCTTGAGTACTGATCCTCAACCTGAGTATTAATTTAAAAAGTTTTAGGAAAGTAATATGACGTACAAAAATAAGAAGAGAAAAAACTACTAAATTTCACTAACCAGTGTGTTTTCTAGAGGAGGTGTTAATTACGATGATTTTATGAGCGGGATAGATATTTGAAATGTACTTCCCGTTCCCGGAATGCTCTCAACGGATAGCTGACCTCCATGCGCCAAGGCCGTATGTTTGACAATGGATAGCCCCAAGCCGGTACCGCCGAGTTGCCTTGATCTTGCCTTATCAACACGATAAAAACGCTCGAAAATACGGTGCTGTTCCAGGGGTTCAATCCCGATGCCTGTATCTTGAACATTGATCACAGCATTCTCTCCTTCTATATGGAGATGGAGCGTTACAACTCCCTTTTCTGAATTATATTTAATGGCGTTATCAAGCAGGTTATTGACCGATTGAAAAAGTGCTTCCCTGTCCCCTAGAACCTCGACTGGCTCTTCAGGAATCTGGCTTTCAATAAGTATGTTTTTGCCCTCACTCACAGGAAGAAGCACTTGCATTGAAGCAGTGACTACTTCACGCAAATCAAGAGACACCCTTATCAAGTCCAGTCCCGCTGACTCAAGTCGAGAAAGAGCTAGAAGGTCACTTACTATAGTGGACAAGCGAAGAGTTTGATTCATGGTTTTGGTAAGAAATTTGTAGTGATTATCTGGAGATATCTCTTCATCATCGATCAATGTTTCTACCAAGCCACGAATAGCAGTAATAGGAGTTTTAAGTTCGTGGGAAACATTAGCAACGAAATCTCGGCGGATGGTTTCTAACCGCTCCAATTCTGAGACATCATACAAAATTGCCACAGCCCCTACCAGTTCCCCACCCGCATCACGAAAGGGCGAAGCATGGACTTCGACAATTTGATCTGTTGAGTTTGTAACAATTTTCAACTTCCTTCTAATTTCTGTTTCTTCATTCAATGCCAAAGAAAAAACCTGACATAATTCTTGTGAGTGAGTCGCCTCCCAAATTCGGCGATTAACATCTTCCTTAGGAGAAATGCCAAGTATCCTTGCCGCAGCTTCATTTAAGTGAATGATGGTCTCATTTTTATCTACTGCCACAACTCCTTCGACCATCCCTGACAAAATTGCCAACAGCTTATTGTTGTCTAGAGCAATAGTTTCCAGACGTTCGTGCGAGCTCCACGCCATCTTATTGAGTGCCTTGGCGAGTGAGCCAATTTCATCTTTCCTCTCAATAGAAACTCGTTGATTGTAATTTCCTCCAGACATGGACTCTGCAATTGCGGTCATCGCCGTCAGAGGTTTGGCAAAACCTCTAGCAACAATGAACCCCAAAATCAAGGCCACTAAAATGGACATTGCCATACTAAAAAGAATAATAGTGCGAACATGGGAAAGTCGATCATCGATTACTGAAAGAGGAAGTGATGTTCTCACATATCCCAAAAGAAGATTCTCTTTCCTTACCGGGAGAGCGTAGTACATCATTTTCTTATCAACCGTGTCGCTAAAGCGAGTGGTTATGCCATGACCGTGGGAACGCGCAGCAAGAATTTCAGGGCGATTGGCATGGTTATCCATTGTCGCCGGGTCTTCTTCCGAATCGGCAAGCACCAATCCATCAGGCTTAATAATTGTGAACCGGGTATTTGTATTGAGGCCTAAAGTTCGTATACGTTTCTGAATTTTTGTGTCAGAAGAAAATGATTCAAGGGCCACAGCACGCAAAAGAGTCGCGCGCACATCGAGAGACTGTTCAATCTCTACTCGAGTTTCTTCTTCTACCTGTCTGGACACAAGAACTCCCACGAGAATTGTGGAGAGAAAAATCAGAACCACATATCCGGAAAATAGTTTCCATAAGATTCGAGAACGAAGCATTACCTAGCCTTCCTCATCCTTGAATCGGTAACCAACCCGGTGGATTGTTTCAATCAAACCCCGATGTTTGTCCAGTTTTTTTCGGATGGCTCGAATATGAACATCTATATTTCGGTCAATGATAAAGGCATCATCAGAAGACACATGGTTCAATAAATCTTCTCGCGTGAATACGCGACCTGGATGGGAGGCAAAAAAGTGTAAGAGCCTAAGCTCCATGGCCGTAAAGACAACCTTCTTCCCTTCTAAACGCACTTCATGACGATTTACATCTATAACTAATCCATCTCTCGATATTTGATCTGACGCGTTATCGTCTTTCAATGAGCCCCGACGCAAAACTGACTTGATTCGGGCCATGAGTTCTCGAGGACTAAACGGTTTGATCACATAATCGTCTGCACCCATGCCGAGGCCCAGCACAATATCGCTTTCCTCACCTTTTGCTGTCACCATGACGATGGAAACAGAATGCGTAACTGAGTCGGCTTTTAATTTTCGACAAACTTCAATTCCATCCAGGCCTGGTAGCATCAAATCGAGAAGAACGAGGTCAGGAACTTCTTTTTTTACCAGTTCCAGTCCTTTTTCGCCGTCCAAAGCAGAACATACCTCAAAACCCTCTTTTGACAGATTGTAATCAATAATCTCAAGGATATCGGGTTCATCTTCAATAACTACTATTTTTGTTTTCTTCATCGTCTATAATCCCAGAATATGTTACGGAATATTTTACGATTTTATTATAAATATAATATAAAGACCCCCACTGGCGTGGGAGGCAATAGGTCAATGCTGTTATTGCGAAATAACCTTTTCAAACTTCTGGAGTTGCAGTTCTAATTACCTACTACTCGAGCTTTTTCCCTAGCAGGCAGAAAAAGCAGGCAAACCTGTATTTAAAGGCTTAACCCTATCACAAAAAACAGAATAGATTTATTGATTCCCACGCAAGTGGGTGAGGCAGGAAATTACGAATAGTTAAAGGCTCTAATACACTGTATCGCCGCTGGGAAATCAACCTCTCACCAGCGGCGGTCTGCCTCGCTAGCAGCCGAGGCTTTTGACAGTGTCTTCGATGGACATGGCAACACAACTGAAAATAGGAGTATCTTCTTTTACATACCGACTGCCTTCCGTTTCGCGCAATTCTTGCACAAGATCGAGGAAATCATCTGGCGAATCCGTTTCGAAAGCCACCACAAACTCATAATCATCGATACCAAAGCAATAGGTCGTGTTCAATTTTACGGACGGATATTTGTTACCTACAAAAATATGTTCGTCCATGATGCCCTGACGGGTGAACTGTGTCAGCAAATACCATTCGCGGGTTTTAACGAAAGGATAGATGAAAAGATATTTGGCCTTACCCGGAATGATATGAGTACGATCTTCTTCATGTTCCGGATTGATGAAATCCATATACATGGATCGTTTTGTCATAGAAAGATAGGAATGCGATACATCCAGATACTTGCCAAGCTCGGTTTGCAACAACCGAGTCGTCATGGCCTGGAACTCTTCCATGCTGTAACAAATTCTCCAGATCATAATATCCGTATCACCACGCAAACCAACCATAGAATAACAGAGGAGAATCATATCGGAAGAGTTGTCGTACTCTTCCAGAATATCAATAAACTCTTTCGTACCTTTATCGCGTTCTTCCTTGGAAAGACGACGGAAAGCTGGGTCGAGTTTATAAAACGTAAAACTAACATATTGACGACGTGTGGGAGCTTCCCCATTTTTTCCTGCCTGTTCTGCTTCGCGTTTTTGTTTGGCAGCTTCAACCGCGGCCCCTTCTCTCTCCTGTCGGGCGCGAGACACTACTTCATCATCGACCAAGGCAATGCTCTTATCTAAAGCATATTGCTCAATCCCGCGGACAACGCTTTTTCGGACGAAAAACGGTACATTTTTCATACGGGTCTGGGCCTCATCGGTCCATTCCAATTGAAGGTCAGGCATGAAATCTTCCAACTCTTTGTTGTCTATACTCATAATAAAATCTCAAATAGAAAGGTTTTCGGAAATGACTATTATAAACAAATCTATTTAAAAATCAAAGTCTTTGCTGGTTATATATACTAATTGACTAGCAAAACTTTATAAAACTCCGACTGACTTAAACCTAAAACCATTGACTCAATAGAAAGACACCACACAAATATAATAAAACTAATTAAACATTTATTTTCAAATACTTAAAAAGTATTCTTTAAGGTAACAGATTACTCTATAATACGCAGATTATCGGAATCTAACTCGAGCTGTGCAGATCAACCCTACAATACCAAGGAATACTGGCAGGTTCAGCCTCATATTTGGAGTCTTTAGAAAACCCTCCGGTGCTAATATAAAGCCCCTTATCATCTTTGTGACGCTCCCTAAAAAGCTGCAGATTTATTGCGACCCCATAGGCCTTTTTCTATGTTTCACTTAAAAAATGATTCTGGGACTCTCAAAGTCGAATCCATCTGGTGAGGCAATGATGTCTTTATCCTGATCCGGGCCTGCTGGAAAAACTTTGGTTTTAGACCCCATTGCCCGCAATAAGCCAGCCACCAGTTCCTGCAAGGGTAGGCTTCTTTAATTTTCTAAATAATCTCTGCACGCTACTTAATATTATCGAGATTACCCGCTTCACACCAACCAATAGCAATAATAGATTTCTCTCAAAAAATATCGACTAAATGCCCCCTCCTCCAGCCCTTACAACCCACATTTTTTTAGATACAATTTATCCCTAACTTGATAAGGGTTAAAAATAAAGAAAAATAATGCTCGTTTTTTTAAAGCGAACCAAATCACTGAATAGCGCTTTGAGTTTTACTTAAAACTGTATTTTTCTTTCTACGACCATTTCCTATCTCTTCTCTATCTCAGACAGTGTTCTTTCATCCATTCATCTGATAACTTTTTTGCTGCGGAGATTTGTTCCGGTGTCGCTTCTTTTTCCAAAGTATCTCGATTTTGCTTGGCATCATCGCTTCCATTTTCAATAGAGATGTAGTGCCACATTAGGGCTTGAGCCATATCTTTCTCGACTCCTTTGCCATCATAATACATAGCACCTAGGCTGACCTGAGCTTTGGAGTTGCCGTTTTCGGCTGACCTCCGCCACCATTTGATGGCTTCCTCCATATTTTTTTCTACACCCTCACCGTTGTAATACAATACGGCAAGGGTATTTTGCGATGCCGCCTCGCCTTGTTCTGCCGCACGTGTCATCCATTTTGCAGTTTCTTTTAAATCTTTTGGAACGTCATCCCCCAGATAAAATAACATCGCCAGGTTAAATTGTGCGGGGGTGTGATTTTGCTCAGATGCTTTCCTATACCAAATCACAGCCTGCTCACAATCTTTAGCAATGCCTTTGCCCATATGGTAACTGATCGCAAGCCAGAATTGAGATTCTGCATCGCCATCTTCGGCTCTCTGCCGGACTATTTTTATTTCATCATCTGGTTTAGACATAGTTCTAGATCTAAAGTTTATGGTTAATTATCAAATTCTGGAATAGAAGCTATCTTCTTCCATTTATTAAAATAGTATTGGATGCGTCCATCTTTGGTGGGATAGATTTTTACATATTTTTCTTTGCCATCTTCGCCTTTTTCGACCATCGTTATTTTTTTGTCTAGTACTTGTGTCGACTTCGCCACATACAAAAAGGTGTAGGGCTGATCGCGTGCGATTATTCTATGGAGTTCTCTCGCCATTTTGACTTGCTTTGACCTGTCATACTCTTTGCGGATGCGGGTGATGAGGCGGTCGGCTTCGGCATTTTCATAGCCAACGAAATTCAATTGCTTGGGCCCGGCCTGACTGGAATGCCATATCTGGTAAAGATCGGGATCGATGCCCATGCTCCATCCTAACACCAGCGCATCGTATTTGAGTTCGTTTACAAAGTCCTTCAGGAACACAGCCCACTCGAACAACTGCGTGTTGCACTTGATACCTATCTTGCGCCAGCTTTCTTGCACAATGGTAAGTATATTTTTACGAATGCTATTGCCACTGTTGCTAATGAGATTGAACTCGAATAACTTACCGTCTTTCTCAAGCCAGCCGTCGGCGTTTTTCTTCCAGCCTTTGGCGTTTAAAATTTTCAATGCTCCTTCAGGGTCGTAAGGCAGTGGCTTCACATCCGGATCGTACCATTCGGTGATTTTCGGGTACGGTCCGGTCACCCTCTCCCCTTCTCCGTAAAGGACATATTTAATGATAGGGTCGATGTCGATGGCCATACCCAGAGCGGTACGTGTCTCGGCATCTGCAAAAAGTGGATTGCGAATGTTATACCCTATATATGAATAGAAATAGCCGATGCTGGAAAAACTCTGAAATTTATTTTCCTGGGAAAACCGCGCAACCTGATGCGGTTGCACGGAATAGTTATCGATGGCTCCGGCATAGAACTCCATCTCCTGTGTCAGAGCATCGGGAATAATGCGCATAACATATTCTTCGTACTCGGGTGCCCCCTCCCAATAGTCTTTATTGTGTTTCAAACGGATGAATTCATCGGATTTCCATTCGACAAATTTGAATGCTCCCGTGCCAACCGGATGCCTGCCAAAATTACTATCGCGCATGATAAAATTTTCAGGATCACGCCCTCTTTCTTTTGCTTCTTCCTGCAATTTTTTTTCGTTTAACAGATGCTCCGGCAAAATGCCCATGGACCAGGAACCGAACGCTGGTGAGAACAAACGTTTATAAGTAAATTTTATTTTATGAGATCCGAGCACGGTAGCAAGTTTCACCGGTTCATAATCGGACTTTCGCGGTGACGTGCCTTTTGCGTTCACAATCGAATTATAAGTGAACAAGACATCTCCCGAATCAAAGGGATGTCCATCATGAAAAACAGCATCTTTTCTGAGATCAAAAACGATGACAGGGTTGTGCTCGGTCACACGTAAGATTTTTCTATATTGTTTTTCAAGATTTTTTTGTTGGCCAGCATCTTTTGCCTCAATAAACCGAAGATAAGGAAAACTTTTAAAATAGTCTTCTCCAAGAAACTTTCTGACAGGCTCGAAGAAATCCTGATCAATATTTTTGAGTGTGAACTTCAGCCTTGCCGGTTGTTTTAGTATGTAGCCGATTTTTTCAATTTCTCCTTCGAGAGTTTCTTCGGCAATAACTTCTATGCTGCGTAGATTCGCACTCCACTGTTTATTTTCAGACAACGCCTTCACTAGGATTTCCGGCCAGTTGTCCGCGTCTTTCTCTAGTTGCCCACCGGGTAAAAACCAGGACGTATTGATTGCCAGATAGACTTCTTCATATTGCTCCCACGATTTTGCAAGCCGCGGTCGGTATTTGAGGTCCTTGTCAAGATCGATGAGACCATCAAAAATAAGGTCACAGATCGTGCTACTTGAAGTATCTGCATTGAGTGTCGGATTGAGTATCTGTGCATCACCACTGGAGCCTTGAACATATTTAACCAGTCTTGCAGGGTTTCCTGTAGCCTGTTTTTCGTAGGTGGGTACCCAGAAAAAGGATTGGATTAGGAAAAGAATTAAAATCAGGGGTATGTAAATAAGAACCTTTTTGATAACCATGAATAAATCATATCAAATAGGAGAACGAGAAAGGGTGAAAAATCATTTTTAAGCAGATAAATTTGAAAATAATAATTTAATCTTCAAGGCACTCATATATAATGAGTTCTTAGTCAAACAGGTGACCCAAATTCAAATTAATGCCGATACCAAAAATTCTCTTGACTTGCTCTGTAATTGACTATAATTTGGATATCCTTGAGGACGTTAACAGGTCAAACAACTTCCCAATAAATTGAGAACATTAAAACTTTAGTTTTATATATTATTTTGTTAACTAACTAATTAGAAGGAAAACGAGATGTCTACATTAATCACTGACGAATGTATTAACTGTGGAGTATGTGAGCCGGAATGTCCGAACACGGCCATCAGCGAAGGTGAAGATTTTTACGAAATCGAAGCAGACCTTTGTACAGAATGTGTCGGGTTTCATGGTGAAGAGGCCTGTCAGGAAGTTTGCCCGGTAGACTGTTGTATTCCAAATGAAGAACACAAGGAAACAGAAGACGAGCTACTGGAAAAAGCCAAGAAGATCCATCCGGAAGAAACATTTCCAGCAGTGGATGAACTGAGCAACGAGACTTCTCTTTTCCGTAATCCAGATCGCAAAAACGCAAATCTCTAGTTCTAAAAATTTGCGGGCTCTGCATCGGGATGTTTCCTAAGCAGAGCCCGCTTCTTTTTTTAAGGTTCCACTTGGCTTTTTATATATAGGTGGAATATCAATACTTCGGGTCTTTTCATTCCAAAGTCTTCCTCGACTTGACAAAGTAACCTTTTCCAAGTATTAGTCGTACATACATTGATCAGCACAATATCGGTGCGGGGTGGAGCAGCCTGGTAGCTCGTTGGGCTCATAACCCAAAGGTCGTCAGTTCAAATCTGGCCCCCGCTACCAAATTAATCAAGGGCTTAGAGGCAAAACACTTCTAAGCCCTTTTTTATTTTTTTCTATGTTTGCCCACAGTTTGCCCACATATTCCATTTTTTTTTGCTAAATGGGCATTAAAGAAGCTCACATCTCTCCCAAATTATTTCATAATTCCGTAGTCACACTCAGTTTTCTGGATCATGATAAAAGGGAAGTAGATGCACCAGCCGCCTTAATCATCCTTATCATCCAAATCATCAGTCGGTGTATCATTGGCTTTCAGGTACTGTTGAAAAACAAGGAACCCAATGCAACTGATTGAACAAGTCGCCTCCGATGAGATCATAGAGCAGGTATTCTCATGGTTATGCTTGAAGAGAAAAGAACATTCCCCCAACAATGATGTCTGGAATCTCAGAAGA
>Ga0209631_10008071_pt1 | contig 10350 bp, 5 predicted proteins | sample COG_08_FD_184752 | JGI IMG/M metagenome (GOLD analysis project Ga0209631, IMG submission 184752) | Pelagic Microbial community sample from North Sea - COGITO 998_met_08 (SPAdes) (version 2) | ecosystem: Environmental > Aquatic > Marine > Neritic zone/Coastal water | place: Helgoland, sampling...
CGTGATGATCACCCCACGCGCTCGCCGGAATCGCCCCGCCGGAATCGCCCTCCCCCCAAACCGTCCCCCCGCTCGAAGTTGCCTTTGCCTTTCCCTCGTAATGCCTCCGGCGTATGAGCTCCTTAAAGTACGCCTCCACCACCGTCATGTCCACGTCCCCGCGCGTCGCGCTGCACCTTAGGCCACCGCCGGGCGGTGCGGTCGACGTCTGGGACCCGGCGTTTGACGCGGACGGCGGCGTGTCCGGTTGTGTCGTATCGTCCGAGTCGAACACCCCGGACGAGACCCGTCGCAACTCCTGGGTAACCGTGGGTAGCAAACTGGCGAATGAGCCCCTCCGTACGTGCTTCGGGCTCTTCCCCTCTTCACCTCCTGACTCGTCGCCGCGCCAAGCCTTGGGGAGCCGGAGCTTGGCGGCGATGACGCACCACGCGCGCCACAGTAGGGCGCTGAGTATCTCCCCCGGGTCGGATGCGTCCTCGCCGTCCCGCGCAGATTTAAGATTAACAATGTCCGCCTTGTTGCCGACGAAGAGCGCGGGGCACGGGAGCCCGCCGAAGCCGTGCGCGACGCATCCGTCGAGCGCATCGCCCAACAGTTTACCCCCGACGGCGCCGACCATGGCGTCGCGGGCGTCCCGCTCGGAACCCGCGGGCGTCGGCGACGCGAACGACGCGCGCGCGGCGATCTCGCGAGCCCATCGAGTGAGCCGACGAAGCGTTCGCTTCCGCGTGAGGTCGTGGACCAGGACGACGCCGTCCAAGCCTTCGTAGTACACATGCCGGAGGTTCTTCCACTCGTGATGGCCGCCGATGTCCCACATCTCGACGAAGTACGGCCTCTGCGGGTCAGCGCCGTTCACCCGCGTCTCGTCGAAGTGTACCAAGGTCACCTCGGGCTTGCACCCCATCGTTCGTTCCTGATCCCGAACGGCGTCGCCGGCGCCGCGGGATCCGCCGTGCGGGCCGTTCGCGCGGATGAGGTGGACCCATGAGGTCTTGCCGGAGCCCGTGTCGCCGACGACGGCGACGCGGACCTTCCCCACCCTCTCGGGCGCGGTCGAGGAACCCAGCATCGCGTTCAAACTTGTGAATAAAATTTCCTCGGGAGAAACGACGTTGTTATCTAAATTTCTAGGGCACTGGTGAGGGCGCACGTGAGGGGTGCACGGCACATGGGCCCTCGAGGCGGCGGGGACGCGGAGGCGGACGCGCTCCTCACGCACGTCGAGTCCGCGCCCCAGCCATCGATCCAGCGCGTCGCGGCACGCGGCGTCGTCGCCGTGATACGCTCGGGGCGATGCCAACGCCCGGAAAATGCGCTGCGCCGATGCTTGGTGGGCACCCCGCCCGCGTGCGTCGACGAGACGTGCGGAGCGTGCGCGCAACTGGTCGCCGCGGGGGTTTTCGACGCGGACGCCATGTGCGGTGAGCTGCTCGCGGCGTTGGCCGCGTCGCACGCCGCGGCGACCGCGGACGGCGCGTCGACACAGGTTCGACGCGACGAACGCCGAAGGGCGGGCGCGCTCGTTCGGGGCATAGCCAACGTGGTAGCGTACTCCACCGCTGACCTCCACGCTGATGGCGTGGACCACCAGGGACGACGCACCACTCATCGCACAAACCCCACACGCAGCCGACTCGCGGAGTGGGTCGGCCCGCGGCATCCCCTGAGCCGGGCCCTCCGCGCGCATCCCACCGGCGCGCCACCCGCCGTCCTCGCGGCCATCTCCGCCATCCTAGGCCACGGTCCCGACTCCGCGGCTGCTCTCGCGGGTGCACCCGCGCGTCTCGCGTTCCAATCCCTGCGCCCGTTCCTGCGGCACGCGCTCCTCTCCGACGACAAGGCTGTGGGCGCTGGGTTCAGGTCCGCGCTGCACGCGAGGCTGGTACGGACGGCGTGCGGCGCTTCACTCGAGTTGTCGGCGCCCGTCGCGATACTTCTCGCCGGGTGCCTTCCGTGGTACCGAACCATTAACCCGGGGTTAAATGACCCGGCAGAGTCCAGCGCGTGGGTCGCTGGCGCCGCCGCGGACGTCGCGGACGCCCTCGAGTCCGCGGCGCGGCGAAGTTTCCCGGGGGGAACTAACGACACGTCATCGATCCGAGGGATCGCGTACGCGTTATTAGAGGCTATGTTCGGCGTCGTGAACGTGACGCGCGAGTGCGTCGGACGCGGCGAATGCGTAACGTCTTTACTCGGAGCGTTACGAAGGATGCTGGGCCTGGTGACCGGGGATAGCGCGGGGACTCCATCCGAGGATACCCCGCTCGTGCGATGCGTCGTGAAGTCTGTCAAGGGGCGGAACGCGCTTCGGTCCATGGCGTGTGACCTGGCGGAGTGTTGCGACGACGCCGTCCGCGGCGCGGGCGCCGACGCCGGCGCGATTGCCGCGTTGCTCGGTGAGTTCGCGTCGGTGTCCGGCGTGCTCGAGGGCGGGACGTGCGGGCGCGCGGTGGTGGGCGCGCGGGTGAGCGGGGCGATGTCGCTGGCGAGGGAACGCGGCGGGGCGCTCGCCACATCGCTCGCGACACCGAGGGTGAGAGTGTCAGAGAATGACAATGTCGACGGAATTGAAATCGACGGCGGCTGCGGGGGTGGATCATCGATGGATTCGGCGCTGGTGGATATCCTCCACCGCGACTGGCGCACCGCGGGAAGCGGTTCCGACGCTTGTACAGAGGAGGCGTGGACGCTCGCGGTGCTCGACGCGGATACGGCGGCGGACCTGGCGGCTGTCAAGGCGGACGCCGACCGCCGCCGCCGCCGCCGACGTAACCTCGGCAACGACGGAGGCGATTTCACCGCGGCTGACTCCTCGCGGACGGCGCCGCCGCTGCTCCCGCTCGTGCTCGCGTCGCACCCGAACCCGCGGGTCCGCGAGCGGGCGGCTGCGGCGCTGGGCGAGCGGATGGCGGCGGTACCCGACCGCGCGCCGTCGTCGCTCCCGCCGACGCTGCTCGCGATCAAGGCGCTGAGTCGCGGAAACGAAAACAAAAACGAAACCGCGGCGGTTCAAAGGAAGGCTTCGGCGCGGGCGGCGCTCGCGGCGCTCAGGGCGGCGACCGCGGGCGCCGCGCATCCCCTCGGCGCGCCCGTCGCGCTGCGCGCGCTCTCCCCGCTGGTCCAGCCGATCCCGGACGACTCTCTGACGAATTCCAAAGGGGACGATTCCAATTCCGCGCTGAAACTGGGGTTCACCGCCGACGCCAAGGCGCCGGACCCGAAGGCCCACGCGCTGGCCCTGACGCTCCTCGCGGACCTCTGGCGACATCACGCCGGGTCATTCCCGAGGCTCCGCGCCGCCCTGGAGCACGCGGCCACCTCGCGCGATCCCGCCGTCGTCATCGGCGCGGCGGCGGCGACGATGCGATGCGCGCAATCCGACCCGCACGGCGCGTGTGACCTCGTCGGCCCGCTGCGTTCGTTCCTGGATCCAAAAGCGCCGCCCGTGGCTCGCGCGTTGGCGCTCGAGTCGGTGCGTCTGATGTGCGACGCGGACGCGCTCGATTTCTACGCCGCATTCCGTGTCGTCGTGGCTCGACTGGGCGACGGCGCCCCCGCGGATGTGATCGTGAGGACGGAGTGGGCTCGGTTGCTGGGCGCGGGTTGGCTCGACGCGGATGCCCGGCCGGATGCCGCGGCGGCGGTCGCGGGCGCCGCGTGGGAGTGCGCGAGGGTGGGTTTAGGGTTAGGTTGTACCGGGCCGGGCGACGAAGGGACGCGGGCGGCTGCGTACGAGGCGCTGGGGAGGTTCGACCCGAAGGTCCTCGTCGAGCCGCCCGCGAAGGATGAGAAGGATGAGAAGGATGACGAAACGCTCGCGTGCACACCCGCGCCGGTCCCCGCGGGCGAACTGGCGATCGCGTACCTCACCGATCCGGCGTCGTCCACGTCGGCGACGGTGAGCGCGGCGGCGAAGGTCGTGGAAGGCGTCGCGAGGCTCGAGCGCGGGCGCATGGCTCGATCGTCTCTCGCGCCCGGCGGCTTTTTACGCCCAGAAACGTCCGACGAAACGTCCAGAAACGACGCGAAGGTTCGAAGGGAAAAAGGCCACGCGGCGGCGTCTAACGACCCGCTGCTGCACAGGTTGCTGAACACCACCCCGCGGCGCCTCCGGACCATGCCCCGGCTCGACGGCGCGTCCAAGGGGGGAGGCGGGGGGAACGTCCAAGAAAGGTACGGTCCAGCCGGCGCGGGCGCGCACCTCTTCCTCTTCCGCCCTCCCCCGCGCGCCGACGACGGCGACGACGTTGTCGACGCCCGCCGGCGCGCCACGGAGGTCAACGCGGAGCTTCGCGCGCGCGCGGAGGCCCACCGACGCGCGTTCGCGTCGTGCGCCGCCGAAATCAGGGAACCCCCGAGGTCGCACTGGTGGCACGGGCAGACATTATTGAAATCTTGGCACAGGTTCATCCGCCGGTGGCTCCGAGCCGAAGTGGCCGCGTTCGCCAACGTCGCCGAGTCCGATTCCGTCGCGTCCGAGGAGGCCGTCGCGTCCGTCACGGCCGTTTTATTTAAAACGCTCGCGGATCCGAACGCCACGCCGGACGCGAGGAGCAACGCGGCGCTCGCGATGTCGTCGCCGGCGCTTCTCGATTTCGCAAACGGCGTGAGTTCGAAAACGGCTGAAAACGGCTCGAACCACGACGTTAAAGGGACGACAGAGTCCGTCACGGACGCGATTCACGAAGGGCTGACCTCCGGGTCCATGGTGGGCGCGGAGAGGCGCGCGTTTCTGGCGTACGCAGCCGCCGTGAGCCGGTGCCACGCGGCTGACAAGCCTCGACGGGAATCGTGCGCTCAATTTTTACTAAACGAGCTCACGGCGTCGTCCGTCACCGGGCCGGCGTGGAGCGGGCGCACCGCCGGCGCCGCGGCTGAGGCGCTGGGTATGTTCCTACTGGGGCTGGGACGCGACGTGGAGACGCACGGGCCTGGCGCGGGCGCGTGGAGGACCGAGATGCTTTCAAGCTACCGCGACTCGCTTTCAAATTCGGCTTTGAAGTTTGAAGTCTCGGACGACGTTCAGGACGCCGAGGCGCACGCGCTGTTCCGCGTGGGTGCGATGCACGGCGAGGCGTTCGCGGCTGCGGGCGCGGACTTTGCCCACGGCGGGTTCGGTCACGTCGTCGGGCACATGCGCCATCTCGAGAACATCTTACGGAGCGGGTACGTTCTTTTCATTTTCGTACGGGCAATTAGACTGACGACAACATGTGTTTTGTTTACAGGGGTGCCGGGTATTCGCAGGCGGAGATTGCCGGGGCTGCCGCGGCGGCACCGACGGCGGCGGCGCTCGCGTTAGCGTCCAACGCACCGGTGGACAGACACGTCACGGACACTCTGCGCCTCATCGTATCACTCGCGGCTACCCCGGGTGAACGGTCATCCGTATGGCTAAACAGTCTCGCGAGCTGCGGCGCCCTGTTGGACGTCGCACTCGCCGCGGGGTGCTCCACGGATCGGCGGCTCGCGACACAAACGATCGACGCGTTGACCGACGTGCTGTTAAACAACACGAGCGGTGGACACGCGCCTCCGTCTCCACACGGCGAGACGGCGCACACCGCGGCCGCCCTCGGGCTGGCCGCGTGCGTCGGCGGGAACTGGATACTTCCGACGGTTGATACGATCATCGCAAACTACGGCTTGAGCGGCGCGGGGGGCGGCCGCGCGAAAGATACGTCCACTGAACACCTCTCCGCGCCGCTCGTGTGGGGCGGGGAGGAGGGCGGACGGCTCGCGAAGCGTGCGTTGTCGGCGCTCGAGGCGGCGTCCTCCGCGGAAGGCACGGCGGCGGCGGCGGCGACTGGGGGGAAGGGCGCTGTGGGTATCCGCGCCAGGGAGGTCGCGGCGTGGGGGCTCGCGGTCGCGGCGGATCGCTGCGCGGCTCGCGCCTCCGCCTGGGCGGCCTCGTCCGCATCCGCACCCGCCTCCGCATCAACGTTGAAGGGTCCTTCTACGGGTATGGGTTCCAACGGCGTCGGCGGAGCGATCGGCGCGTTGGTAACGGCGGCTACGGCGGGTGACACCTCGTCGATCGCCGCGACGAGGGCGCTGCGGACGCTGTCGACGCTCGACAGGCTCCCCGCCGGTGACTGGCCGGGCGCGCTGCGTCGGTTGACGCGGCGCGGGGATGTTGACCTGGTGGACGCGTGCGTGGCGCTCGCGGTGGCGCACCCGGGTCCGTCCGTGGGCGGCGGCTTGCTGGAGAGCCTCCTGGGTGAACAACCGATGGAAACGGAAGCCTTCGACGAGTTCGGTATGGCGGAGGTGACTCAAATGGATCCAATAATAAAGCCGCCCCCGCCGAGGGTGCTCGCGTCCCTCGGCGAGTGCGTCGCCGCGTTACCCCGCGCGGCGGCGGCCGCGGCGCTGCGTCGATGCGCCGCGTCAGTCGCGTCCGCGGTGTCCGCCCTGGGCGAGACGGACGAAAAGGAGAAAGACGATGAAGAGATGAAGTCGACCATCGACGCCGTTGCGGCGGCGTGGCGCGGGCTCGCGTCCGCGGGCTCGCGCCTGCCCCGCGGTCCGTGGACCGAGGATGAGATCGCGGACGCGTGCGCACAGCTGTGCGGCGCGATCGCGCGGCCTGGCGGGCCCGAGCTCGACGCCGCCGTCGAGGCGCTGTCGCCCAACGGCGGAGCTCCCATCGGCGCCGCTCGAGCGTGCGCTCTCGCCGCGGATACCTCCGCGCACAGTTTCGCGGCCAACTCGCTTCGCGCGCGTCTCGCGGTCGCGGGTTCGATTCCCCGCGGGGACGTGAAACCGCTCGCGACGTGGATGCCTTTGGGGGAGCTAACGCGGCTCGGACGGTTGATTGCGACGCACCTCTGCGCGGTTGGTAAACATTTGGCGATTCCGCCGCGGTGGCTCCGCGGTCGGTGGCTGGAGGAGTCGGTCGGTCTTGACGACGGCCTCGTCACCCTCGCGTGGCTGTGCGGCGCGTGGTCCGGTTTGATCGTCGTGGGAGGACACGAGGCGGGGGAGTGTCTGGACGACGATGACGTGGTTCGGTGCCTTCCGGCGACGCTTCCGGTTGCATTTGGAGACTCCTCGGAGGGTTCGGGTCGGGGCGGCGGCGGCGAGAAAGTCGCCGTCGCTCTCGCGGCGATCGCGGGGGGAACGAAGGAATCGCCGGTGACGCGTGAGGCGGCGGTGCGTGCGGTTCGGGGGGTGCGGGAGATGCTCCCGGGGGACACGTGGGAGCGACACGCGTGGCGAATCGAGTCCCCCGACACAGCGGAACGGATGGATTGATGATGTCTCACCGGTTTAGACTTTCATCACAAAAAACAATAAGATTGCCGCAGGCGGACTGGTTACCCCCCGTCGACGCCGCGCACACGGACCGACTCTAGCGTCGCATATGCGTTCTCTCAACCCACTCCTACGCTGTCAATAACGATTAGATAATTACTCCAGAGTGTTTACCCGCCCATCCTGAACCCGTGTTCCTCCTCGGTCTCCACAGCCTTGAAGTCGTCGGTGTCCAGCGTGAGTGGCTCCTCGTCGAAGGAGGTCTTGCACTCGAAGGACCCGTCCTTGACTTCGCACTCGGCGTCGTACTCGCTGGCGTTGATGACCCGGTACATCCCGCTGCTGAGCCCCTCGCACACGAGCTCGCCCTCCGCGGTCATCTCGCACCGCACCTCGCAGCCGCGCTGCCGCTCGCTGTCGCATCGGGGCGCGAGGGGCTGCTCCTCCTCGTCGCCCGAGGTGGCGCCCGCCCACCACGCGGAGACCTCGTAGACGCCGGACGGGATGTCGTTCGCGACGATCACGCCGTCCTCGGTGACCACGCAGTTGTACGTCTTGTCGGTGCCGAGCTTCTGGTCGCCACCCGCCATCACCACAACCGAAGCGCGCGATCTGGAGGACGCCGCGTTGCTGGGTGCCCTCATCGCGAGTCGGGCGGAGATCGATCCGCGCGCCTTGGGGGCGGCGATCGCGTGACGCGCGCGAATCGCGGTCGTCGATGCGATGGTGCTCATCGTGTTAAAGGGTGATCTCGTGCGTGCGCGTCCCTTGTGCGCGCCCGTCGAGAGGAGGGCGCGGGAGTTCGAAATCGAGCTGACTCGGATGGATAGCCAGCAATCTGCCCAAACTGGCACAGCCGATCTCGCTGATTGGCTGACTGGCTGACTGGCTGTTGAATCCTGAAAAAATCTCAATCGAAGCTCATCAAAAGCTGCAGCCAAAAGCCTCGGACAGGTCGAGCCTCGCCCCAGGACCGCACACAATGTCGCTCTGTCCAAGCAAGCGCGCGCGTGGCGTTATCCTCGACGACGATGATACGGACGATGCAGTCGCATTCGAGCCCGGCGTGAACATCGCCGCGCTCGTCTTCTCAAAGATACAGTGCGTCAGGACCAGAGCAGCACTGGCGCGGGCTAGCAAGTTTTGGTTGGACGTGTCGAAGCAGAAGGAAGCCCTGCCCCGCAGGTTCTACCTCCCCAGGTGCACGAACGTCTTCAAATACTCGTACACTTACAATTACGGAAAATGTTTGCGATGTGACGCGTACAAAATCTGTGACGGGGGCATCCTTGCCTACAAGTACCGACCTAAGCTCCTCACCCTTCTCGATAACGACGAGGCTCTGTCTTTGCCAAAGGAAAGGGTCCTCGAGCTCATGCACCGGCCAAAAACGGGAATATCGCTCTGCTTTTTCGCCGCGGAACACGGTTGTCTGAAGGTGCTCCAATGGGCGATGGCCAACGGTTTATGCATCCTCACCACAGACCGCCATATGAACGCTTACTTCGCCGCCTCCGTATCTGGTCACCTGCACGTCATCAAGTGGCTTCACGAAAACGGATATCGGTGGGATTACAGGGCGTTCGGTCACGCATCCATCGCCGCCCCCGACACGTCGACGACACCGACGCACATTCCAATCACCCAATATCTCGTGGACAACAAGTGCCCGGGGTGGTATGAAATGCGGGTGAAGTGGGCGAAATTCCTGACTTGAGAATAGAATACTCGTAAAATGACAACGCGACTTCCTCTACCGCGCGTCTGGGTCGTCCGGCGCCAGTATCTTGTTCACCCTCGCCACCGTCTCCGTGTCCCCCATGTTGTACGCGTTCTTCCGCAGCTCCTTCAGCCGCTCCTGCTCCCTCAAGTTTTCCAAATCCCCCGAGTCGCCCTTCATCCGTATGTACGTATCCCGCTTATACTTCGCCTCCCGTCGTTCACGCTCCGCCGCGATCTCCCGCTTGCGCTCCGTCTCGTCGTCGAAGCTCTCCCGCTCCGCCGCGGACTTGGCGCCGGTCGGGTCCTCGCGCGTGCGCCTCGCCGCTTCTTCTCGGGACCACTTCTCCAGATGGTAAAACTTTTCGTGCGGGAGCGTCGCGGTGTTGTAGTCTTCGGCGTACTCTTTGAAGAGCTCCTTCTCCTCCCACTTTTGAAGTGATTCGACGTCGAGCTTCTTGACCTCGCCGAGCCACGCGCGGAACTCGCCCTCCTTCTCGTACTTGTCCGTCTCCTTGATGAAGCCGCGCGCGCCGAACATCGGCTCCGGGTTGGCGTCCGCCCCCGATGGCTTCTTGGCGTCTGAACCGTGTTTTTTGGCATCCTTCTTTGACTTCTTGTCCTTCTTGTCCTTCTTGGACCGCTTGCCCTTCTTGTCCTTCTTTCTGCTCTTCTTGCTCTTCTTGCGATCGGATGACGAGGATGACGAGCCGGACGACGAGTCGGAGTCGGAGTCGGAGTCGGAGCCGGAGCGTCGCTTTCGCTTGGACTTTTTCGAGGATTTCTTCGGTCCACCGCCGCCCGCGGTCGTCGCCGCCGCGCCCATGAACGCCTTGATCTGCGCGTGTGCCTTGTCCACGTCCCACGCCGCCGTCTCCAGCGCCATCATGCACGTCTCCGCGGACGCACCAGGCAGCGCCCTGCGCAGGGCGCCCAGGCAGGCCTCCTGCATGGCCTCCTTCTGCGCGCTGGCGTGCTTGGCCATCATGGACGGGGCATCGGCGCGCTCCTTCAGCGCGCCGACGACGTCCCTCGAGTACTCCGTGTTCGGGTTATCCATCACGGCGCACCACTCTCCTCTGTCGCGATGCGGTCGCGGCTCGATAACCCGGTACCGATCCGAGACCCGCGCGCCGACCAAGTGACGGGCTCGCGAGGGTCCGAGCCATTATCAATTCGTGTCGATGGTTTTTTTCTGATCGAAGGCACTTTGTGGGGCGCGCGAAGGAATGATGACGACGACGGTGTGGCGGCCACGCGTGAGGATCGCAGTTCCGGATATCGACGGTGCCAATGTCGACGAGAAGCGGAGAGAAGAGTTGACGACGAAGGGCACGAAGCGGAAGAGAGCCCCTCCCACAAAGGGGC
>Ga0209631_10008073_pt1 | contig 10348 bp, 15 predicted proteins | sample COG_08_FD_184752 | JGI IMG/M metagenome (GOLD analysis project Ga0209631, IMG submission 184752) | Pelagic Microbial community sample from North Sea - COGITO 998_met_08 (SPAdes) (version 2) | ecosystem: Environmental > Aquatic > Marine > Neritic zone/Coastal water | place: Helgoland, sampling...
GTCTAGAACTAGGCGGTCTACGATGGCTTTGATGGCCCCGTACCAGTTGCCGAGGTCGAGGTGGTGGGCGTTGGAGTGGTAGTCCATCCATGTTTCTACCCTGAATTCGCCTTCGTGGGGGGTGGCTCCGAGGTCGAGGAGTTGGGCTACTGCTTCTTCACCGTAGGTGTCTCGCCATAGTTTGGTGTCTGCTGATCGTTTGTAGCGGCCTTGTGCGCGTTCTTGGTTTAGGCTGCGTGGCTTGTCTGCCACGTCAATAGCCCAAAGTCTGGGCCACACCGCCGCTACTACAGTCATTTCATTTCGTCCATGATGGATGCGACTGTGGACAGCAGGGTCGATCCGTGTTCGCAGTCAAGGATCTTGCCTGCTAACGCTTTGATTAACGCTAGTTCCAGTCCGGCTGCGGGCACTGCTTCTACTGGTTCTGGTTCTTGTTTCAGTGGGGCAAGGTTGATGACTTCGAGGAGGAGGTCAACGTACATGGCCTGCTCGACTGCGGAGTCTACTTGTGTGAGCCGGTGTCGGATGCCGTCCCATTTAGCTTCGTTTAGCCTGCGCATGATCCCCCAGTTGGGGGGTGATTTGAAATCGGGGATGTCTTCGATGGCGAGCAGTTCGGTGGTCACTGGTTATCCTTGGTTGTAGACTCGGTGGACTTTACTGACTGCTTCTTTGTATGGGAAGGAGGCTTTGTCTTCGGTTTGTTCTTCCCATACTTCTTGGACTACTGAGATGGCTTCGTCTCGGTCCATGCCCATGCCTTTGAGGTGGGAGGCAAGGGTGAAGAACACTAGGTCCCGCTCGCCTTTCTTAACGTCAGTTTCGCCCCTGAATACTGACACTATGTGCGAGTTGTTCTCCCCCCTGCCTCCTGTCCTGTCTCCGTTGAAGCTCGATTGTGTGCGCTGTACCGGTTGTGGTTTCCATAGCGCTGCGAGGCGCTGCAGGGATGGGACTGGGGTGCGGTATTCTTCTGCTTGGTCTAGCCAGTCATCGATTTCTAGTGGGGTGGAGCGGTCGGCCCACATTACTTGGCGTACTGTCCCTGCGCCTGCTGCCGGGTAGGGGAGGCGGACACAGTTCCCGTAGCCTCCTGTTTCAAGGAGTTCTTGTTTGGGGTTGAGTTCAATCGCCTCGATCTCCGCTAGCTCGTGGACCCACAACCCTGCGCGTCGGGCGATGGTGCCGCTCATCCAGTCGTCTGCGAACACCCAGACGTGGTATCCCTTGGAACGGGAGGTTTCAACCCATGCTTGGATGCCGTAGTATTCCCATGCCTCGGCGTATCGCCAGGCAAGTTCTTCTGCCTCGCTGGTGTCGAAGTCGCTGCAGATCCATTTGCATCGGTTGCCGCCTTCGAGCGGGTAGATGCCGATGGGGGTAGAGCCGTGGAGGTGGAGGTCGACTAGGCCGAACAGGTCTCCTTCTTCAAGTTTTTCTTGGTGAGGGTGGGGTTGGTCAAGGAACGCTACGTCTTCCCGGCCTTCGAATAGTTCGTAGAACAGGTCTGTTCGTTCGGCCTGGATGGCTTCACTCATCTCGTCGGTCACTAGCCTCATTACCTGTAGCCTCCTGGCCTTACGTCTCTGATCCCTGAAAGTAGCAGGTCTCCTGGCTTGATGGGCCGCACAAGCCCTGACTCTTTGGTGATGGCGTATTGTACTTCGTGGCCTTGCCACTTGCCGTCGAGGTAATTGTAGGTCTGTTTGTTTTTGATCATGCCTACGGTGAGGAGGGGCTGGTGTTCTTCCTGCATCTGGTCTCGTGTGGTCATGCTTGGGTCTGACGGTTGTGGTCGTCGGACTGTGAGGATGGTCACGGCCTGCTGTTCACCGCCGTATGAAAGGGATGAGGCTGAGAGTTGCCCGCCTTTCGATGCCGAACGGTTGGCCTGGTGCAGCATCAGCCACGGTATGCGGGTGTCTCTGGCCAGGTCTTTCGCCACGTTCGCTGCCTTCTGCATCGACCCTCCGAAGTCTTCCCCTCGTGAGCTGGCCAAATACCCCATGTAGTCGTAAGCGGCCATCTTTATTTTCTGTTGCCAAAACTGCTCTGCCTCTTGGATGTAGGTGATCATGTCGTATTTGGATCGCTTCTCATCATCGATCGCTAGGAGGGGGAACCACTCGGTGATGATCCCTCGTTTCCAACTGGCGCTCATGCCAAGGATTTCGGTGAGGGGGGTTTCGGTTACGAGCGAGATGAGTTTGAACATGACTTGCTCGGCGTCTTCGTCTGGCGAGAACAGGATCATTGGCTTGTCCCTGTTCTCATGCAGGAGCCGCAGTAGGAGCTGGGTTTTGCCGTTGTGTTGGAACCCTACGAGCAGGTGGAGTCCGGCCCTGAGGCCACCTCCAAGGGCCGTGTCGATTTCGGGTAGCCCAAACGGTATGGGCGGGGTGAGATCGGGGTCGTTCAGCAGGGAGGCTGATGGGCGGAACAGCCAGCCTGACCTCTCGGCCAAGAGTGCGGCTTCCCGCTCCTCAAGGCCAAGAGAAGGTGTTTCTGTTTCTTGTTGTAACTCGATGCTCATTCTTCTTCCTTGTCAGCGGGCAAGTACTGCCATGCGTGGATGGTTCTTGCCGTGTGGCGGAGTTGGGCTGCAAGAATTTCGCAGTCGTACAAGATGGTTTCCCTGTACTTCTCCCAGATTGCTTCCTGTTCGGGGTGGCGTCTGGTGTTGAAGTCGGTTAAGAAGTCGACAACCAAGTCAGCGATGATGTCTGCTGTCGGTAGTACAGGGTTGGGCGCAAGTTGTAGTGTGTATGTCCTCCCTCCTATCTGCAATGGTTCCACAGTTAAAGTTCCACGCCGAACTGGGCGCAGTATTTGTCGGGGCATGCGTTGAGCCAGAGTGCTTTCGCTTCCTTCTTCTCTTCGGGGGATGCGTTGCGGTCCACCTTCATCTTGAAGTCGGGTGCGTTAGGGTTGGTTTTGCCTGCACGGTTGTCCCAGAACTTGGACGGGTCTGCTACGAGCATGTCCCAGTACTGGAGGTCGTTACCTGAAGGGGTCTTGTTGCGGCGGATGCCTCCTGGGCTGGCGGTGGGGGCACCGGCGAACCCCCCGGTTGACGGGGCAGGCATCTGGGTGGGTGCAGGCATTTGTGCTGGCGCAGCGGTTGACGCTACGACCATCACTTCGTTCTCACCGAATACCTCTTGCACCATCCGCTCGTTCTCGGAAAGCTCGAATGGCAGGTTCTGCTGTGAGAGGACGGCTGCTTTCACGAGCATCATCTCGTTCTCGTAGACGCTCATGGCTTCTTCGAGCGTGCAGTTGGCTGGCAGGTCTGCTTCCATGGTGGCCGACACGGTGGCAGGTTCAAACTGGCGGGCCTGCACTGTGCGTGAGTAGCTGATGATCAGCTTGCGCTTGACGGGTTCAACAAACTGGGTCTGCTGCTGTGGTGCGTATTGTTCTTGGGTGTCGTAACTCATATTTTTGCTTTCTGTTTGGTGTTCGCCTGGCCGGAGTGGCCCGGTGTCTACTTTTTGGTTGAAGAAATCGTCTGCGTCGCTCATCCCATTAGTCCTAGCCAGTCGCATTCGGGGTCATGCCAGTCCCAGTTGTCTTCGCTCAAGACTGTCGGGGAGATCATGCCGCACCACAAGCATCGCGAGTGGGTGGCTTTGATGCGTGGGTCTTCGGGCAGCAGCCCTTGGACTAAAGACTCTAGACGGTCCAGCCTTTTTTGCATCGATTTGGTGGTGTCAGTTGTGTCACTGCTGGTTGGGCTAATCATTGGCGTGCCTTTCTCTATGTTCGCTGATGCGTTGGCGTTGGGTTGTCCCGCCCCAGACTCCTTGGTACATGTCTAGGTTGGAGTCGGCTTCCCGCCTGCACTCGGCTTTAACTTTGCATGTGTTGCAGACTGCAACGGCGAAGGTGGGTTTTTTGTGCGGCGGGTCTGGGAAGAACACTTCGATGTCCATGCCCAGGCATGCGGCTTTCTCCCGCCATAACGGTTTAGCTGCCACAAGTTTTTCGTATAGGCCCCTGATGTCACTCATCGGGGTGGTGCTCCGTTGGTGCAGCCACTAGCCCTGCGTCGACCTTGCGTTTCAGTTCGACAAGCACGGAGGGTTCGTCTGGCCAGAAAGAGTCTTCGTGACTGCCCCGGCATTTGCCGAGAGCGAACTCGCTGCACCAGCGTGGGCTGCAGTGCCAGTCATCTGGGCCTAGGGGCCACGTACTGGCCGTGCCAAGCTTGAGGATGGTGTTGCCCCATGATTGTACTTCGGCGAGCATCATGGCCCATTTCTGTTGGCCTAGGGTCATGCCCCAAGTGTTGACACCGGCCTTGCCTCGGGGCACGTAACCGAAGTTGAAGCCGACAGCCGCTAAGCCCAGCTCTAGGTGCTTGGCGTACGTGTAGATGGGTGCTTGGATGTCGTAGCGGGATTTCTTCCAGCCGTCTCTGGAATCAAAGCGTCCTGTCTTCCAGTCCCAGATGGTCCCGTTGCCGTCGTAGAAGTCGATGCTTCCTCGCAGTCTTATCTGGTCGCCGTCTATCGAAGAGACTGGGATGTCGAATCGTTTCTCGATCTCCCAGCCTGCAGTGTTGGTCTGGTCGAGGCTTGGAATCATTTCGTTGTACCAGCGCTGGCAGCAATCTTCAAGTTCTCTGACGGCGGTGTAGAGATCTTCGACCATGTGGGGGTGGAGCCACATGGATGGCCAGGCTTCTTCAAGCAGGGTGACTTCTTGTGCGAGCTGGTCGAGGAGGGGCTGGCCTGAGGGCCATTCACCGTGGTCTTGCCTGTGGTGGAGGCACCATTCGATGAACGAGTGGGTGCGTGTGCCGATGGCGGCTACGTCAGAGTCAGGGTCAAAGTATTCGCCGGTGAGCTTTAGCCGGGCCTGTTCGGGGCACATGCGTAGTGTGCCGATGTCTGACTGGTGGAGGTACAGAGTTCTGTGCCCGTGGTCGTCGGTGAGGAGTTTCATAGGGTCTTTCGGTGTGGGTTTGCGGGCACCATAGGAAAACCTATGACAATGTCATTGACGAGCAGCCGTCAGAGCCGTCAGGCGATAGGCGGTGCATTGCCAGTGGCATATGGTGGGAGCAACACCATGACATGGGAGTGTTGTTGTTGTCAAGTTATTCTTTTTGACTGTGCAAGCATTGCTTCCTGTGCTAGGGTTGGCTTTGTTGTTATCGATCTCAAAGGATCCCGCTCGATGAAACGTTTCATGCCTCCGTTGCTGGCTGTCACTGCTGCTATCGCCTTGCTCGGCTCTGCCGCTGACGCCCAAGGCCCTGTCACTCCTCTGAGTGAAGAGCCTGAGTCTCTTCATGTGCAAGGGAACCAGGCCATCACTGATCACGTCTCGATCCCTGCCACTTGCACTCTGCTCGTTGACCGGGTCGGCGGGGAATCTTGCCTGGAGGTGGTGACTGACTGGATCTGTCCTGCTGGCCCGCTCGGTTTGAATCCTTTGAGTGAGGATGCGAAGCAGCGGTTGGCCCCGTCGTATGAAGAGTCGATTGCTAACCCTGTCAGTGAGCGTGCCTATCTTGACTCGCATTGCCTGCTCGTAGGGACTCGTCCTGTGCCATTGGCGACACCGGCAGCAGCCGATGCTGCTGTTGAAGCCCCTGTTGTTTCGTTTACCGGCTGATGAGTTGGCTACCTAGCACCGGCGGGAGTGGCGCTGACCCTCAGACTGCAGTGAACACGGCTGACATTGCTACGATTGAGGGCGAGCAAACAACCCAGGACGGGCTGATTGCAGCGAACACGGCGAAGGTGTCTTACACGGACGCCGCCGATGTCGCTGCGAACACCGCGAAAATTTCTTACACGGACGCTGCTGCCGTCGCTGCGAACACTGCAAAGATTTCGTATTCGGATGCTGCGCTGGTTGCAACGCATACCACAGATATCGGGACGAATGCGGCGGACATCGCCACGAACGTCACGGCTATCGCTTTGAACACAGCCAAGACCGGCATCACCTCAGGCGAGTCGGCAAAGCTCGCCCATTTGACAGTGACTCAAGCAGTCGATCTCGACTCCATAGAAACTCGGGTAAATGAGCTGGACGCCTCCGTAGTCCTGATGGGGACTTGGGACGCATCGGCTGGCACATTCCCCGGCTCTGGCTCCGCTTCTTCCGGGCAATCATGGATAGTCTCTGTTGCCGGGACGGTAGATGGGGTCGCCTTTGTCGTTAACGACCGACTGCTCGCTATCGTAGATCCGGCTTCCGCTTCAACATATGCTGCGAACTGGCATAAACTGGATTACACCGATCAAGTGCTAAGTGTCGGTGGATTGACAGGCGCTGTTTCCGATGTCGACGTAGTTTCAGGAGGTGTCGCTGGGGCAGGGACCGACTCGGTCGTGATCGGGCCGGCGGCCGCTTCCGCTGGCGATAGCTCGGTCGCTGTCGGCAGACAGGCTTCTGCTGCTGGCCATTACTCGACTTCTGCGGGCTGGGCGGCTTCCGCTGGCGGCGCTAATTCGACGGCGGTTGGCCGTTTGGCTTCTGCTGCTGGCAGTGTCGGTTCAGCTTTTGGCCATCAGGCTTCTGCCGGAGGCGGCTATTCCTTGGCAGCGGCCTGGGGTGCTTCCGCTGGCGGCGATTACTCGGTCGCTTTGGGTGAAGGTGCGACGGTTTCGGCTGTCGCCCGTGGCGTAGCGATCGGGCCTGACACAAACGTAACAGGAGTAAACGCTACCGCTGCCGGTTATTTCGCTACGGCGACGGCCCTGGGTTCGGGTTCCTTCGGCGCATTGTCGGACGCCACAGCAACTAACGCTTACGCAATCGGCTACAACATCACAGCGGCCACGGCTGACACAGTGAGCGTCAACAACCTAGAAGTCCAGGGAAACTTGCAAGTAGTCGGAGGCTTCGAGCCTGCCGACACTAGGACGTGGCACACTAGGACGCTAGTGCCAGATGATGCCAATCGTACTACGATGTTCTCCAACTCTGCCCTGACCACTGTGACTATCCCGTTGAACTCTGCGGAGCCTTTCGCTATCGGCGCACAGTTCGCCCTCCATTCGACGGGCGCTGGAGGCGTCACCCTTTCCACTACTGGTATTACGATCAACGGTTCATCCCCTAACACGACGATCGCCCAGAATGAGGTCATGGTGCTAGAAAAAACTGGCACAGACACTTGGTCTGTTTACGGGGGGACTTCGGCATGATGGCAATGATGAAAGCGGCTGCACAGCAGCAGGGTAGTTCGCCGTTTAATGACGACTACCGGGATGCGTGTATCACCTCGGGGGCTGTTGGCCTGTGGATGCTCGACGAAACTACAGGAACCACGGCTGTCGACCAGGGTACCGCCGGGGTGGACGGGACTTACTACGGGCAGCTGGCTACGTCGGCGAGCCGTGGTGTGCGCTCTGCTTTCAATATCCCACTGGCTGGTTGTTCTGCCACTGATAGCGGCACTAGCGGTAACGGCTTCCGGAACGGTGTTGTATCGGTTGCGTCCAACTCTGCTTTCGCTACCGAGCTACAGGTCCCTGGCGGTGCCATGTCCTGGGAGTGGGTCGGCATTGTGGACCATGCCCCGGCTGTCACATATTCCTACTGGCTGAAGCACTATAGTTCTGGATTCGGTGCCAATATTGGTCCTATGGCTTATGTCAGGGAAACGGCCACTGGCAGCTTCACGAATTGGCAGTGGCAAAAAAGTTCGGGGGGAAACTACGGCATCGCACACCCGGCTCTGGCAGATCAGGCGATCGGTGTTGCCACCCATAATGTGATCACATTCAGCACCAACAGCTCGCAGGATTATCTGCGATGGTACCGCAACGGGGTGCGGGTTGTGAATTATTACAAGGCGAGTATGGTCCAGATCAACGGAGTCGCCTCCCCGATCTATATCGGGGGCCTAGGCACAAACTCTTCTTATTGGCCTACTTACGGTTTGCCTGGCGCTATGGGTGGCGTGGCGATGTACGATTATGCGCTGTCTCAAACCGATGTGACTACGCACTACAACGCTCTCCTGACCTGACTTGAAAAATCTAAAAGATGATCGGTAAATAGTACATGCACTTTATTTTAAGCAACGACGGCACAACCCCAGGTCAAAGGCTTCATCACCTACCCGGCAAAGCGTGGGTGCAGGACACGGACGAGGCCGGACACTACGAACCGCTGACCGAACAGAACATGAACGATCATGGCATCTATGCGTTCACGGAAACCGACCAGCCTGACGCTGATCATGTGCGCAGTGTTGAACGGGTAGGTGCAGGCTTCGAAACCGTCTGGACATTCGACGCTGCCCTAGCCGAATCCAATGTCATGTTTGCTGCTGCTGACGCTGAACGGCAAGCCATTCAAAGCATGGTGTCAGACCTGACGGACATCGTTGAAGCAGACACTCTCACCGAGGCGGAACAGACTGAAGCCTTGAAGAAACTAGCCCGCATCTGTCGACTCGCAGTCGACATGGTCTAACCGAAAGAAAACAGAATGGTAATTAAAGCGGAAACAATCACAATCACATCGGCCACCCGTGTTAAAGCGGCACCATCCTCACCAGTAGGACGGAAAGCAGTGGCCTTCCTCAAGTCCGAATCAGGCATCGTCCGCCTGTATCAGGACGCAACAAGCAGTGACTACGTCACCTTCGCTCACGACGACCCGCTCGGCCCAGTAGATCTGGAGCCAGGCGATGAACTGTGGCTGGCAGCCAACAGCACAGACGTAGAAGTTCAAGTACTACAGACAGGACTGACATGAACCAGTATCTTCCAGATTTGCGGAACCTTTCAAACGAGGTGGTGTTCACACTCACTCTCGCAGCCAGCATCATCGGCGAAATCATCGCTGTTCTAAACGGTATCAACTGGGAGTCAGGCTTGATTGCTCTGCTCCCAGTTGTCACCGGGCTGATTGCTCGACTGAAAGTGTACGGGCCTGATGTCATCGGCCTGTTGGGCGACGCAAACGAGCAGATCGTTTCATGACTAAAGCCGACCTCACCGAAGTGCAGCATTTCGCCAACTCTTTGGGGGTTGGCATAACAATCGACGGCCGTAACGGGTACTTCACTCGGCGGTTTGTTAAGATGTTTCAAGACACCTTCCAGATAGGTGACTACTCCGGTGTGGGCCGGTTGGTGGTAGACGGGATACCTGGGCCAAAGACCTTGGAAGCCATGCGAATCTGCAAGGCTGAAGGCGGCCGGGTATCCCGTCACTTCCGCTACAAAGAGTTCCGCAACAAAGGCTCCCTCACTCCGACCGTGTCTAATCATGTGATCCGGTTGGAACGTGAGCTTGTTGAAGGTTTGGAGCGGCTGCGCAAGGTGACGGGGCCTATCCATATCGCTTCCGGCTACCGCTCCCCTGTCCATAATCGCTCAGTGCGCGGCGTGAATAACAGCCAGCACCTATATGGGCGGGCCGTGGACCTTCACCGCAGTCGCATGCGCAGCAACGTGACAGAGGCTCAAGCACGGGCCGCAGGGTTCTCAGGTGTGGGCATCGAGTCACGCACAAACAACTCTGTCATCCATCTGGACGTGCGCCCAACACCCACCCGCTGGTACTACCGGTAACACGATGCAGGCCACCGTTATCACCCTGCTAGTGGCAGGAGTCGGGGCGTGTGCGACCTTACTCAATACATACCTGGCATCCAGGCTGAGCCGCACGAACAAGCGTGATCACGGCGAGGTGGCTGCAGCGCTTGAAGATCTCAAAGGTCATACGGCAGACATATCCGACAAGGTCGACGGTCACCTGATGTGGCACTTGAACGACCCTGGTGTAGCGTTAAGTAAACCTGACAATGGAGATGAGCTATGAAGATACTGTATCTCGACATTGAAACTGCGCCCAGCCTGGGCTATGTCTGGTCCTCATGGAAGACCAACGTCATCTCCTACCGGGGAGAGGGACGGCACGGCTACATGCTGTGCTTCTCGTACCTGTGGCACGGGCAGAAGACCGTGCGGTGTGTGGCCCAAACGGATTTCCCTGAGGCGTACGCAGCTGACCCGATGGACGACTCGCATGTCGTGCGGGCAGCGTTGGCCCTGCTCGATGAAGCAGACATCGTGATAGGCCACAACATCGACGGGTTCGACATCCCCCTGATCAAAGCTTACGGGGTGAAAGCAGGGCTTGAGCCCCCTTCCCATTTCAGGACAGTCGACACGCTAAAGATGGCCCGGCAGACGTTCCGGTTCAAGAGCAACAGCCTCAAGAACCTTGCGGACGAGCTTGGGTTGGAAGCGAAGGAAGACCCGGGCGGGTTCTCCACCTGGCTCGGGTGTATGAGTGGTGATGAGAAAGCCTGGAAGCGGATGATTTCCTACGCCAAGCAGGACACCCGCCTGCTGCCTGTGCTG
>Ga0209631_10008078_pt1 | contig 10343 bp, 10 predicted proteins | sample COG_08_FD_184752 | JGI IMG/M metagenome (GOLD analysis project Ga0209631, IMG submission 184752) | Pelagic Microbial community sample from North Sea - COGITO 998_met_08 (SPAdes) (version 2) | ecosystem: Environmental > Aquatic > Marine > Neritic zone/Coastal water | place: Helgoland, sampling...
AGATACCTGCAAGAATCCTCCATAGAGTTTGCCACCACATTTCAGCATTTAGACCGGTAAAAAGGAGTGCAAGGGTAGTTGATATTAAGCCAAATGAAAAAAGGCGGGCGGCTGATAAATGTCGAAGTAGCATCATTGTTAAGATCGCTCCAATTATATAACCCAAAGCATTTGCAGTATTTAACCATCCAGCTTGGGCATAGTTCCAACCCATTTCTTCCTTCATTGCTGGTAGAATTAAGCCGTAAGCAAATCTTGCAAAGCCATTGGTCACAGTTAGCCCCAAGGCTAGTCCAGTTAGGATGATCCAGGGCCGGATAGACGTCGATCTCATTTAGTTAAATCCATAAAAATGTATTTAATTTAATTATAAACTATTACCATGAAATACTTTACCCTTATTAAATAAATTTAAAATACACATTCTGTTAAAAATATCTTTTAGAATCCATTATTATTTGGTTAAAATGTGGATAAGAATTTTGAAAAGATTACGGCCTCTTCTAATATCTAGAGAACAATAATGGACATTAATTCACATCCAAGCCTAGAAAATCATCCCCGCTGTCCCAGATGTCAAGCAGTGTTAAATACCGTTGTGGTCCATGGTCACGAGCAATGTGTATATTGCAAATCCAATATATTTGAATGCTGCTCTGGTGACACATGTGATACAGATTTTAATTTGAAGAATGGCTACAAAAGATCGTAAAACTTAAATTACCTTTAAGCCAAAGACTTTAATGAAAAGAGTCTTGAGTTCAATATTAAGAAAACAACCTTGATTAATCTTTGAAATCAATTTTTGCATGTGAACCATCGCAAAACGGCTTATTTTCGGACTCCCCACATCTACACAGTGTCATTCGATTTCGTATCTCGAGTGGTTTTCCATCTGCCCTTTTTACTGGTATTTTACCATTAATCCAGATGGGTCCTGCAATACTTTCAGAGTTGTCTGCTGAAATTACCACTATTTGCTTTGGAAGATCTGATTCTATTTCTTGATATTCTCCTTCTACTTCTAATTCATAAACAAAGGTTCCTGACGGGCATTTATCTACCATCGCCGCAAGATTAACTTTAGAATTATCATCAGATTTGTTGGTAATCAGTTTTCTAATACTGGCATTTTGGTTGAAACAAAATTTTGCATGCATGCAATAGGAATTATCGACTTTAACTCTTACGCCATCGCCCTGAAGAATTTCTTGTCTTTGTTCAATTAATTGGGTTGTTGCTGTTTCTTCTCCATTAAAGTCAATCCTGTCATGTGTCCCGTCACAAAATGGTTTATTTGCAGACTTTCCACACCGACATAATTCGTAGATTGAATCAGTTTTTTGAGTACTAGTTTTCTGCCAAGCAATTGCCTCGCCCTTTTCGCCTGTAATTCGTCTTTTTTTGACTAACGAGATATCACCATGAACTACGTATGGACCATTTTTGCGCACTTCGATAAATTCTACTTCTGTCGTTTTGCGTGGCAAGTATTGAAAACTTGGGCCTATCGTTTCTTTTGAATTTGGTGGGGTGATGCTCATTAGTTCTTTGGCTAGAATTTTTAGCTCATACATAACGCCAACTGCTTGACCTAATATTTTGGGTTCACCATTAAAGCTTTGTTCAATCAATCTTAACATATCGGAGTATTCTTGATTAAATGTAGTTAGTTTTTCATTGATATCTGGATAATCTTTGTATTTTTCGGTACTTGGATTGCTGGCCATTGGATATACTTTATCCCACTCAACCGTAAAGCTATTGCCAGTCGGACCTGATTTTGCTGTATCACCTAGTTGAAAGTTACGACCCTCCAAAATTTCTAAGAACCTAAAATAATGTCCGACTTCCTGTCTCTCTGGATGAAACATATTTTGATCACCATCAAATATATTGTCATGATCTAAGCCTTCTCCTTGTTCAACAACTTCATCTAATGCCTTAAGGGCAGTTTTTAAATTAGTTACCGCTATTAAATGCCCAGCTCCACCATAATAAGTCGTTTCAGCTGTAACTTGATGGCTGGGATCACCCATAAATAAAATATCATCACCTATTTTTTTGGATAAATAAATTAAGCCTTCTTCCAGTGCCTTATAAAACTGCCCAATTGATGCAAAGCCTTCATCTTGTGATGGAGCATTTGCTTTTGCTGGGCGTTCTATTTTGAGAAAACATTCAATACTTTTAGGTGAAAATTTATCTAAGTTAACCTCAAATGATTTGTCACTATGTGGAAGAGGAGTTGGGTAAGTGGGAATAAACTCAGGATAATCCAGACGAGGCTTTCCACCAGTTGCTATCATTATGTTGGCAACTAGCGCCATATGGAGCATTTCTTCGATAAAGACACTCTGAATAACTTCTATACTTTCTTGGTTTGAATTGTCTTTTATTGAATAAAGTGCACAGAGATATGGAGGTATAGTTGCATGCTCTAGCTCTATTGCCCACTGTAAATGTTCATGAAGATCTTCAAGTGTCTTAATCATTTTTGGCGTCCTCTTTTGCTAATTTGGCTATTTGAGTTTAACGATATTAACGACTTTTTTTATTATATAAGATAATCTATAATTCTGAAACAGTTCTTGTTGCTTTAATTGTAGCAAGTGCTGAGGCAACCAATTGTTCTTGATCTTCATTTAACAAAAAAACGTCTGAACGGACGTGAAAAATTCGTTTTCCAGCATTTAGCACCTCAGCTTTTGCTTTTAGTTTCTCTCCTTTTGCCGTGGATAAAAAATTTATTTTAAATTCAATAGAGAGTGGTTGATAGTTTTCTTCCATAAGTGAATAGGCCGCAAAGCCAGCCGAATTGTCCGCGATAGCAGCAATTACTCCACCATGAAACAGTCCATGTTGTTGTGTCAATTTAGAATCATAGGATAAAATTATTTCGCACTTACCTCGGCATATACTTTCAAGTGTAGCGCCTAAGGTATTCATAAAACCCTGCTTTGAGAATCCTTTTTGTTCTTTCATTAGGTAAAAGCTCCAACTTTGGTAAAACTCTAACTAGCATAAATTATTTGTGAAGACTAAAAGTATCTAGCTTTAATTAGTTTGAGTATTTATTTACGTCATGCTTGACATCAGTTTATAGTGAAGCAAACCTTCGTCCATGTATTATTTTAGTCAAAAGGAATTCATTAAAACGCTAGAAAATTTAAAAATGAGTTAGGTTCTAGTTGCTTTTGTTTAGTAACTACATTCTTTTGAATGTGTCGGCATCGGGCATAAATTAATGTTATTAATCTTTAAAGGAAATTAAATAAATTATGACATTTGATTATCAAAAAGTTTGGTCTGATTTTTCTTTTGATTGTCCTGATGATTTTAATTTTGCTTTTGATGTATTGGAAAAAAAAGCTCTGGAGGTGAACAAAACTGCGCTTATTTCGATTGATAGAGAGGGGAATCATGTTCAGGATGTAACCTATAGAGAACTTGACCAATCATCTTCAAGATTTGCAAATGCACTTCTGAATTTAGGTATTGCTAAGACTGATAATGTTCTAGTTGTTTTGCCACGAATACCAGAATGGTATTATGTACTCTTTGGATGCGCAAAAATGGGCGCGGTAGCCATGCCTGGTACAAATCTCTTAACCCAAAATGATATCGAGTATCGAATAAATAGTGCAGGGGCTAAAGTTGCTATTGTTTCGGATAGTCATGCGCAAGGCTTAGATGAGATTAAGGATAAATGTCCTACACTTGAGCATTTAATAATGGTAAGAGGAGCACGGCCTGGCTGGCATAGTTTTGAAAAAATATGCTTAGAAGCGTCTGACTCAATAAAGCGAAAGGACATCCCTCCAACGAGCTCAAAAGATCTAATTTTAATATATTTTACCTCAGGTAGTACGGCTATGCCTAAGATGGTTGGGCGTGACCATGCCTATGCTCTTTCTCACTTGATTACAAAAACTTTCTGGCAAGATCTTCAGGAAAGTGATGTGCATTGGACATTGACTGATACGGGTTGGGCAAAAGCTGCATGGGGTTTGCTTTATCCTCAGATTCTTGCTGGCTGCTCTATCATTCTTTATGATGGTGAAGGCTTTGATTTAGATACACATTTGCATATTATTAAACATTACAACGTAACAACATTTTGCGCGCCACCAACTATTTATCGGTTAATGGCACAGGCGGATCTATCAAGTGCTAATTTCAGTTCGCTTAGACATTGTTTTGGTGCTGGTGAACCGTTGAACCCTGAAGCAATGAGAGTTTGGAAGGAAGCAACAGGGTGTGACATTTATGATGGATATGGACAAACTGAGACTATTAATATTGTTGCAAATTTTCCTGGAATGAAAATTCGTCCAGGCTCTATGGGAAAACCTTGTCCTGGCTTGGTAGTTGACATAATTGATGATCTTGGAAATATTTTGAGTGATGGTGAAATTGGCCATATTGGGATTAAGATCACAGATCCTTATCCCCCGGGTTTATTCCATGGATATTACCTTGATGCTACTAAGACTTCTGAGGTTTTCAGAAATGGATGGTATTATAGTGGTGATACGGCAACTCGAGATGAAGATGGATACATCTGGTTTGTAGGAAGATCTGACGATGTTATCTCTTCGTCTGGATATCGAATAAGTCCCTTTGAGGTTGAAAGTGCCTTGATACAGCACAGTGCAGTAGCTGAGTCAGCCGTAATTGCAAAACCTGATTCTATTCGGGGAGAAATTGTAAAAGCTTACATAGTTTTGGCATTGGGTTATGATCCGTCAGAAGATTTAATCAATGATATTCAGAATTTTGTTAAATCACATTCTGCACCGTATAAATATCCAAGGGAAATAGAGTTTGTTACAGTTCTACCAAAAACTATCTCAGGAAAGATAAGGAGAGTAGAGCTACGAGAGAAAGCTAGTAAGGAATAAAAAATGAGTTTGAAATCAATTATATGAGATTGGGAAAATAAATGAAAAATCTGAAGGTTTCCGTAAATCACATGGTTAAAAAAGCAAAAGAGCGCATAGACGAAATAACGGCGAGGGAAGCTATCCCACTTTTGGAAGATGATGGTGTAATTATAGTGGATATTAGAGATATTCGGGAACGACAAAAGCTTGGTTTTATACCTGGTAGTTTTCATGCACCACGTGGCATGCTTGAATTTTGGGTTGATCCACAAAGTCCTTACTTCAAAGATATATTTAGCTCAAAAAAACGATTTGTGTTTCATTGTGCTGCGGGATGGAGATCTGCGCTTAGTGTGGCAACATTAAAAGATATGGGATTTGAAGGTTCTCACATTTCAGATGGGTTTGCGGGCTGGATAAATGAAGGAGGCCCAATTGAGCATAATGAGCCAAGGTCAAAAAAATAGAATTGTGATTTTTATAACAAACTAAATATTTTTGTTTATTAGGAGAATAGTTTTTTGAGCCAGGCAGATTTTTTTGAAGTTGGAGAGGGTCCCAAAGTAGTCTTGTTGCATTCAAGTGCTTCAAGCGCTGGTCAATGGAAGCCTCTCATGGATAACTACTCAGAGAAATTCCATTTTATTGCAATTAATTTGATTGGTTATGGTAAGACGAGCATTTGGAGTGGAGATAAAATTCAATCATTGCACGATCAAGTTGCACTACTTGATACAATTCCAATATTAAAAAATGAGAAATTTTCAATTGTTGGCCATTCTTTTGGTGGAAGTGTTGCGATGAAAGCAGCGGTGCAATTTAGAGAACAAATTGATAAATTGACACTTGTTGAACCCAACCCTTTTTATCTTCTAGAACTTGAAGGTCGTATAGAAGCCTTTGAAGAAGTCTTAATGCTGAAAGATTATATAAAACGAGGATTTAATAACGATTGGGAAACAGCGGTTAGTTTTTTTGCTGATTATTGGAATGGTAATGGTACATGGAATAGTTTGAGTACTACACAGAAAGAGCGGTTTTCAAAAATATTGATGCCAAATTTTTACGAATGGGACGCAGTTTTTTCTGAAGGTAGTAGTTTTGATTTCTGGCAGAAGAACCTTCCCATAAATACCACATTAATTAGTGCCAGTAAAACTGTTCGGACGATTAAAGAACTAACAGAGTTGTTTGAATTAAAATGTCCTAATTGGAATTTCCATAACTATATTGGGGACCATATGACTCCCGTTACAAACCCAAATGTTGTTAACCCTCTGATTGTGAGAAGTTTAAACTGATTTTATTGATCATGCTTAGTTGATTTAAGTATAGTCCATTTTTCAATTATGCGGTTAATTTTGGTTTTTGGTAGTTTATTAAAATGCTTCCTAGTAACCTTATTCGATGTTAACAATTTTATATTTATCCTGATTAGGGGATTCTTATGAAAACATTATATGCTTTTATCGGATTGGCTGGCCTTGTAGTATTTTTTAAATTTATGGACCAATTGTCATTTTGGAAAAAAGAGATTCCAATCTTGAGTGATGTACCTACAGGTTGGTTATTTTTGATATTATTATCAGTATTTGTAGTTTTGGTAACCTTATTAAATTCAGATAGTGATAATAATTAACAGAGCAGAACTGAAGATAATGAAAATAAATTTAAATATAGGTAACTAAATTTGTGTGGAAAAAATAACTATGTCCATTTTAAACATTAATAAGGAAATCCAAAAATGACTTCGCCACTCATCAGTCCACCTATGAAATCTGGATTATACTATAATCTTGAGCAACACTTTCAGAGTTTTCATGATTTTCCAGTTGTAACAGACCTAGACAATTTGGACGCTGATATCGCCATTTTGGGAATCCCATTTGGAGATCCTTACTCGATGGCAGAGGCGAGTAATGACCAAGCCCTTGCACCAACACATATTAGACGCCATTGCGGTCGAGCATTACGTGGTCTTGATCGGTATGATTTTGATATTGGAGGTACATTACTTAATGGAGAGAACGTTAAGGTTGTTGATTGTGGTGATGTGGTTGGTATTTCTAAAGACGTAGCGGGCAATCATGATCGCTCTCAAGAAGTGGTAAAAAAGATTTTAAAATCTGGAGCATTACCAATTATTTTAGGGGGTGACCATTCTATACCTATTCCAGTTTTTAGGGCTTACGAGGGGCGTGGGCCAATTAATCTAATACAGGTCGATGCGCACATTGACTGGCGAGATACTTTTCATGGTGTTTCTGATGGCCTTTCTAGTGTGATTAGAAGAGCTTCTGAAATGAAGCATATCCATGAGATTTTTCAGATTGGATTAAGGTCTGCTGGTAGTGCTAGGCCTGAGGAAGTTGCCGCGGCGAGATCATATGGCGCTCACTTAATACCTGATCATGAATTACAAGAAATTGGTATGCAAGCTGTTTTAGATCAAATACCTGATGGAGAGGACTATTATCTCACTATAGATGCTGATGGAGTTGATCCCTCGATCATGCCAGCAGTCGCAGGTCCCGCTCCTGGCGGGGTTACATACGGGCAAATGCGAACCTTAATCCAAGGTTTAGTTAAAAAAGGCAATGTTGTTGGAATGGATATTGTAGAGATTACTCCTGCGAGAGATATAAACGGCATCACTGCGATCACTGCTGGCAGATTTATTTGCAATCTTATCGGTTCAGCTGTGAGGGCTGGGTACTTCAAAAAAAATTAATCGCCGATAATAATTTATCTTTTAAACAAGTACATTATTGATAGACTGGTTTTATGGTGAAAGTAGAACGCTTCTTTTCAGAGCCCATCATTTTTCCACACATGGATAAAAGAATGGGGGGCAATATAAATGGGCCTTCAATTATTAAAATGCCAAGGTGGGTAAAAAATAAATTGGGAGCATACTATCTATATTTTGCTGATCACAAAGGCTCTTTTATTCGAATGGCGTTCTCTGAATCTGTAACTGGTCCTTGGTCCATATATTCTAAAGGTGTATTAGAATTAAGCCAAAGTTTATTTTTAACTGAAGATCCATTGGACGATTCTCTTTATGCTCACATTGCCTCTCCAGATGTTCATATTGATTATGAAAAAAAATGCTTCTGGATGTATTTTCATGGTCAGATGAATGATGGTGAGCAAGTAACAAGAATTGCCCAGTCGCAGGATGGAATTACTTTTTATGCAAGAGAACCGATACTAGGCCCACCTTATTTTAGAGCTTTTCAATATAATAACTGGATATACGCTTTGTGTTGGGGAGGCGAACTGTGGCGTTCTAAAGATTGGTCTACTCCATTTGATAAAGGGCCTAAAATACTCCCATTTGATATCAATAAAGTCAACTTGCCAAGCTTTAGGCATGGTGAAGTTTTTTGTCGAAGGAATATATTAAATGTCTTTTTTAGTAATATAGGTGATAGGCCAGAAGCTATTTTACATACACAAATAGATATTTCAGGTGATTGGCTGGATTGGACAGTCAATAATGTTGAGAAGATCCTTGAACCAGAGTTATTTTGGGAGGGTGCTGATCTGCCCATGTTAAAATCAGTTATAGGAGCCGCTTCAGGGAAATTAAGAGAACTGAGAGATCCATGTGTTTTTGAAGATTTCGATACTCAAGTTTATTTATTTTTTAGTGCAGCTGGGGAGAGTGCCATTGGAATAGTTAAATTACATGATATTTGACATTAGATCAGAAGTATCAATTGACTATAAGTTCTGTCTATTAATAAAAATGAGGTAGTTTTATACTTACTTGACGTAAACTATTTTTTTTTTAATATTTATTAGTTAAACAACGAGGTACAAGATAAGAAATTTTCAGTAAGGAGTTAAAAGAATGGAACATTTAATACTAGAATCAGGTGGAACAATATCTTTTGTATTCCATTGTTTATTAATTTTATTTTTTGCATTTGTTTTATTTAATATTTACTTAAACCCAAAATTTATTGAGGATAGCGGCTTTAAATCCAACGAAGCAACGTTAATGTTTAAGGGCCCAGTAGGAACCATAGTTTTAACTTTTTTTGTAATGTCTATTTTACTTTTAATTGATATCACTGATAACACGACGGATCACAATATTGTGCAATATCAATTTTTCTTCGTTTTCCTTCTCATGTTTTTTGCGTTATTGTTTCTCGGTAATCTGTTGCGTTTTATTGGTATCTTCAACTTATATGGTCTTGAGAAAAAGATTCAAAATTTGATTTTTCCAGGAGTTGGTTTGGTACTTGTCATATTAAAAATAGCAACATACGCAGAACCTGCTATTTTGTAACCTTAGAAGCAAAGGCATGAGTGGCTTGATTTGGCTAACTAGTACATTTAAACAATATGTTAGATTTTAGAAAAGCAAGACAAGCTGATAGTACAGATTTAACCCTGTGCATGGATGCAGCTGCTCGGGGATTGTCGGCATGGGGATGGAGTAATTTTTCTAATAAAGGTCAATCAGCGTTTGAATTTGGTAGAGAAAGAATTAGAACGGATGAATCGAGCAAATTGTATTTTAAAAATTGGGTTGTTTGTGAATTAAACAATAATTTGATTGGGGCATTTCTGGGTTTCACGGTAGACGATCCTTACCCTGAAATTGATTTTGATAACCTTCCTAAGCACTTCCACCCGATTATTGAGCTTGAAAGATGTGCTAGTGGCTCCTGGCTTTTACAGGCTATTTCTATATTACCTGAGTTTAGAGGTAAGGGTTACGCTATTCATATTTTAGGAGAAATTGAGGCTATAGCAAAACATAGTGGTGTCAAACAGATCACGTTGCAGGTAGAAAGTGAAAATGAGGTCGCATTTGGATTTTATCAGCGAAACAGCTACCGTGAGATTGAGCGCAGGCCGTCAATCCCTTTTCCAGGTTCGAAGGACAGTGGCGATTATATTTTAATGTGTAAGGATTTAACCTAAATAATTTCCACATCAAAAAAAATTAGGACGATAAGTGTAGCCCTTTTTAAGGGCTACTTTTTTATGTAATCCACATAAGATATAGTTCTGCAATGGCAGTTAGTCCAAAGCCCAAAATAACGAGACCTTTAAACATTCCCCATTGGGTTTCTTCGAAGCGCTTTTGTCCATGAAGATCCTTTTCATTGGCTTGAGCATCTTTCGATATGGCATTGATATCGTCCATTGCATCTAAAGCCCCAGTAATGGTTAGGATCGTTGTAAAGACTAAAAACACAGTTAAAGCTAGGTTAGCTGCAGTCCAACCTGATGCTATAATTGTGATAATTATTAGATGGGTTATTATACCTAAGGAAATAATCCACAGAACATCTCTACTTCTTGCGGTCCATGCAGCTATTCTATTTCGTCGATCTTCTGGTGTATTCATTTTGTTCTCCTTTTTTATAAAACTTACGATTTCATATCTCATAACGATAAATTTAGTTTCTTTTTTTCTTTCTAGAATGCAAT
>Ga0209631_10008080_pt1 | contig 10342 bp, 9 predicted proteins | sample COG_08_FD_184752 | JGI IMG/M metagenome (GOLD analysis project Ga0209631, IMG submission 184752) | Pelagic Microbial community sample from North Sea - COGITO 998_met_08 (SPAdes) (version 2) | ecosystem: Environmental > Aquatic > Marine > Neritic zone/Coastal water | place: Helgoland, sampling...
CTTGGAATATTTAAATATGGATTTGCTGTACTCACAATACTTGCCAAAATAACTTTTACACTAACACTAACTATCATTATACTATACGCACATAGTGATCCTACAATTTTAATTTACATGTCAAAATATTTCCAGTATAAGTAAATGTCTGTCGTGGTACGATGTTTCTAAGCGACCCCATCTCTACAACTCCAGAAACAGAGCAACGACCTCCAGAAGCAGAGCAACGACCAAGAGAAGTGGAGCAAGCGCTGAAGCGATACAACAAGTCAATGTTTAAACTACACCCCGGTAAAACAGTTTTCAAACAGTCTTGTAATGGTGTTGAACGAAGTATTTTCGACGCGGAAGACCATAAGCAAGTTGTCCCCTGTGCAATTTTCGAGAGTTTAGATGCTCCTGAGACATGCTTCGACGCTTCTCCACAGCCTTGGTCTGATGGAATGAATCTTGTGTGCAACGAAGTTTTCATGCCTGAGCTCGATTGGTTTAAACTTGAAAAGCCAAAGGCAACGGGAAAACGCGATCGTGATAAGTTTGTTGGAGATTCGCCATATCAGGTTGATCCATTAGCAAGAGGTGGTGCTCTTCGTTCACGCGCAAAAATGAATGTGTAAGTTTAAATCGATGTCTGTATAACATGAAGACAGAAGTGCACGTTGGTCGTTGACTTTGTCAATAATGAAAATATTTGTTTCTATGCCGTAGTTGGTGAATGCTCTCATTTTGAGTGCAATGTTAATGTCGCGCTGTTTAATATGAAATATCAATGATGTAATAGAAATATCCTTGATAATATTATAGTTTTGCGAACGTACATCTACTTCGTATGTTCCATTATTCATGTAAACTACACCTTGTTGTGGAAAGTAGCTTCCAAATAAAATCATCGTATATAAGGAAGATGTTTCATATTTATACGAATGATTGCACAGTTTCCATTTCCATACGTGGGTCCAGAAATTAAAGAGTACCTTGAAACTGAGATACCAGACGTGAAAGAAATAACTTATGGTGAGTTACTCGGGGATACATATGATGAAGTTCCAGACGCTGTGAAAGTCGGAAATAACTATGTTCCTAAAGACGATCTTCGGGATTTTTTTGCCTTCGTAGGCGATGTTAATGATTTTTTGAACATTCCGTTGGATAAAGGATTAAACTTAAATATTGAAAAGATCAAAGGTCCTACGGAATTATTCAAGATGCTTCTAAAATTCAATAACCCTAAAAAGAGTACTCCAGAACAAAAAGATGCGTTATATCGTACCGTGGAAGGATTGGTGCGGAAGCACCCTGTAATCGTTCGTTATGTAGGTGGAGAGGGTATTGCTGACGCAATAAAAAGAAAACAATTGAGGTTGATAAAACTGTTTGTGAATTATTATCCGGGTTTCGCGACGACGTGGTTAGAAACCAGTGTGATACAAGGTGTATCATCAGAACATCCAGATTTTATTGGTTTCAATCCTCTCCACTGGGCAATGTATTATAGAGCCGCATACCCCGAGAGCGAAGAACTGGATAAGATTTGTGCGTTTTTGATGGAACGGACCGAGGATCAATATAAGGAGATGAAGCCTTTACAGTCGGGAACCTACATGTACAGGGCAATAAGAGCATTACAGCGTCTCGTAGAAAATGAAAGTGGTGGGGTTGTTGGTCTTCAGAAACTCATACGAAACGGTTGGTCTCCGATATTGCCGAGTATGACGCAATCAATTTCTGACATAGAAACTAACCGGATCAATAGTCTTGAAATAAAAATTGGAGAACTGACGAATACGTTAAACATGTTTATGCAAAAGTTGACGTTGACAGAAGAGTCTATAAAAGATCGAATCGGAGATCCTGAGCGTCGATTGATTCGGACTCTTAAAAACACAGTCGAATCTCTTGAAACAATCCACGGCGAAGGTGATGTGAGTTTATGTATAACGGATGGTGGTGATAATGACATATCTTTTAAAGTGTCTCGAACTACTATGCTAGGCAGTATTTTGGACGAGTACATCGAGCGTACGGGGAAAGGTGGAGCTGAGGTTGTGTTTCGATTGATGGAGGGAGATCAATTAACAGTATATATCAATCGTAGCGACACTCTTGAAAAATTAAAAGTAAGTTCTAAAAAAGTTCTGATATGGGTGTTTCCTGTCGTGAAAACGGAACCAGAAGTTAACGAAGTCGGGGTATAAAAAATGAACGTATATAGGTAGAAGGTATAGTAAAAATATAATGTGGACACCTAAGCGTGCAGATATAAAAAACAACATATATGAATATGAATTAAATGCGAATGGTTTAAAGCTCTTACTTTTGCCAAGAGCAGGATTGCATATTACAACATCTCAAATAACATACAGAGTTGGCAGCCGCAATGAGGGATTAATGCAAACCGGTGATACGCACCTATTGGAGCATGCTATGTTTAAAGGGAGTAAAAAATTTCAAGGCAAAGACGGCATGTGGAAACTTGAAGAGCTTGGCGCGTACATGAATGCCAACACATGGTTGGACAGAACGTCCTATTTCAGTGTTATCGATACGAGTAAGCTCAAGGAAGTGATTGACCGCGAGGCTGACCGTATGCTTGAACCTCTTTTAAGTCACATGGACACTGAGATGACTGTTGTCCGCAATGAATATGAGCGCGGAGAAAATAACCCATTTCAAGTGTTGAATAAAAGAATGATGGCAACCGCGTTCATGGCACATCCGTACGGACACTCAACTATTGGATGGAAATCCGATATTGAGGGAGTCAGCACAGAACAGCTTCGAGCATTCCATGACAAATACTACACTCCTGACAATGCAACGTATACGTTTGTTGGCAATTTCGACCCACAGGTGGTTATGGATCAAGTTGCGGAAGCCTTCAAGGATCAATCACGTGGTAAAGGTTTGGAGGACATGTTCACAGTTGAGCCAGTGCAAACAGGGCAGAGGAGGGTTGAAGAGCGACGTCCGGGGAATGCGTGCATGATGGGTATAGGCTTCAAGGCGCCTCATGGTCTCCACCGTGATTCCATCGTTTTGAAGGTAGTCGGAAAACTGTTAACCTCAGGGCCCAAGGCATTTTGTAATCATATGAAAAAGAAGGGAGTTGTCCATGATGTCATGGTCGAATGGGAGCGCACTCGCGACCCGTATTTGTTTACGCTTTGGGCAACAACAAATTACGCAGGGCGTGAAAAACTAGTGGACGCCGAAGAGGCGTTGACCGAGTTGTTGTTGGACTTTCCATCTGTGGACGAAGTTCAAATGACCGAAGTGAAGAATGAAATAAAATTTGCATGGAAGAATGAGATGGAAGGTACTCGTGGGTTGTCTGGTGCTATAACTGAAGCCATTAGCCGAGGAAATCCCTTTGATGCGTTTAGTCGTTTTGACATACTCGAATCCGTAACAGTTGAAGACGTTGAACGAGTCGCAAAGTTGTATTTTGATATCGATAAAAGCACGGTGGCAATGTACTATCCGGGAAGTACACGTCCAAACAATATAACAAGTGTTAATTATGAGCACAGTGAGTATGATGTCGCGCCAAGCATGTTACCTGCACCCGAGTCAAGTAAGCTACAATTCAAGAATGCCGAGATGCACCATGGTTTGTGTAATCTTCAATATCCTACAAGCAAGGTATATGCAGCTGTGACTATCCAAGATAAGGATTCTACATATACAGCAAGCGAGTTCGTGACCCGAAAATTGCTATGTCTCTTGATGTCTCGTGGAGTAACTTTAAACAAAAGCGTGTTTGACGAGGCAAAAATTGTTGGTTTTCTTGATAATAGTGGGGCATCAAGAAGTATACGTTGCACATCAACAGGTATAGATTTTCGATTGAGCATACCGGCGGGAGAGCAAGGAAAAGTCAACAAAATTTTTCGTCTGATGAAGGCTGAAATAGAAACACCCTCTCTAAAACGTGGCACGTTTGAGTATCTCCAACAGAAGGTCGCTGCTGAACTTGGTGGAGCAGCCGGAGACATTAATGCACTTGCCAAGACTGCCCTGTTTCAGCATCTGTTCAAAAAGGGTGACCCAAATTATAGACACTCGCCACAAGATTTGGTATTAGCTTGTAAGGGTATTCGGTATGTGGACGTGGTAAGAGAGCATACAAAGCTGCAATCTGGGTTATTAAAATTCAGCACGGTGAGTAGCAACGATTCAATCCGTACACCATCTCTAAAAACGACGCCAAAGCAAATGAAGTATACAAATATTTATAATACATCACCCGAGCTTGAAACACGTGTGAATGTCCCGGGAAAAACCTCGTGTACCGTGATGATGGGTATGGTTGTTCCCAATAGTGCAACCCAAGATTTGGTTTGTGCAGTTGGAGCTTTAGGCAATGGTTTCTCTGGACGACTAATGAAAGAGGTTCGCGATAAGCAGGGTCTTACCTATGGAATTGGCACTCGGATAGTGAAGCTGCAAGGGGTGAGCATTTTTGTTTTAAATGCCACGTTTGCACCCAGTCTCCTTGAGAGAGGCCTTGCTGAAACTCGTAAAATACTGAAGTCATGGTTTACAGGTGACCTCATCGAAGAGGAAATTGATACTCAAAAGCAGATGCTCATAGGAGGATATGATGTCCACTTTGATAAGGGGGAAGCTGTACTTGAAGCTATCCATACAGTCAGCTTACATGGGAATAAAATGGCAACGCTTGATAATTATAAAACTTCAGTTTCGAACGTATCTCTTGAAAGTGCCGTATTGGCAGTAAAATCCTTAAATCAATCGGACTTGAAGACGGTTGTCGTTGGTACATTTACGGGGAAATAGTATTTAAGATAAATTTTTATTGTCATATGATATCTTGGCTGTATGGTGTATGTTTTTGCATATTTCTCTATTTAAAAAGCTTGAATGATAGGAGCGAATTGGTTATAGTATTGCCTTTAATCATCATGATATGTATCGCAACGCTTGACATAGCAGTCAGACTGCGTAAGAAACGAGACGTGGTCTACCGTCTAGCATTACTCGCTCCATTGTTGACCATCTTAATAATTGAGCTTGCTTCTGAGAGTTTCAATTACATAGTCTTCATTACAGTTTTAACACTTGACACAGTTGTCATACTCGTGTACAGTTATGACGTGTTATTTACAGCCCCACCAAGATGGCTTTGTCTGTGCAACTTGCTGAGTTTCGTGTCGTACTGCTGTACTTATATTCTGTTGTATGCAGCACTGGATGGGACAGTGAGAAACCTATATGCTCTCATACCATTTTCTATAATGGTAGTAGTAGAATGTTATGTTATTTACATATTGAGTACCAATGGAATTGAGACGATTACAAGTGGACGAAGCCGCGAAATGAGTCGCGATAGATTGATACACTCTGTGGCCATAGTAATATTGTTCATAGTCTGCATAGTTCATACATTTGATTTGATAAGTGACACCTTAAATTTCGCCATATCGGCAATTTTATATTTTTTTGGTCTTGCTGGGTATTATGTCACTCGTTTGGATTGTACTAATGGCGTTCGTTTTGAAGCAGTTGACAGTATAAATGAATTCGGTCTCGATAGTGATGATGAATGGTGATGAGCATTTGTATGTGAATCTAAAAATAATTGCCCGCTTGGAGGCATTCCAACGAATCAATACACGAGCCAGTCTATTTAAAATATCACCGATTGAACAGCCTAACAATTACTTAGGTTTATTATCACCTCAATGGCTACAGAGATGGTGGTCTGGTTCATCCCGCGAATCTGATTTTTCGAGGATACGTGATTTATATGTGCTTGCTTTTGAACGCCTAGACGAAGGGCACGATACTCAAAATCTGAGAAACCACCTCGATAATTCTATGAAGGGGTTGATAAATCTAAAGAAAACGTATGAGACCGACATGACACTTATTTGTCGTTTGGAGACTTTACAAGAAAGCGTAAGAAAAAGGGTATCTGAAAGTAAATAATATTGGGAAAGTATAGCAGTGAACTATATTTTTTTAATATAAATAGCGTAGTCTATGTTTTAAAAAAATGCCAAAGAAGAAACCATGTGACGGTGGTAAAATCAGAAATTGTAAGTCAGGTCGTTGTATTGCAGAAAATGGTAAACTTGCACAGACAATTCGTCGTGAGGGTGGCAAACTCGGAGAATGCGATTCCAGTAAGGTTATGACGATGTTAACCTCTATCTTGAGTCCATTCAATGTGAAAGCAGAAGCCGGTGTAAGTGAAGAAACAGACAATGTTGAGAGCATGTTTGACAAAGTAAAAAAACGACTACCGGATAATTTAGGTTTGTATGGTATATCGTCTGTCGCGGTAGTTGCGTCTGTACGCTGGGCTTTGCTGACCGCTTGGGATACGGCATTCTCTGTGGTGTCTGTTTACATTGGTCCAAATTTACCTTATATGGCAATGATGTTAATACTTTGCTCTGCCGCATATTGGGGTGTGAATAAGTATAAAAACGATGAGGCGTTGCAAAACAAGATAGGAAAGTGGCACGGCTATATTGCTGCAGTCCACGAGATTATTCAAGATTATGATGGAGCAGTTGAAGCACGTACAGAATTGGAGAAATTGAAGAAAAAAATAAATAAATACTGTGGTGCTGACTTTGTCTGTGAAGATCAAGGTGATTTAATTGCGCGTGTTGATCGTATATTGAACTGTGACGATTCTTCTTGTAAATCAAATTTAAACACATTGTTGGGGTTTCTAAAAGACAAACTAAAAACACGTTTAAGACGATTCAAAGAGCCTCGTAAATTGATTCAGTTTATGGCAAAAAAGGGTGATTTTTCATGTAGTAAAGGTGAATATAAGATCACTTTTGATGGCGATGAAATCAAATGCGTGTCCTCCGCAAAAACTGAATCAATTTCATACTCTCTCCCTCGTGTTAGTTTCAATTATCCGTCTGACGCAACCGAACGGCATCAGAATGTGTTCGCTGCAGCAGTCGTAGCTTTAAAAGATGCGCTTGTGAAAGAAAACAATTCGATTCATTTACTTCAATATAACTTTTTGAAAAGTATAGTGGAAAATAAAAAAGTGTACGATATTGGGTGGTTCAGTAGTGCTCCGAAAATTCAATTGAAAGAATTAGTCACAGAACTAAAAGAGGTAACGGCTGAAAATTTGGACGATTGGGCTAAGTTCTTCTGCCAGTTTGATACACATTTTGAAAAATTACAGAAATTGTTTCAGCACGACGTTAATTTCAAGACAAGTGTTCGCTTACTGAAAAAACATATAAAACAGATCGAGATTTTGAGGGAAATACAGATTGGATATGTTCTAGACCTTTACAACGCGTACTTAAACGACGTTTCAAAATTGACAGACCCCGTTTATTTGGAAAAATATATCTGTTTAATGACAGATGCAGACGACAACCCTCTTACCGGAATCTGTGGGCGGGCTATGTCAGTCGAAAAGCTTATTCCCAACCTTGCAAGTTATATGCAGCCTCAGGAATTATTAACATCATATAAACAAACAGAGTCGAGAGAATCGTATTTCAATACTTTTGAAAAGATGCAAACCTCTGATCTTCGATCTGATGTCAAATCTGATTACAAGCTAAAATTATAAATACTACATTTTATATTTCACTTTCAAGCGTAACCAATCGTAATGCTCACTCCCTTTTGTCGAGTCGTAGTAGAGGATGATCCCTTTCAAATCGTCAACGCCATTCACAATCTCGTTGGTTGTTTTTGCAACAATAGAAATAGGGGTCCCATAGTACTTACTGATCATAGACGCGATCGCGCCAGTCCCCCAGTCACCAGATTTTATACTCCTTACCATCTCACTTTTCAATTGACGCGCAATACTACGACCCATATCTGCTTCTATTGACGTGTCAGAATTTATTATATCAACCACCTTCTTACGAAATCCTCTACTTCCTATGATTCCTTGGTGTGTATCGTCATACACTGTTCCCGGTGCCTTCTCGAGTGATTTTGAGCTTTGCAAGATAGAACGATACATGCAGTCTCCGTCTCCCGGAACGACCATGATGTCATAGTCAGGTAGATGAATTTTTGCTAAAATTTCAAAGTTATCAACAACAGTTCTTGACATATTACAACTATATTTTTTTATTTTTATACCTTCTATATTTAAGTGAGAGAATTTTAAAGAAGATGGGGTTTTATTTATTCTTCCAACTGGCAATAATACTATCCGTTGTTGCAGGAGTGTCGTCCATAATTTTATGTGTTCAAAGAAAACGATACCCTTTCTTTATACTCATCTCAATTGCGCTCATACCATATTTCCAGTATCAGTTCTTCAACCCAGTCTATAACGGCCCGTTATTTACTCAACTATCGGATAGTCGACTGCCAATTCACGATAAGAAGATAAGAAATTGGGGTGACACGTTTGTTTGTCATCCAAAACAAATTTACTATCCGGTGAACAACGAAGAAATTTCGAACATAGTTCTTAATAGTTCAACCATCAGAGTCGTTGGAGGAGGGCATAGCTTTAGCCCTCTTGCATGTACAGAAGAGACACTTGTATCACTGTCAAAAATGGATCACATACTGTCAAGTACCAGCAACACTGTCACGGCACAGGCGGGAATAACGATTGAAAGTTTGTTAGTGCATCTTTTACAACACGACAAAATAATTCATGGCTTTGGGTCTATCCAAGAACAAACATTGGCTGGTGCTTTTAGTACGTCACACCATGGATTAACGTTTCATAGCTTTGCGGAGGAAGTGACGAGTATCACAGTTATCCTTGCTAACGGAACGATTATTCATGCGAATGACCTGTTTTACTGGAGATCTTCACTTGGTATGCTCGGTATTATTTCCGAAGTGACTATTAAAACTCATCCTAACGTTTACGTGGACATCACTTCTAGTAAAATGAATATTGACGATGCAATAGAGACCTTAATTACAGCAGATGCTGGTCTAATAGAAACTAATTATAACCAAAAAGAGACTGGTCTGTTGAAACATATAAGGTTTAGAGACGGGCACGGTGATATTGATTATCCTGTCAAAACCAATGACTTCATCTCAGCTCTATGGGATAGCATTATAATACCGATTACAGTACTTGTTCCAAGCCTATCATCATTTCCTCTATTAGATTTTGCTAGCAATTCAACAAGCACAAATGTCCCTATTGTTGAAGCATGGTCTCACCATGCGGAATATGGTATGCAGTATTCTGCTTATGCGATACCCTATGAAAACTGTAGCAAATTTATCAAAAGTATAGATAATCGAGACAATCACAGCATCTCAACAATTTTGATACGCTATGTGCCAAGTCAGATAAATACGACTTGTTTGACTATAGCTACAGAAAACAGCTGTGTTATAGACGTGTACGATTTACAAGTACAGGGGACGATGATTGATTATCACATAGAATTAGAGAAAAACGTCTCTGAGTTAGGAGGCAGCTCGCACTGGGGGAAGTTTTATGTTGGCGATATCTCGTTGCAATTGAAGAATATGCCATGTTATGAATCGTTTTTAACACTACGCGAGGAACTTGATCCATCGAGCAAGTTTTTAAACGAATATACACAAGAAATTATTACTTTAAATTCGTCAACATACGAAAACCGATATTCAGGAAAATCACAACGACGATATGAAGATAAAGCGGTATCTTTTCGAATTGTGTTCTGCTTTACAGTTGTCGCGTATATTGTAACATTTGTGTTTTTTGCATGTGAAAACAATGGTTACGAGAGATTAAAATAATAATACTATAAAATAAACCACAATTTTATAGAACATGTCACTTATAAAAACTCTAACTGGTCATTCTTCTGGTGTGACTTCCGTGTCGTTTTCCCCGGATGGTGCGTCGATTGTGTCTGGTTCGGGGGATAAGACGGTGAAAGTATGGAGTGTGGAGAGCGGTGAGTGTGTGACGACGTTCGAAGGTCATTCTCGTGAGGTGTTGTCCGTGTCGTTTTCCCCGGATGGTGCGTCGATTGTGTCTGGTTCGTGGGATAATACGGTGAAAGTATGGAGTGTGGAGAGCGGTGAGTGTGTGACGACGTTCAACGGTCATTCTCATTATGTGACTTCCGTGTCGTTTTCCCCGGATGGTGCGTCGATTGTGTCTGGTTCGAGGGATAATACGGTGAAAGTATGGAGTGTGGAGAGCGGTGAGTGTGTGACGACGTTCGAAGGTCATTCTTTTAGTGTGAGTTCCGTGTCGTTTTCCCCGGATGGTGCGTCGATTGTGTCGGGTTCGTGGGATAATACGGTGAAAGTATGGTCAGTAGACGTATTAGACGTGTCGTCCACGGTTAAACCATACAAAAAGCTATATGAAGGCTTATTAAAACAAATCGAC
>Ga0209631_10008081_pt1 | contig 10342 bp, 10 predicted proteins | sample COG_08_FD_184752 | JGI IMG/M metagenome (GOLD analysis project Ga0209631, IMG submission 184752) | Pelagic Microbial community sample from North Sea - COGITO 998_met_08 (SPAdes) (version 2) | ecosystem: Environmental > Aquatic > Marine > Neritic zone/Coastal water | place: Helgoland, sampling...
TCCAGATTGATCGTCAATTGGATTTTGGTCTCGCGCGTATTTCGTTGTTTGCTGACTTGTCGCATTGTCAGCTTTGATTCAGAAGGAATAGTAGACTCGACTGGCGAAGTGCGTGGCAGAACCAGTCCCACCTGTGGAAGGCTGGTAGTCATCGTAGCGAAATGCCTTTCCTTGGCGGAAGAAATTCAGCTCTAGGTCCCAGGTTACAAAGTCTCGCAACTTCCAGGAGAAAGTGTTGTCCCATTCGATACCGATGTGAGTCGCTTTCCCACCCGATGATGTCATCACCGGATTCACATGGTCCAGGTAGTAGAGCCCAGCCTCATAGAATGTCTCCGAGGCCTCGACAGTGAATCGATAGCGAGCACCAAGCATTTGTGTGTTGGCAATCGTGTGGCCCAGTCCGGTTCCACTCTTCCAATCTGGACTACCGCCGTTGAAGTAAAAGTTTGTGCCTCGATATGTGCCCGGAACGATTTCGTGGAAGGCACGAATGCTTCGCTGGTAGTTCTGGCCCGTGTTGTCGATGGAACCACCATCTTCCAACTGCTCATCACCGCTGGCATAGAGAAACAGCCCTGTCACCTGATGATTTTCCCAGAGATAGGACAGCTCATGCTCCGTTGCCACTCCAGCTACGGCGTAACTTCCCAGTGACTGTCCATAGTCGTTATTTGGCCCTAAACTGTAGTAGGCACGATTCCCCTGGTTGCCAAGCAGGTCGGAATACCATCGCCAGCTTGGAGTGTTCCACGTGAAACGTACCCCATAATAATCCTGACTAGTCGCATCGAAATAGACCGGGGTACAATCCTGTCCTCCCACAACTGCCTGACGTTTCAACTCGGATGAGCAGCTATTAGTATTCGCAAAGCTGGTACCCCGCAAGCGATCCAAATCTCCATGACTGAGTCGAAATCCAGGGGCGTTGTTGCGCCCAAGTGGAATATTCCGCTCTGTGTAGATGATCCGGAAAACCTCGACACGCATCACGTTCTCAGGTTGTCCAGCTGCATCAAGTTCATAAAAAAGTGGATAGTCCAAGGAGAGGGTGTACAGCCAGTCTGCTGTATCATCCTGCAGCTTCAGAGCACCAGCTTCATAACAGAAACTACCTGCTGTGCACTGCTGAGCGATACCGGTCAACAGTCCGCTGAAGACTTTGCCACGACGATCACCGAGACGAAGTTCCTGCTTCCCGACACGTAACTGATCACGAGGGTTGGCACGAAACTCCAGGTAGGCCTGGCGAGCCACCAGATCAACGTCCTGCGAGTCAGGCGCATTTGGGCGATCTGCTGGTGGACGCAAGTCAGCATTGTTGAAAGGAGCCTGGGCTGTTGCCAACTCAAGCTGAATCGAAGCTGAGCGGTGTGCGGTTGAGCGCAGAAAGACCCTCAGATCTTGCTCAAAGGAGAGCGTGCCTGCATTTGGGAAACCTGGTGGAGTTTCCGGCTCTGAGCTCGCATCAATCCATCGATTACGGAGTCGGTAGGAGCCACCGACTTCAAGGACTGGGGTGTAAGTGGGGCGCTCTTCAAGCTCTTTATAGTCTCCCTTCTCGAGGGGAATGAAGTTGCTCTGGGCCCAGAGGGGGGTGTTCAGTGAGAGCAGGCAGCCACTGGCAAGCAGCAAGCGGCGAAGAAAAAGAGAGATATACACGTTGAATTCAGAGATAGCGAAAAGCGGAATGGTAGGTTTCTGGTCGGTAGGAAACCGACCGGAATACGTCATTGTAGGCTGAGCTTGAGATTGGCGACCAACTCGATCGCTTCAGCCCGAGTGGTTGGTTCAGCAGCGAATTGCTCGAAATTCTGCATCATCTCTTCCAGCATCTGCTGGCGGACGGTGCGTGAGGTTTCTTCTTCCATTGTCTCACGGAACCAGGCAAGCCAAGCTCGTTGCTCAGCTGGCATCGAACCCATCATTTCTTTGCGACCACGTTCTAACAGTTCATCTAAGCGCTTGGCATCTGAGTTTTCACGAGACTTCTGCACCAACTGGCTGAGCAATTCGCGTCTGCGATCTCCACGGGAATCACGATATTGCTGTTCGATACGGATCATCTCAATTTCACGCAAATAATTCTGTGCTGAATCATACTCAGCTGCTGAAACCGGAACTGCCCGAAATTGGCGGCTGGCATCCGCGTAGCGTTGCTCTTCGTAGGCGTCTCGCCCTCGTTGGTAAGGAACACGACGGATCATGGCCAATGAGCGATTGTACAGCGCAGACTCTGGAGGAACTTGTCGGAAGGATTCAACTGCGCCTGTGTATTCTTTCTGCTCAAATAGACGCATACCCTGCTCGAAGTGTTGAGCTAGACGCTGTTGGCGTTCAGCTTCACTTTCGAACAGACCACTGCAATTGCTAAGTAGCAGGGCCAGCAGCAGAGTTCCCAAAAGGCGTCGCTTTGGAACGATCCAATTCATGATCAGATTGTGTTTTAGGGTTTGCGGTAGGGAGAGAACAACGGTATTTCGCTGAAGCATCTCAAAGGGCTACGCTCTTTCGATAGCGCGTATACCATCGGATCGTCACCAAGATGGAGATTGCTAACAATACTAAGATTATCAGCAGGACCGTCCAAGACAAGAGATCTTTGAGTACAACGACGAAAACGATCGCTACCAGCAAAAGCGCAGGCACCTCATTGAACATACGCAGCAGGCGTCCGTTCCAGTGGCAAGTGCCTTCCTCCAGTTGTTTTCTTAGTCGTCCACAATAGAGGTGATAACCAACCAGCAAAACCACCAAGCCCAGCTTGGTATGGATCCATGGCGGCAGGCCAATGTAGAGCAACATCAGCGTACCAAAAACCATCGTGATGCACAGCCCAGGCCACGTAATTGCGTACCAAAGACGGCGTTCCATGATTGTAAATTGCTCTTCTAGAATCTTTCGTTCCTGCTCTGGGCGACGGGAAGCTTCCTTGTGATAGACGAACAGCCTTCCGATATAAAATAGCCCTGCAAACCAGACTACCACACCGATGATGTGGATGGCCTGAATGTACAAATAACTCGACTGGCCAAATTGATCAATGCTCTGGCCGATTGCATCATACTCATCCTGAAACCAGAGCCATTCTCCCAGGCCTGCAAAATCGCGATAGAACGCTCGGATAACCAGCAGTCCGACAATTGGGATCGCCAGCATAAAGAGGTACACCATATGAAACTCATGACGGTGATGAAAGAAACAGTTTATTGCGTGAGGTTGCGCTCAAGCAAAATCGCTTTCAAGCGGAAAATCAGTCAAGATTTCGTAACTTTTCTATGCAGCCTCCTTTGGAACCAGCCTTGCAGCCTCCTGTATACATTCGAGAGGTGTTCAGAATTCGGTCGCTATTGGGCCTTGCAGCCTAGCCAACGCACAATTTCTGTCTGTCACATGTCAGCTTCTTGCTCTATAGCCACTGCCTTTAATCTTCTCGAAAAAACAACCTCTTCTGTAAATCTTGCAAGTTGGGAGGGGGATCGTTAGAGAAGATGTGCTTTGCACATTAATCATACGGTCCGTGGAAGGCGTAAAACGATTCTTCTACGGAAAACCATCTTTGTATACAATCATGTCTCTCCTCTCTTGTAAATTTCCCAGAGGGGAACGGACCCCAGCCCAATAGTGGTGATGCACGGGGAAGAAAACATGCCCCATCTGGAAGCTGCCAAACCTCCGGATAATTCTTCTTCAACTTACCAGGTAAGCTCCTACACACGTGGACTCGCAGAGTGTCTGCAGATGCTGGAGCGATCTAACCTGATTAGTGGACGTGACGAACAAACGCTGAGACATCTCCTCTGCAACCTGTTGCAGGGACGAATTCTAGAGCATTTGCGACAGCGACTGATTGAGCATTTCGAGTTGGATCAGAACGATTCAGGGGAGCGGATTTCTTTGCTGCTGATTGATGTTTTCAAAGAGGAAATTTTTGGCACCTTCCGACGTCGGATCGAAGAACAGCCTGAATTGCTGACACAGATTGCTCAGGAAATTGTCGCCACAGAGACACAAAGTGGTCAAGAGTTACCAGAACAGACCAAGCAACTCTACGAACACATTCTCCAAAAGCATCTGGGCTACTCTGATCTTAGCGCAATCCTGCGAATTTTGCAGGCAGATGAACGCCTGGAAAATCTAATTTTAACCTCTATGCTACACAAGAATGGGATGCGCGCCCCCAAGAGTTCCTGCCCAGGCAAGTCTAATTTCTAGAAGTTCCCCCGCCAGAATTGATAAGAGAGATTGCCAGATCACCATTCGCCACAGGAAGCAGGCGAACAGCGATAGCAAAAATACGGAAGTGCAGCTTAAAACCAGCCTTGCAATCATCGAGGTCACACCTCCTAAAAATTCAAAGCTTAGCGATCTACGATGGCATCTGGATGGAGTTGGATCTTCTATCCCAAATGGATTCAATGTACTAAATCAGCCCTCTGGTCGCCGTGTACCATTCCTGCCTTCGACAAAACCTGACAACTTCCCGTTCTCAGTCGTAAACTACCTAATTTTTGACTGCAGCAAACTTTAGCAACAAGCCCATGTCCCTTCGCCTAACCAACAGTCTGAGTAGACAAAAAGAAGACTTTGAAACCGTGCTGCCAGGTCATGTTGGTCTCTACGTCTGTGGTCCCACAGTTTATGGAGATCCTCACCTAGGCCATGCCAAGACCTATGTCAGTTTCGATGTGATCGTACGCTACCTACGGTTTTGTGGCTACACGGTAACCTACATCCAAAATATCACGGATGTAGGTCATCTAGTTGGAGATGAAGACGATGGTGCTGACAAGGTGCTGCAAAAAGCCCAGGAAATTAACCGTCAGCCGATGGCGATTGTAGAGCACTACACCTGTCGGCACTTTGCGATGATGGACCGTTTGCAGGTTCAGAGACCTGATATCTCACCGCGGGCAACAGGGCATATTCCGGAGCAACTACAGTTGATCGAAACGCTACTTGCTCAGGGGAAAGCCTACGAACGGAATGGGTCGATCTACTTTGACGTTTCTCAGGACTCTGAATATGGTGTTCTCTCCGGTCGCAAGGGAGAAGATATGCTGGGTGGTACTCGGGTGGCTGTGCGTAGTGAGAAAAAAGATCCTCGGGACTTTGCGCTCTGGAAGCATGCGGAACCTGATCATCTGATGCGTTGGCGAGACTGTCTGGGCCAAGAAGGATTTCCTGGATGGCATACAGAATGTGTTGCGATGAGCACGCGCTACTTGGGCAATGCCTTTGACATTCATGGTGGAGGCATGGATCTCAAGTTTCCCCATCATGAATGTGAGCTAGCCCAGGCAAGAGCACTTGGCCATGACTACGCACGCTACTGGCTGCATGCCAACCTCCTGACGATCAACGGGCAGAAGATGGCCAAATCTCTAGGAAATTTCATTACACTGGAAGACGCGTTTCAGACAAATAATCCATTGGTGGTCCGCTACTTCATTGTTGCTGGACACTATGGTTCTGTGCTGGACTTCAGTGATTCTGCCCTGCAAGGCGCGGAGACCTCCCTACAGCGCCTGCAACAAACCGTTAGGGCCCTACAGCGCAAGGTTCCCACAGATTTTTCTGCCCCTGGCCAGCATCTTCAGCAGTACCGCGAGCGATTCTGTGAGGCAATGGACGATGACTTCTCCACACCACAAGCCCTTGCCATACTCTTCGAATTGATCCATGAAGTCCACCGCCTGCTTCAGCAAGAAAATACTGCAACAGAAGTGTTCGCTGATGCGCTGAACCTGTTCCAACAATTAGCTGGGGATGTCTTGGGACTGCTCCCAGAGACTGAGTCAATCACTCACAGTCCAGAATTGCTTGAGCAGACCATCAATTTACTTCTGGAGCTACGTCATGACTTCCGTCAGCAGAAAGAATTTGCTCGAGCAGATCTGATTCGCCAACGACTCCAGGAACTAGGAATTGAGCTACAGGACAGCAAGGACGGCACTACCTGGGAAATTCCCTAAATCTTTAAATAAAGCTGCATGAGTTCCTGGAACCCCTCACACAAAAACATCTATCTTCGCTTGTGGCGTCTGATCTCTCCCTTCAAGGGATGGGTTCTTTTCAGCATCATCTGCATGGGTGGCTACAACATTTTCTCTGCAGCCCCGGCCTACTACGCCAAGGATATTGTTGATGCACTGGCCTACGGTGACAAACCAGAACTCAGTCAATTTTTTCTAGTGGGCTTTGGCCTAATCCTGATCTTTTTCTTCAAGGGTGCCTTCCACTTTGGAAACAACTACGGGTTGGGTCACCTAATCCAAAAATTGTTAACCAGGCTGCGGCAGGATCTCTTCGATCACCTACTCACACTCAGTTTTTCCTTCTACTCTCGCTCCAAAACTGGCGACTTGATGTCGCGCTTCACCAATGACCTCAACACCTTCCAGAATACGTTGCATGTTGGAGTGACCGGACCTTTTCGTGATTTCCCACAGATATTCTTACTACTCGGTCTAATGCTCTACCGTAGCTGGGAATTGTCACTCACCACGCTGGTCATCATCCCGATCGCACTTTACTTCATTCAAATATTTGGCAAGCGTAACAGCGAAGCCGTCAATGACCGTCAACTGAGTTTCAGTGACTTAAGTACTCTGTTGATGGAGACAATCTCAGGGATTCGTGTTGTCAAGGCCTTCGGGATGGAAAAATACGAATCACAGCGTTTTGATAAAGCCAATGAGCGACTCTATGACAACCAAATGCGATCCATTCTGATTAGCTCTTATTCCACGCCCGTCATCGAAGTGATTGGAGCTGCCGCTGGAGCAACTATCGTTGCGCACGGTGGTTACCTGATCATTCACGGACAGATCACAGCAGGTGACTTCACTTCGTTTATTCTCAGTTTCTTCATGCTCAATGATCCGATCAAAAAATTAAATGGTTTCAATTTGCGACTCCAAGAGGGTGCTGCCTCGATCAGGCGCATTTTTGAAATTATGGACACTGAAGCAGAGATTGTCTCTCCTCCCAACGCCGTCAAGTTGCAGCGCTTTGAAAAAGGCATCGATCTGAAAATCGACCGCTTTCAGTACCCACTGGCCGAAGAGCCAACACTGCAAAACATTGATTTATACGTTGACCGTGGAGAAGTTGTTGCCCTGGTTGGCAGCAGTGGTTCTGGCAAAACCACAATGGTCAATCTACTGCCACGTTTCCATGACATTGATGAAGGCACCATTCGTATCGACGGCCATGATCTGCGAGAACTGGATTTGCACAGCCTACGCTCCCAAATCGCAGTAGTGACCCAAGAAACGATTCTATTCAACGACAGCATTGCCAACAATATCACCTATGGTCACCCTGAGTGTTCCCAAGATCGGATGATCGATGCAGCTATGGCTGCCAACGCTCACCAGTTCATCCTCCAACAACCTCACGGCTACGACACAATGATCGGAGAAAAAGGTGTCAAGCTGTCCGGAGGACAGCGCCAGCGTCTCTCGATTGCCCGTGCCTTGGTCAAGGACGCTCCTATTCTGATTCTTGATGAGGCTACTTCGGCTTTGGATTCTGAATCGGAAATTGAGGTCCAACAGGCTATCGAACGCCTGATGCAGAATCGTACTACAATCGTGATTGCTCATCGCCTCTCAACTATCCGACATGCCCATCGTATTTGCGTGATGGAGAAAGGTCAGATCATTGAAATGGGCTCTCACGATGAATTACTTGCTCTAGGTGGACGCTACGAACAACTACATCAAATGCAGTTTCGGGCTCATTTTGCCGACTACGCTGGTGCAGCCAAGATCGCTACTTCCTGATTTCCGACCACTATGTTCAAAAAAATATACTGAACATCGAGGAGATGTTTCACGTGAAACATCTCGCTGGTTTTCCTTCATTTAGCCTAGTGTTCCACGTGAAACATTCGGCTGCCAGGTGATCTTTTCCAGCAATTCGTACTAGATCAATACGAATTCTTGCTTGAAAAGCGTACCAAGCCGGTGCTAATTTAGAAGAAACTAATTTTTCGGATACCCCATGCTTCGACTCTCGAAGAAAGTAGATTACGCCATCATTCTGCTAAGCCACCTAAAAGAGGCCTCTGGACCGATTAGCGCTCAAGAGGTGTCCTCTCACTATCACCTACCGCAACCAATGATTGCTAATATATTGAAGCAATTAGCAGCATCACAATTGGTAGAAAGTACACGTGGAGTACAAGGCGGCTACGTGCTACAGCGTCAAGCCGACCAAATTTCTCTCGCAGAAATTGTTAGGGTTATTGATGGCCCCTTCAACTTTGTCGAGTGTGCCCACGAAGCCTCAGAATGTCGAGTCTCTGCCACCTGTCCAACCCAGGCCCCCTTGCAAGCACTGCATGGTCGCCTGTATGAGTTTATGGAGTCAGTCACCTTGGAAAACTTGATCCAGCATCATGAATTGCAACCTGTTTGATAATAATAAGGACTCATGAAATTCCCCATCTATCTTGATTACAATGCTACGGCTCCTACTGATCCACGTGTAGTGGAAGTCATGATACCATATTTCACTCAAACGTATGGCAACGCAGCGAGCCGGAATCATCAATTCGGCTGGGAAGCTGAGCAAGCAGTAGAGAAAGCGCGTGATCTGCTTGGTGAAACTATTGGAGGTGGCGGACGAGAGATTGTTCTTACCAGTGGTGCGACAGAGTCCAACAATCTGGCTATTCTAGGTGTAGCAGATTTCTACAAGGAGAAAGGCCGACACATCATCACCAGTCCTATTGAACACAAGGCCGTGATTGACCCCTGCCAAGCGTTAGAACAGCGTGGTTATGATGTAACCTTTCTGGATGTCGATGATGATGGCTGTATTTCTTTGGAACAACTGGAAAAGTCAATTCGTCCCGATACGATTCTGGTGTCTTTGATGGCTGGCAATAATGAAATCGGCACGCTCAATCCTCTGGAAGAAATTGGCAAGATCACTCGAAAACATGGAGTACTCTTCCACACAGATGCTACCCAGGCGGTTGGGAAAATTCCATTAGACGTCGAGCAGATGAATATCGACCTGCTTTCCTTCACTGCCCATAAGATGTACGGTCCTAAGGGTGTAGGTGCACTCTATGTTCGTCGCAAAAGACCACGAGTGCGCCTGTCTCCAATCATGTTCGGTGGTGGACACGAGCGTGGGATGCGCTCCGGCACTCTGAACGTACCCGGCATTGTTGGTTTTGCCAAAGCACTCGAACTCTGCCGCGATGAAATGGAATCTGAGGCAGAACGACAGACCGCCCTGCGTGAGCGCCTGCATCAGCGACTGCAAGCCGAGCTGGATCACATCAAACTCAATGGCCACCCAACCCAGCGACTGCCCAACAATCTCAACGTCAGTTTTGGCTACGTTGAGGGTGAGAGCCTAATCATGGGAATCAGCGATATTGCAGTTTCTTCCGGCTCAGCCTGTACCTCCGCTAGCCTTGAACCTTCCTATGTGCTCAGAGCGCTTGGTGTGGGAGATGACCTAGCACACTCTTCCATTCGCTTTGGGGTAGGCCGCTTCACCACCGAAGAAGAAATCGACTACACAGCAGACAAAATGATCTTTGCTGTCAAGCGGCTACGAGACATGTCCCCACTTTACGAAATGGTCCAGGAAGGTATTGACCTCTCGACTGTCAGCTGGACATCACACTGATCAAAATAGACAACGAACCCATAAATTTTCTGAACTAGCATTCCCACTTAACAAGGAGACGCAAGATGGCATACAGTGAAAAAGTAATTGACCACTACAATGATCCACGCAACGTAGGTAGTTTCACGAAGAGTGATGACCAGGTTGGTACTGGGCTAGTCGGAGCACCTGAGTGTGGAGATGTGATGAAACTGCAGATCAAGGTGGAAAACGAAAAGATTGTCGATGCGAAATTCAAGACCTTCGGCTGCGGTTCTGCAATTGCCAGTTCTAGCCTGGCTACTGAATGGGTCAAAGGCAAAACATTGGATGAAGCGCTAACGATTCAGAACACCGAGATCGTGGAAGAACTTTCCCTACCTCCCGTCAAAATCCACTGTTCTGTACTGGCCGAAGATGCCATCAAGGCCGCTATTCAGGATTATCGAAAGCGACAAGAGACCTCCTCAGAATCTTCTGCTTCTGCCTGATTGTATCTGAAGGAGACTCGCCGATGAGTCTCCTCACCCACACTAGCGTTCTTCCCTGATCTACTTCATGCCATTTTGTTCTCACTGTCAGAAATCTTTGCAGAGTGCGCTCTGGTGTGGTGCCTGTCAGCAGCTACAGTCCAGCGGTTTACAGACTGATTATTTTTCGGTTTTCGGTTTACCACCGCGCTATGATGTAGACTTCAAATCTTTGG
>Ga0209631_10008083_pt1 | contig 10340 bp, 10 predicted proteins | sample COG_08_FD_184752 | JGI IMG/M metagenome (GOLD analysis project Ga0209631, IMG submission 184752) | Pelagic Microbial community sample from North Sea - COGITO 998_met_08 (SPAdes) (version 2) | ecosystem: Environmental > Aquatic > Marine > Neritic zone/Coastal water | place: Helgoland, sampling...
GAGAAATATCAACCACGGCAAATTCTTGCGCCAAACGTTTGATATCTTCAGCAGCGCCTTCAAGCAGCAGCGCCTTCAAGCAGCAGCGCCTTCAAGCAGCAGCGTATCCCCCAAAGTGATAATAAGAGAGTGCAAATTTTGCGCTATATTCTGATTATGCCGATGCACAGCCAGCGTATAAACCCCAAAGCGCCGTCGCAAATGCAAATCGCTCAACCTGCGCCCCAGCATTTGGCACCCAGGCGTAATTAATATTTCAACCGTTGTGGTTTCCACGGCAGAAACCTGATCCACCGCGCCTTTTCGCCTTAAGGTTTTTTCTTGCTGTAGCCCCAACAATTCCCCGATCGGAGAGCGTAAAACAACCCGGTCACCTGCGTTTAGCCGGATTGCCTTTAATTTATCACGCAACGAGGCGTTCTTGCGCAGCACATCGATCACCCGAACCCCTTGCCGGCGAAATAAGGCCACTTTTAAGACCGGCCTACCGATAAGCGCCGAGCCCGGCGGGATAAGCACTTCGCTGAAAAATTTCTTCTGCGTTTGATCTGATAATACATCCGCCAAACTGGCGCGTTCGAGCAAAAGCAACGGTGCGATAAACCGCAGATAAACCGCGCCCCAGATCACCAAGATTAAAGCCAAAGGTGTGAATTCAAATAGCCCAAACCTCGCCAAATCCAAGTCACGGGCAACCCCATCCACCAATAAATTGGTGGAGGTCCCCAACAGGGTCAACATGCCACCTAATATGGCTGTATAGGAAAGCGGAATAAGAACTTTACTGGCAGCAATATTCAGGCTTCGGGCCAATTGCACAAAGACCGGGATCATCACCACCACCGGCGTGTTCGACACCACCGCCGAAGATAACAACACGAATAGCAGTAGAAGGGCCAAAATGCCGCCAGGATGGCGCATTTTTCGATTTTGCACAGCCGAAATCAACGCATCCAAAGCGCCCGTGCGCACCAAGGCGGCCACCACGATGAACATCGCGCCAATCGTCCAAGGCGCCGGGTTTGAAAACACTTGCAACGCGGTCTCATAGGGTAAAATACCCGTCACCAAAAAAAGCGCGGCACCGCGTAAAGCAATTACCTCACTGGGAAACCGCTCTTGCCAAAACATCACCAGTATCACCGCCACGATGCACAGCGAAAATCCCGCCGGCCATAAACCGGAAGAAAAAAAGACCATACGCGTCCTTTCAAACCCACTCAGCCGCGCCTTAGACCGTGTTTAACGGCGCGGCTGCACCAGAAACATACCGATCAGTATGGCAGATAATGCCGCCCATAAAAACAGGCTTGGTTGCTCATTCAGTAGAATAATCGCCCAGAAAACGGCAAAAATCGTAACGGCATAACTAACCTGTAGGGCGAAAACAGGCCCCGCCCGTTTCACCAACCACACATAGCTCGTATAGGCAAAAGCATGCAGCGTTGCCGAAGCGATCAAGGCGAGATCTGGCGCGCCCCATGGCAGGCGCGGGTCGATCCAATGCCCACTGAGAAGCGCAAAAGGCAGCGTTGCAAGCGCTCCAAGACAGCTGGCGCCAAATAACGTGGCCACGGGGTTTAAGTTTTGAGTTCCAAACCGCGCAACATAATTGCCCTCAAACCCATAGCAAAGGGGCGCAATGACGGCTAAGAAAATAAATCCCACTTTTGAAGAGTCGGGCAAACGCGCCTCTGGCAGCACCAGCAACATCACACCACAGAGCCCAAAAAACAGCCCCAAGAGCCGGAATTTCGCAAAGGTTTCATTGCCCATCATCACGGCAATAGGAAAGCCGAACATGGGTACAGTGGCGATAATCACCGCCAAAAACCCCGCCGGCAAGTGGATAGCAGCCGTATAAGAGGCCGAATTTGGCGCAATGGTGCCCACGCAGGCGATGATTGCAAACAAGCGCAGCGCGCCGGGCGTAATGGTTAAGCTTTGACGCCGGACCAGTAAGACAATGCCCAAAACGCTGGCGCAAATCACCTGTTGCCAAAAAATAAGGCCAAAAAACAAATAGCCATCCGAGACAATTACTTTTGTCAGCGGGATCGTTAAACCCCAGGCGGAGCCAATGCATAGCACCGCTAAATACGGCCAAATCCGTTCAATCATAAAGCCGCCGGTTGCAATTGACCGCCCACGCGGATCATCCTTACATTCTGCGCTTTTCCAGTGCTATCCTCAGTTTCCACGTAAAGCCCAGCAAGCGTGGCAGGTCCATCTGCCGGGCTGAACCGCGCCTTGGGCATACCCGTCACAAAGCGGCGCAAGGGTTCGGTTTTTTCCATCCCGATCACGCTGTTATAATCGCCGCACATGCCCGCATCGCTTTGATAGGCGGTGCCTTTGGGCAAGATCATCGCATCCGCGGTTGGAATATGCGTATGGGTGCCCACCACAACGCTGGCCCGCCCATCACAAAAATGCCCCATCCCCATTTTTTCAGAGGTTGCCTCGCAATGAATATCAACCAAGCTGGCCTGTATTTGCCCGCCCAAAGGATGACTACGCAACACCGCATCAATCGCCGAGAAAGGATCATCAAAGGGACGCTTCATAAACACCTGCCCCAAAACCTGCGCGACCAGAATTTTGCGCCCGCGCGCATCACTGAAAATACGCGCTCCGCGTCCCGGCGCGTTCTTGGCAAAATTTAAGGGGCGAATAATTCGTGGCTCTTTTTCGATAAATCCCAACATGTCTTTTTGATCAAACGCGTGATCGCCCAAAGTGATGCAATCTGCACCCGCGCCAAGCAATGCGCGCGCATGATCGGGGCTTAATCCGTGGCCACTTGTGGCGTTTTCAGCATTGACCACGGCAAAATCAATCTGCCACTCGGCTTTCAACCGCGGCAGGTTTTCAACCAGAGCTGCGCGACCTGCGCGCCCCATCACATCTCCAAGAAAAAGAAGCTTCATGGCGCCGTGCCTAGGGCCTCTGCCCTGAAAGCGCAAGCAAAAGCCGGCTATGAAAACTGATATTTCGCCCCGTAAGTGACCGGAAAATTAACAGAACGGGCGATAAAGCACCGCTCTGAAACGCGGTGGTGCAGCAGGTCGGCACGGCTGGGATCATCGCCGTTTGACAGCGTGATCTGCGGCCGTAACGTTGCCGCGACAAACCGACTGGCGCCATTGGCAAGCGTTTCGCCCTGTGCAAAAGGGTGATCTTGATAGGCTTGAACACATAAGCCGGCCTCACTGGCCAGGTGCAAATACCATAACATATGGCAGGCGCTCAACGCTGAAATCAACAGATCTTCAGGATTATAAAGCGCAGGATCCCCACCCAAAATTGGATCATTCGAGCAGCTTATCACGGGTTTTCCGGGGCTGCATAAATCCCAACTGCGCGCATACCCGCGATAGGTTTTCGTGCCCTGCCCGCGGTTTCCCGTCCAAATTACCTGCGCCGTATAATCGTGAAGAAAAGCCATTATTTTTCCTTTCAGTCAAGGCAATTTGCCCAACTAAATCAGCGTCAAAAACACGCCAAAACTTAGATCATGCGCGCGCGCAGATCGATGACCTCATCCTCGGTTACGATTTGATCCAAAGGTTGGTCGGTTGCCTCCAATGGCAGGTGATCTGCCTGCTGCGCACTATAGGCAAACCCAATGGCAAAAGTAGGTCGCTTTGCGCGTAACATCTCGAGCGTGCGGTCATAAAATCCACCGCCATAACCCAGCCGCCCGCCATTTCGATCAAAAGCGACAAGGGGCACGATCACCAGTTCCGGTTCGAAAAAATCATCGTCAATCGGGATTTTGGCACCAAATGGCCCCTCTTTAAGCGCGCCCTCAGGATACCATTTTGAAAACCGCAAAGGATGGCCTTCGGCGGCAATCACCGGCACCCCAACCGGGCCATATCCAGCGGCTTCCGCCATCGCAGGGCGCGGATCAATTTCGGTGCGAATGGGCATGTACCCGGCCAATGATACGCCGCGATATCCGGCCAAAACCGATGATAAGAGCCCCGCGCAAGCGCCTATATCCCGAGCATGCGCCGATTTGCGCCGCGCAAAGGCAGCTTTGCGCGCGGCCCGTTTGCGCTCTGTCAAATCATTCATAACAAGATCCACCCTGCCAAACCCAAAAACGCCAGAAATCCCACAATATCGGTGACCGTAGTAACAAAAGCCCCAGAGGCCAACGCAGGATCAATGCCAAAACGCGCCAGCATAACCGGAATGCCGGTGCCAGCCAAACCCGCAACAACCAAATTGATCACCATCGCTAACGCGATCACATATCCAAGCACGGGGGATCCGAACCAGATCACCCCGACCGAGCCCATCACCAACGCGAAAACCACCCCATTTAAAAGCCCCACAAGAACCTCTCGTCGCACCACTCGAACCAGATTTGAGCGGGTCAGATCTTTGGTCGCAATCGCACGCACCGCAACCGTCAGGCTTTGCGTGCCCGCATTGCCGCCCATCGAGGCCACAATGGGCATTAAAATCGCCAAAGCCACCAATTGCGCAAGCGCTGCTTCGAATTGCGCGATGACCACAGAGGCTAAAATAGCTGTAAACAGGTTCACCCCCAACCAAGGCAAGCGCTGCTTGGCCGTTTCCAAAACCGTATCGCTGAGGCTGCTTTCTCCAACCCCGGCCAGGCGCAAAATGTCTTCCTCATGTTCATGGTCAAGCACCATCATCGCATCATCAATCGTAATCATGCCGACGAGGCGCTGTTCATGATCCACAACAGGCGCAGAAATCAGATGATATTGATTGAACGCATAGGCAACTTCTGCTTCGTCTTGATCTGCCGGGATAACGCGAAACATCTCTTCCTTCAGGCTGACCAACGCGGTGCTACGCTTTGATGACATGATGCGCCCTAGCGTGACATTGCCCACCGGATGGAATTTTGGATCCACCAGAATCACATGATAAAACTGTTCTGGCAACTCCTCGGCTTTGCGCATGAATTCAATCGCATCGCCAACCGTCCAATAATCAGGCGCCGCAACCACTTCGCGCTGCATTAAGCGACCGGCGGAAAACTCTGGATAGGCCAGCGATTGTTCGACAGCCAAGCGATCTATATCATCCAAAGCGTCCAGAATGGCTTCTTGCTGCGGCGTTTCCAAATCTTCCAGAAGATCGACAACATCGTCGCTTTCCAGATCGCGCACCGCGTCGGCCAAAACCTCGGGTTTCAGAAGATTGATCACGTCTTCGCGAATGGCCTCATTCAGCTCAGACAGGATTTCACCATCAAATTCACGCTCATAAAGACGGATCAACCGCGCCCGATCATAGCCATCGATTTGTTCGAGCAAATCCGCGATATCCGCCGCGTGCAAAGGCTCCATCTGCGCAACCAGCTGATCACGATCTTCACGATCTACAGCGTCTAAAATACCCGCAACATCGCTTGGATTGAGCTCATAACTGCGATCAGGCTGCGCCACGTCTTGATCAGATAGGATGGTATGGTTTTGCATCATAAGCCCCCATAAACTATGCTCGTGATAGCTGAGAATAAAACAAAAGAGCAATGCAATAACGCGGTTTACCGGCCCTGATATGCAAATTATACAGCTAGAGATGGGTTTCAATCAAAAGGATCTTACGTGATCGCATCCTCACCTCAGCTGTTGCTAACAGGCCAAACGCTCAGTTTTAAAGCCGATCCCTTTGTAACAAAGGTCGAATCGGCCAGCGCCTTTGACAGCGCCGGCGGCGTGCTCATTGAAGCGGGAAGGATCCTTGCACAAGGCCCAGCTGCAGATTTACGCCGACACTACCCACAAGCGCAGGTCATCGATTATGGCGATAAGCTGATCATGGCGGGCTTTATCGACGCGCATGTTCATTATCCGCAGACCGCAATCATTGCCAGCTGGGGAAACCGCCTGATTGATTGGCTCAACCAGTATACATTTCCCGAAGAAATGCGATTTGGCGATGCGGCTTATGCACAACACAGCGCGGAGACGTATTTGGATCTGGCGCTCGCGCATGGCACGACCAGCCTGGCCAGTTTTTGTACCATTCATCCAAACAGCGTAGAGGCGCTGTTTGCCAGTGCGGACGCGCGCGGCATGGCCATCGTGGCGGGCAAAACCTGCATGGATCGCAACGCGCCCGAAGGCTTGCGCGACACGGCGCAAAGCGCCTATGATCAAAGCAAAGCTTTGCTGCAAACATGGCATGGGCAAGGCCGGGCGCGCTATGCCATCACGCCGCGGTTTTCACCCACCTCAACCCCCGCGCAACTGACCGCATTGGGGGCTTTATGGCAGGAATTTCCCGATTGCCTGATGCAAACCCATCTCAGCGAACAAATCGATGAAATCGCATGGGTGAAAGATCTCTTCCCCAATGCGCGCGATTATCTGGATACCTACGAGACATTCGGTTTGCTGGGCCAACGCGGCCTTTACGGGCATGCGATACATTTGCAGCCGCGTGAAAAAGCCCGGCTGAAAGAGGTTGGCGCGGCTTTGGTTCATTGCCCGACCTCAAACAGTTTCATCGGCTCGGGCCTCTTTGATATGCACGGCCTGGCAAATGCCGGGCAACGCATCGCTCTGGCAACCGATACCGGGGGTGGATCCAGCTTTTCCATGCTGCGCACTATGGCTGCGGCCTATGAGATCGGGCAACTAAACGGTCATCCTTTGCACCCGGCGCAATTGCTCTGGTTGGCCACGATGGGTTCTGCGCGCAGCCTGCATCTTGAACATGAAATCGGCAGCCTAACACCCGGAAAATATGCAGATCTGGTGGTTTTAGATTTGGCCTCAACCCCCGCAATCGCGCAGCGGCAAAGGCAAGCGAATGATCACTGGTCAAGCCTGTTTCCTACCATCATGATGGGCGATGATCGCGCCATCCATTCGGTGTGGATCAAAGGCGCAGAACGGCACAGCAAAACCAGTTAGGCGCGTCGCAGAGGCCTCTCTCAACCCCTATGCGTTGATAAGCTTTTGCACCAGACGGTTTTGATGCGCGATCAAAGCCTCTAAATCGGTGCTGCGCAGCTGGCCATCGCGCACAACAAAGCGCCCTTCCACCAGTAAATCCCGCACTTTATTGGGCCCCGAAAGAACCAACGCCGCAGGATCCCAGCTGCCCGCACTTTCCACGCCAGAAACATCCCAAATTGCAATATCCGCCCGTTTTCCGACCGCCAAGCGCCCACATTCGGGTCGGCCCAGCACATCTGCACCCCCGCGGGTTGCAATTTCCAACGCCTCGCGGGCACTCATCGCATCTGCGCCTTGCGACACCCGTTGCAGCAACATCGCTTGGCGCGCCTCATCCATCAAATTGCCCAAATCATTGCTGGCAGACCCGTCGACCCCCAATCCCACGGGCACCCGCGCATCGCGCATTTGCCGCAGCGGAGCGATCCCAGAGCCAAGGCGGCAATTCGAACAGGGGCAATGCGCCACACCGGTTTGGCTTTTGCCGAATAAGGCAATTTCTTTGGCATCCAATTTCACACAATGCGCGTGCCACACATCCGCACCTGTCCATCCAAGATCTTCAGCATATTGCCCTGGGCGACATCCAAATTTTTCAAGCGAATAGGCGATATCCTCATCATTTTCCGCCAAATGCGTGTGTAAAAATACCCCCTTATCGCGCGCCAAAAGCGCCGCGTCGCGCATTAAATCACGACTTACTGAAAAAGGGGAACAGGGCGCAATGCCCACCCTGAGCATGGATGCGGGAGAGGGATCATGGAACGCATCCACCACGCGGATGCAATCTTCCAAAATCCACGCTTCCTTTTCAACCAAAGCATCAGGCGGTAAGCCGCCATCGCTTTCACCGATGCTCATCGCGCCCCGGGTTGGAAAAAAGCGCAGGCCAATTTCCTGCGCCGCCTCAATCGTATCTTCCAGCCGCACACCGTTGGGGTATAAATACAAATGATCGGCGCTTAAACTGCAGCCAGACAATGCCAATTCGGCCAACCCCACCATCGCTGAAACGCGCATTTCTTCAGGCCCAAAGCGGGCCCAAATAGGGTAGAGCGTCTGCAGCCAGCCAAACAACAATGCGTTTTGCGCGCCGGGCACCGCGCGGGTTAAGCTTTGATAGAGGTGGTGATGCGTATTGACCAAACCCGGCGTCACAACGCAGCCTTCGGCCTGCACCACCTCACAGTCAACGGGCGGCGCGTAATTCTGCGCGACGGCTATAATTTCTCCCTCATGTAAATGGATATCAGCGCCGTGCAATTCGCGTCGCGCATCATCCATGGTGAGGATGTAATCTGCATTTTTGATCAGGATATCGCCCATGCGCGGCCTTTACAGGCGCGCGTTTTGCAGCAAGGGCAAAGCGGCCGCCATCAGCTCGGGCGTTGCCGCAGCGATAATTTGCCCGCCGTCATGCGCGGGACGCCCCTGCCAATTGCAAACGACCCCTCCAGCGGCTTCGATCACTGCGATCGGCGCTTGCACATCATAGGCGCTTAATCCGGCCTCGATCACCAAATCGATCTGCCCCGCCGCCAGCAAGGCATAGGCATAGCAATCTAAACCATAGCGTACCAATTTAACCTGTTTGGCCACCGCCTGAAAGCTGGCATGCTCGGCGCGGCTGCCAATTTCAGGAAAGGTGGAAAACAACAGCGCATCCTTCAAAGCGCGCGTAGAGCGCGTTTGCAAAGCCGCCGCCCCCAAAGGACCGGCCATCGTGTTCAGCCCCAAACCGCCGATAAAACGCTCGCCGATATAAGGTTGATCAATGACTCCAAAAAACGGGCCCGCCGCATCGCGCAGGGCAATCAAAACGCCCCAGGTTGGCGTTCCGCTCATGAAAGAGCGGGTGCCATCGATCGGATCAAGCACCCACGTTAACCCTGAGCTTCCAAAAGTTTCCCCGTATTCTTCACCCAAAATACCATCCTCTGGGCGTTGCGCTTCAAGGATGGCGCGCATCGCGCGTTCGGCGGCTTTATCGGCATGGGTCACAGGATCAAAGCCCTGATCAGCTTTATTTTCAAGCGCCAAGTTTGTTGACCGGAATAGCGGCAAAATTGCCGCTCTGGCCGCCTCAGCCAAGTCGACCGCCACGCGTTTTAGATCTTCTTTATCTGTCGCAGAAAGAACCTCTCTGCTTACATACGCTTGTTCCATAATCAAACCCTTTCGCCCACAGGCGCTAGAGCATGATCACGCGAAAATCAAGCGACGTCGCTGAGCACCCGGGCAAGGTCAAACAATCTACGCCGTTGGTTTTCCGGTATCGCATAGTAAGAGCGCACCAAATCCAACGCTTCTTTATCGCCCATAAGATCTGACGGCATAGCGTCAGACTGAATTTTAACGCCTTTTTCTGCCTGCAACCCATCGAAGAAAAAATTAATCGAAACGTCTAAAGTGCTTGCGATATCCCATAGGCGTGATGCGCTTACACGGTTCGCACCGGTTTCATATTTTTGAATTTGTTGAAATTTAATCCCGACATGCTCTGCCAATTGTTGCTGCGTCATCCCAACCAGCCATCTACGCTGCCGGAGTCGCTTTCCAACATGTTCGTCAACAGGATGTGCCATTGAATATTCCTTTTTATAACAATTATGGAGGTTTAGACCTAAATACTCTGGCCAAACCCTTAAATCATGTGACGAAGATTAACAGAACAGCCGCAAAATTCAAGCCCTTTTGTTACTTTAACGAATAAAATTTAAAATTCACTCTCTTTAAGGGAGAGTCGCCAAAGCGCTTAAAACTGGCTTTTAAAGCGGTAATCGCAACGCAAGCCGCCCCCCACCACCTTTGAAGTGCAGCCCCGACAAACTATCTTTTTTTGCGCAGGTCTTTCTAAGAAACCTCGCATTTTCCGAGCAAAGGGCAAATCTATTCAATTTTACAGAAACCACATAAGCGCGCTGAAACTCCCATGAGCCATGGCTCCTACTCACTTTTCGGTTAGATGCAGAAACGGCCTGCCCGTTCTTTTGCCTGCAACACCCTGTAGCTGGTTCGTGCCTTTAACCGCTCAGCACCTTGGAAGGTCGGAAAAGAGACCTTAAAAAACACATAAGGCCTTTAACTGGTGTTCAAAAAGACTCACTTCACACTATTTTTAACAATTCAGGAATTGATCTTACGCTAAGCCTTGAAAATTGGCTCATTCTCCCCAATATAAGACGTAATATGTTTTTCAGAATAGGGATCCTATCCTGGTCATTAGGCACTGGAGGTTAATTATGGCAGAATTTGAAACAATGCGCAGCACCGCAGCGGGTCGCGTCGGCGAAATCGACGAGGGCCTGCGCACGCATATGAACAAAGTATACGGTACAATGTCCGTTGGTATGCTGATTACAGCATTGGCCGCATGGGCCA
>Ga0209631_10008085_pt1 | contig 10338 bp, 11 predicted proteins | sample COG_08_FD_184752 | JGI IMG/M metagenome (GOLD analysis project Ga0209631, IMG submission 184752) | Pelagic Microbial community sample from North Sea - COGITO 998_met_08 (SPAdes) (version 2) | ecosystem: Environmental > Aquatic > Marine > Neritic zone/Coastal water | place: Helgoland, sampling...
AATACTTTAAACCAGAACACTTTGTAAAATTAGGAAGAAAAAAAATTGAAAAATTAATAAAAAAAATTGGTATTTTTAGAATTAAAGCAAAAAGTATTTATTTAATGTCAAAACAGGTTTTAGAAAAGCATAAAGGAAAAGTGCCCAAAACATTTGAAGAATTAGAAAATTTACCAGGTGTAGGCCATAAAACAGCTAGCGTGGTAATGTCCCAGGGTTTTGGATATCCAGCTTTTGCAGTTGATACTCATATTCATAGACTTGCACAACGATGGGGATTAACAAATGGGAAAAATGTAGTTCAAACTGAAAAAGATTTAAAACGAATATTTCCCAAGAAAACTTGGTCCAAGCTACATTTACAAATAATTTTTTATGGAAGAGAATATTGTAAAGCGAGAGATTGTTATGGTTTAACATGTAAAATATGCACTACTTGCTACCCAAATAGAAAAAAACCTGTTATTACCCAAAAAGTGTAATATGAAAATTTTAGGGATAGGAAATGCAATAGTCGATGTCATTTGTAAAGTAAATGACAATTTTATTGAACAGAATAATCTTACAAAAAGTACAATGAAATTGTTTTTTGATGAAAACGAATTCAAGCAATTGTTAACTAATCTAAAAATTGAAAAAACTGTTTCTGGAGGGTCTGTTGCAAATTCCATAGTTGGATTATCTCAACTTGGTGATGAGGTAGGTTTTATTGGAAAAGTTTCTGATGACGACTTTGGTGGCAAATACGAAGAAGGTTTAAAAAAAGAAAATGTAAAATATTTTTACTCAAAAAAAAAGGAAAATTTACCAACAGGCACTTGTTTAATATTGGTCACTCCAGACTCTGAAAGAACAATGTGCACATTCCTAGGAACAGCAGGAAAAATTAATGAAGATGATGTGAGTTCTGATGCAATTAAAAAAAGTAAAATGATATTTTTAGAAGGTTACCTGTGGGATGAAGGAGAGCCCAAAAAAGCATTTGATAAAGCTATAAATAATGCAAATAAAGTGGCTATGTCTCTTTCTGACCTATTTTGTGTAGATAGACACAAACCCCATTTTTTAAACTTAGTAAAAAACAAACTTGACGTAACTTTTGCTAACGAACAAGAAATTACCTCATTAATCGAAGCAAAAAATTTTGATGAAGTTATAAATTTCTCAAAACAACTTAATAAATTAATGATTGTAACTAGAGGGGAAAAAGGTGCAGTTGCAATTAATGGTGATGAAGTTGTTGAAAGTGATGTAAAAAAAAATCTAAAAATTATTGATCTTACAGGCGCAGGTGATCTCTTTGCTGCTGGTTTTTTACATGGGTACATTAACAAATTATCTACAAAAGAGTGTCTGGAAAAAGGTACCGAAATGTCATCAAAAGTAATACAACAAATTGGAGCAAGACTTTAATTTTAAATTTTTTTTCTTTTAAAACTTCCTTTACCCTTTTTAGGCTTAACTATTTTTAGCTTATACTTTTTGGTAAATAAATCTTTAACAATTGGATTTTTTTTATTTGATTTGATAGCCATTTTTTTTACTAACAATGAATTCATTGTCGCTAAAAGTATTTAAAATTTTTTTTCTTAATCGATAAATATGAGTTTCAACAGTATGAGTTTCAATTCCAGATTGATAACTCCAAACTTTTTCTTGTAATTCATCAATACTAACTGGCTTACCTGACTCTGATAAATAACTAATTGTATTAATTTCCTTTTCAGTCAACTTTAGCTTGGTATTATTTATTATTATTTCTCTTGAATTAAGGTCTATAGTATAATCTTTTATTTTTACTTGAGATTGACTATTAAATTGTAGCCTTAAAAATTCAACATTAATTTTTTCCACTAATTTAAAAATTTTGATTGGTGTATTTTCTAAAACAAAATAATTTTCAAGATTTAAATATTTTTTATTTGATATAATTAAATAATTTTTATGATTTTTTACTTTGTCTTTTAGAGATTTTTCATTGTCTGCAAAACTAGTTATGAAATTTAAATCTAAACCGAGTTCTTCAATGATATGGTATAATGATATAAACTTATATATTATTAAATTCTGTGTACTCACAGGAGAGAGAATATGACAATTTTAGTAAAAAATAAACACACTCTTCAAATTGATCAATTCAAATTTAGGTGTTGTATAGGAAAAAAGGGATCTACAAAGAAAAAAAAAGAAGGTGATAAAAAAACACCAAAAGGAACCTTCAAAATTGAACATCTTTATTTCAGAAAAGACCGTAAAAAAAAACCATCTACCATATTAAAGTGTATTCAAATTAAAAAAGATATGGGTTGGTGTGATGATATACGTTTTCCAAAAAAATATAATAAACTTTTTAAAATAGAAAAAAAAATTAAACATGAAAAATTAAAAAGGAAAGACTACAAATATGACTTCCTAATTCCAATTAAATACAACTTTAATAAGCCTATTAATGGTAAAGGAAGTTGCATTTTTATACACTTGACTAAAGATTATAAACCTACAGCAGGATGTGTGGCTCTAAAAGAAAAAGATTTTTTAATTATGCTTAAATTAATTAAAAAAAATTCAAAAATAAAAATTTTTTAAGATCTCTGACCAAAAATACTAGAGCCAATTCTAACATATGTTGAATGGTGTTGAGCAGCTTTTAGAAAATCTGCAGACATGCCCATGCTTAATTCTAAAAAATTAAGATTTTTATTCAATTTATTCATCTCTTCAAAATATTTCTCTGGATCTATATCTGCTGGCGGTATACACATCAAACCAATTAAATCTAAACCAATTTCTTTGCAATAAGAAACTAATTGACTAACTTCATTCTTATTAATTCCTGATTTTTGATTTTCATCACCAATATTAACTTGTAAAAATATTTTAATTTTTTTATTTATTTTATTTTGTTCATCCGCAATCTTTTTTGCAAGTTTTTCACTATCTACTGAATGAATATAATCAAATATTTGAACAGCAAATTTTACTTTGTTGGTTTGTAATTTTCCAATCATATGCAGTCTTACATGTGAATTTGTTTTTTTAATCTCTGTCCATTTTTCAACAGCTTCCTGGACTTTATTTTCACCATAATCTATATGACCATACTCTATTAGAGGTAAGATCTTATCAATTTTAAAAGTCTTTGATACTGCAACAATTTTAGGATTATTATTAATATTTAATTTATTAAGATAAACTTTAATATTATTTTCAATGTCTAATAAATTTTTAATAGTATTATGCATATTAATATGATGAGAAAATATTACTTTATTAATAAATTTGACACAAATAATATCGATAAACAAGATAAACAAACCACAATAATTTATAGAAACTACTCATCAAAGCCAACAGACCAAGCACTTATTCTAAGAATAAAAAGATACTGTAAAAAAAAATCAATTAAGTTTTATTTATCAAACAATATTAAATTAGCCATTAAGTTAGATTTGGATGGCGCTTATATTCCAGCTTTCAATAAAAGCTTAAAACATTTAGCGTACACTTATAAAAAAAACTTTAGAATTATTGGCTCAGCACACAACCTTAAGGAAATCAGAATAAAAGAAAAACAAAATGTAAATAAAATTTTTTTGTCTTCCTTGTTTAAAAAAAATAAAAATTTTTTGGGAATGAATAGATTTAAATTACTCTCTAAGCTCACAATTAAAGATATTGTTATGCTTGGTGGAATTTCAGAAAAAAATAAGAAAAAGCTTTCTCTTTTAAATCAGTATGATTTTGCTGGAATATCTTATTTTGAATAAAAAAAAGGCCCCTCTAAAGGGGCCCTTTTATAATTTGTTTCTATACTAATTAGAATGCAAATGATGCACCTAGAGACCAGTATTCGAAATCTGCATTTGTGTTTGTGCTGTGATCAGTATTATCACCTTCTTTCATTGAAGCTGAAATTGTCATTCCACCTGCAGTGTAAGAAGCACTTATTGCAGCGTACTCAGCATCAGTTTCTGAGCTGTTAGCACTGTCAAGTTCGTTTGTAGCATAAGTTAAAGACATCTCATCTGATAGTGTGTAAGACAATGACATTCCTGAAGTAGTTTCATCGCTGTTAGCTGTTCCTACATCATACTCAGATTGACTTACTGCAGCTGTGATTGGACCAAAAGCATAAGATACTTTCCAAGCTGTTTGATCACCACTAGTACCAGAATTAGCACCTTCGATGTCAGATGTTGCAATTGTAGCTGTTAAACCTTCCATACCAGTGTAAGTTACACCTAAACCAGTTGCTCCACCTAAACCTGAAGCACCTTGAGGTTTGTAGTTTGCAAATATGCTCAATCCATCCATTACTGTAGGTAATGTATAGAAGAAAGAGTTATTTCCAGCACCAGCTGTTGATTGTGCTACTGCAGTTACTGCACCTCTAGCTCCATCAAAAGTATCCCAGATGTCTCCACCAGCATTTCCTACTGAATTAGCAGCAGTAGATCCACCGTGACCAGAGAATACTAAAGTTCCCATAGAATCAGATGCAACTGTTACTGAGTGGTTATCCCATACATTGTGACCAGTAGAACCATCGTTAGAGCCTTCATCTAGCTCGTAAGATACTGAAACAGTCATACCGTTATCAAGCTCTCCACTACCAGAAAAAGTAATAGCATTACCCATTGAGAAAGTAGTTCCACCGTTTAGGTTTTCACCACTGTATCCCTCTGCATTAATTGATGCTGAACCAGACACTGATAATGAACCAGCATGAGCTGATACAGAAACAAGTGAAGCTGCTAAAGCAGTCATACCTATTTTTTTAATGTTCATATTAATTACTCCTTTTATTAAATGTTAATTATTAATAATAAACATTTTCTATATAGCCCAATTTTTCTAGCTTTTTTTTTAAATCTTAAAATCTGAAAAAAAAATCTATTTTTGTGGCAATTTTGCAACACTTTAGTCTTTTTATTGATAATTTTATGTAATAATAATGATTTGCTATATAAGATTTAACTTAAATAAAATGAATTCAATAAAAAACGTTATATTACCTGCCTTTTTAATTATCATCTCTATTATTTTGAGTGGTTGTAATGGAAAACTTCCAGGTGGAGATGCAAGAAAATTCCCAGCAGACCCAAAAAAAAGAATTGAACAAAACTTAAAGGATGGAAGAGGGTTTCAATTTAATGATGTGCTAGGAAATTCGAGGGGGGGAGTTTTTGATTTTGCAAGCTCAAATGGTCTTTGGCGAGCTTCTTTAGATATTATAGATTTTATGCCTTTATCATCAGTAAACTATAGTGGTGGCATTATTATAACTGATTGGTACTCAGAAAACAATAATCCGAAAGAAAGTATTAAAATCTCAATTAGATTTTTAACTAACGAGTTGAGATCCGATGCAATTGATATCAAAGTATTTAACCGAAAATGTTTAGATAACCTTTTTAATTGTAAGTTTACTCAAACAGATGGAATTTTGGCTACAGAATTAAAAAAAGAGATATTAAAGAAAGCAGCTTTGTATAAGGAACAAGACAAGGAAAAGAAAAAATAAATACGATTTTAAAAATTAAAAATTCAAAATATTTTTTGTGGAAAGATATAATTTCAAAATAGTTGAAAATAAATGGCAAAAATTTTGGGGAAAAGAAAAAACTTTTTCTACAAAGTTAGATAAAAATAAAAAAAAATTCTATTGTTTGGAAATGTTTCCCTATCCTTCTGGAAAAATTCATATGGGACATGTAAGAAATTACACAATAGGAGATGTATTAGCCAGATTTAAAGCTTTACAAGGATACAACGTGTTGCATCCAATGGGCTGGGACTCTTTTGGTATGCCTGCTGAAAATGCTGCAAGACAAAACAATTTGAGCCCAAAAGATTGGACTGAGTCTAATATTTCTACAATGAAATCACAGTTGAAAAAACTCGGCTTATCAATCGATTGGGAAAGAGAAATATCAACTTGCTCAGTTGATTATTATAAACATCAACAGGAATTTTTTTTAGATTTATATGATAAAGGACTTGTTTACAGAAAAGAACAGGATGTTAATTGGGATCCAGTCGATCAAACAGTTCTTGCAAATGAACAAGTAATTGATGGTAAAGGCTGGAGATCAGGTGCAAAAGTTGAAAAAAAAAAATTAAATCAATGGTTTTTTAATATTACTAATTTTTCAAATCAATTACTGGATAGTTTGGAAACTCTAGATCAGTGGCCCAATAAAGTAAAAATAATGCAAAAAAATTGGATTGGAAAATCATTTGGTTGTGAGGTGAAATTTCCAATTTCTTCACCAAAAAATATCAAAGAAATTAAATGCTTTACAACTCGACCAGATACATTGTTTGGTCTTTCTTTTTTAGCCTTGTCAACAGATCATCCCATATCAAAATTTTATGAAAAAGATAAGTCTTTTTTAGAATTCAAAAAAAAATGCTCTGAAACAGGTATGACTGAAGAGTCTATTGCTAACGCTGAAAAAATTGGTTTTAAAACTGATCTAATTGCAATTAATCCGCTAGATAAAAATATAAAAGTGCCAGTTTATTTTGCTAATTTCGTTTTGATGGATTATGGTTTGGGAGCAGTTTTTGGATGTCCAGCTCATGACCAAAGAGATTTAGATTTTGCAAACAAGTATAATTTAAATGTCAAAACTGTTGTTACTCCAAATAAAGATGATTTAAATTTTAAAGTATCTAACGAAGCTTATACCGGGCCTGGATTCATTTTTAACTCTGATTTTTTAGATGGCCTTAAGTGCCCGGAAGAATCAATTATTAACACAATTGATTACCTTGAGAAGAACAATTTAGGAGAAAAAAAAATTAATTTTAGATTAAAAGATTGGGGAATATCTAGACAAAGATATTGGGGCTGTCCTATTCCAATCATATATGATGAAAATAACAAACCCCAAAAACTTCCTAAAGAAATGCTACCAGTAGAACTTCCCAAGATTAGTAAACTACAAACAATGGGAAATCCTCTTGATAAAGAAAATGATTGGAAAAACTTAGTTATAAATGGAAAAAAATACACAAGAGAAACCGACACACTTGATACGTTTGTAGATTCTTCATGGTATTTTTTGAGATTTTGCTCTCCTAAAAATAAAAACTATGGATTTTCATACGAAGATATAAATTATTGGATGCCAGTAGACCAATATATAGGGGGTGTAGAACATGCAATATTGCACTTATTATATTCTAGGTTTTTTATGCAAGCTTTATCCTTTAAAGATAAAAAATTTAAAATTAAAGAACCTTTTAAAGGCTTATTTACACAAGGTATGGTCTGCCACGAAACCTATAAAGATGATAATAACAATTGGGTAAGTCCAGATGATATAATCACAAAAGATGGAAAAAAATTTCTAAAAAATAATACATCTATGGAAATAAAAATAGGTCCATCTGAATCAATGTCAAAATCAAAAAAAAATACTGTTGATCCTGAAAATATAATTAATAATTATGGAGCAGACTCTGTTCGTTTATTTATTTTATCTGATAGCCCTCCTGAAAAAGATGTACAGTGGTCAGATGAGGGAATTTTGGCCTCACATAAATTTATCCAGAAATTATGGAATTTGCATACTAAAATTTTAGAAGAGATTAATAAAGATTACCCTAAAGATAGTAGTTTAGATTTTACAAAATTTACAAATAAATTTATAAAAAAAATTACTCATAATTTAGAAAATTTTAGTTATAATATAATTATTGCAAATCTACATGAGATGCATACCTTTTTAATAAAAGAAATAAATAAAGAGTTTAAAAAAGAAACTATTTTAGAAAATTATAAAAAAATTTTAATTTCAATAAATCCAATAATTCCACACTTTTCAAGCGAATGTTTAAAAATAATTGGGGAAATCAATAAAATTGAATGGCCAAATTATGATGAAAAACAAATCGAAGAAAGCTTAAGTTTAATTGTAGTTCAAATTAATGGGAAAAAAAGAGGATTAATAAAGACAAAACCAAATGTATCAGAGCAAGAGGTCATGGAGTTAATTAATCAAGATAAAAAAATATCAAAATATTTAATTAGTGTCGATATTAAAAGAAAGATTTATATTAAGAATAAAATTATAAATTTAATCTTATAAAAAAATGAAAAAAGTAATTTTAATAATATTTTTATTTTTTATTTATAGCTGTGGCTACACATCCATTTACAATAATTTAGAAAAGCAGGATTTTAAAATAATTATCGTAAAAAAGAAAGGTGATAGAATAATGAATAATCATATTCAAGATGAAATTAATTTATATTCAAATAAAAACTCTGTGAATATATTTAATATAACTGTAGATACAAGATATGAAAAAATTGCTCTTACAAAAGATAGTACTGGAGCAGTAACAGATTATAAAATCTCTATTAATTCTACATTCTTAATAAAATATAACGAAAAATCCAAAAGTATAACTCTTAACGAAACCGTCAATATTAAAAATAGAACTGACTCATTTGAGCAAGATTTGTATGAGGAAAATATTAAAAGAAATTTTGCATCTTCATTTAGAGATAAATTAATATCAGAGATCGTAACAATTAAATGATATTTAATTCATTTGAAATTGATAAAATAAATATTAATAAAAATAAATTTATCTTACTTTATGGTAAAAATGAAGGCTACAAAAAAGAAGTTACAAATGTTTTGTTAAAAGATAAAAAAGAAATCAAAATATATGAAGAAAAAGAAATTCTTGATAATTCAGAAACTTTTATAGAGGAAATAATTTCCCAATCTCTTTTTGAAGATGAAAAAATAATTATTATTAAAAGAGTTTCAGACAAATTAATTAAAATTATTGAAGAAATAAGCTCTAAAAACATTAAGGATATTATAATTATTTTTAATGCAGGAAATCTTGAAAAAAAATCTAAAATAAGATCTTTTTTTGAAAAGGATAAAAAATTTGCAACTGTAGCATTTTATCCTGATAATCATCAAACATTATCCAAAATAGCATATAATTTTTTAAGAAAAGAAAATTTACAAATTTCTACATCAAACATTAATTTGATAGTAAATAAATGTAATGGGGATAGAGAAAATTTATTAAATGAGCTAAAAAAGATAATGCTTTTTAGCAAAAATGGAAAAAAAATTAATGAAGAAAATATTTTAAAATTAACTAATTTAATTGATAATCATAGCATCTCAGAACTAGTAGATAACTGTTTAGCAAAAAATAAAAAAATAATTATAAATATTTTAAATGAAAATAATTTTAGCAATGAAGACTGCATTATGATTGCTAGATCTTTTATAATTAAGGCAAAAAAATTACTGGTCTTATCAAATACATTTAAAACTAACAAAAATATAGATTTGACGATCTCGTCTGCAAAACCACCGATCTTTTGGAAAGAAAAAGAAATAACCAAACAACAAATTTATAAATGGAGCCCTGAAAATATTAAAAAACTAATTTACTCACTTAGTGAAACTGAATTACAAGTTAAAAAGAATATTAATAACTCAATTAATCTAATTACAGATTTTATTTTATTTCATTCTTCTTCAGCCACTAATAATTAGACTTAATTATATCAATAATTTTATTTAACTGATCTAGATCTTTATACTCAAAAGAAATTTTTCCCTTATTTCTTTTGTTATTTTGTATTTCTACATTTAATCCTATTTTATTTGATACTGAGAGTTCAAGGGCTATAATATTAGTATCTTTTGTGATCTTTGATTTTTGTCTTTTCTTTTTAAATAATTGAACAAAATTTTCAGCTTGTCTTACTGAAAGTTTATTTTCTACAATTTTATTAGCAACAAAAATTGCATTATCCAAACCTACTAAAATCTTAGCATGACCTGTCGATAACTTATTAGATTCAATCAATTTTATCACTTCATCTGGTAAAGTGAGTATTCTTAAAGAATTCGTTATATAGCTTCTGCTTTTTCCAATAAATTTTGAAACCTTTTCTTGATCATAAGAAAATTCATCTATCAATCTTTTATAACCTTGTGCTTCTTCTAGTGGATTTAAATCATGTCTTTGAACATTTTCGACTATTGCAAATTCTAAAGATTTTAAATCATCTACATCTGTAATTACCACTGGAACAGTGTGTATCCCTGCTCGTTGTGCAGCCAACCATCTTCTCTCACCTGCAATGATTTCAAATTTTGAATTTTCATTATCTGACTTTCTAACTATGATAGGCTGTATTATTCCTCTTTCTTTGATAGAATTTGTTAAATCCTCTAAGTTTGTCTCATCAAAATTTTTTCTTGGTTGGTATTTGTTTGGTATTAAGTCACTCACAGGTAGTTGATTTTTTTGAACCTCAACTTTAGTTTCACCAATTAGTGA
>Ga0209631_10008089_pt1 | contig 10333 bp, 10 predicted proteins | sample COG_08_FD_184752 | JGI IMG/M metagenome (GOLD analysis project Ga0209631, IMG submission 184752) | Pelagic Microbial community sample from North Sea - COGITO 998_met_08 (SPAdes) (version 2) | ecosystem: Environmental > Aquatic > Marine > Neritic zone/Coastal water | place: Helgoland, sampling...
CGGGAACCTACCCCCCGGCATGTACGCCTCCGCGCCGCCGACGCAAGCCGTACAAACGGCGGCGGCTGGCGGGCATTGGCCCGTCCGCGGTCACCACGACCACGGCGGCGGCGGCGGCCACGGCCTTCTCCGCGGTCGTAACGTTCACATCCATCTACCCCAGGGCGCCATACCCAAGGACGGACCGTCCGCCGGGGTTACCATGTGCTCCGCGCTGGTGTCGTTGTTCAGCGGGCGGCCCGTGAGGGTGGACACCGCGATGACCGGCGAGGTTTCACTCCGAGGCCTCGTGTTGCCCGTCGGCGGGATCAAGGAAAAGCTCATAGCCGCGCACCAGAACGGCGTGACTCGCGTGTTGGTCCCGGCTCGGAACCTTTCCGACGTGGAGCACGAGGTTCCCGACAGCGTCAAGGCTGAGCTGACGATCGTGCCGTGCGCGACGATGGCGGACGTGCTCGAGAACGCGTTCGAGGGTGGGTACAGGCTGGTCACGCCGTCCAAGCTGTGATTCTTTTCATTCGTATAGTCAGACGGGAGACGGTTCCATCGCGAGCCGCCCGGCCCCCGCCACGCGGTGGCCGCCCTCTGCGAATTCTTTGCACGTCCCACTACCGGCGCGTGCGTGTTGTTCATGATAAAATAGGTTACACGTTAACAATTAACATTACACAATCAGACGATGAAGCGCGAGCGGCGAGGACGAGAACAAACAGAATAATACCTTCGTAGTGCATTCACGCGGGGAGACCCTTGGCCCAGTCCGCGAGCTTGGCGCTGCACTCCACCGGCGCGTCGTCGTGCGGGCAGTGCCCCGCGACGACCGGCGCGTAGTGCGCGTCCGGCTTGATCTCCATTATCCGCGCCGCCTTCGACGGCGTCATCCACGGGTCTTTCTCGCCCCAGAGCAGCATGATGGGTCCGGTGAATTTCTCCAGCAACTCCCCCGCGGTGATCTGCGTCCGCCCGCCCGCGAGTGACAGCTGGTAGAACGTGTCGATCGCGCCCGGGTCCTCCGCGGCGAGCGCGATGGACCGCACGAGCTCGTCGTCCACCGGGTACTCGTACACCTGCTCCAGGATGGTCTTGATGCGAACCTTGGTGAAGTAAAAGATGCCAGTCGCGACCAATCTGCCGAACGCTTCTTGCGCTCGCTCCAGCGCGGTGTACGGCGGTGGGTTGGGATCCGTCGGGTCCCTGATACCGTCGGGTCCCTTGGTCTGTCCCACGGCCTTCTGCGCGAGCGTCGCCTTCTCCGGGCCGGGCTTGGCGCCCTCCTCGAAGTTCCCGGCTGAGTTCACGAGGCACAGACCGCGCGTTTGCTCGGGGGCGGTGGATGCGGCGTAGAGCGCGGCGAGCGCGCCGATGGAGTTGCCGGCGACGACGGCCTTATCGCTCGGCGACGCCTTGGCGACGTCGCGGGTGAAGTCGATCACCTGTTGCCCCCAGAACTCCATGCTGTACGGCTCCTCGACCTTCGGGGACCATCCGTACCCGAGCATGCAGAGCGCGTAGACTCGGAATCCTTGCCTCGCGAGCGCCGGGACGGTGTAGCGCCAGTGGTATGAGTGCGCGCCGAAGCCGTGGACGAGCACGACGATCGGGCCGTCGTTGTCCTCTCCCGCGGAGATGTAGTTGCACATGTGCCCGCGCCACTCCCAGAACGACCAGCCGTCGTTCTGGAGCGCGAGCCTCTCCACTCCGTTGGCGTCCGTCTCGAGCGGAGGCATGGAAGCCGTCGGCGACGCGGCGCCCTCGACCGCGGCGAGACGCGAGAGAGAGCGGTGAACTTTGCGGGTCATCACTCGGGACTTGTGGGGGGCCGTCCTCGAGGGGCGGGCGACGGAGGCGGCCATCGTTGACGCCATGGTTGCTGCCATGGTGCCGGTTGGTGCCTTGATCAGTGTTGAGAGTGAGGCGACGTCATCGGTGGAAATGGATGATTGCGTGCCGCGCTGGCATTGCCGCTGGAGGCGCCGAAAACGCGCCAATGGACTGGATCAGAAAAAGCGCTGCGAAGGGGCGATATTTTCCTCCGAGAGGGGCGATTCGACTCGTCACTGCCCAGGCGCTCCGGAGGCCACCGAGAGCGATTCCACATCCGCGGGTACGCGTGAACGTAAACTCCGCGCCGAAGAGAATGCACGCACGCGCAGCGACCGTCGCGCGAACCACCGCGGTCGCGCCCCACCAATCGCCGACCTCGCTCGCCTCCAGGCGCCGAATCGCCGTCGCGCCTCCCTCGGCGCGCGCGCAGGTCCGGGGTCGCGCCGGCCGATCCGCCGCGCTCGTGACACGCGCCGCGGGGACCATCCAGAAGGTGACCAAGGACGAGTTGGAGGGCATCATGAAGGTGAGACACCGGTTGGAGGACCCGTGACACGCGCATCCCCGACACAGGAATACCCTAAAACCTCGGTTCACTCATCATCATCGGCTACCGTCATCAATCATCCCGACCTCGACCCGCCCACTCACTGACCCGACGTCCGTCCTCCATCGACCATACACTCACAGGATCGCTCCACCCCGCTGATCATCGACTTCTTCGCCACGTGGTGCGGCCCGTGCGTGTTGATCGCGTCGGAGCTCGAGAAGGTCAAGGCGGAACTCGGCGACGCGGTTCGCGTCGTGAAAGTGGACACCGACGAAGAAGACGAGTTGTCATCCCAGCTCAACATCCAAGGTTTACCCACGCTGGTGTTCGTCGGTACCGACACCGCGAAGCCGGCGCTGCGGACGGAGGGTATGCTCCCGGCGGAGATGGTCAAGGGCATCATCGCCAACGAGCTGTGAGCGGGAATGAATGAATTCGAGGGTGAATGTGTTGAAATAAGTTGAATGCGAGCTAAAGCAATCGACTCTACCACCCGTACTTTTGCCGAGCCTGCGCCTTGTGGCTCACGCCCTGCAGCCTTCCCTCCATGATCTTCAGCTCCGCCTGCTTCGCGTTGTACAGCAACGACCCGATCTGGTTCTTGCTCTTGTGCGCCAGCGAAGGCGCGTGGCCCCCGTCCTTGGTCAACTTGTCCCTGTACTCGTCGTCAAACGCGAGCCCGGTGGTGGCGTTCTCACGGATCCGGTCGCCGCCACCCGACCGCAACTGCGCGGCGCTCACGCCCTTGACCACCGACCCGTCCACACCCGCGCGGCGCATCACGGCGTCCACGTCGAACCCGCCAGCGCTCGACCCGTCAACCGCGCCCCGCCCGGCCTCCTCCGGATTGTTGTTGGAATGCATCCTTGACTCGGGCCCGTCGCCTTGATTAACCTGCTGCGAATGGCCGTAGTACTGCGCGTACTGCGCGTGGTACTGTGCCTGCGCCTGGGCGTCGTACGCGTACGCGCCGGACTCGTCCACGGCGTACAGCTGCGACGGGTGGGGCGCCGCGGGTTCCGCCGCCGATGGGCCTGCTTCGCCGCGATGATCATCCCCTCCTCCGAGATCGAGCATCGCGCCGCCTCCGCCTCCGCCGCCGTCGCCGAACCCCGATCCCAGCGCGCCGCCCCCTCCGCCTGAACCCACGTCCAGCCCGCGTCCGTCCCCCCCCGCGCCCAAGGCGTTCTTGGGCTTTGGGAGCATGGAGCGTAGCCCCGCGCCCTTGGGCCCCCCGGTCTTTCGTCGCTTCGCCGCGCGATCTTCGTCCTCGTCGTCGTCGGTGTCCGCGCCGTTGAGCGCGGAGACGTCCACGGTGGGTTTGAGGGAGATGACGCGTCGCCCACCCGCGCCCTTGTCCTTCTTGTCCTTGCTCTTGGGCATCGACGCGAACAACGAGCCGGTCGTCACCTTGGGCGCGGGCAGCTTCCCGGTCAGATCCAGGGACGCCGTCGGGTCGTTGCGTCGCGGCGAAGGAGGCGAGGGCGAACGCGCGCGCCGTTCGGGGGACGGCGAGTGCTGCACGAGAGTCACGCGCCCGCCGCCGTCCTCGTCCCCGGAGTCGTCATCGCTCCCGGAGCCGTAGCCCTCGAGACCCAGCATGGCTGGTCGCGGCGACCTAAAATGACTCGGGACCCGGCATTTGCCCGGGCTCATCTCCCCCCCCGAAACGCACCGCCGATTGTGACCGTTTCCTCTTCCGAGGAAATAAAAGTCTCGGGCATCCGCAGACACACAACGACGGTCGACGTGGAGACGACCGCCCGTCATGGCCGGGACGGATGCGGGTAACCCGCTGGATGGCCTCGGGCGCGGATCCCGCGTGTTCGTCTCCCTCGCGGGCCACTTCGCGGACGACGAAGGCGCGGACCAAGATCTCTACTCCGAAGCCACCGTCGTTCGCATGAGGCTCGGGGTGGGCGAGGTGGTGGTGCGGCTCGTGGGCAGCGCCGAGTACACCGGCGAGCACACGTTCGCTTCATCCGCGGTGTTCCCCGCGAACCCGACGAACACGCGCGGCGCCGACGACCTGGCGAGGATGTCGCACCTCAACGAACCAAGCGTACTGTCGACCCTCCACACTCGGTACGACGACGACGACATCTACACCAAAGCCGGCAACGTGCTCATCGCGGTCAACCCGTTCAAGCCCATGGACGCGCTCTACGCCGACGAGCGCGCACAGCTGTACACGGAACGCAGCAGCAGCGGACGAGGATCGAACGACGACGAGGAGGATCGAACGACGACGGCGCCGCCGCACGTCTTCGCGGTCGCCGCGGAGGCGTACCGCGAGATGCGATCCAAGGGGAAAGATCAGGCGCTCGTCGTCGGCGGCGAATCCGGCGCGGGTAAAACGGAGACGACCAAGATCGCCATGCGATACCTCGCCAGCGTCGGGAGGAGAGGCCATGGCCCGGGTGACTCACGATCGAGCGTCGAGACGCGCATCTTGCAGACGAACCCGATCCTCGAATCCTTCGGCAACGCCAAGACGGAGCGCAACGATAACTCGTCGAGGTTCGGTAAGCTCATCGACATCGACTTTGACGACGCGGGTGCGATGCGCGGGGCGCGGATCCAGACCTACCTGCTCGAGAAGAGCCGCGTGGTGGCCCCCGCGGAAGGCGAGCGGTCCTACCACGTCTTCTACCAGCTCTGCGCGGGCGCCACGAACGACGAGAGGTCAGAGCTGAGCGTCCCGCGGGACCCGGCGGAATTCGAGTACCTCGCGGCGTCCTCCGCGCTGGACGTCGACGGACGCGACGACGCGCGCGAGTGCGACGCGTTGCGTGACGCGCTCGCCACCGTGGGCATCGACGAGCTCGCGACGAAGGAGATATTCCGGACGGTATCCGCGGTGCTCTGGCTGGGAAACGTGGAATTCGTGGACCGAGCCGTGGAGGGTGAGTGTGTTTTTATTTTCGTATGGGATGGGAAATTTGATTGACGTCGTGTTTTTTTGACAGGTGAAGACGACGCGGCATCCGTCGCGCCGGGCGAGGGGACCAGGGCGGCGTCCACGGCGGCGCGGCTGCTCGGCGTGCGCACCGACGCGCTGTGCGACGCGCTGTGCACGCGCGTGATGAAACTTCCGGGCGGGGAACGCGTGACCGCGAAGCTACGGGCGAGTCAGGCGGAGGAGGGCCGCGACGCCCTCGCGAAGGCGATTTACGCCGCGCTCTTCGACTGGCTCGTGTCGCGAATCAACGCGAGCTTCACCGCGGATTCACACGGGGGAACGAAGAAAAAGGCGTCGATAAGCATCCTCGACATCTACGGCTTCGAGTTCTTCGAGCACAACTCGTTCGAACAGCTGTGCATCAACTACGCCAACGAGCGGCTTCAAGCGCAGTTCAACCGGCACTTGTTCCAGTTGGAGAAGGAAGAGTACGAGCGCGAAGGGATCGACGTCGGCGGCGTGACGTTCGAGGATAACCAGCTCTGCCTGGACCTCATAGAGCAGAAGCCGGTGGGTGTCCTCTCGCTGCTCGACGAGCAGTGCGCGTTTCCAAAGGCGACGGACGGCACATTCGCGGGGAAGCTCGCGAGCGAGGTGAAAAATCCTCGATTCGTACCCGATAAGCGGGACCAAATGTCCTTCGCCGTTTCGCACTACGCGGGCGAAGTGACGTACAACGCGACGGGTTGGCTGGACAAGAACAGGGACGCGCTTCACCCCGACCTCGCGGCTGTCATCGGCGACAGCGACAGGTCCATGACCCAGGCGCTCGCCACCGTGATGCGCAAATCCGACGAGGCGCCCGAAGGCGACAAAAACCAAAACCGAGGGGGGCGGTTTCACAAAAAAGGCGGGGGTAAAGGCAAGGACACCGTCGCGAGACGTTTCAAGACGCAGCTCGCGTCGCTCATCGCGCGGCTCGACGAGTGCGTCCCGCACTTCATCCGCTGCGTCAAGCCCAACGCGCAGCTCCTACCCGGCAGGTTCGACAAATCGCTGGTGCTGCAGCAGCTGAGGTGTTGCGGCGTCTTGGAGGTTGTTCGAATCGCCAAAGCGGGGTACCCGACTCGGTTCCACCGCGAGGAATTCGCCGAACGCTTCAGCTTCCTCCTTCCAAAACCACAGGGGAACGAAGGAGGACACGGACACGCGTCGCGAAAGAAGGACCTGACCTCCGCGGACGCCGAGTGCCGCGCGGTACTCGCGCACTTTGGCGTGGACCAAGGCGAGTACGCCTTTGGGAATACAAAGGTTTTTTTCCGCGCCGGCGTCGTCGGCGCCATGGAGGACCTTCGCGGCAGGACCCTCTCCGCGGCGTTGACGACGCAGAAGCACGCGCGGGGCCGAGCCGCGCGCGCCGCGTTCATGCGCACACGCGAGGCGATCGTCACGGTGCAGGCGCTGGCTCGTGGACGCCGTGCGAGGCTCGCGTTCGTCGCCGCCGCGGCGCGGTCTCGAGCGGCGGTGGACTTGCAGCGAACAGCTCGCGGGTTCATCGCCAGGCGCCGGGCGAAAAAGGAGGTTCGCTCGATCGTGGCGTGTCAGATGGCGGTCAGGCGTTGGTGCCTCCGCAACAAACGCGGTCGTGACCTCGAGGCTAACAAGGCGAAGGCTGGTAAGGCGCGGGAAGAGGCGGAGGCTGCCGCGGTTGCCGCGAGAGCCGCCGCGAAGGCAAAGGCTACCGCCGAAAAAGCGGAAAAGGCGAAGAAATTCGCCGAGGACGAGGCTCGGCTCGCCGCGGAGAAGACCGCGCGGGAGACGCGGCAACTCGCCGCCGCCAAGGAAACCGCGCGCGTCGAGGCCGAGGCTAGGATCGCCGGCCTGGTCACCCCCGAGCGGCTCGATGAAGCGGTGCGTGATGCGATCGCGGGCGCGGAAGCGGCGGCTGCGAAGGCGGCGGCGTCGAAAGAGGCGGAATACGCGGAAGCCGCGGCCGCGTTCGTGGACGAGACCACCGCCTTGAAGGAGGAGAACGAGCGTTTAAAACGCTCGCTCGCGACGCAAACCGCCACCGCGGAGGAGTCCAAACAAAGGCTTCTCGCGTCGGAGAGCGAGTGGAGCGAGGAGATGGCGGCGTTGCGCACGGCGCTCGCCGCCGTGCGATCCTCGTTGGAAAAACGCTCGGAAACGTCCACACACAAAACGCACTCCCCGCCCACTAAGATCGCCGTCGTGGACGAGGACGACGCCTTGGACGGATTCATCAGTCATGCGCCCAGCCCAGGAACCCCGCCGCAGGGCGACTCGCCGCACCACAGGGCGCCGGACGGCCGACAGACGCGTACGAAGTCGGTCACGTCGAACCCCGCTCGAGTGAAAAAGTTGGCGGAGGCGTCCGAGTCGGTGTCCGCGGCGCAGCGCGAGTTTGAGACTCGCTCGCAGGTCTTCGAGGACGACGCGGAGTTCATCGTGGAGGTCCGCGAGGGTTCCAGCGCGGCGGATATGGACCCGGAGTTCGAGCTGAAGGAGCTGGGCGCGCGGTTCGAGGCGTGGAGGAAGGACTTTAAGGATCGGCTCAAGGAGACGAGGACGCTTTTGAAGCAGCTGGACAAATTCGAGGAAAGGTACGGGGAGTACGACGCGGCGTACGAGCACGAGGCGTGGATGGAGGATAAGGAGAACGATCCGTACGGCGTCGATGGCAGGCCGAAGAAGTTCCGGTGGGGGATCAAGCGGGCGCTGGGCCTGAAGAAGGGCTAACGCGTCTGCGATGGAAAAATGAATGAAATTCTTCAAACGTCGGCGGCGAATATTATCACTATCGTATGGGTATTAGAGAATATTTAGTCGGTGCACACCACCGTGGAGGTCATGAACCCCGTCTGCTGCCGCTCGCAGCTCTTCACCTTGAGCAGCTCGATGTCGAACACCTCCCACTGCTTCGCCGAGAAGAACGTCGCCGGTCCGATCGGCGGCCCGAGTTCCGGCGGCACCACCACCCTTCGATACCCCCCCGCCTTCATCCCCTTGATCGCCTCTTCGAAGCCCGGGATCATCCCGTTGATACCCAGCCGCGTGGACGCGGGCACCCCTTTGCGGAACGTGCTGTCGATCGTCCCGCCGTTCTCGTTGTACGCGACGTATTCGAACGTCACCTCTTGGCCGTCCTCCGGCGTGGTTCCTTGGCCGAGCTTGAAATCTTTGTACACTAAGCCGTCCTCCTGCGTCACGTACCCGGGCGGTGTGATGACCTTGACGTCGTATCCTTCCCTGACGAACGTGGGGAAGTCCGCGGGTGCGTTGTTGTACTGCTTGATCTTGAGGTTGTTGTCCACGGCTTTTTGTTCGAGGTCTGTGAGTCCCGCGGATTTCTGCGCGGCGTCTTTTTCAATCTGCGCTTGGATGTCCGGCGCTTGGCCCACCTCCACGTCGTCGTAGGCGATCTCGACGGGTTCGAGATCCGCCGGCGCCTCGATGGACGATGACGGTTGTTCCGTCGCCGTCTCACCCGCATCGTCCGCGAAGGCGACGGGCGCCGAGGCGAGCGCGAGCGCGGCGCCGATCGCGACCACGCGATTTCTCCAACCATCCGCCGACACGGGCATCGACACCGAGCCATTGACGTCACGCTCGGCGGGCGCTGACCCGGTGACGACGCGTCCACCACGCCCGCGGGCGCCGGCCCGGCGGGCGGTGGAGCCCGGCCCCTTGATCGACCCCGAGGGCACGCGCGCGGTCTGGCACGACATCTGCGATCGACGTGCGGGGAGTAGTGTCGGGATCGACGCGTCTGGCCAGATGGATAGGACGGAGTCCACGCTCGCTGCGAGCCAAACTGCCAAAATAGAAGTTTGTTGAATGAGAAGGTCACTGAGAAGGGCGCGGGCTGCAGGCGGCCCCGCGCTGTGATCCAAGCCTCCGGCACCGTCGGGCGCTTCGACGGATACCGGGCGACGCGCGCGGATCGAATCGCGCGCGTGAACCCACCCACGCACCGGCGCACCGGCCCCGACCGCGGCCCAACCCGGACACGGGCTCCGTTCACAAAACCGGGTTGCCCAGCAGTGAGTGCGCTCTGAGGGTGGAAGATACCTTGATCCCCATGTCGACCCTCGCGTCGCTCCGCGCGGAGGTGGCGAGGACGATCGCGGCCCTCCCGGAGGTGTTCCGATCGTGCTCGGCGGACGTGCTCTGCGATGTCATCGCGCCGGAGTTCACGGAGGATGACCACAACCGGTGCGCCCACTCCCGCATCCCTCCGCAACTCCCCATCCCCCGTGGACCCCTAAACGAAGGACGAAAACAACCCCCCCCCAATGGCGCCCGTGCCGATCCCCGCGGTTTCCGAGCGCACCCAGATCGATCCACGTCGCAAACACCTGACCGCGGACCAATCCCAAATCCCATCCGCGCAGTCCAACGAAGCTCAATCCCAACGTCACCCCACCACCCGCGAAGTGGACGGCGCTCATCGAAGCCATGAAGGATCCACGGCTGAGCTCGAGCGACGCGGCGAAGGAACTCGAGACGGCGGCGGCGGCGCTCGAGGCGCGCATCCGCGACGCGGACGAGACACGCGAGAGCCTGACGAACGGCGACGACGAGTACGGCTACGTACACAGCCGGCCGCTGGGCACGGGTCTCGTGTCGTGCGGGTCGTGCGGGCGAACGTTAGCGGCGGAGGCGTTGGTGTCGCATAGGAAAGAAAATTGCGCGGGGGCGAGGCGCGCGTTGGGCGCGGAGGGTGTCGCGCGGGCGTTGGGGGGCGTGTGGGGGGCCGTGGACGTGCCGCAAGTCCCGGCCGCCGCGGTAATTCCCGCGGCGTCACCGCCCAAGCCGGCGAAGAAGATGACGAAAAAGGCGCTAAAGGAGCAAGCGGCGGCGGCGGCGGCGGCGGCGGGCATGGGCATGGGCGCGGGCGCGGGCGTCGCCCCCGGAGCCCAACCGATGCAAGCGATGCAAGGGGTGGGCGGCACGTTGACACACAGGGGGTCGCCGGCGTACGACCTGCAGCACCAGCTGTTCCTCCAGCAGCAGCAGCAGCAGCAGCAGCAGGG
>Ga0209631_10008093_pt1 | contig 10326 bp, 7 predicted proteins | sample COG_08_FD_184752 | JGI IMG/M metagenome (GOLD analysis project Ga0209631, IMG submission 184752) | Pelagic Microbial community sample from North Sea - COGITO 998_met_08 (SPAdes) (version 2) | ecosystem: Environmental > Aquatic > Marine > Neritic zone/Coastal water | place: Helgoland, sampling...
TCCACAGACGAGCCGATCCATAGGGCGAGGGGCTTCCATGTCTCGCTTCACGTCTTCTGCGGCCTGCCGCTGGTCCGGCGTGTCCTCATAGAGAAACGACGACTCCATTTCCAGCTGCCACCGGCTGTCTTCGCTGAAGGCATAGCCGCGAGCAGCCTGTCGACGGGCGTACAGCTCGAGTAGCTCGGTAGTCATCTCCTCGATGACGCGCTCCGTCTTCGAACGGAGCGTCTTCCAGCGCTTGCCCCCGATACGATGGATTCGGGGGGGCTTGGCATCCTCCGATTCGCCGACCCAGCGTTCGATCAGATCGAGGCGTGAGACAGGTACGCGAAGTACGTCTCCGGCGGCATACTCGATCGCAAGGACCTCGAGTTCCTGCCGCCCAATGTGGATGTGCTCCAGGCCGCGGAATTGTCCGACGCCGTGGTCCATGTGAACGACGAATGAGCCCGGAGTCAGCTGAGCCAGGCTTTCGACAGCGACCGAACCTCTGAACTTCCGACTACGGCGAACCCGACGGGCACGACGGAAGACTTCATGGTCGTTCAGCACGCGCAGTGACGGCTCGCTGCACAGGAGTTCGAAGCCACCGGCGAGCGCGCCGAGACCGAGACTGGTGCCGCGCGGAACCCTGTTCGCTCCGCCGAGGATCTCTTCGAGTCTCTGAAGCTGCCCTCCGTTCTCGCACAAAATCAGGGTGTCGCTGTCCTCGGTGGCTCCCTCCTGTAAATAGGCCTCCAGTCGAGCCATGTCGCGGTCGATGTTCGGCGCGTCCGCAGACGCTATGCAGAGAGGTGCGTCCCGACCTTCCACGATATCGATCCGCGGCAGGCGTGTGAGTCGTTGCGCCAGCTCATCGGGCGTGAGGAAGAGATGGTCCGGCGTGGCTGGTGACGCGCCCGAATGGATGAGGTTCTCATAAAGCGTCGTGACTCGCGTCCAGGTCTTCGCAAAGTCAGCCCCCATATCCCAGTCGCCAACGCGCACGAGGGCCGTGTCAGTCGCGAGCAACTCGACGAGAGAACGGCTCACCTCCGCGTCGGGACCCTCTTGAGCGTCAGGACGCTGGAAGTCCACCGGCAGCACATGGGTCTCCTGGAGTTCGCCCGTGGACCGTTGGTTCGTGACGTCGAAGCTTCGAATCGAGACGATCTCATCGCCCCAGAACTCGATACGGACCGGGTCGCCTGCCGATACCGAGAAGACGTCGAGGATCCCCCCGCGAACCGCGAAGTGGCCTACCTCTTCCACGAGAGGCACTCGTTCGAAGCCACGCTGCTCGAGTGCCGCGGGCAGCTCCATGAACGGCAGTTCATCACCTACCCGGTACGTCGCCCGAAGCTCGGCGAGATGGGAGGGGATGGGGACACGCTCCTGCAACGCGCGCGGTGTCGTGACGAGTACGCGGGCCTGGCCCGAAAAGAGCGCTTCGACCGCCTCGACCCGCTGTCCGCCGATCGCGAAGTGAGGCTCGCCTTCCTCATAGGGTAGCGCCTCTTTCTGCGGGTAGTGGTACGTCTGCTTCTCGTCACCGAGCAGCGCCTCGAGGTCGTTCTCGAGGGAGATTGCATCACGGGGTGTCTCCGCGACGGCGACGAAGATCTTGCGGGGGTGCATCCTGTGCAGAGCGGCGACGCTCGCCGGTCCGAGTGATCCGACGGCGCCCCCCAACACACGTCGTGCACCCGGAGCCGGGAGCGTGGCACTCAGAGACTGAAGGGCGGGCGAAGAAGCGAGCGCCCTGAGAACGCGGTTAGTCTCCACCGTTCGCTCCATCCTCGGCCCTTCTCAGGCCGCTCAATGGCTGAACTGGCCCGGAGGTGGCCATGAGGGCTTCCCCGAGGAGAAGAAGCATCATGGCGAGGAGGAGTGGCCACCAGAGCTCTGGACCCTGACGTGCTCGATACACGGCGCGGTCCCAGGCCCCCTCGCGGTCGACGTCGATCACCCGGTCCCCGATGGCCCCTTCGAGGTCTGCATCGTCGATTGGAGCGAGTCGAGACTCTGCCGGGGGCGGGTTGAGCGGGAGGATCGAGATCACCGAGTCGGCCGCGAGGAAGGTGTAGAATCCGGCCTCGCCAGTACCACGGACCATGCGCGTGCCATCGATCTCGATTTCTCGCCCCGAAGGGAAACGCACGTGCGTCGCATTTGACGGGGCTGGGAGCGTCGATCCGGTGATGTATTCGGTGGGGGCACCGCCCGCTCCTGCCCATTCACTCGTAGCCCAGTCGATGAAGCGGAGCATGCCTGTGGACACCGGCAGGTCCGTCGCCTGGGCATCGAGTGCAGATGCGAGAAGGAGGTAGCGACGCCCGGAACCGTCTACGCCATCGACCGCCCAGGGTTCGCCGTCCACTTCTGCGAGCACCCTGGGCGGGGCAGATGGATCATTGGTGAGGGACAGATCGAACCACGTAACCGCTCGGACGTTCCGGAGCGGGTCGGGCAGGGCTCGCCCCTCGAGAGGTGCCTCGCCGCTCCCCCGCCGCACGTTGAGCCTCCAGGGAACGCCAGCATCCGCCAGACGCCGGTTGAGCGCGGGCAGAAGGGTAGGGTCCGACGGGGGCAGGATCAGCGCGGCCGCAGTCGGCCGGCCAAGGCCTGCGCCGTTGGCCGAGACGATCACCTCGGCGCCTGAGGCCGCCGTCTGTCGGACACGGCCTGCCTCCACGAGCACGGCGAGCGATTCGGTCACGAATACTCCAGGGTCTCCGGCGGTCGAGACGCTCGGCGCAGGTCGGGAGCGATACGCGAAGAAGCGGCGATCGTCCGCTCGCAGATCGTCTGGATCGGCATCCGCGTAGCCGCGAACCCACCCCGTGCCCGAGGGGGGTACGGCAATCGTGGTCTGCGCGCCCGGCGGCAAGGTCGCCGCCCCCCGAATACGCTGGTTTACGACCAGACGCAAGGGAACGTGAAGTGTGTCGGCCTCCGATGTCGGTTCCAGCGCTTCGATGGTGACAGAGGCTCGCTGGCCTTCGAGAGGAGGCAGTCCGCCTCCTACCACGACCGAGGATAGTGCGCGGTTTGAGCTCTCTGGCTGGTGACCGGTCCAGACGACCACCGGGATGTCCCCGGCCGGTGCAGCGTTCGTGTCGACGAACGATGTGCTCTGGAGGTCTGAGAGCAGGTGGATCTCTCGGTGCTCCATCGTCGAGGTTTCGAGCAGCCTTACCGCTCGATCGATGGCAGCACTGAGATCGCCACCGGCCTCGCTCACCACGGTCTCCTCGACAGCCTGCCGCGTGTCCGCTCTGGTCCCGGGGATGGCGGGCAGCCACGGCTCCCCGGCCCGGACCAGCCAAAATCGATCGTCCTCGGCCCCGGCGTCGAGCGTCCGCATGGCCCTGGCCTTGAATTCGTCTAGAAGCCGCACTTCACCCATTACGAGGCCGCTGCTCAGCGAGTTGTCGAGCACGATGACTGCCGCGGTCGGTGCATGTGCCCCACCTCGGCCTGCGAAGAAGAGTCGTGCGCCTGCTCCCGTGATCAGGAGGAGTGCGACGATACGGAAAAGGAGCAGAAGGAACTGTCGGAAGCGGATCTGTCGAGCGTGCTCGCGCTCGGTACGTTCGAGGTAACGCAGCGCCGGGAATGGGAGTCGTCGCGTCTGCTGCCGATGGAACAGGTGCAGATAGATCGGTACACCGATCGATACGGCGGCGATCAGAAACAGTGGACTCAGTGCACCCATACGACCTCTGACAGCCTCAGCCGAGGCGTTCGCGCTTACGGAGGTAGGCGCGAAGCGAAAGGGACATGGGTCGGTCCGTATCAACGACCTCGTAGTCGATCCCGTGAGGGCGGAGATCGCGACGCCATTCCTCGATCGCCTCCTTCACCGCCTCTCGGTATTCGGCCCGGATGTCTGCGACACTGACCAGAAGCTCACGGTTGGTCTCCGGGTCGAAGAAGCGAGCCTCGGATGCGGCGGGAAGCTCACGTTCACCCGGATCAATGAGGTGGAAAACCAGCACCTCATGCCCATGGTGCCGCAGGTACTTCAACGCCGTGAGCGTCTCTTCACGTGAAACCAGGAGATCCGTAAACAGAACGACGAGCCCACGGCGCCGAAGGCGCACGGCCATGTCGCGCAGGGCGCCCTCCGCGGACGTTCCACCTTCAGCATCGAGGTCACGGAGGTGTCGGGCGACTTCATGGAACTGCCGCCGGCCGCCGCGCGCCCGGACACGCTTGGCGACGCGGTCGTGGAAGGCAGCCATGCCCACTCCGTCACCCTGCCGAAGGAGGATCAGGGCGAGAGACGCCGCCAGGTGCTTCGCGTACCAGAGCTTGGTTACCTGTACACCCGGATTCGAGCTCCAGCCCATCGACTCGCTGATATCAAGCAGGAGGTACGCCCGCAGGCTTGTCTCTTCTTCGAATTGCTTGACGTAGTAGCGATCGGAACGGCCGTACATACGCCAGTCGATGTAGCGAAGATCGTCACCCGCCTGATATGCCCGTAGCTCAGCGTATTCTGCCGAGAAGCCCCTGTGCGGTGAGCGATGAAGGCCCATGAGGAAGCCCTCGACTACTTCACGTGCGATCAGCTCGATCCCGCCCAGCTGCGCGAGCGAGGCAGGGTCGAGAAGGTCGGCGCGTGAGCGCGTGCGAGGAGGGGTTTTCGTCTCAGCCATGGGAGGCAGGGAAGCTACCGGGGCACCGGGACGCCGGGTACCCCGCGTGGGGCTGTGATTCCACCCATACCTGTTGTAGTCCACACCAGGTGACGACGGTCGGGTGACGAAGGCATGAAGCACGGTGTTCCGCGGGTTTTGGAACTGGCGTGCCCTGTGCTTCAAGGGAGGCTGGGGACCGGATATGGGCCGTGTTCGTTAAGAGTCTCTTTCTTTCGCCTGACCTCGGGCTCTACATGACCCCGGCGGCCCCGGTTAACTTGTCGCGCCGCGTAACCTGATCCACTTCGCTGATCGTCCGTGCAGACCGACCTCATCCGCAACTTCTGCATCGTAGCCCACATCGATCACGGGAAGTCGACACTCGCTGATCGACTGCTCGAGGGCACCCGTACGCTCGACGAACGGCAAATGCGTGCGCAGGTCCTCGACGACAACGAGCTGGAACGCGAGCGCGGGATCACGATCAAGCTCCATGCCGTTCGCATGGAATACACTGCATCCGACGGCGTCGAGTACGAATTCAACCTGATCGACACGCCAGGGCACGTCGACTTCACATACGAGGTTTCGCGGTCCCTCGCTGCGTGCGAGGGGGCCATTCTGGTAGTGGATGCCACCCAGGGTGTTCAGGCTCAGACGCTCTCCAATCTCTTCCTTGCGCTCGAGGCGGATCTGGAGATCATCCCGATCATCAACAAGATCGACCTGCCTGGCGCCGAGCCGGAGCGGCGTCGAGACGAGGTGGCCGAGCTGCTTGGCGTCGACCTTGATTCGATTCTGCTTGCGAGCGCCAAGGAGGGGCTCGGGATTCCCGAGATTCTCGAGGCGGTTGTGTCGCGCGTGCCTCCGCCCAGGGGCGACCGCAGCGCGCCGACCCGCGCGCTGATCTTCGACTCCTATTACGACAAATATCTGGGGGCTGTCCCCTCCGTGCGGGTCATGGACGGCAGCCTGCGCCCTGGCATGCGGATCACCTTCGGGAACGCTGACGCGCGCTACGATGTGACCGAGGTAGGCTGTATGCGTCTTGGTCGGATCCCGCAGAAGGAGCTTGGGCCCGGTGAGGTCGGATACGTCGTGGCTGCCATCAAGGAGGTCGGAGATACGAAGGTGGGTGACACCGTCCTCGACGCTGACAACCCCGCCGAAGAGCTGTTGGCGGGCTATCAGGAGGCGCGCCCCATGGTGTTCGCCGGGCTGTACCCAACGGACTCCGACGACTATGAAGATCTCAGGGATGCGCTCGAGAGGCTCAAGCTCAATGATGCCTCGCTTCAGTACGAACCCGAGACATCCGTGGCCCTCGGCTTCGGCTTCCGGTGCGGATTCCTGGGGCTGCTCCATATGGAGATCATCCAGGAACGGCTCGAGCGCGAGTTCGGCGTTGATCTCATCACGACCGTACCAAACGTCGAGTACCACGTGTCGCTCACCGATGGTTCAGATCTGCACGTGGAGAGTCCGACGGCACTGCCTGAACGTGGGCGCATCGAGACGATTTCGGAGCCGATCGTTTCAGCGCGTATACTGTGCCCCAGTGAGTATATCGGGAATGTGCAGAAGCTCTGTCACGACCGGCGTGGTGTGTTCAAGGGGATGAGCTATCTGGATACACAGCGGGTAGAGCTGGCCTTCGATCTACCGCTGTCCGAGATCGTCCTGGACTTCTACGACCGTCTCAAGAGTGGCACGCGCGGATACGCTGCGCTGGACTACGAGTTCAAGGAGTACCGTCCGGACAAACTGGTGCGACTCGACGTGCTCGTGAATACTGATCCGGTCGACGCGTTCAGCGTCATCATTCATGAAGACAAGGCATACGAGTACGGTCGCGACCTCGTGCGGAAGCTCAAGGAACTGATCCCTCGGCAGCAGTTCGGTGTGGCTTTACAGGCCGCTGTCGGGAATGATGTCATCGCGAGGACCAACGTGAAGGCTCTGCGAAAGAACGTCACCGCGAAGTGCTACGGCGGCGATATTTCGCGGAAGCGGAAGCTCCTCGAGAAGCAGAAGGAGGGAAAGCGCCGCATGAAGCAGGTCGGCACAGTCGACATCCCGCAGGAAGCGTTCCTTGCTGTCCTGAACCTTGACGACGGCTGATCGTGCGATCATGAAGGGTCGCTGGGTGCTTGGCGTCGACATCGGAGGAACGAACCTCGTCGTGGCCGCGGTGCCTGCAGCCGGGGGGCAACCAACCGCGATCCGGTCGGAGGCTACGCATGCGGAACGGGGCCCGGATGGCGCTGTCGAGCGTATCGTCAAGATGGCCAACGAGGTCATGGAAGAGACGCTTAGCGCAGAGGGGGGACAGCGCTCCGACTTCGCGGGCATCGGTATTGGCTGTCCGGGCCCGCTGAACCTCGAGGAAGGTGTGATCGTCACCACGCCGAACCTGGGCTGGGATGGATTCCCGATCAGGGGGCGGATCTCCGACGCACTTGAGATGCCGGCGTCGCTGGACAACGACGCGACCTGCGCCACGTTCGGGGAGTGGTGGCTTGGTGCGGGGAAGGGTGTGAGATCCCTGGTTGGCGTGACGCTTGGAACCGGCATTGGTGGGGGCTACATCGAGCGCGGCCGCCTGATGCGCGGAGCGAGCGGAAGCGCGTTCGAGATCGGGCATACAACGATCAACTTCGAGGGCCGGCTTTGCGGCTGCGGCAACCGCGGCTGTCTCGAGGCGTACACCTCCGGGCCGAACATTGCGGCCCGCGCCCGTGAAGGCCTGAAGCATGGAGAGGCCTCTGTTCTGCCCCGATTGGTTGATGGGGATCTGGGGGCGATCACCGCCGAAACGGTCTACGACGCCGTGCTGCAGGGCGACGTCTTTGCGACGGACCTGATGCGCGAGACGGCTGAGCTTCTCGGGATCGGATTGGCGAACGTGGTGAACCTGGTCAACCCACAGATGATCGTCCTCGTGGGCGGCGTCACGCGCGCCGGTGAGTATCTGTTCGCTCCGCTTCTGGAGTCCGTCAAACGACGTGCATTCCCGAGTGCGGTCGAGGCATGCCGGATTGTGCCTGGCGCCCTTCCGGACACGGCCGGCGTGGTCGGTGCGGCCGGCGTCTTCGTCATCGACCGCGTGGCGTGACTAGACCCGCCCATACGCTCGGAATCGTCGGCACGATGGTGTTCGATCGGATCGTTCCTGTAGATGGTGACCCAGTCGAGAGGTGGGGCGGCGTCGGATACGCAGTCGCGGGAGCTGCCGCGACGCTGCCCGCGGACTGGGGTGTTCGAGTGGTGTGCCGCGTCGGAAAAGACCTGGCGGATGAAGCCGCGGCGGTCCTGGCGGGGATCCCTCGATGCGAACGCCGACTTACGACGGTCTCCGAACCCAACAACCGGGTTGAGCTGCGCTACCACGACGAGGCTCATCGAACCGAGCGTCTCTCGGGTGGGGTATCCGGCTGGTCGCCCGACGACCTGGCGGACGCACTGGAAGGGTGCAAGGGAGTCCTGCTGAACTTCATCTCAGGCCACGAATTGGGCCTCGACGGGATGCTGGCCCTCCGTGCCCGGTCCAGTGCATGGATCTACGCCGATATGCACTCGCTCTTCTTGGATATGGAGCCGGACGGTACGAGGAAGCCGAGACCGCTCGCGGACTGGAGCGTGTGGCTCTCCTGCTTCAACGCTGTGCAGATGAATGAAAACGAGTTCGAGCTGCTCAAGCGTTCGCCAGGCGGTCCGGCACGTCTGGAGGACCTGCTCGAGGTGGGCCCGTCCATGGCTGCGGTCACCTTAGGTTCCCGGGGGGCTCGGCTCGCGTTTCGAGCCGACGGGCGAAGCCTGGTCCGTGAGGTTACTCTCCTCGCTTCCCGGTCCGGTGATCCGACGGGGTGCGGCGACATCTGGGGAGCGGTCATGTGCAGTCGAATCCTCGCTGGAGAGGGCGAGGTTCGGGCTGCCGAGGCTGCAAACCGACTCGCCTCCGCCAGTCTTGATCACCACGGCGTCGAGGGGCTCGTCGAGCGACTGTCTGACGTGTCACTTGATGAGGGCGGGGGCGTGTTTCTGGATTCAGCCACCGAGGTAGAGCTCTGAACGTCATATCCGTTCCCGGGTCACTCGAACACGCGTCGATCGACGCCTTCCTCGATGAGGTCGTGCGTCGGCAGGGTGAGCGAGTGCTCTTCGACGCGCGCCATCTGAGATGGGTCGATCCGAACGGCATGGTCGCCCTTCTCCTCGGGGGCTCGATAGCCGGAGAAGCGTCGGGCACCTTTCCGCACATCGAGCTTCCGGACAATCAAGACGTGCTCGGGTACCTCAGCCGGATGGGCTTTCACGATCAGGCCCACAAGGTCTTCGAATTCGATTCGCTTCCTCGTCGCGGTGCCTCCCGTCCATCCGATGTCCTGCTCGAGATCACCGCGATCGACACGAACCACGATGTCCACGAGATCGTGGATCGGGTCCAGGGACGCGCCGGCGCGATCCTCACGTCGAAACTGGGCTATCCCGCGGCGAGTGTGATTCCCTTCTCCGTCATGCTCTCGGAGGTGTGTCAGAACATCATCGAGCACGCGGAGGGCCCCGGGTGGGTGGCGGCGCAGGCGTACAACTGGGCGAAGCGTCTCGGGCGCTTCGTGATCGTGATCTCCGTCATGGACCGCGGTCGAGGCTTCAAGGGATCACTCGGCGGCGAGCACTCTGCCCGTTACGGGGACCGATGGAGTGATTCTACGGCGCTAGAAGCCGCTTTCTTGCATGGACTTACGCGGTTTGCCGACCCAGGCCGGGGGCAGGGCCTTCAGCAAATCAGAAAGCAGGTCCGCAAATGGAGCGGCCTGATCAGCCTCCGCAGTGGCACTGCACGCATCTCGCAGGTGCCCGAGTGGGACGATTCTCCGCCCATGATCGACGGTATGGCCCAGCTCCCTGGTGCACAGATCGGGATCATCCTGCCCGCGTTGGTTCAGCCATGACGGGGCAGGCCCCTGATCCGATCGCGATCGACGTCGGTGAGGTACTCCAACGGAGTGTCACATCTCTGTATTCGAGCCTGGTGACCCGCCCAACGGGGCGTGCGGTCCGGATGGCGATCGAGACGCAGCTCCAGGGCGCGGGGACACTTTCGATCTCACTCATCGACTTCTCGGAAGTGGGGATCATCGACTTCTCGTGTGCAGACGAGGTGGTGGCCAAGCTCCTGCAGCAGTACCTCGCGGACGATGTCCGGGATGCGTTCTTCGTCTTCCGCGGAGTGCGTGAACCGCATCACCCGCAGGTAGAAGGCGCACTGCAACGGCAGGAGCTGGCTGCGGTCGTTGAGGTCGAGCCGGAGCGGTTCACGCTCGTCGGGTCGTTTTCTGAAGATGAGCAGCGCGTCTGGGATCATCTCGAGACTGAAGGCGCCCTCGATGCGCATGCGATCGCACGGATCGAGTCACAAGCGCAGGATGCACGAGCGCTGGAATCACTTCTGGCTCGAGGGCTTGCATTCCGAAGCCCGCAGTCGGGCCGTGTCCACGCATTGAGCCGATTGGTGGCTCACCTGATGTAGACTGGCAGACCTGAACTACCGAGCGACCATGACAAAGCACGAGAACAAGTTGCACCCCGCGACAATCGGGATCCACGGTGGTCCGGAGTATCGGACGCCGGGTGCCCCTGTCGTTCCACCGATCACGCAGAGTGCGACCTTTCACTGGGCGACGCCCGCCGACGG
>Ga0209631_10008095_pt1 | contig 10325 bp, 8 predicted proteins | sample COG_08_FD_184752 | JGI IMG/M metagenome (GOLD analysis project Ga0209631, IMG submission 184752) | Pelagic Microbial community sample from North Sea - COGITO 998_met_08 (SPAdes) (version 2) | ecosystem: Environmental > Aquatic > Marine > Neritic zone/Coastal water | place: Helgoland, sampling...
AAACTGAACCACAGCTTTCTGCACTATCTTCTATTAATACCAAGTTCTTTTTCTTTGCCCATGGCCTAATTTTTTCCATTTCTGAAGGATGCCCCCCCATATGAACACAAATAATCGCTACACAATCCTTTGAGTATTTTTTTTTTATATCTTCAAAATCTATAGTTAAATCCTCTTTTTTAATATCAACAAATTTTGGTATTAAACCACAATATAAAACCGAAGCTGCTGTTGCACTAAATGTAATTGATGGAACTAAAACCTTACCCTTTTTTTTAAAATTATTACAAAGAAGCGCTAGATGTAATGCTGCTGTTCCAGAATTAACAGCAACTGCATATTTTGTTCCAATAAATTTTGCGAATTTTCCTTCAAATTTTTTGACTAGTGGTCCGTACCCAAGCCATGAGGATTTAAAAACTTGACGAATATTCTTTAATTCATCTGCGCCTATTGAGGGTTTAAAAAGTCTTATTTTTTCCATCGTTTATTAAGTTCTTTTTTATAAAAATTAATTTGTTTAAAGCTAAAATCAATAATTTTTTTTGAATAATTATTTTTATAGTAAAATGAATACCATTCAAAAGTTAATTTGAGAGCTAGTTTTGGATTCAATATAGTGGTCCACTTTAAGTATTTTTTTGACTTGGTACTATTTAAAGATAAGTGCTCAGATTCATAAAATTTTCTTTTTATAAATTTAATTTTTGATTCTGAATTAAGTAATTTTTTTCCATAATTTACCACTTCGATAACTTTCAAATTATTTTTAAGATTTGGACCAAAATTCCAAGAACCAACGTATTTTTTGTTAAAAAACAATTTTTCTGCAAGTTTAATGTATCCAAATAAAGGTTCCATTACATGTTGCCACGGTCTTGAAGCTTTGGGGCTCCTAATTATTATGTCTTTATTAAAAATTAACGACTCAGCACAATCTTTTATAATTCGATCTTTAGTCCAATCTCCTCCTCCTATACAATTACCTGATCTTACAGAGGCAATCTTACAATTTTTGTTTAAAAAAAATGAGTTAATGTAACTATTAATAAGAACTTCGCACGATGCTTTGCTACCGCTATAGATATCATAACCACCTAAATGATCATTCTCTTTAAATTTTTTTTTTTTCTCCAAATTTAGATAAACTTTATCTGTGGTAACTAAAATTGCAGCTTTTATAGAATTTATTTTTTTTAATACATCAAGAATGTTTACTGTACCCATTACGTTAGTTAATACAGTTTGATAAGGATTTTGGTAACTTTCTAAAACACTTGATTGTGCCGCTAAATGAAAGACTATATCTGGTTTAATTTCTTTGACGTTTTTGTAGAGTATTTTTTTATTGTTTATATCGCTTCTAAAATCTTTAACTAAATATTTTTTTAATCTCAATCCGTCAAAGAAGTTTGGTTTTGATATTGGGTTAAGGGCATAACCGTAGATTTTTGCACCTAAGCTACTTAAAATTAATGTCAACCAACTTCCTTTAAAACCAGTATGGCCAGTAATCAAAACTTTTTTATTTTTCCAAAAATTTTTCATTTTTTTAATTTTTCTTTAATTTTTTTAACTAACTTATATTTAGTTCCCAATTTATTATGTAAAATATCAATATCTTTTATATTATCAATAGAACTCCAAAAACCATTTAAAAATTTTAGATCTGTTTTAAAGTTTTTTATTATTTTTGGATAGAAACTTTTTTCAAAATTTGAAAACTTTTTGAAATTAAGTTTTAAAAGTTTTGTATTCATTATCGAAATCCCTGAATACACAAATCCTACAAAACCAGAATTTTTTGTTTGGTTAATTGAATTAAAGTATATATCCCTTTCAAAGCTCACAATTTTATTATTTTTTTTTCCTACAATTCCATAGTTAAATTTAGCTTCACAGGCAATAAATGTTAAGTCAATTTTTTTTGTTATATGATTTTTAAATATTTTTTTTAAATCAAAGTCTAATATTGCATCTCCATTTAATAATAAAAAATCTCTTGATTTTATATTTTTTTTTATAGAACTAATTCTTGAAGCTATAGTGGTGTTTATTCCTGTGTTAATAGTTTCTATATTCAAATTTTTAAATTCAGAGCTTTTACTTAAATATCTTTCAATCATATGTCCTTTATATCCAAGAGGTATAATAAAATGATTAAAAGAATTTTTTTCTAAAATTTTGATTATGTACCAAATAATTGGTTGTTTTTGTATTTTTACTAATGATTTTGGTATTTTTCTACCTAATGAACCTAGTCTTGTTCCCCTGCCACCACATAAAATTACAGCAGTTCTGTTTATTTTTTTTAATTTTTTATTTTTAAACATTTAATTCAATCTTCCAAATGGCAAATAAGCAGTAGGATATTTAAGAACATCTTCAATATTAATTATATTATTTTCGCATAACCTAATTTTATAGAATATCTCATCTAGTACTTTTTCATACCTTTTAAAAATTTTCTCATTATGTGCAGTACTTATGTAAACTCCATTAGAAGCTAAAAAGCCATTTTTAAGCATTTCTTGTGTTAAAAATGTTTTATATTTTTGAGATGGCTGACATTCGAATGTAAATTTTGCAAGTGATGGTAAACCAGATATTTTAATTTTTATTTTGTGTCTACTCGCGATTTTTTTCCATAACAAAATAAGTTTATTTCCTAATTTTGTTATTTCAATCCAAGTTTTATCTTTTTCCATTATCTCCAATGTTTTTAATGCTGCTGTTGGTCCAATTCTTTCTGTCCAGAATGTGCTGCTCATAAATGATTTTTTTGCATTTTCCATCACAGAATCTTTTCCAACTACTGCTGTAATTGCATATCCATTTCCTAATGCTTTTCCAAAAATTGCTAAATCAGGTATAATATTGATAGACAAGTGTAACCCACCAAATGTTTGTCGAAAACCAGACGTACATTCATCAAATATCAAAATAATTTTTTTTTGGTCTGCTAATTTTCTAACTTTTTTTAGAAATTTAATATCTGGTAAAGTATTTCGTGAAACTTCCATTTTAATGATTCCTATATTTTTTTCAAAAATAATTTTTTTGAGTTGATTATAATCTCCATATTTAAATCCATATGAAGTATTTATAAGATTTCTAGACACTCCAATTGGATCAAGTCCTTTCATTAGGTGAGAGTCTAGATTGCTATTTTTCTTTAAATTTGCAGCCAAATACCAATCATGCCACCCATGATATCCGCAAAAAGCAATATTTTGTCTTTTAGTAGACGACCTTGCTATTCTTACTGCCATAGCGTTTGCTTCTCCTCCAGTTCTAGAAAATTTAACCTTGTCTGCCCACTTATGCATGTCTAACAATTTCTCTGCTAAATGCACCTCTTCTACACAGTTAAGTGTGCTCATATTACTATTACTTATTGCTTTTTTTACTGATGAATCTACTTTTTCATTACAATACCCAAGAATATTTGTTCCGACACCCATTAAAGACATATCTGTATAAAGTTTATTTTCTAAATCCCAAACTTTACACCCTTTGGCTTTAGAAAAATATGTGGGCCATTTTCCAGGTAAAAACATATTTGGATTTTTTGAAATTAGACTGTTGCCTCCTAAAATAATAGCATTAGCTCTTCTCCAAATTTTTTGAGACTTACTTAATGTTGCACCTTCATTTAATTTTAAATTTGAATTCATTAAAAAAATTTTTTTTTCTTTTTTATATAGTTCTTCTATTTGTTTATAATTGAAATGAATATCTGGTTTAAATCTTTTAAATATATCTCTTATCATTTCTAAATCTATTTTTTCATCAATTGTAAGTCTTATTTTATTAAATTTTTTATTTAAGGAAGATTTTTTTTTTTTGATCTTAAAATTTTTATTATTTCTTAAATAAGATATTAAAACACCATCATATTTTTTATTATTTTTTATTATTTTTATGTATGCTTTTTTTAATAACTCATAACTAAAAACTTCAACATCAAGACCATCTGGGTAAGTCCATGGATCTGTGTTTGACAAGTAATCTACTTTTGATTTTTTAAAATCTTTGACAAATTCATCTACTATTAACGGATCTGCCAATGGACAATCTGCAGTAATTCTTACAATTATTTTTGAATTGTTTTTTGTTGCAGCATGATAATATCTTGCAAGAACATTATCTTCAGAGCCAGTAAAAAAATTTATTTTTTTTTTCTTTAAAAAATTAATTAATTTTTCATCATTTTTAGTATTAGTTGTTGCCACTAATAAATCGTTCACTTGTTTTGATTTTTTTAATCTATTTATTATTATTTCTATTAACGGCTTATCATTAATGAGTTCCATAACCTTGCCTGGAAATCTGGATGAGTTCATTCTAGCTTGAATTATTATTGTTGTTTTCATAGATATTTTATCACTTTTGGTTTCAAAGTTTATTCCATGTTCGAGGATCGATTACATTTTTTTTTGTTTTAAATCTAATTTCTTTAAAATTTAAATTTTTTTTTTTAAAATTTATAATCTCTTTAAATTCATCAAATTTATTAAATCCAATTACGAATTTATTAATTTCTTTAGTGCAAAAAGCAAATTGTAAACATGCATTGAGTTGGCTTATATTTTGTTCTTTTACCCAATTTTTCCAAATTTTAACATTATTTTTTAAATCCTTTAGATGGGCAGGAATTTTATAATTATTTTTTACAAGCAGACCTTGTAAAAAAATAGAACGTGCGTGAACTTCAATTTTCTTTTTTTTTAGTAAATTTAACAATTTTTTATCTAATAATCTTGTATCAAATACATTAAAAGGGACTTGTATAAAGTCAATCTTAAATTTTTTTATAACTTTCATAAGTGTATTAAAATTATATATTGATATTCCAATTTTATTATATTTTTTCATTTTCTTTAATCTTGAAAGTGTTGAGTAAATAGTTTTAGATCTATTAGATAATAAAACTTCAGCATTTTGTATATGAATTCCATAAAATTTTTTTACATTTGTATTGTTTAATGAATCAAATATTTTTTTTTCTATCCAGGCGCTTAACTCATTTGTTTTTAAGTTAAGGGGAATTTTTGGAATCTTAGTAATCACATTAAATCCATGATTTATTTTACCAATAATTTTTTCAGAATTGGTATAATTTGGAGAAGTATCAATAGTATTTATTTTATTTTTCTTGGCATAAATTAAGATTTTTTTAAATTCTTTTTCATTTAAATTATTTTTAATTAGTCCATATTTAGTATTTAAATTTGCTGTACCAATAATAATTTTATTGAGCATCATTATTCAATATATAATTTCTTAATTTTTTAAAGGAATTACGCCTCTATAGACATTCCTGTTTTTCTGAATGATCCATCTTCATTTTTATCTAATCTTGCTTTTTTATAATCTAAATTAATTTTACCTTTTAATTTTTTAAATGATTTTACAAATGGAGAAGATTTATTTTTCTTATCTGGTTCTATTAGATACCTAAGTGATATTCTTGGAGATTTACTAAAATTATAATAAGTGCCATGTAAAGCAAGTCCATGCCAACATGAAACTGTTCCTCCTTTTCCCATTACATTTATCTGTTTTACTTTAATCATATTTGTATTGTCATTGTAAAACCAAGAATTTTTTTCAGTATTCGATTTCCTTAAATAGTGTGGATATGGTTGAGCGCCTAATAAATGGCTACCTTGTAGAACTTGCAGATATGAATCTTTCTCAAAAACATCATCAAGATAAACATACACTGTACAAAATTTTCTTTTATGTTGCATGTCTTGATGAAAATCTGCATTTAGAAAATATTGTATATCTTGAAATTTATCTTTAATCCAAGGATTTAGATTTGGCCTACCTATATCTTTAACTTTTAGTTTAATCCAGTTTGGTAAAAAAGAGTGAGGAACAGATCTAATAATAGATTTTTTAAATATTTTATAATTTTTACCCAATATTTTGTTTAATTTTTTTTTAAATGTCGGACTCTTCTCTATAAAACTTAAATCATAATTAAGTTCGTCACTAATAAGAAGATTGTGTTCTTGTATACCGGGCGCAAATTTGAAATATCTTCCTTTTTTTTTAAATTCGTTTTCTGTTTTGTAAAAAATATTTTTATCTAATTTTCTTAACTTCTCTATTTTATATTTTAATTCTTTGCATTTTTTTTGATTAATTATTTTTCCAAAGTAAGAATAACCAGTATGCCTAAAATCATTGTTTCTCATAATATGGGTATAAATTATCCTTTAAAATCCTTCAATCTTAAAAATTCTCCAGACTTTAGATTTTTTTTAATTTTTGAATTTAATATTTTTTTTATCATTTGATTAAACTGAACAAAATTTTTATAAGATTTAGCTCTGACTAATTTAAAGTCATCTCTTTTAATAAAAGAATTTTTATTTATATCTTTTGTAACTAAAAATTGCCTGCTTATTTTTTTTATTTTTTCAAATTCATACTTATAATCTTTAATTCTAAAATTTGGGATACCTACCATTAGCTCATTTTTTCTAATATTCTCGATCATCTTTTTAAAAGTTTCTGGTTCTAAAGAAATTTTATGATCATACCCTGATTTTGTTTTATCTAGAGTGAAATGTTTTTCAATTACTTTAGAGCCATAATGAATTGAGGCTGCACTGGCATCAATCCCAAGTGAATGATCAGAAAAACCAGTTAAAATATTATATTTAGAATTTAAATATGAAATTCTAGATAGATTTAAACTATCAAAATCAGATGGATATAACGAACGTGAATGGAGCAGAATAATTTTTTTGTTTTTTTGTTTTTTTAATAAATTTAATAGACTGTCAATATCCTCTAAATCTGAAACACCTGTAGAGATAAAAACAGGCTTGTTGAGCTTTAAAATGTCTTTAATAAAAAAATAATCATAAAATAAACTTGATGAAATTTTATAACAAGCTTGATTAAGTTTTTTAAAAAAATCATAATTTTTTTTATCAAAAGTTGAAAATATTTTTATATTTTTAGACTTACAAAACTTGTAAATATTAAAAATGTCCTCTTTACTTAACATGGACTTAGAAAAAAGTTTAAATGAGTTCGTATTATTCAAATAATTTGATGCAGGGTCAGCAACTTGTAATTTTACCAGATCGGCTCCAGAATTATGAGCTTTTTGAATCATTTTAATACATCTTAAAAACTCTCCTTCGTGATTAATTCCTATTTCCGCAATAACTAATGCCTTTTTTTCCTTTGATAACGTTAAGTTTGAAATATTAATTTTTTTTGAAAACATTGTTTTTAGTAATCTAATTGTTTTGAGTAATGAGGAATATAATCATCTAACAAAATATTTTTTTTCAATTTATCTATCTTTTTAAAAACTAGAAATGATCTAAAAGAATTATTTAAAGTCAATTTATATTTTTTTTTCTTCATCTTTGAAACATATCTCACCATTTGTGCAGGAAAATTCATTCCAGATTTCGTGCACACACCTACTGACCCACTAAATCTACAGCTAGCTTCTAACAAATAAAAACTTTTTTTATCTTCTATAACATCAAAGTCACATATTCCATCTAGTTTTGCGGCAGCTACAAATTTTGAAATGAGTCTTTTTATTTTTTCATTTCTCACAACTCTATGTCCAGTGGAATAAAACATGAATCTATTTTTAATTTCTCTTAATCTAATACAAAATTCTTTTATTTTTCCATTTTCTGCAATACAGTCAATGTCATAAATATTTCCATTATAAAATGGCATCAATATAAAGCTATTTTTTTTAAAAATATTTGATTTTTTTAATATTTTTAAATTTATTTCAAAACATCCTCTTGACTCTAAAATAATTTTTTTTTTTCTAATATTATTATTAATTAAAAAAACATTCTTACTACCACTTCCTTTAATTGGTTTTAAAATATATTTTTTTTTAAAATTTTTTTTTACTAATAAATTAAGATTTTTGAAATTTGAAACAATGTCATATTTCCCAACAGGGATTTCGTTCTCTCCACAAAATTGAAGAAAGTTTTTTTTATTATAAAATAGTTTTGCATTTTCATAATTGTTAAAAGGTAAATGAAAATTAATTTTTAATTTTTCAAAAATTTTTTTATTTTTAAGAATTACAAAATTTTCAATGTCTGACAACGGGAAAAAAATATCAAATTTTTCTTTTTTAAATATTTTTATAATATCCTTGATATATTTTTTTTCATTTTTAGGGCTACTAACTTGGTAAAATTTATCTGCTAAGATTTTACCTTTTGTTCTACTGCTAATATCAATACCAATTATCTTTGATTGGAAATCTGGCTGATTTTTTAATGATTGTATAAAATCATAAGTTAAAAAACCATTTATACAAGAAATACAAATTTTTATTTTTCTCATAAAGATTTTTTTTTTGTAAATTCTGTATATAATTTAATAAGCAATGCCTTATCAACTATTTTTAGATTTTTAACCTCAGATTTAAAAAATTTTAAAAACTTCTTTAAATCAATTTTTTTATAATTAAGATTATAATTCTCGAGTTTATATTTAATTCCTTTTATACCAGATTGAGCGCCAATATTAATTTGAGTTTTATGGCCAACCTGTTTGGGGTCAATAATCTCATAAGTTTCTCTTTTATTAATTACTCCATGCTGATGTATACCTGACTCGTGAGCAAAAGCATTTTCACCAACTATAGGCTTATTTTTACTTACATTAAAAGAAGATAACTCGGAGACTATCTCAGAACTTTTTTTCAAAAGTGGAGTTTTAATTCTGGTTTTTTTTTTGAAATAGTCTTTTCTAGTTTCTATAGCCATTACTACCTCTTCAAGAGGTGTATTACCGGCTCTTTCGCCTAATCCATTGATTGTGCATTCGACCTGATTTGCGCCAGCTTTTATTGATTGTAAAGTATTTGAGGTTGCCATTCCTAAATCATTATGACAATGAACTGATAAGTTGCACTTTTCAATTCCTCTTGTTTTGTTTTTCACTTTTTTTACAAGATTAAACATTTCTATTGGCGTTGAATACCCAACAGTGTCAGCAATATTTAAAGTTTTAGCTCCATATTTTGCAGCTAAATTAAAACATTGAATGATAAAATTGTGATCACTTCTAGTGCCATCCTCACAAGACCATTCTATATCATCAATTTTATTTCTAGCATATTTCATAGTGTCTTCAATTAATTCTAAAACTTGGAATCTTTTTAAATTCAGCTTGTATTTCATATGAAGGTCACTTGTTGCAATAAAGATATGCAGTCTTTTATTCTTGGAATGTTTCATCGCTTCTATACAAAGATCTATATCTTTTTTATTATGTCTAGCTAAACTACAAACTTTAGAATTTTTTAAAATTTTTGATATTTTTTTTACTGATAAAAATTCTTTTTTTGATGAGATAGGAAAACCAGCTTCAACTATATCGACATTTAATTTATCTAGAAATTTTGCAATCTTAATTTTTTCAGATATTGATAAATTAGCTCCAGAAGCCTGCTGGCCATCTCTTAATGTAGTATCAAAAATTTTAATATTTTTATATTCCATAATAAACTATACTACATTTTCTTTCAATTATTTCAAACGAGAAAAATATTTAGCAATCCTTGATGCGCCCATTGTGTCAAAATAATTATTACTTTCAGATATTTTTTTCTTTTTTTTTAATAAGTCTATTAAATATTTTTTTTTTAATTTTTTAATATTATTTATATAATTAAATAAATTGAGTCCTGAATAATTTTTTAAAATTTTTCTATGTTCGTCAGATTGAGCAATAATGAGTGAATTATTTCCAAAGGCTAAATTTTCATACATAGAAACTCCAGCATTTATAATTATAAAATTTGAATTTTGAAAAAAATTATATAAATCTTTATATTTTCCAGAAACATAAGAAAAATTTTTTAATTTTTTGATTTGCTTTATTATTATTTTTTTTCTTAGATTTTTCTCTCCTATCATTACTTTGATATTAAAATTTATAAAATTACTGCTTTTTAAAATTGAAATAATTTTTGATGAAACATTTTTGTTATCAACACCACCCATAAAAATAAAAATATTTTTCAAAGGTTTTATTCTTTTTTTTATATTTATAGGCTTAATAATTGAATATTTTGGCCCATAGAATTTAACGCAATTTTTATGTATTAGAAATTTTTTATCATAATTAATTTTTTTAATATTATGATAATTTATATAATATTGACATAAAGTCTTCCTATTTAAAAAATCTTTTAATAAAATTATTTTACACGATGTGTCTATTTTTTTTTCCCAGGAGTAGTTAATAAAATTATTATCAATTAAAATAAAATCTATATTAAGTTTTTTGATGTAATAATT
>Ga0209631_10008100_pt1 | contig 10322 bp, 8 predicted proteins | sample COG_08_FD_184752 | JGI IMG/M metagenome (GOLD analysis project Ga0209631, IMG submission 184752) | Pelagic Microbial community sample from North Sea - COGITO 998_met_08 (SPAdes) (version 2) | ecosystem: Environmental > Aquatic > Marine > Neritic zone/Coastal water | place: Helgoland, sampling...
AAGAAAAACACCTGCCAGTATTAACCCTCCAGCTAACAAACGCTGTTTGCCAAGAGGTTCCCCTAATTTCCAACAACCCCAGTAAACAACCATTAAAACGCTCACCTGTCTCAGGGAGACTACCGCGCTCACCGGTTCAAATTGCAGTACAACACAAATCAGACCATAAGACCCCAGAGTAGCCACTGCAGCTAATAAACCCTTCAGCCACTCTTCTTTCCATAGATCCAGAATGTCAGTTTTTGTATGATTGGAAAATAGGTATAAATTACACAGGATGAAGCCAATCGTCGCTTCCATAAAAAAGAAGGCCGCTCCATTTAGGAAAGGTTGATCAGGCCAATGGATATGAAAAAGATCCATGCTCTTTTTATCAACCAGACTGTAGCTGACCACCATGATCAATGTATAAAATGCCCAGCGCAAGTCCTTATGCTGAATCGCCTGCCATAAATTTTTGAATCCGCGAATCAGGTGACCATCGAAATGCAGGATATAAATAGCCGTTACAATTATAATGATGGCGATGAGGGTTATATAGTCTACCTTTTCCCCCAATAAAAACCAGGCAAAAGCAGGAACAAAAACAGGGGCCGATCGGGCTATTGGGTAGACATAAGAAATATCTTGAGTTTTATAGGCACGAGAGAGACATAAGATATAAACACCGTGAAGGATTCCCGACACAGCCCCCCAAAAGAATAATTCGCGATTCCAGATGGACGGCCCTATCCAAGTCAGGGCAACGATTCCCATGAATATGACCCACACACCTTTGAGTCCCGAAAAGAACTGGGAATTTTTACTGGTCTGGGTCAATATGTTCCAGAAAGAATGCAGGATACTAGAAAAAAAGATTAGACTGATGTTCTCAATAGACAATATGAATTCCAAATAAAATGATGATAATTGCTTTTGTTTCTTATCCCGTTGCCGATCTAGACAGTGCTGTCGAATTTTACCAAAAGGTTTTAGAAATTGAACCTTTGTTTCATAGAGAAGATTGGGCTGAATTCAAACTTGAGGGCCAGAGGTTCGCGTTAAAAAAGGAAACCTTACTACAAACCGAGTGTACGGGTGCCATAGTTTATTTCATGGCTAAACCAATACAAATTTTTATAGACCGCTTAGAAGGATTTGGTACCAAAATTGTGGGGACCGTTGAAACATATTCTTATGGCAAGCTGGCGCGATTCAAAGACCCCGAAGGTAATATTTTTGGTCTCTATGAACCACCAGAATAATTTTCATTCTATAACGGTTGCCCCATTTACTTTAATTAAGGTACAATAATTTTACATGAATAATCCATTAACACATTTCAATGAAGAGGGCCGCGCGCGTATGGTAGATGTTTCCGATAAGGGCATCACCTCCCGCAAAGCAATAGCCACAGGGGAAATATATCTACAACCCGAAACCCTTCGCCTTATTAATGAAGGACAGATTAAAAAAGGCGATGTTCTCGCCGTAGCCCAAGTCGCCGGTATCATGGGAGCAAAAAAATCCCATGAGATTATCCCCATGTGTCATCCGCTATTATTGACAGGAATAGATATCAGCTTTGAAAAAAATAATGAGCCTGATCCCAAAACCGGATTATGCTCTATTACCATCACCGGAATCGTAAAAGTGACTGGGCAAACTGGTGTTGAAATGGAAGCTTTGACAGCCGTGTCTACCGCCGCATTGACCATTTATGATATGTGCAAAGCCGTGGACCGAGGCATGTATTTCGATAAAATCGGACTGTTGCATAAGTCTGGTGGAAAATCCGGCACTTATGAAAAAGAAGGTGTGGGGCAATGATCACAGTAAAGTATTTTGCCAGTCTGAAAGCCATTGCAGAAAAAGAAGAGGAACAAATTGAAGTTCAAAGTTCCATTTCTATGGACCAATTGAGCGATATCATTTCTAAAACATCCCCTAAAATGGCTGATATCATCCGGGATAATAAAATAATGGTCTCGGTCAATCAAGAAATGGTCGATGCCAATACTGTAATACATGATGGAGATGAAGTGGCATTTCTTCCACCTTTTTCTGGTGGATCTTAAAACTAAAGGTAACGTTATGAGTACGACTACAGAATCTAAAATAAGAATCCAGCTTGAAAATTTTTCTGTTTCTGATGAAATTGAAACCATGAAAAAAGTGTCGCGAAATATTGGTGGCATCACAACTTTTTTAGGCACGGGAAGAGAACTTTCCAAAGGGCAAAATATCGCCCAGCTTAATTTTGAGCATTATCCGAAGATGGCTGAAAAGAAACTGGAAGAAATCCGCCAACAGGCTATCGAAGATCACGGCATCATCGATATGAGTATAATTCACAGAATCGGGCCAATAGAAATTGGAGAAAATATTGTCCTCATCGTTGCCGTGGGAGAGCATCGTAAAGAAACATTTGTTGCCTGCGAATGGGCCATCGCAGAACTCAAACGTGTTACCCCTATCTGGAAAAGAGAAACCACGACCCACGGAGAGGTATGGGTTCAAGATACACCCTGACTCATCTCTTTTTATCCTTCGTGTTCGTAGTACTAGGATTTACACAACCAAAAAATAAAAATCTACAATCGACCGCATATGGCTAATAACTCTCTGGTCTTAACTGCGAGCAATCAATTAGCCCGCTGGCTCATGCTTGATTACGATGACCAGCAAAAACAGAAAAAAGTTTGGGAAACCTCGCAGATCCTCCCCCTCTCCGCTTGGCTGAAACAAGTCTGGCTGGATACCTGGCCGGAAAAACACCTGTTCAGCAAACTTCAATCTGAATCCCTTTGGGAAAAGATAATCAACAGCAATTCCGATTCCACAAAGCTAAGTTTATTACATAGAAAAGCGGCGGCAACCGAAGCTTACCAAGCATATAGACTTGTCCTTGAATATGGATTACCTACGTTCAAATCCGATTATCAAGAAACACTAGAGACAATCTCCTTCTATAATTGGATGCAGATCTACCAGAACCAATTACTCAAGTGGAACGCTCTAGATAATGTCGAATTAATAGATCAGGTCAGTGAGTTAATCGATGCGGAAAGAATTGAATTACCTCACACAATCACTTTAGAAGGATTCACCATAAAATCTCCTCAACTCCAGCGACTTCTGGATGCCATGGAACGTAAAGGTGTTACAACCAAAATCGATTTTCCTAACCGATTGTATTTTTCAGATAAAACTTCCCTTGCAAATGAAAGCAATCATACATCTGTCCAGAAATTCGATGATAAAATTCAAGAAGCGATTACCTGTGCAAGATGGATCCGAAAACTTAGCCAACCAGGAAAACGTTTTGGAATAATAGTTCCTGAACTCGAAAATTATCGTTCCCTTCTGCAAAGGGAGTTTGCCGCGGAATTATCTCCCGCATCGATTTTTCCAGACAACAAATCCGAACTTCCTTTCAATGTTTCACAGGGGTCCCCACTCAATCAAACCACCCCCATAAACTTGATTTTTCAAATTCTGGAAACGCCTGCATATAATATTCCCGCAGAAATATTTTATTCAATCATCAGAACTTCAATATTTCATTCAGACAAAAGCTCCGCTTTAAAGATGGAACAAACTCTTCGAAATAAGAGGTTGGTGACTATAAATCTCTACAAACTCGAGGATCAATATAGTTTTGAAAATTCATCAGAGCTTCATAAATTTGTCGACACTTGGAAAAATTGGGTTCAGATAAAACAATTTGACCTTCCCAGTCATTGGTCGACTAAAATTTATTTACTCCTGCAGGAAATAAACTGGCCAGAAAAAAACGAAGAAAAAATCACACAAAAAGAAAATCAGGTTTTCGAATCCTGGAAAAACTGTCTCGACCAATTGGCTTCTCTAGATCATATAGAGGGCAAAATTCATCGACTTACAGCAGTTAATAAATTATTAAGCATTGCTCAGAATTTTTTATTTCCTGAAAAAAATCGAGATCATCTTATTCAGGTCATTCAACTTTCAGAGTGCCCGGGAATGAAATTTGATCACACCTGGGTAATGGGGTGTCATTCCGAAGGCCTCCCCCCCTCGCCTGAACCAAATTCTTTGATCCCCTCGACATTCAGGAAGAAATTTAACCTTCCCCGCTCGAATGCAAAATGGGAACTCAATAATAGTGAGCAACATTTAGCCGCTGTATTAAATTCTTCCAAAGATATTGTTTTTAGTTATCCATCGCAAGAAAAGGATAATGCTCAAGAACCCAGCCCTTTGATTAAATATTTCCCCCATAAAAACAGCTTTGTCTTACCATCAGCAAGGTTCAAGGATCAAATCTGCAACGCAACAAAGCCAGAGCCATTTGAGGAAACACCTACACTCCCTTTGACTGCCAATGAAAAAAATCGATTTAAACAAGGAAAAAAGACTGGCGGAGCAAGCTTACTTAAAAATCAATCAGACTGCCCCTTTCGTGCATTCGTTCGATACAGACTTCATGCCCAGAAAAGCGAAATCCCCGATACAGACTTCGATCCATTGGTACGAGGCAATTTAATTCACCTCATATTAGAACTGTTCTGGAAAAAAACTCAAACCCGTGAACACCTTGAAAAGCTTTACCAGTCCAACCAGCTTGAATTAGAAGTCGAGAAATGCGTTGAGGAGGCGACCAATGTGATTTGCCGGTCTCTGCCAGATCAACCTGAGTTTTTGAAAATGGAAAAAACCAGGAATCAAAATTTAGCTTTAGAATGGCTAATCAATTTTGATTTAACTCGAAATGATTTTACCGTACTCAAACCAGAAAAATCTGCAACAGCAAAGATCAATGGATTAACTCTCAATCTTAAGATTGACCGAGTTGATGAGATCTCTGATAAAAAATATGTCTTGATAGACTATAAAAGTGGAGAAGCAAAACCAGGTGATTGGCTAAAAGAAAGAATCATCGCACCACAACTGCCCCTCTATTCCACACTCACTTCTCCTTCTGTAGTTGCATTTGGAAAAATTAAAAAAGGACAAATTGAGTTCAAAGGAGTTAAAGATTCATCCATAGATTTTTCAGGCTTCAAAGTAACTAACTATACGAAAGAGACTAAAGTTTCTGAATGGAACGATCTACTTGCTCTTTGGAAAAATAAAATCGATCTTCTCGCCAACGAATTTTTATCAGGAAGAGCTGTTATTGAACCCACCTTAAAACAGGAAACCTGCAAAAATTGTGATCTGAGTAGCCTTTGTAGAATTAGAGAATGTGACTTTGAAAATGATGAGGAAGAATTGTGAAACCTTCTGATCTTCAAATTCGGAAACAGGCACTAGACCCAGAGCATTCTTTCATTGTTCAGGCACCTGCTGGCTCCGGTAAAACCGAACTTCTCATACAACGTTACCTCAAACTATTAAGCGGAGTAAGCCAGCCCGAAGAAATTTTAGCTATGACTTTTACCCGTAAAGCATCGGGGGAAATGAAAGCCCGAATTTTTGCGGCGTTGACCTTGGCTCAAAGTGATAGCCCACCTGACGAAGAACACCAACATCAAACCTGGAAACTGGCACGAGCCGCCCTCGAAAGAAACCGAAAATTTGGATGGAGACTTCTGGATAACCCAGCTCGCCTCAGGGTTGTAACTATAGATTCATTTTGCACATTTCTTACCAAAAGGACTCCCTTACTTTCAAAAATGGGAGGGCCCACAGAAATACAGGAAAATATTCAGGATTTGTATTTACAGACGGCTAAAAAAATTCTTTCCAAGATCGAAAAAAATGATGATCTGTACGCCGAACTCACCCGCACTTTATTAACACACCTTGATAACGATAAAAATGCTTTCTTAAACCGTGTTGTTCAATTGTTAAAATTGCGAGATCAATGGATGATTTCCTTTTTTGATAAATTTGAAAATATAAAGGATCATTTATTAAACGATTTACATCGAGAAAAGTTAGCCAATATATACTCAGAATTAATTGAGACACACTTAAAAAAAGCCCGCGATCATTTTCCTCTAATATTGCAAGAGAGCATTCTTCCCCTGGCATCTTACTCAGGCGAAAACATTGCTAATTCAGAACCTAAAAATTCTATTGCTTCACTTAGGAATTTGGACTCTTTCCCACTACCTCTTATTGATGAATTATATAAATGGAAAGGTATCTCAAAACTTCTTTTGACAGCCAGCGGAGAATTACGAAAGACGGCCAATAAAAATTTAGGATTCCCTGCCGACAAGAATGCGCACGCAATAAAAATGAAAGAAGGATTCACTAAATTATTAAAATCACTAGATGAACACCAACCTTTAATTAAGACATTGGCAAAAATAGTTAATCTGCCAAGCCCTCATTTCACAGATCACGAATGGAATATTTTAAGATCAACAGTTCGATTACTACCTGAAATAGATTTTCAATTACGAAGCCTTCTCCAGGAAAAAAAACTGACGGATTTTAGCGAAATTTCTTTAGCCGCTTTAAAAGCATTCGGGAACGAATTGGAACCAACCGATCTAAATAAATATTTAGATGACAAAATTCAACATATTCTTGTAGATGAATATCAAGACACATCATACAAACAAGAGGAACTGTTAAAAAAACTTACGGCAGAGTGGGAACCTGGAAAAGGACGCAGTCTTTTTATTGTAGGCGATCCAAAACAATCTATCTATAGATTCAGGGATGCCGAGGTGGGATTATTCCTTAAAACACAGAAGAAGGGAATCGGCCATCTAAAACTCAAAAATCTGACCTTGGAGTCAAATTTTCGTTCCCAGGAACGAGTTGTAACCTGGGTCAATGAATGTTTTCAGAAAATATTACCAAGAGATGACAATCCCAATTCAGGAGCCATTGCCTTTTCCAAATCAACAGCTGTTCATGGCAGAGAATCCTATGAAGGCGTCGTTGCACATCCACTTAACCCGAATACTGACCCTAAATTTGCCGCCAAAAATGAAGCCCATAAAGTTTCAAAATTGATCAAAATTATTCAAAATGATTCACCCACAGCATCAATCGCAATCCTTGTCCGGAGTAGAACACATTTAAAAGAAATCATCCGTGAACTGGAATCTATTCATATCCCTTTTAAAGCCGAGGCTATTTACACTCTAACTGATCGCCCTGCCGTTATTGATTTGTTATCTCTTATGCGGGCATTGCTATCCCCACTTGATAGGATCGCATGGCTATCAATTTTACGTGCTCCCTGGGCAGGCATGTCCTTATCAGACCTTCATTTATTGAGTGAAGAATATCCAGAAAGTTCCATTTGGGAATTATTAAACGATGAAAGCCTGATTGAAAAGCTTTCCTCAACGGGTCAGAAACAAGTCAAAAGAATCGTATCCGTATTATTTCCCACATTGAATGCTCTTCCCTCAAATAATTTTCGCGATCTTCTGGAAAACTGCTGGATACGATTAGGCGGTCCAGCGTGTCTTGAAGAAACACCACCTCGAGATATCGAATCATTTTTAGATGAGGTGGAAACCATCATGCAAAAAGGAGAAATAAACAAAGTCGAACATTTCAATCAAGTTATAGAAAATCTGTACGCAAGCCCTTTAACACTTGATGAAAATGCCGTTCAAGTTATGACCATGCACAAAGCCAAAGGACTTGAGTTTGATTATGTCATTCTTCCAGGTCTTGGCAAAAGACCAAGGCCTGAGAGTAAACAACTGGTTTTCTGGATGCCTTATGGAGATGAATTACTTTTAGCTCCGATAGAAGAAAAGGGTGGCAACCATTCGCCAATTTATAATTTTTTAGCTGAAATGGATAAAGAAAAGGATGACCATGAAATGCTTCGCCTTCTTTATGTGGCCGCCACTCGTGCTAGAAAACAACTCCACCTCTTTGGAAAAACAAAGAAAAATAATATCCCGGAATCAAACTCTTTACTAGAAAGTCTCTGGCCATTTATAAAAAAAGTATGGAACTATTCAGAGTCCAGTGAAAGTCAGCAGGAAGATAAACAAATGGCAATAGTTTCAGAAACTATTTTCCTCAAACGCATTCCTGCTGGTTTCACGCCTCCCTCCCCTTTTCTTGATATCGATACCGAGATTATGGTGGAAATCGATGAAGAAAAAAATATCAGCCCGTTTCTTTGGGCTGGTAACGCAGCGCGTTGTCTGGGAAATGTATTGCATAGAATTCTGCAAACCATAGCTGAAGAAGGATTGAACGAATGGGGCATTGAAAGGATCGATCAAATGGTTCCAAAAATAAAATCCGCTCTTTTAGGAGAAGGGTTGCCTTTTGAGCAAAATGAGAAGATATTGCAACAAATACTTTTGGGGATACGCAATACCTTGCAAGACCCAAAGGGACAATGGATTTTAGCAAACCACGAAGAAGGTCGTGCAGAGTATCCTCTTACTCAGTTTTCAGAGAATCGTTTTTTTCGGAAAATTATTGACCGTACTTTTATTGAAAATGATATACGATGGATTATCGACTATAAAACAAGCCGACACGAAGGAATGGATCTCAAAGAGTTCTTGAATAACGAAGTAGTTCGTTACAAACCACAGCTGGACAATTACGCAACTCTTCTCAGGGAATACGGTGAAATTCGTCCTATTAAAAAAGCATTATATTTTCCAATGCACAAAGTTTGGAGAGAAATTTAAAACCAAAGAAGGTTTAAGAGTCAATTTAATAAACAGAAAAATAGCTTTCTTCTAAGAATCTGAAAAATTAATATAAATAAAAAAGCATATCATCTCCATTGAGTTGAACAAATAAGTCCCTACTTATTTTCAGACTTACTTTTATTATTAAACTCAGTCTTACTAATGCAATCCGTACCAAATGAATAAAAGGCATTCAAAATCAAAAAATATAATCTTGATGATTGGAGATGGAATTCGTCATCAATATTTTTTCAGACAATTAAATTTTAGACACGGCATTGCTGCCGTTTTTATCTTGTCATCAAAATATCCAAAACCGCTGGCCAAAACAAAAGAAGAAAATGATGCCTGGAATTGGTTTTTTGAAAGAAGGAACAAATTTGAAAAAGATACTTTCACTCAAACCTTAAAGTTAAAACCACAAAGCAAACCCGACATCATTAATCTTGAAGGCAGCAAACTCAACTCATCGGAAACTCTTTCCCTTATTAAAAAGTATTCCCCGGGATTCATAGCTGTTTTTGGAATAGGCATACTCAAAGAAGAGATTTTATCTTATTGCCCTGATTCCTTCTATAATCTACATGTGGGAATACCCGAATTCTACAGAGGATCCTCCTGCAACTTTTGGCCAATTTATAATCGCGATTTCAAAAATTTAGGCGCTACAGTCCACAAAATTGAAAAAGGGGTCGATACCGGAAAAATTGCTGAAAAAAAAACCATCATATTAGAACCTGATGATAACGAACAAAGTATCATGTGGAAAACATTGAAAGTTGGCACTCAATTAATGAACGAAACCATCCATAAATGGAAACGAGGCACACTTCATTTAAAAGTCCAGAAACAAATCGGCAAACAATATAAAATGAATGAGTTTAATCCCGCTGCCATTTTAAACGTAAAATTAATGGTGGAATCTGGCGAACTAAGATCTAAGCTCGAGTCAACTCTAGTCCCATAGTAATAATGATTTAGCAGGCACAAAAAAATCCCGTTCAATTACTAAAAATATGCCAAACAAATTATTCTTCGTTTACATACTCACTTTCTCTCTAATTCTTGCACCGCTTTGCTTTCAAGTTTATGGTCAGGAAGAGAAAGATGAAAAGTTTACTAATATTGGAGCAATAGCAATTTCTGAAAAATACACTCTGCCTAAAAATAGACGAGCCATTATTTTTAGAATCAAAAATAATACGACCCGTAGTATAAGTCAGATATTTGGGAAGGTTTTTATGATAAACAAAGAAGCATCTGACCCTAGAAAAAAATTATTGCTTACCAATAATCCCAATAAGGGAGGTAATATACTAAAGGGAAGCCCACACCTCCCCGGAACGATTGCAGAATGGAATTTTGTACTTGCCGAAAAACCACGATTGGCAGATCAAAACATTAGCTACACCTTGCAGGTTCATCCTCGGTCTATATTTTTTTCTAATGTCGAACCTATTAGAAATGCGAAAGAAAAACCTTAACGGTACGGCCCTTAGGTTCATTCAAGTGCTTCTTTGGTAACTATAGATCGAATTACCTAAAAAATTTCATTACAAGTTAAACTCTTTTTAAAAAATTCGTCCGAAATCACTCTGAAAGTGGCTCCTTTCCTCGAGTGTTAATTTCTTTGTGGAATAACCCCTGCAACTTTCCCAAATGAAAATCTGCTGAATGCCAGCCTTTCAGAGCTTTTGGGATTAATGTTTAGAGGTAAGG
>Ga0209631_10008101_pt1 | contig 10321 bp, 11 predicted proteins | sample COG_08_FD_184752 | JGI IMG/M metagenome (GOLD analysis project Ga0209631, IMG submission 184752) | Pelagic Microbial community sample from North Sea - COGITO 998_met_08 (SPAdes) (version 2) | ecosystem: Environmental > Aquatic > Marine > Neritic zone/Coastal water | place: Helgoland, sampling...
AAAAAAAAAAAAAAAAACCGCAGGAATGAATTCTGAATACAATTTACCTTCAAGAAATCTTTACTACGGAGGTCGGAAATACGCTCCATCCTTACACAAGTATTTAAACAGAAAACCCCGGTCAAATCGCCGCCGCCAACAACTGGCCCCCTACTACAGCAAGCCACAACCCGAGCGCTCCGTGCAGGAAGGTTCTGGGAAATTTGCTGATTTTTTCAAGAACCCTGCCAACATCGCGTTGCTCGCGGGCAACATTCTTTTGCCAGGTGTCCCGATTCCTTACCCAGGGCAAACTGAGTTTGTTCAAGAGTTTTTAAAAGGCAAACTATCGGGTAAAGGCTACTACACTGAACCTACCACAGTTCGCTACAAACCCGGCCTAACCAAAATTCACCCTCTCCAACAAGGTTCAGGTTGCTCTGGGGCAAGACGCACCATTCCAATCTCGTCATCTCTCCACCCTATGACAGTGCCGCCATACCGCTCCCAACCCTACCCCGCCAAGAATAGCGCTGACATCCCATGGCCTTCCTCCCACTAAGAAGCGGGTGAGCGCCCATTTGATTACACTCCAAACTTAATAACCTCTTTTTTTGTTTAATAAAAAATAATTCCCCCTCAAAAATGCCACTATTCATAGGGGTTTCACCTTATTTTTTTTATTAATTAAACAAAAGCATAGTGCTGAAATGTATTACAAACTCGGGTGCCATCCCATTTAGTCACAATTGCTTTCACTGGTAAATGTGGCTCGTACTCGGCCGAAGCTAGTTCAGGAGGTTGCGTAGCAGACAATGCCAGCTGCATTTCACCATCGGACTGTAGAATGTTCCTGACATCCCTGTCGGTTCGTTGAGGGTATGCCGAACCTTGAAACAGGTCGTCAATCTCCATCTCCTGACTCATCGGAACTTTCTTCCGTCTCACTTTCAGAAGCATTTTCCCACCCGCCCCCATCATCAGAGGATTCGTTGTCGCTGTATCCGAGGACAAGCTCACCTTGGAAGTACTCGACAAACTCTCCCACTCCATTGCCTCCGACGCATCCGTCATTCGATGGTAAAATCTGGCGTGTTTTGGATTTTTTGCTCCGTTTCGAGCTGCTTTTTTTTTCTGCTTTCAATTCTGACCGGGTGATGCTGAATTTTCTCAAAAATGGTGTGTGCGGCGTGCTGACTCCGACACCAAATTCAAAGACAAAACGGGGTGCACCGGAACCGGGGGGGAACAGGTCGACATCGAAAGTGGCACCCTGAGAAGTCAAATAAAAGAGTCGCTCGATTCCCGAAACAATGTTGTTATGGGTAACCTCAACCATAGGCCCTTCACCGCTCAACAATTCCAATCCCTTGCGGATGATGCCCCGCTTGGTAAATCCTTTAGCAGAGAATTTGCACGATTCAAACGTTTCCCCTCGGTATTCAGCAATCAGGTGATGGAAGTACAGTTTCTTGCCGAGGTAGTAAGAACGGTCAGCCACTATAGCTTCAGTCGGGATCGTTTCCCCTTCACTAGTCAGGATTTCTTTCCCATCGACCAGAGAAGTCAATTCGAACTCGGAGTGAAATTGGAGCAGCCCACTCCCCATAAATTCCACTTGAAATTTCTCTTCGAACAGTGCAGACACATCGGGGACAGCAGCCGCAGGAAATACCACGCTGTCAGTGTCTGTATACGAAGCAACCACACCTAGTTCTCCGAGACATGCAAACAGCCGATCCATCAAATACTTGCTGTATGAGAGCACCATCGCCCCCCATTTAGCGAGTGTACAGGACATATCAATTTTGTATAGCTCCACCTCGTAATTTAGCCCGCTTTTGCGAGCGCGTCGCACCGTGTGGAAGTTGTTTGCGAGATATTTCAGCACATTTTCATCCTTCTGCATCACGAATTTCGATTCTGAAGGCTTGGGTATGAGTGCGCCAAAGGAGACCGCGTTCATAATCAGCTTGCATAGACTTGACATCCCTGTATTTTTTTCTTTCTTGTACTTCAGCCGCTCGTCGTAAAGGAATTTAACCAACAACCCCATAGGGTGGCGGTCTCGTTCTTCTTTAGCATCACCGAGCGTCTCATTAGAAGGCCACCGTAGGCCATGGGTAGCCTCAAATTCCACGTCGTGAAACTCAGTCCAGGAGCGTAAAGTGCCCTGGTCGACAGTGGCTTCCACGAACTCGAAATCCGGGGGCATGGTATTTGAATAGATCAGTTTACGACCTGGGGTGTAGTAATAAAACGCAGGGATTCCACACTTCTGTTCTTTTCGGACAGCTGTTACTTTGACAGTGACTGTGAACCACGGGAAATTCGGGTCAGACATAAATGTCTTGGAAGCCAAGACATCCGGGGGGATAATTTCTGGGGTGGTGTACGGGAACCCTAACCCGAGCCCACCTTCAACTGAAGGTGCTGTGATGAAGTGATTGGCGCTAGGATATAGAGAGCGCGCGTCATTGTAGATTGAAGGTTCTCGAACTACCATAGAGGGTGTCGGTGGGGGAATGAAAATACGTCCTCCGTTGACTGATTGGTGGACGTAATCTCTCATTTTACCGGCCACGCCTCGGGCTGCCGTACCCGCAGCGCTAGTGTAGACGCCAGCTGCGTTGAAAATTTGTTTGCCTATAGACGTAATCGTCAAGAGATTATGAATCTCGATCTTTTGGTCCTCATCCACCCCCAAACGGTCGCACAGGTCACCAACCAATTCATTCAGACGAGTAATGCCAGCTGCGAGCACAAGCACGTCATATTTCAAATAATAACGGTAATAAGCTGAGGGGTTAAAGGTCTGCTCGTCTTCTGACCATTCAAACTCGGTAGGATTTCCTCTCAATGTCAAGGTTAAGGCCTTAGCGAAGTCAGCGGCAGCTTCTTCACTTTTTCCATCCGACCATTCCGCCATGTAGCTAGATACACATGCCCGGACATCTCTGTTGCCATACGTGTAGTATTCGTAGCAAATGAACTCCTTTTTCTCCAAATGTGGAGGAAGGCCGAGCACTTTTGGAAATTGCTTCAGAGCAAAGGGTAGGAGCTTCACGGAATCCAACAAGACAAACTTAACCCCATTCCACCGAATGGTGGCCGAATATTTTGTTGTACCCTTCTTACAGATTTCGGTCACGAACATTGCGTGCTCAATCATAGCGAGATCATACTTCAAGTTGTGTATGTACACGTTGACCGTCGGTGTAACCTTGCTCTTTTTTTTCTCCTCTTCGACCACTTTGGGTTCACCATCCATGGGCTCGTCGTTGTCATCACACTCGCCGCCCCCCATGTCGGAATCATCATCTGACTCAGCCATGATAGATTCATACAATTTGGCCTCACTGGCCATAAAGTCAAACGCAGCCTCAATGTTCGCCTTCCCCTCGTTGAACCCATCGAATATGGAAACATCTGCTGCCACGTATTTCCCCTCATCTTCAAGGTAGTCCTCGTCAAAAAAAACATGAGCCACGCCCACCATCAGAGCCTCGTGGAATCCAACCTTGCAAACCGCCTCAATATCCAGTGCAAATGTCATCGATGGCTTGTGCTGAGTTTTGATAGTATAGTCTTGGACTGTGTTCATTGACTGGTCTTTGGCATCCAAAATGATGTCCTTCTCGAAAATCACATTTGCTTCGGATTCTACATTCGAAGCTGGAAGGGTAGCTCGCAGGGGGAGCGGATACAGCTCCCGATTACCTCGGATCAAGTACTTGTTTGGTTCCGTTTTGTGGCTTTGCACCAACCATCTAATTATTTTGCGTGTGAATGTCCCTGTCTTAGACTCACGCCCACTCTGGTGGTCGATAATTTGGGGGTTCCTTTCACGCTGGGACGTATAAAGCTGGGTCATTTGAATACGCCGGCAGAGCGCAGCATTTTGGAAGTAGAACAGAGTGAGTGGGATTTTTTCGTCAACAAAGATGTGATTTGATATTGCAGCCAAGTGAATTGTTTTTGATGCTGCGCCCTTTTTTGGTGCATAGGATGATTTGACATACCGGGGTTTGGACACGGTTGTTCCCTCGTGCCACTTCCGAAAGACAATTTTGATCCCCAAAGTAGATGCAGCAAGTTGCATGTCCTTGACTGTCGCCATCGGACGGTTGGATAAATCTAGCATAGAGAGTTTTTCCAGCTCCAAAGACGTTATCCCACTCACCTCGAGGGAATGGAGGAAACACATCTTGCCACTGTCGAGGTATTTTTTTTCGTTGTTGAACACCTGGTACTTGGTCAAATCCACATCTTCAAACTCGGGGGCCAAATAAAAAGGGAAGAATCCGTTGTCTGTGTTTTGATTCCTCGACCTGCGAGCAACAGAACCCCGCGACCGGTTAACCATACGTATGGTCCTTGCGGATGTCGAGCGGGTCGTCGGTTTGTGGGCGGCCCGTGAAGGCGCCTTGCGCTTTTTCTTGGAAGAGACCTTGGCTCTTAAATTCACCAACTTCTTTGTTCTTTTGATTGCTTTTGTACCTGATGCCTTGGAAAACTGCTTGATTTGTTTCATGACGTTCTTGTAATGGCTGCGACGGTCAATTCCAATTTTCTTGCGCTCTGAAGGTGAACTCAATTTCCTCTCCAATATTTGTTTCCTCGGCATGAATGGTTTCAATCCAATTTTACGATGGTAGCCTTGTGTCTTCAGTGTATCAAAACCTTGCAGCCGTACCTTGTATGCGGGCGACAATGACACCTTCGTATCAAAGTAGGTCTTCCACTGAGGCTTAGTTCCACGGGAAGTCTTCACGCCCGACAAATACTTGTTTAAATCCAGCAGGTCGTGATAGCCGGCGGTCAAAAAAGCCGAGCGGGCAGTAGCGGGGGCCGAGTTCATTTTCTTTTCATAGGAAAACAGCCCGGTAGCAAACCTGTACCGAGCGATAGTTTCAGCAGAAGATAATTGATCGGATGCTCCAAGTAAATCCAGCGTTGAAGCGGTGCCATCGGGGGCTGATGAGCTGTCTATAGTTACGATCGAGACATCTTGGATATGCTTCTGCTCCGAACCTCCAAACCGCCGCACAGCGAAATTGAAAACGGCAAAAAATTCACTGCCAGCCTTGAACAGTTCATCTTCCATTTCAATGCTGTTTCCTCGGCGATTAGCTTGCTTCCTTGGGATAGAACTTACTCGGTTACCCGGGTCAATACCAAACTTCCGGACTGCTTCCCTCTCTCTTGACAATGCTTGGCCGTCGGAATATTGGTGCGAAGACAAAGTGATCAGACGGGCAGACAAAGGTATTGTCCGGGCAGACAGGGGTAGCAAGCTTTCCCCATTTGTAAAAATAACCTAAAACAACAAAAACTGCGGTAAAAATAGAACAAAAATGTAACTAAACACAGTCAGATAAACACAAAATTACCTTCACAAAACATTTGACTCCTGTCCGCACGAGCTTGTGGAGTTGTTCCTCAACACTTGCCAGAACATATTCAGCCGTCAGAGGGGGGTTGGGGCCGAAAAGGTGTGGGGCATTGGCCACTGTTGCGTCGATATCTCTGATGACAGCACGAGCAGATGAAGATGCTTGTTGAGGAGGGGACAAAGATGTCCTAAGACGTTTGATTGCACCAGGGTCGAGTGCCTTCAATTCTGAAATTTCATTGACCACTTGTGCCTGCAACCTCGAGTCTGGGGTAGAGAGAGACCGGAGCTTTCCGACATGGGTCACTAGCTGCTTCGACAAAATTACAGAGGCTTTTGAATTTGACAACATTTCCTCGAACCCTAGTAGTTTGGAAATAAATGAGGAAAATTACACGAGAAGAAGTTAAATCAAAAGCAATGTGTTTTAATGAAAAGGGCGTACCTCTGAGGTCGCTTTATCAGAAAGTAGGATCTACCTAACACATCACAGACATTCATTTTCATTTCATGCAAGCCCGGTATATCTGAGGAAAGCACGGGGCGGGCCATCCTGCATGCAGCCTCTAGTACAGAAAGGGTACTGTCTAAATCTAACTATCCCCGTCGGCAAAGTCTCTTTGCAATATTCCATGGTCACGTCTTGTGGTGAAGCGGGGACATTGTTGCAGGCCAGGCACCGGAACATCTCGGGACCATATTCGGGAGTAAACACAAACCCAGCTTCCTGAGTAGGGGGGGTAGGGGGTTGCGCGTCAGTCTGGGACTTGGTGTCCACCAAGGGGGGTTGTGGTGGTTGAGAGTACTGGGGGGGTGCCTCATCAGACATAGGGGCGTCGGTGGTGAGGTCGTCAGAAAGGTTGAGAGTCTGGAAGTGGACGGTCATCGAGTTGGAGTACTCCACGGAAGACGGGAACATTTTGAAAAGTTGTCGGTGCTCCAAAGAAAAAGTTGTGAGATTACGAGCTGAAATTTCAAATTTTCAAATTAAATTTTTGGATGTTCTGGAATTGTTCTCGAATGTGTTCGAGAACATCTTTTTTTATTAAGGGAAAGTCATATAATAATTTTTCCTTACATGAAGTTAGAGTAAAACTAAGGAATTATGCGCTCTTATTAGCCATCTTCAGATCTCTGAGAAAACACCCAAAAGAACAATGGAGGTCGAAATCTTTGGAGCGAGGCTTCTCGCATGCTGGGCCCAGGCAGGTCTTAAAGATGGGGGTAGTGGAAGCCTGCCTTTCCTCAAAATCGAGCCATTTAGATTGACACAACCTGGAGCAAAATTGACCCCCACACACCGGTAAAGTTTCTTGACAGTAGCGGAATCCGCAAGTAAGTGTTACCTACGAATAAAGTCAGAAAGAAAGTTTACTGAAATGAAGCATTTGAAAACACGCCACCACGCAACTCCAACTCAGCCAAGCAAGATACACAAAGAGAGACTGTCTCGCCCAGCCGGAAGGGGGAACCGACCAAGTATACATCCCCCACGAAAAAAACATGCACCCCACCTAAGGCTAACCCGCAGTACAAGCAATCGTCGAATAGAATTCGGCGATCATCCGAGAAAAGAAAATCTCCCACCAGCCCCTTCAATACATCCGGGAAACAAGACAAATCCACCTTACGGTCGGAAGAGAACGGAAGAGGTGTGGTCTTCTCGTCGGTGAGGAGAGGAGGGGAAGGAGGTGGGGTTGGGGGCTGGTCGGGCGGGTTAAAGCCTGCTTCGAAGGCGCTCGCATAAACTTCCATGAAGAAATCATCGCCTAGCACAAAAAATATAAAATGACCGTGGGCAGAGAGAGAGAGAGAGAGAGAGGAGAGAGAGAAAGAGAAACAATGCAAAACAACAAGAAAAGGAGAACATACATACCGCTGGTGGCGGTGACGGGGGCAGGTGTGGTGGAGGTAGGGGGAGCTTCGGGAGCGGGGGTCGAGGTATTGGACATCCTGAGTATGTAAATGTATGGAGAGGGGGGGCACAAATAAAAAAAAGTTTTCAGAAAATGAAGAAAAGAGAGAGAGAGGGTAGAGGAGACGGAGGAAGAGTACTTTCGGCCCCCCCTCCCTCACCTTCGGTCCTAAAAGTTTTTGGGCCTGCGGCCACAGAAAGAAGAATCTTTAAAAAAAAAAGCTTACACACGCGGACACAACAGCGCGGGGACAAAACAAGGCCGGATGTCGGCAGAAGGGTGCATATCCTAGAAACCTCTACAAGTATTTGGGCCGCTTCTTCAGTTGGGTGGGGAGAGGGGGGGTCAGGCGTGCAGGGAGCGGGTCTGTTTCAGTTCTCTTCAAGGCATTCATGGAGGTGTCTGGGTGGACGAGGGTGTGCTTGACGGACAAAGAGTCGATGCGGCGGCGGCGCTTGCGAGGTGGAGGAGGGGATAATGGGCGACGGAAGGGCGCGAAAGCGGAGGGTGTCGGGGAGGTGGAGGTATCGTTGGTAGCATCATCAACGGACATTTCGATCAGTTTCTTGACTGCTTGGTTGACCAATTTGGTCTCCTCGTTGGCGCGGACGCGGGGCTGAGAGAGAGTTGGGCCCATGTCGTCATCCGAGGAGTCAAAGGAAAGTACAGGAGCGCTGAGCTTCTTCTTGGTGCGAGCGCGCGTATGCCTGTCAACCACAGGGGTACGTTTGAGCGAAAGAAACACATTTTCGTGGGGGTCTCTTTCTTTCTGAGAGCGCGTGCGAACAGGAGGCTGGAGAATATCCGAAGAACAACAAATTTCAGGAGAGGAAGGGGAGTACGACGAGGGGGAGCTGTTGTTGTGCACGATGAAGTCCAGGTCTTGCTGAGAGGGAACGAAAGAGTCGGCCTCGTAGTCATCCGAGTCGTCCGAGTCCAACAAGCTGATGCGTTCACGGTCATGGTCGTCAGAGCTGTCGTCATCGTCGTCGGTGAGGATATGTCGGGGCTTGGTGCGCTTTGCCATAGGTTTCTTGACCGTTGGGGCCGCGGGAGTCGACACGAGAGTTGTAGATGTACCATCAGGGGTGGCGGGGCACAAGACTTCACTGACCTTGACGGGCGAAAAGATGGGGGCAGCGGGTGCGCGACGATCAATGTTGTCCATCGCCAAAGAAATAGAGTTGACAAAGTGTTCAACCTCGGACCCGTGGCCTAGAATTGAAAGCATGGAGTCGGGGTTGAGGTAAAGAGCCTCGCGCAAATCTTCGAGCGTAGCACCATCGCCGTCAGAGAGGATGTGGCGAGCAAACTCGCTCACGGTAGATGCATTGCCACAAATGGCCCACCGGTACTTCTCCAGCACAGACTTGATGAGCGCCAAGGTGCCGTCGACCTGGTCGCAGCGATAGAAGAGATCCGGATGCTTGGCGCGGGGAGGGGAAGACGGGGAGGCGAAAGGCTTCTTGGCTTTGGGGCGCGCTTTGGTAGACTTGCTTCTGGTCTTGGGCCTAGACTTGGGCTTGGGCTTGGAGGACTTGACAGAAGAAGACTTGGAGGAGTTCATGGCAGGCATAGTAGTTAAAGTAGGCGGCAAACAACACTGCGCACACAAACACGAAGCGCCACATTACACACGACATGGATATATGCCTTCCTCTCTAAGAGAGAGAAAGTGTGTGTGTGAGAGAGAGAGAGAGAGAGAGCGAGAGAGAATGAGAGAGAGAGAGAAAGCGAGAGAGAGAGAGAGAGAGAGAGAGAGAAGAAACGTCACACATGCGCCACACACACACACACACACACACACACACACACGCACACAACCACGGAACGTTTTTGCGAAAATTTGTTGTGAGAAAACACAATTGACCTTCGAGAACTATCGAGAAACTCTGGAATATCAATTTTGAAAGTATATGAGAAATGGCTAATGTCGTTTCCCTCGAAGCTTTTTTCTCCTACCAGAGACAAGGAATTACTAAAAAAAGAAATCCTTCAGCAGAAGCCGCTCTGTCCCACGCTTCTGGGTAAAAAAGAGGAAAAATGAAAAGTTGCCAAAATTTGTCTCATAAGACAGTGTGAGAAAACTGCCTGGTGGTGTTTGGTGGCGCACAATCTTTGTGTGTTTGGTGATGATGTTGTTGTTGTTGGTGATGATGTTGTAGAATACGATGGCGGAATGCGGTTATTGCGAAATTGCGTCAGAAGACCTCACCAATTGTGAAAACGAGGTCCAGGACTTGAAGAATCTGCTCGAAAATGGTGAATTAATCCAGGATGTCTTGAAACAGAAGGTGGGCTCCCTCGAACGGGTCCTAGAAATCGAGCGACACTTCCACGCGAGAACGAAAGAGGAACTAGAGGCGTGTGAACAAGAATTCAGAAAGTGCAAAACCCAACTAACTCAAACACAATGGCAAGTGACCGAGTTGGCGAACGAAGCACAAAAGCAGATTGGGGAATACGAATATGATGCGAAGGTGCGGAAGAATGCAATGCAAAGCATGGGTATCGCAAATCAGACATTGAGGGAGAGCAATCGGCAACTGCTTGAGAAAAATGAACAGTTACAGAAACAGTAAACAAAACAGTGAACAAAAAACAGTCACAAAACCAGTCAGAAAAAAGCTATGGAGCATTCTTCGGACACCGGTAACAGGTACACAAGGGAGCAACAAGATCAAATCGCGCAAATGTTGGAAGACTTTAAGGTAACCGCCCGGAATGCACTACGGTGGTCCAGAGAAGTACAAGAAAGGGATGCCCTACTCATTCGAGCTGGTAACATCATTAGAGAAAAGAACAGCCAGATCGGAGAGCAGATGGTCGAGGTGGAGCGGTTGAGCGGGGAGCTGGCGGCGTGTGAAGAAGTAGTTGAGCGTATGCGCTCTGGTCGAGCACGGTCGCCCCCACCGTATGAAAGTCTGTGAATGAATTGAAAATAACGTAAACTTTTAAGTCAGTAAAGTCAGTAAATGCACCCAGTTTTCTAAGAATTTGGACCTTAAAAGTCAGAAATTTCGGGATTTTA
>Ga0209631_10008104_pt1 | contig 10318 bp, 7 predicted proteins | sample COG_08_FD_184752 | JGI IMG/M metagenome (GOLD analysis project Ga0209631, IMG submission 184752) | Pelagic Microbial community sample from North Sea - COGITO 998_met_08 (SPAdes) (version 2) | ecosystem: Environmental > Aquatic > Marine > Neritic zone/Coastal water | place: Helgoland, sampling...
TTCTTCTTCGTCGTCGTCGTCCGGAAGAGGAGGAGGAGGAACAGAAGGAGGAAGCGGAGACGAAGAGGAGGAAGAAGAGAAGGACGATGATTCAACCGAGAAGGAGGAGAAAGAAGCGCGAAAGGAGGCGGAGACTCCTCCTCCTTTGCCGGAATCTCTTTCTCGCGGAGCCGCCGCCGCCGGTCGAGCGCCGATACTGCCGGGAGGACCCCGTCGTCGTCGTCGTCCCGATGAAAGGCTGAAAACGAAAGAAGAAGAGGAAGAGGAGAACAAGAAGTTTGAAAAGCTTCAGAACAGCTTGTTTTTATCCTTGTTAGTGACGGAAGGCGCGATAAAAGGGTCGGCGATGACGGCGTTGGGGTTATTATTGAACGTGAAAGTGATTGATTCGTTTCGTTTTTTGAGCGAGAGCGCGAGCGGAGGCGACGGGGATGTCGTGCTTCTCGGGACCGGCGTTTCGTCGGCGGTTGGCGTCGGGATCGCGTGCGCGATGCCGTTGGTTTTGATCGACTTTGCGATTATGAATCTGTTTTTTCCCAGCGAAACAAGCACTTCTTCTTCTTCTTCCGATGCGTCCGATGCGCCTTCGCTGAGGACCGCGGTGTCCAATTACGCGAAAGAAGCGTCGTTGAACAACCCGTGCTTGAACATGCCTTTTTATAAAGACGCCATCGTCGCCTCTGTTGCACGCGTCGCGGACTCGTTCGCGTGCGTTTTCACGCTTGGATTTTTATTCACGTGGATAACGGAAAGAGGCGTTGAGTACGGTTTTGAGGTGTACGAGATTGAAAATACAACTAAATGGCTCGCGCTCGCGGCGACGGTGTTGGGTAAGGAGGCGATGATTTTTTATGAAAGTTATCGAAGAAAGGGTTTTGGCGCCGGTGGCGGTGCCGACGGTGAAAAAGCAGGAGGTAAAAAAGAGAAGAGAGCGCCCGGGATGAGAGCGTACGTGGTGACGCGAGATAAAATCACCGGGAAGGAAAAAATGGAAGAGATCACCGCGGAGAACATCGAGGCGAAGAAGAAGAGAGGCGAAAAATTGGAGCCGCAAGAGTTGGCGATTGAATCCGCGATGTACAACATGAACGTTCGTTCGACTATCGACAATTGGCGCGAAAGAATTTCAAATGGTTTGCTTGGTTTCTCGTTTGTCGTTTCCGGCGGGAACGGAGCGGCTCCTTTGGTTGGAGGTTTACTCGGCGATTTACTCTTTTGCGTGTATCAAAGAAACAACGTGAAAAAATATCTCGAGAAGTACGGTGTGGATGATGAAAGTAATAGCAGCAATAGCAGTAGCAGCAGTAGGAGTAGGAGTAGCAGCAGCAGCAGTAGCAGTAGCGGGAACAAAATGAGAACATCTATTGCTGTGGCCAAAGCGCGACAGCGCGAGATGCAATCCGTTTTGGTGAAGAAGATGAAAGAGAAGGAAGGAGAAACGAATAATACAACGGCGAGTGAAAGCGTCGGTACGAGTAGCAGTACCAACAGTACCAGCAGTCAGAAAATCAACGACATGATACAAACGGTACAAAAAGAAGCGTCGCTCGTCGCTCGTCTCGTAGTCGAAGCCGACGAGAAAGAATCTCTTCTCTCCTCGTCGTCAACACCGGCTCGCGCCACCAGACTCAACGCCGAACGCAAAGCCTTCAAAACTCTCGAGAACAAACTGCCAAAGCTCATGACGGGTCTTTTCGACGGAGAAACGCCCGAACTTTCCGAATACGAAGTCGCGTTCAAAGAAGCTTCGAACTTTTTGCGAACGGAGAAAGCTTCGCTCGAATCCAAGATTCAATCCTTCGACGAAAGCATCGAGAAATACCGAGCGATGTTTGCTTTCATATTTTCGAACGACGACGTAAACGACGAGGACGAGGACGACGTCCGAGAAAAAGAAAACGAAGTTAGACGAGAAACAAATTTAGAAGTAGGAAAGAAAACGAAAGACGAGGGCGGCGGCACTGCCGTTGAGGCGAAAGAAGAAGACGACGGGGCGTCCTTCGCGGAAAAGTTTGCCAACTTCTTTTGATGAAAGACGCCACCTTCTTCAAAACCACTTTCTTTCTCTCGCAGCACAGTAATACTACTACTACTACTAATACTAACAACCGCGCGCGAGCCCTTGTCGTAAAAGCATAAATTCTCTCGATTTTGCTGAAAATTCCTCAAACTTCCCAACAAACTCATCCCTTTTGAAGCGGCAAAGCACGACGCGTTTGCGACTTCCAAAATACATAAAAGAGCATCATGACTCCCGCATCTCGAGAATTAGAGCACGAAAACGAGGAGGAAGAGTTAAATTCGTTCCCGCGGATGTCTGTCGGTGAAACCAGAGACGTGTCTTCGCTCAAAGACAAAGGCGTGACGAAGAAGCTTCTCCAACCTTCATCCACGCCTTCGCATCATCGCACGCACCCAGAAGCCGGGGATAAAGTCCTCGTCCACTACACCGGACGGTTACTGGACGAAGCGAAAACCAAGTTCGATTCCTCGGTCGATCGCGGGGAACCGTTCGAGTTTACCGTCGGGGTTGGGCAGGTTATTAAAGGATGGGATTTAGGGGTGATGACCATGGAAAGAGGGGAAAAGGTGGGCACCTTTTTGTTCTTGTTTGTTCTCTCTCTCTCTCGTTAGTGACGCTCTTTTGGTTTTACCGCGACGAGTAGCATTACCATATCCACCGCTCACATCATCATTCGTTTTCTCTCTCTCTCTCTCGGGATGATCTTTTTTAAAAAAACAGTGTTTGTTAACGTGTAAACCAGAGTACGCGTACGGGGCGGCGGGCGCGCCGCCTTCGATTCCGCCCAACGCGACGTTGGAATTTGAAGTCGAGTTGATCTCGTGGAAGTCCGAGAACGATTTGTTCGGGGACGGTGGAGTCATCAGAGTGGCGAAGATTGAAGACGGGGAAGGTTGGAAGACGCCGAAGGATGGGGATTGGTTGGAGATTGGCGTGCGAGCGAGTCGGAAGGAGAGAGAGACGGGGAAGATGTCGACGGTGTGGGAGAAGGGTCTCGCGGATGAAGGAGAGGAAGAAAAGGAAGGGCTTTTCTTTCAGCTCAATTTGAAGAAGAGGAATGGGAAAGAAGATGCGGACAACGACGACGCGAGTAAAGTGCCCTTTGGCGTGCATTTGGCGCTGCAGTTTTTCAAAAAAGGTGAGACCCAGCGACTTTTGGTTCGAAACGAGTACTTGTTGGAAAAAAATGCACCATACGACGAGGACGACGAGTTGTACTTTACGGTGACTTTGAAACGTTGGGTTCACGTGGAAAAGATTTGTAATGGATTGGGCGAGAAGACAACCATCAAAGAGGCTCCTGAATCGAACTACGATACGCCAAACGAAGGTGCAAAAGTCGTCTTCTCGTCCGTGAAGGTGTACCGAGGAAAGCGCGATTTTGCGCGACGAGGACGGGTAGGAGACCAACGGAAAGAAGAAGAAGAAGAAGCGAAAGATTTGGTATTTGCATCGAAAGAAGGCGAAGAATTCATCTACGAAATTGGTGGCGACGATGACGACGAGAGCAACGCATCGATCATTGTTTCCGCGTGCGAAGAAGGCATCCAACGCATGAGAGCGGAGGAAACCGCGCAAATCGTTCTTCCCACAGACTTTGCGTTTGGAACTTCGTCCTCGGACAAAGGAAAAGAAATCAAGAAAACGTTTAGCAACGGCAAAGAAATTTCCAGCTCTGACACACCCTTCGTGACGTACGTTTTCGAGATGAAGTCGATGGAACGCGCGAAAGATCCGTGGGCGCTCACCGGCGAAGAGAAGGTTGAACGCGCGGAGAAATTAAAGTCTTCCGGGAACGCTTTCTTCAAAAAGAAAGAGTACGCTCGAGCCGAAGCGAAGTATTCCCAAGGACTTCGATACGTCGAACCCGACGGCCAACAAAAAGAGGAAACTGCAAACAAAATCAAAGCTTTGAAAGTGTCCTTGCATTTGAACTACGCGGCGTGCGCGTTGAAACGATTCGCGTGGAAAGAAGTTGTCGTAAACTGCGACGAAGTTTTGAAAATTGAAAGCTTGAACGAGAAGGCTTTGTATCGCAAAGCGACTGCGGAGATTGAATTCGAGTTGTACGACGAGGCGAGAAGAACGATTAAGACGCTCGTCGAAGATGTCACCTCGCCGTCACCGACGTCTGCGTCGGAGGCGCTCAGATTGAAGCAACGTTTGAAGCAAAAAGAAGCGACCCAAAGAAAGAAAGACTCAAAAGTATTCGGCGGCATGTTTTCAAAGCTCGATTTATTCACCGAAGACGAGAGAAACAAGAAACCGAAATCGGACGAGGAGAAATTCGACGACGCCGAAACGGCCTTGACCGGTTTGGGCGAGATGATGAAAGGCAGCGGCGGAATAGGAGGAGGAGGAATAGATGCAAACGCACCGCCGCCACTGCCTTTGGAGGATTTACCGGACGACTTTCAAGATTACGGCGCGAAAGAGGCGATGGCAACCGACACGTTCCCTTTTGAAGAGGAGAAGAAAAAGTTGGAAGAAGGCGAACAAATGAGCTTGGAAACGGCTTAACGTAAACATTATTAGCTTGACGTTTCAAGATGCTATTTAGCTACCTCTACATTCCTACTCTCGCGCGCGTATTTTCGTCTTCCTAAAAAAACTCCAAAACGTTCGCAACCGGTCCTTCTCTCGTTACGAACGCTTGCGCGAAAACACCGAGCATCGCAATCATCGCTAATCGTCCGTGTTTCACCTCGGATACTCTCAATTCCACGTCTCTCTCCGCGTCCGCGCTCAAATTAAACGGATCGAACGGCCCTCCGCCCGGGTAATTCGTATCTCCCGGTAAATATACGCCAACTGGTTCTAGACTCTCGATCCCTACGTATCTCGCGTACTCCGGACCTCCCATCAGAACCGCTTGACAAAACGCGATTCCAATTATGCCGCTCGCGCCTGCTATGTGAAACCCCTCAATCCCGAGATAATTCACGTCTATGCCTTCCAAAACCTTCTCTCCAATCTTCCACCAAATCGGTTCGCTCAGCTCTAACGCGCCGCTTCTCGATAAGATCTCCGGAACGCACACTCCTACAACCGCCAACATCGCCCATCGTCCGTGCAACAACTCCAACTCTACGTTTCTGCGTCTCTTCTCCTCCGTATCGCTCAAGCGCAAAGGATCGAACTGCGCGTCTCCCGCTAACGTCCCGTCTAAATACGAAGGAAACATAAACGACGACGACGCATCGTCATCAGAGTCTCCTCCCGAGAAGAAAGAAACAGACTTTCGCGGCATCCACCGTCCTCTTTCCTTTCCGAAATACATTGGAAACTTTGCTTTCGCCAGCGCTCGCATCCTCTCCCTCCCTTCTCTCCCGCCTTCCGTGCCTCCTTCGTCTGCCTCTTTCGCTTTCCTCGCTTGCTCTCTTAATCCGTCGCCGAGATCCGATTTTGATACGCACGTCAACAGAACAACCGGTAACGCGGAGAAGAGTAAAGACGCGTTCGAGCCGAACTTTTGGACCAAGACCACGCCCAGCGCGACGCCAAAGGTGACGTAGAAGAGAGGCGACGAGACGACGTTTTCGATTATGAATTGTTGTTGTTGTTGTCCGATGGTGTCGTCGTCGTCGGCTTTCGATGATGACGACGACGACGACGACGTATCTCTCTTACTCTCAAAATCCGTTTCCTCCTCTTCGCCGTCGTTGTTCTTCTTCGAATCGGCGACGAAACGATTTTTGTTCAGACGTCCTCGTTTTTTGCGTCCTCGTTCAAAGCGCGTTCTTGCACGCGTCGAGAGACGAACTTTGCGCTTCGAGAAGGTGGAGGACGACGACGACGAAAACCACGGGGCAGAAAGAACAGCACCACCACCGACGAGAACAGTAAAAGAAGACGTCGTCATGTTCTCTCGAGAACACTACACTACTCTTTGTCGTCTGTGTATCGTCAAAGTTTTTCCGACGATCGATGCAGAGGTCTCTCGCGCTGTCTTCTCTCAAAGCGCGCGTTTCGAGATTCAATTCAAGTGCGGAGAGAAGAGGACGGCCTTTTCCCCAAAGATATGTTGCGAACGCGAACGAAGAGCAACACCAACGACGACGACACCATCAGAGGAGGAGAATCAGGATCAGCACTCAGAGGAAGTAAAGGCAAACACCACTCGCAACGGAAGAAGAAACACATCCTGAACCTTTGCATCGGATTCGCGATCGTATTCATCCTCGGCGCGTTCTTCTCTCTGTTCGTGTACGACATCGAGGATTTGGAGGAAGCGTCGGCCGTTTCGTTTCGAGACGACGGAAAAGGGACGTTGGACGACGAGAGCAGGAAGAAGAAGAGAAGGAGAAACCACGAGGAGGAAAAGGAAACAGAGGAGGCGCATTCGACGAGGCGTCGTGGGAGTCAAGTAGGGAGCGCTGTAACACCAAATGCGCGATTCGATGTGCGTTCGAGTTTCGCGCAGTCTTTCGCCGCGCTCTCGAAAGGAGGGAACGGAGGATCGTTTCCGTACCGGTACGTTTTCGATCTTTTGCTATTCGCTCGTCTTTGTCGTGTTTTTCAATGACTGATGTCGTCGTTCTGTTCTCTTCTTACAAAAACAGGTTCAAAGTGTTCGTGTACGAAGACGTTCCGGAAGCGCTCAACGCGGATTTACGAACGAAACGAAGCGATAAGTGTAAAGATAACGGGTACGCGAACGCGGAGTGGAAGATACCGGAGCTGATTGCGAAGAGCGAGGTGTACACGCCAGACCCGGAATTGGCGGATTTTTACGTCGTGCCTTTGTTTCCCGAGTGTTACGTGAGAGATAAGTTGGAAAAAGGAGGGGCGGATTACGTCACCGCGGTGAGGAAGGTGAATAAGATGTACCAGGCGGCGATCGATAGGATCGCGGGGAATTATCCGTATTGGAGGAGGAGCGAAGGGAGGGATCACGTGTTTATTTTTCCCGCGGAGAAAGGCGCGGAAAACGTGTTGAACGAGAAAACTTTGGAGAGGATCGGGAAGGCGATTAAGATTGTCGGCGTGCCGACTTTTAAATCGTCGCTGTCGTCGAGTGGCGGCGAGGATAGCGATGGTGATGGTAGCAGTAGAGTTGATAGTAATAGCGAAAGCCTAGAGGAGGAAGAGAAAGAAGAAGAGGAGAACAACAGCGCTAAAGCTATGGCGACGCGTCGCGCTCGCTACGCGTTCTCGCCGTTTAGGGATATTATCGTACCTCCCGTTCGAGATTCCAGAGACGAAGCTTACGCTCTGGTGAAAGCGGAAATGGAGAACGTCTTTAGCGCGAGGAGAAAAATACGAATGCATTTTCGAGGGAAAGTTGTCAGCGAAGATGACGAGTTCTTCGGCGCGGGTGGTAGCGGTAGTAGTAGCGAGAGCGGCGGAAGCGACACCAAAACTGACTCTTCGAACGATGGTAGAAGGAAAAGTTCATCTTCCTCCTCCTTCAACGTGAGAAGACGCGCGTACGAACAACTCAAAGGTTTAAAAGGCGTCAACGTCGTCATCGACGAGAGCAATACTGCCAGTTCTTTCGAAGTTACCGGCGGCATAGAAACCGACAAAGGAAGGAAGAACGCGACGTTCTCTTCCTCCTCCTCGTGCGATCGCAAGTGCGTCCTCCGCGAAATGCGCAACTCGGAAACGTGCTTAATCACTCCTCACGGCGGCCTCGAAGGATGGTCCACCGCTCTCTCCGACGCTATTCTTTCTGGGTGCGTTCCACTCATCGTCCACGACGACTTCGAACCGTACTTCTCCGACGTCCTCGATTGGGAAAATTTCTCCTACAAAATCCCGACCCGCGAAGCTCTCCGAAACGCCAAAGACGCTTTACTCCACGAAAAAAGCAAAGCTTCCTCCATCACGCGCTCGAAACGAGAAAACGATTTAAAAATCGCCGCGCGGGCTTCCGTTTGGAACGACAAGTGGCAAAGCGGCGACGCTCTGGACGCCTTGTTCGAAAGTTTACGCCGACGGGTTCGGTATCATCGAAACTCGCCGTTTCGATTTTACGCCGAAGCCGATCGAAACGGTTGACTTTTGTTGAGCGCCGAGAAGATTGGAGAGAGAGAAAGAGAAAGAGAGAGAGAGAGAGATACAGAAAAATGTACAAAATTTGACAACGATTACATCATCACACGCTCCTACTAACAAACTATTCTTTACTCATTCAAACGCCGCGTCCGGCGTCCTCTTTCGCTCTCTTCTCCACCTCTCGTTTGAGTTGTTCCATCTCGTCTTCTATTTTCGTCGGTAAATTTGTCGCGTCGGAGATAAAATTCACCACTTCCGTCGCCGTTCTCTCTAAAACGGTTTCCGCGAGTGCTTTGCCCAAAAGGAACGCGTCTAACGGTTTGTCCTCGGCGTCTGAATCGTCGCTTTTGTTCTCGTTCCCCGCGGTGGCGTTTCGGGTGACGTTTCGCTTCTTTTTCTCTCGCGGGGAAAAGGAAACAGAACGACTTTGTTGGAAAGAGAACGAGGAGGAAAAGGAGGAGGAGGACGAAGAACAGCAGCCGTTGTTCGACGAGCGACGGCGTGCCCCGAAGAACACCCCCTGCGCGGAAGGGTTTGCGAGGACGGGATGCATGCGCGAGCGTGGTTTTGCAAACTGGAGGATTACTTTACCGTGACGATGTGATGTCAAAAATGAAGAGGATTTGGTGGACGAGCGAACGAGAAGAGGACGATTAAAGATCGATCAAAAGTATCGGAATAATCATTCGGGGTTACATGCGCGTCGTCATCTAAACGTTGCGTTCTTTTGAGAAACAACAACTTTTATTAGTAGTGTTGATCTTTCTTCTTCTAATAGAAAATACAAATACAAAACAACTCTCTCTCGCTCTCTCGCTCTCTGCTCCGATTGACTATTACCGCCGCTCTTCTCGCGGGTACGCGCTTTCGTCTTACTCCAAGTCTCGAACGATATCGCGCGGAATTTCTCCGTTTGGCGGCGGTTGATTCGATAAGCGAATCGTTCGAGGCGTGCCACCTGGGGTGGTGGTTGTGGTCGTTTGATCGTCCGCGTTCGCGCCGCCCTTTTTCGGGTCTGTTGTTTTTGTGTTCGTCTTTACGTTCGCGTCGCTATTCGCGTCGATTTGAGTCAACGTAAAACCGCTCGCCATCCACATCAACCCGTTATGTACGCTCTGCCCGACGCTCTCGATGCCCTCTCGCATCGCCTCTTTCGCGTTTGAAAGCGCATTTACCGCGCCGTTCGCGTTCGTTGCAAATCTATTTAACCAATCCGGCGGCGGAGGAACGCCCAACGCCTTCGTAAACGCCTCGCAAAACGTGTTACAATTCTTCGAAAATAACTCGTACTCGTTCCCTGGCCAGCTGGCTTTCATCACCGCCACTATCGCTCTCACTTTCGTCGCGTCCGCGCTCGTCACCCCTAGCGGAATAGACTCCCGAAAAACGTACGCGCTGTTCATTTTTGGTTGACACGGGTACACGCCGGTCCCTTCTTCGCAATAGCCGTAGGAATATTCGTACCCGTGCACTTCAATCCCGCCGTGAAATATCCCGCCCGCGTTGAACGTGTCCTTCGTTAACGTGTTCAGGTGTTGAATCGTCGCGTTCGTTAAGTCAGACTTCGTGTTCGTGATGTCGTAGACGTTCAGGGTTACCAGCGCCATATTATACTCTTTGCCTCCTTCCTAGTGGTGTTTCCTACTCTAACTCTCTCTCTCTAATCTCTCTCTCTCTCTTTAATGGTTTAACGATACAAAATCAGTGTCGAAACGCCGACTCTGGACTCTCGAAAACAATCTCTCTTTCGCGCTCTTCTCCTCCTTCGCCTCACGAAAACGACGACGATGTGTACGTTTTGAGAAGAGAAATCTCTCTCTCGTTTCCCCGCTCGCAAAGTCTCTCAAAATGCGAACAAATAAACTCGCAACTCTGTTTCGATCGAGCACGCGTTCGTTTTCGAGTTTTAAAGAGAGAGAGAGAAATTATTATGATGGCAAAACAGCGCTCGTTTCTCTTTTACTCTCCTTCTCTCTTTCTCTCTCTGTCTGTCTCTCTGTGTAAACGTTTGTGCAGATGCGATTATGCGGGGAAAAATGCGTGAGAAATTCTCATCAGACGCGCTCGAAGAATACCTCTCGACACGCGTGAAACGATGCGAGACGCGAAACGAAACAACTCGAGAGGCATTCCACGCAATGTCTACGAAAAGGGCGGACACTTTTACCACTTAGAGCGGAAAACAAACGACAAATACGACCGATATGAGACGATGAGACGGAAGGAGTGTTCTTGATGTTTTTCAAACTGGCGTGCGCGTTCGTCTTATCCGTGGTTACGGTCGGATGGACGTGG
>Ga0209631_10008105_pt1 | contig 10317 bp, 12 predicted proteins | sample COG_08_FD_184752 | JGI IMG/M metagenome (GOLD analysis project Ga0209631, IMG submission 184752) | Pelagic Microbial community sample from North Sea - COGITO 998_met_08 (SPAdes) (version 2) | ecosystem: Environmental > Aquatic > Marine > Neritic zone/Coastal water | place: Helgoland, sampling...
TTCATAAATATTATATTCTGATCTTCTTATTAAAACTTCCATATAATTTCTACAGAAATAACCTTCTTCATTAATTATTGTATTAATGGGTATAATATAACCTTGATAAGATGCAGACTCCCAAACATGTTTTTTTCCATCTTCTATTGTTTCAAGGGCAATTAATAAGTTTTCAACTGCCTTCTCCGTATTGAAATTGGTCATTTTACTATACAATTTTTCTTCTAATTCTTCATTTGAATGTAGCGGAGTTATAAATAAAAATAAAAAGCAAAACCCCAAAATTAATTGGGGTTTTGTTAATGTTAATAAAAGATTATGATTCAATATCATTTTCATTAACAGTTCCATCTTTATTTGTGTCTAAATCAGCTGTTTCCCAACCTGAGTCTTGTCCTATACCAGGTTTAACATTTTCGATTGTTGAAGCCAAAGTAACCTCTGTTGTGGCAACATCTGTTTCTAAAGAGAGAGTTTCTTCTTGAAGAGCTTCTACTTCAGATTCTAAATTGTTAACTTCTGTATTTAGAGCTACGTTTTGAGTGTTAACATTTGTTATTTCACTTTGAACACTATTTAAAGCAGATGAAGCTGCCTCTATCTGTTCACTTAAATTTGAAATTTCTGTTTGTGTTGCAGCAATTTCAGTCTCAGTTAAATTATCAGTTTCTAATTGAGCAGTTAACTGATTAATTTGACCATTTAAAGTATCAACTTCATTTTGAAGCGATGTTGATTCTATTTCAAGTGATGCTGCTAGTGTCTCAAATTCAGCAATTTTTTCTAGAGTCTCTGGAATTGATGTTAAGTTATTTTGAATAGTTAGATTATTTGATATAATCTGACTGTTCAAAGCTTCAATTTGATTTTTTAAATCTGCAATTCCTGTCTCATAAGGGTTACCAAAGTTAGCCTGTAAAGCCCCAATATAAGCTGGTAGACCTTTAGATTTTGCTATTTCAACATAAGTCTTAACTCTTTGACCGTGATTAACAAAACCCTTTGAATAAACTTTATTATTTATCCATCCACTATTAACTAAAGATTTAGTTTCATTTTTGCTTAATTGTTTTGAAACTTTATTTATATCATTGATAAATTTTTCATCAGCTTTAGCAATTTTATTAGCTAATTTGTCTTCTGCTTGCTGTATTTTTTTGTCACTATTTTTTCCTGCATTTATTTTTTCAGCAGCTTTTTGATATTTGCTTTGTGCTTTAGCTATTTCTTTTGCGTATGCAGAAAAGGTTTTATCAAGTTTTTGATCTACCTTTTGAGTAAATTTAACTGATTGTTCAACTGTTTTCTCTGCTTGCTTCGCTGCTTTGTCCGCCGCTTTTTCTGTTTTGTCCGCTGCTTTTTCTGCTTTGTTTGCTGCTTTGTCCGCTGCTTTTTCTGCTTTGTTTGCTGCTTTGTCCGCCGCTTTTTCTGCTTTGTTCGCTGCTTTGTCCGCCGCTTTTTCTGCTTTGTTCGCTGCTTTGTCTGCTTTGGAATTTCCAGAAGAACTTGATCCTGAACTATCGCCAGAACTTGATCCTGAACTATCGCCAGAACTTGACCCAGAACTACTACCAGAACTTGACCCTTTGTCTCCTTTGTCTCCCTTACCTTCTTTTTTTGCAAAAGCTATAGATCCTAATTCATCAATACCCGTAATATTACTTACAACAATACTGTTAGTAACAGAGTATGAAAAAATGGTAGCTAAAGTTAAAATTAAAGTTTTATAAATAAAACCTTTTTTTTTATTATTAATCATTATTTTCTCCTTTTATATTGGTTACTAACTATGACGACTCAAAAAGATATTTATTCGATAATCGAATAAAACGAATTTTTATACGTCTTATATATATAGACTAAGCATATATTCTTAGGTTACATTATGTAGGCTATTTATGAACGAAAAAAATAAGAAAGAACTAATGTTTATATTACCAAAACTAAGAAGATATTGTTATGGATTAACAGGAAACAAAGATCATGGAGATGATTTATTACATGGTTCTGTAGTTAAAATATTAGCTAAATTTAACTTATTAAAAATAGAAAATTTGCAAGCATATATGTACAAAATAATTTCTAATTTATGGAAAGATGAATTAAGAAAAAAGTATAAATCAAAAGAAATTCATGTGGAAGATTATATAATGGATCAAGTACCAGATAATAATATAAATTTTGATAAAGTTTCATATATCTCTAATAATGATAAAATTAATCAAGCAATTAATACCTTAACTCTTAAATTAAGAGAGGTTTTGATTTTAATAGTTTCAGAAAAGAAAACTTATAAAGAAACTTCAGAAATATTACAAATACCGATAGGAACTGTAATGAGTAGATTGCATGAGGCTAGAAGAAAGATATTAGAAAATAAAGATCAAAATAATACACAGAATAAAATTTATGATAAAAATTGAAGATTATAAGCTACAAATGTATGTAGATAACGAACTTGAGCCAAGTGAAATAAAAGAGATTCAAGAATTCTTAAATACAAATAGTGAAGCTAAATTAAAAGTAGATAGCTATAGAAAAATAAACAATTTAATTTCTGAAAATTTTAAATCTATAGAAACAGAAGATTTCCAAAAAAAAACTATTGATTTATTGCTAAAAGAAGATGTTTCTCTAGTGAATAAAATATTCAACTATCGTATTAAATTGATACCTGCTTTCGCTTCGTTTGCAGCAGTTTTATTTGTAACAATTTTTACCTATAATTCTTTTATAGTTAACATTTCTAACGAGACAAAAAATTTAAATGCTACAAACAAAAGCTTAATTATTGAAGAATTAAAAGGTATTATTGGCGAACAAGAAGCAACATCTTTAGTTTCAACAATACAAAATAAAAATATAAAATTTAAATTAATTAATGAGTTTAAAAATAACTCAGGTAATAATTGCAAAGAGTTTAAGTTTTTTGATTTTCAGATTAAAGATTTAAATATTGATGAAGCTATTTTTTGTAAGGATAATTTGGGAAATGAGAAGCTAACTAAAATTAAGTTTTTTAAAGGTCCATTAAAACAAACATAGTAAAGAGCACACTTCTTAGTTGGATAATACTGACATCCTTAGTAGAAAAATAAGTAGCGACGCTCCCTTAGCCCGTGCCATGAACTTTGCTACCCCCACAAAGCAACGGGCAACAGGGGTTTGTAAAAAGAAACTCCCTAATCTTGGAAATAAAAAACCCCCTATTGGGCAATAGAGAGTTTTTTTAAATCAGTTATTCGACAAGGAATTTATTGAATAATTAATATCAGTATATCTTAATACTTCTTGTTCTTCAATCTCCATATATTTTCTTCGGGGATACTATCGATCGAGTAGTAAGAATCTTCAACAAGTGTACTAGGTGGTTAACCTCTTGTTAGCATTTAGATATCTATTAGATGGAATTACTTTTGCGTAAATAAACGTAAGTTTTCAAGCTAACATCTGCTAACATTATTAAGTATACAGAAGTATACATTAGTTAACTTTAGAACCCATATAGGCGGTACACATCAGTACACAAATCTAGAATTTTGTACGGTGAAAACAAGGGCATTTAGAACGACAACATTCCCTTGAATTATTTTTATGTTACCTCGTAGCATTTTCAATTATTATTCGCATAGATAAACAAGAAACACGGCCCGGGGTGGGTATCATAAGGTATCATTTTCAAGGTGTGTAAAGGTAACTTTTCCAATTTTTCAAAAGTTATTTACCGTAATTATACCGCCTCTTGATGACGCTCAATACTTTTTCAAATTTAGGTGTTATCGCGTTTCCACTTACGAATTTGTACACCAAGATATTGGAAATTTAATTGAACAATCTTTCTTAATTCCTCGTAGTCAACCATAGGAAACTTTGGCAATTCTTTTGTGAGTGTGTAAGTTTCTTTTGATCTTCTTAAGTGTGTACTCATATCGTGCATTATACGTTTCAATACTTGTTCAGGTGTTGTTGGTACCATATGCGTTCTTATGTTTGTTTTTGTTTTTGTACTTCTTCCCATTCTTCTCTTTTCTTTTTAGGTTAATTTAAACTCTTCTTTGGTAAAACAATTCTAACTTGGGGTAATCTTCCAACTCCATTTTTTTTAACCTCTAAAATCTGCTTTGTGAATTTAGGATTTTCTGGATTAGATAATCTATCTAGTAGGGTCCACTTCTTTGGTTGTGATACTCCAAACCACTCATAGAGTTTTCTGTTATCAACTTTAACCCATTTGTGACTGTTCTCTTCTTTACCTGGATATCTCAATCCTTGGATCGTTCTAATAAATTGATAAAGTCTTAATGCATTAACGCCGTGTTTAGATATTTCGTAAAAGTGATTTATGTACATAGGTCCTCTCGTGAATTGTACGCCGTCATAAAGTTCCGGCGGATTGTTATGATTTTTGGTAATCTTGGGTATCATATATATATAAAGTTATTAATTATATTATTAATCATATAGGGCGGTACTATCGTTCTGGTAGTTAGAAGAAGTCAATTCGGTAGTAAGTTTATAATTTTTAATTGCTTCCATTATTTGATCAAATCTTTTTTGATCTTTTTCATCTTGCACAAAGTTTCCTTTTATCTCATCGTGTTCAACTGTTATTGGACCGCCAACAATTTTAATTGAAGCGTCTACCATTATTTTCTTTGCTTCTTTTAAACGGGCTTTGGCTTCGGGGATCGGGATCTGAATTAATACTGCGTCGTGGACCAAGGCAACAACTTCAAAATGATTATCAGTTAGATCCATTAATGCCTCTCTCAATACTTCTGCTCCGTGTGATTGAATAGGCCAATTCATTAAACTATTTCTTATGTTCTTTGATTTTCCCTCACGGACTATAAACAAATCTTTAATCCATCGTTGCCAACCTCTTCTAGTGTGGAGTCTTTTAGAATGTAATCCCTCTTCGATAACACCCTCAATCCACCTAAAATAAGTCTTATAATAATCTTTGTATTTTATTAATAAGATTTTAGCTTTAGCGATTGAGATATTTAATTTTTCTGCAACAGCCATAGGACCTTGACCATAACCAGTTGCAAGATCAACAGTCTTGAACATATTACGTTCTTTAGGGTGAGTTTTATCTGTACCGTTGGGAGGTATCACTCCAAACATTTTAGCGGTGTGAACATAAACATCACCAGATTGATAAGCTTCTATTTTATTTTTATCACCTGATAGATAGCCACCGATAGCGGGTTCTTGGGATTTATAATCTATGTAATATAAAACATTACCCATAGACGGTTTAATAAAATTTCTAGCCCACTTTGAAGCGTTGAAAGGATACTTTGCAGTAGACGGTGACGCTCTCCCGGTCACAGTTCCAAACATAAATAAACTTGTTCTAACTCTCCCATCTTCACTAGGACTATAAGCAGAAAGCTTTGTCATATTTTGTAAAGTTCTTATCTCATCTAGTTTTGCAATATCAGGTACTTTTAGGTATTTTTTAAGAACACTTTTAGCAGTTGATAAGGTTCCTGATTTTAATCTTGGCCAATTAAATAATCTATTCTTCTTGATCATTGCTTCAAACTTCACGTTGTTAAACTTTAGATCATCAGTAAAAACTCCTATTTCTTTATTCACTTCTCTAATTAAATTGTCCTTAACTCTCGGCCAGTATTTATTAAACTCATTAACAAGTTTGTTATCTATTGGAATACCGTTTCGTTCTACTTGTGAAACACAAGCCATTGCATAACCTCTATTTTGTATTTGCCAAAGTTCTCTTTCAAAGTCTTTTTCTGTTTTAAGATTATTTTTTTTTTCTATATCTTCAACTTGTTTAATAAAAACTTGTCTAGTGACTTCCGTATCCGCGGTGCAATAATCAAGAATCTTTTTACGCTCATCATCTGTATAAGAACCGGGGACAAAGGATTCATATTTTCCTCTTCTTAAAATTGTATCTAAACAATCTTCTTTATCTGCTTCGTCCATTCTATCCTCAATGCCATAGTGTTCAGCAGTCTTTAATAATTTCAATGCACCTTTACCAGATCGCATTGACTTATAGAGTCTAGAATTCTCAACATAACAATCCCAAATATTATTTGGTTTACCGTGGAGCTGTTTTAGATAGCAGCCAACTTCGGCAACTGCATTATAGCAAACTAATAAAACTTCATCATAGTTAAAGTGTCTATCGCTATGTCTAGTATCGTTTTCCCACTTTGGAGTTATCTCCCCCGTAAAAATATCCGTGTACACAAAACAGATTACTTTCTTTGGGGTTGTTCCGGTCGAATCCATAAGGAATTCCGTATCGACTGATAGGACTTTTTTGAAACGCGATCGTATGTAATTTAAGAATGTCATTTGCTTTTAACTCCTCTTTTATTTTTCTCTTCCACATTTTTATTTTTTCCTTTCATTGTTATGGTTGTGATACTCATTTTTGCCTCTCAATCTTCTCACCAAAACAATTAGTAAATGTATCTTTTACAATTACTTTTTTTTCTGGTGGTATAATCGGCTTAGTGGTTGCTTTCTTTTTGACTGGGTTCATTACATCTTGCATCTTAACTAATAAGGGTATTCCCATATTCCAGGTACCAATATTCATAAGCATAAAACCACCATGTCTTTGATCTTCGGCATTGCTACTGTGCATGAAATCATCTTTAATAAATTCAAGTTCAGCTTCTTCACTAGCTTCAAAGATTTTATATGAAGCATCTAAAGCATCTATAAGCGTCTCCAAATCCTCTTTGTTGATTGTAATTGTTTCTTGATTAGCTTTTTCTAACTCCTCAATAAGATCAATCTGTTTCATTGGTTCTTTAGACATTAGCAACCCCCATATTTCTTAAGATTGCTTCGTGATCCAAAGACTCAATAATTCTATTCTCGAATATTGTTTCGATCATATCTTCGTCTGTCATCTTGGACCATTCCGGTTGCTTATCTGTGCCTGGGTGTTTGTTAACAGCCCAGCCGGTAGAATTACTTTTCCAAACAACTTTGCACCATTGCTGTTGTGCCATTTCAATTCCTTTCTTGGCACTTTGTGGACCAATCTTGGACCCCCGACCTTTAACAGTTGGAACCCACAAGAATTCTGTATTGAACCAATTCACACACGGGACCAACGCTTTATAGTTTTGTTTGTCATCACACTTCTCAAAGATTCTAGTTCTTAAATCTTTGTCTGATACTTGGACCATATATTCAACTTCTTCACCGTCTGGATCGAATAATTTTACTGTCCATACTTTTAAAATATCTTCGTATGATTTTCCTCTTGCTCTTATCCAATGCATTTTTCCTGGTGACTTTAATTCAATACCAGTACTGTCTGACGGATCGTCAAACTGCATTGATTCTTGTTCTGTTTCTATTGCTAATTCTCTATTGAATTTGCCCGATTGATTATTCATAATTATTCCTTGTCTATGTTAGATTGTTAGTACAACGTCTTTGATCCTTTTTTGGTTATGTAGTCGTTGACTTCATCAACGTTGTATAAGATTACACCGCCTCTATTATTGTTCTTCTTTCTACCGACAACGTGAAAGGGCAAGCCGTATTTTCCCTGACGTTGCTTTGATAAAGTAGAAACTTTTATTGAGAAAGTATCCTCAACATCTTTAGGCCTAATATATTTCGGATTACTCATTATAGAGGCCTCATCAAATTAACTATTCCCGCAGTACCGTTCTCACGATCATACGCGTCTTGTTCTTGTTCAAGTCTTTGTTGTGCTTTTCTTCTTACAATTTCATCAACTGATATTTGTGGTTTTTGTATTACCGGTGCAATAAAAGGTTCAACAGTTGGAACAGATATTTTAGGATAAGTTTGATGCTTACCTTTACCAATCATCTTTTGTTCTGAATCTGATAAGTTAGAAACTCCATTCCTTTTGTATTCATCGTATAAGACTCTTCTAATTTCGCCTTTTTCTTTTGGAGTCTTTGCAGTTGCGATCATTAAATCCCAAGTGGATAAGTTCGCTTTTACTTTTGGATTACTTGGATAGGTTCTCTTATCCATACTATTAAATTGTCTTGGTGGAGTAGGCATTTTCTTTTTAATGATATTGTTTTCTTTTTTAAGTGGCATAGCTTTTGCGAAGCCTTGAAATGTATCTACTTTTTCTATTAACGGATCGTCATAGTGCGCTGGTTTTTCACCCTCATCATATAACCAAAGATATCTTTCAGTTCTTTCGCTATCTGTTTCTTTTCGAAGTGGTGGGTGTTTAATTGATGAATGTTGAATTGCAGTTTTCATCAACTTCTGTGTTTCGGGATCTTGCTCCGCATACATCTTCTGTACTTTTGAAGTCTGTTGTTGTTCGTTAAGTTTTGACGTGCTCTTTACCCAACTCTCCATATTCTTCTTCTCGGTTAACTCTCTTTTTTCTTTGGTCCCATTTAATGGAAGTATGTCCTCAAATAATTTTAATTGTTCAGCCATTACTCCACGCCTCCCGGTGCCATACGTAGGATGTAAGATGTTAAAGATTCTTTCTCACCATCGATTGTTTTGACTTCTATATCTTTGTCGTAATCGTCTATTAATTGAGCATAAGAATTTTCTTTTACATCACCACCATTTGACAAGAATGTTCTTAATAAACTTTTAGGTGCTGTTCTAATGAAGTCATCTTTTGAACCTTTAAATCCGTTGTCCAATGCTTCTCGATAAGCTTGTTCTATTGCAATTCCAAGATCTATTGTTGAATCATTTTTTGCAGAGTAAATTTCTTTTTCTATCATTTGTAAGTCTATACATAATAATAGGTACCTTGGGAATATAGCGGGGAGCAGTTAACCGACGGTCGTGGCTACGATCGGTTCTTCTTTTTTATTCTATTGAAAACTTTCTCAATTACTTTTGCTTTTGGTCTTAATTGTGGATCCATTTTTCTTTGTGAGGAATCAACTCCAGTTGTTTTTTTAAAACCCATTTGAAGCATTATATAACCGTCAGTTCTTTTAAAATATTCTTTGTTTTTAGTTTGCGAATTACTGTACCAAAGATCTTTTAATTGTTTTGTGTAATCTTCTATTTTACTTTTATCCCAAGTAATTTTCTCTTCACTTCTCATAAGATTATAAAACTGCTCAAAATCTTTTGACTTAACCCAATGCCTAATTATGTGAGTTAAAGTCTTGCCTTTGTTTTGTGGATCAAGTTGCTTTTGTGTAATTATAGCAATTACATTTAATGAGTATGAAGATCTATTTACGTCGTAGTTAGATTCTTTACCACCGTCAGTTCCTTTTAATAAGTTTAATACTTTTTGAGGATCACGGTTCGAGTGTGTTAAAAATTCAATTACCTTGTCCCATTTGTCTTTGCCCATTTAACCATTATACAAGGATCAAGGACCTTACTCAATTACTTTAGCTACTTTTGGGACCTCAACAAGACTTGGTTTTTCTTCTGCAAAGAAATTAATTTTATTAGTTCCTTCAACTTCTGCATTGTCTGTAAGTTTCGCATATTTCAAGAATGTTTTTTCTGTCACTCCCAAGGCTTTAGCACCGGCCTTTATATCTTTTGTTTGTTTGTAAAAGTTAGTAGCGAACGTGTGTCGAGTTGCATAAAGTTTCATAGGTCTATCGATACCTGACATCTTTAAAAGAGCATCCCAAGTTTTAGAACAATCAATTAAATGTAGTGAAGTTGCAGTCTTTCCTTTACCTATTTTTCTTCCATAATCTTTTGATGGAAAGATATAATTGTTTCTTTCATCACCAACTGGATAATAAAAAGCACTATCAGGATTGTTTAATCTATCGAGAGATACAGCTGTTAAAATATTAACTGCTTCATTACCTAATTTAAAAGTAAGCATTTTATTTTTCTTACTTGTTTTAGTCTGTTGAAGTACGAGTCTTTTTTCACCAGTCATAGGGTAGTTGGTCCACTTTAAAGAAGTGACTTCTGTCACGGTACGACGGCCAGTTGTTAACAACAAAGCAATAGCCATACAAGAAACGGGACTCAATCTGTATTTCTTATAATGACTTTCTAATAATCTCCCAGATCTGTCATCAATCTTAACTGCATTAGTCATAACTCTTTGCAGTTCTTGTTCATCCAAGTAATCTAAATATACTTTTTCTTCATACTTCTTTTTAGTTTCTATTAAGAATGGATTGTTATCTGCTTTAACAAAGTCATTCCAAAACAATCTTAAATATTCAACTAATCTATTTGCAACAATCGGGGATCGAGCACCTACAAGATGATAAAATTCTCTAACCATTTTAGGAGTAATCATAGATAGTTTCTTGTACTGAATATCGTCAGCACGTTCTAATCTAGTTAAGATATCTTTGA
>Ga0209631_10008106_pt1 | contig 10315 bp, 11 predicted proteins | sample COG_08_FD_184752 | JGI IMG/M metagenome (GOLD analysis project Ga0209631, IMG submission 184752) | Pelagic Microbial community sample from North Sea - COGITO 998_met_08 (SPAdes) (version 2) | ecosystem: Environmental > Aquatic > Marine > Neritic zone/Coastal water | place: Helgoland, sampling...
TCTTCTGCTTTTAACTTAGCCTCTCTTCTTGCTTGAGGAGTCAATGCACCCATTACACCACCGAGACCACCACCGCCTACTAATCCTAAAGCAGCTTCATCAACTATCTTCTTACTAAAGTTTGCTAGTTCAGGCATAGTTCCAGCAGCAATATTGGCAGCTATCTCTGTATTGGCTGCTTGTGCGCCTTCAGTTAAAGCTCCTATACCACCAAGCTTTCCGGCTTGCTTTAAACCACTTTTTAAAACATCTATAGAGGCAGCTTTTAAACCTTTATCCATAATTTCTTCAGCAGCTTCTTTAGAAGTTTGTTCTGCAATTCTATTAGTAACCTCTTTTCTACCTAGTGTTTGAGTCAATGCTTTTAAAGAAGCACCCGCAAAGAACTTATCTAATACACCAACACCAATACCACCTACAACAGCAGCAGTTTTAGATGAAGTTTCGTCTGCACCTAACTTTTTAGCTTCTTTATAAACTTCACCAGACCCCATTAAATAGCCTGATCCAAAGGTGAGAATTATATTAGTAAGAAGAGCAACAGGTGCGCCAACCACAGGAATAGCAGCCAAGAAAGGAGACAATGCCCTAGCAGCAGCTAAACCACCAAGAGCAGGAGCAAGAGAAGGAATAGCTTCTGCAAATGTTGCTTTAACAGTTGTAGCTACCTTACCTGCTGCCTCTAAGTATTTATCATTTTTTATATCCTCAGATATGTTATCAACACTTTCAGTTAAAGAAGCTGTTATCTCAGGCTGTGGTCGGGCTGCTCTGTCTTTTAAATTCTGTGCAGCATCAGCCCTAAAACTTGCAGCAGTTTCATCTGCTCCTAGTTGATCAGCAAGAAGTCCTAGACCTTCATTAAGCATAGCGTAGACACTATCAACACTAGCTCCTAGTCTATTAGACCAAGAGTTAGCTTCTTCTTTATATTCTTCAGAGTTAGGGTCTAAAGGTTTAAAGAAATTATCGAAGTCTATAGGAGATGGATCAGCTTCTACTGAAGACTCTTGTGGAGTACCCAGCAAAGAATTAACTTGAGCGTCAAGTTCTTTTTCTAGTGCCTGTAACTCAGCTTCTGTAGGCAAACCTAGATCAGATAAATTAGTAGCCATTTATATTACTACCTATAAGCTATTTATAACAGCTTTTACTGCTTTTTGATATGTTAATCCCTGAAGTATCTGAAATGATATCTTTTCTTTTAAAGCGTCTTTATCTGCATCGCTAATTTTTTCTTTTAATATTTTATTTTTTCCTGCCAAACTTTCAAGTGATTTTTTTAAAGCATTTGCGTCTTGCTTTAATAAATTTGTAAATGCAGCAGATTGCATTCTATTGATTAGGTCCCTTTTCTCTTTTGCACTCTTAGCACGACTTAGTAATCTTTGCTTAATAAGTTCATTCTTACGTCCTTCTTTCTTATCTTGAATACCAGCAACTGCTGTTTCTGCTGACAGTTCTTTTTCAGCTAGTGACATCATCATCTTTTGCTTAACCTTTGCACTTGCATCAAGACCATCAATAGCTTGTTTATATCCCTTCATCATATTAGCCCAAGCATTACCGGGTTGCATAATAGCTGCGCTAATAGTTGACCAAAACTTTTGTTGTCTGTACGGATCAGCTTCAACAAAAGGTGCTATACTTTTCTTATAGTTTGAAAACCCATCTCTAATAGTTTGAATAGCATCTGGGTTTTCTTTAGAAGCGTCTAGTGCTGACTTTATAGTACCAAGTTGAGTTATAGCTGCTATATTTTTATCGGCATCAAATTTTGCACTGGATGCTTTATCTTTAGCCCCTGCTAATGCTGCATTAGGTTCAGAAGCCTTAGCAACGACTGGAGCAGGAGGATCCTCTCTTGCAGCCTTTCTCCTTTTCATCTCCTCTCTTTTTCTAGGACTTGCAGTTGCTAGTTGTCTTTGTCTAATCTCTTCTGCTTGTTGCGCTAAGAGGGCATTATTTATTGCAGTCATTTCCGCTGCTGTAGGACGAGTTTCATTCCTTGCCAAGTCTCTTCGACGTTGAGCCTCAGCAGCTCCAATTGCTGCTTGATTTTCCCTTGCGGTTAAGTTAGGATCAACTAATCCCGGCTGCTGTCTATACACTACAGGAGGCATTACTGGACCACCCATGTTTCTGTTTACATACTCTTGTGCTTTCATGGTAGAACCAATACCACCACCACTAGAAAAACCAATTTTTTTCATTAAAGAAGAACCAAGACTATTACTTCCACCAAAGCCCAAAATTCCTGCACCAAGGCCAAGTAGAGTTTTACCAGTAGAAGGACCACCACCAGTTTTATTCGTAGTCTGAGAATAACTGGGTTGTTTTAGAAGTGGACTACCATAGATTGAAGACTGATAACGAGCAAGCTGTTGCTCTGGAAACTGCTCCTGTTCTATGTATTTTGAGTAAGCCTCATCCAAAACACCTTGAGCCAATTCACGCTTATCTTCCCCAATCTGAGATAGTAGACCCATGTCTTGAACATTAGCTTTATATATGTTTGGAGCCGCCGTAGAAATCTGTGAAGCAGCCCGACGTTCTCTACTAGTTTGATCTTGAAATAATTGTGCAGCAGATTCATAAGCTTGCTGTTGTCCAGCAGCTTCTATATCAGCCAACATCCTCTGTTGATTTGAATCCATTTCAGCAGCCTGAACAGCAGCCCTACTTCCTAGACCACTCATACCACCAGCAGCTACAGCCGCAGCTTCAAACTTAGGCTGCTGAACACTCTCATACTGTCGTTGAGCTTGAGCTTTCTGAGCATCAAGAGCAGTCCTAAGATAGGGAGACATATACTGTTGAGCAGTGTCAGCAGTGAACTCTCTATCTGTTCCTCTGGCAAGATTAAGAGCTTCCTGTTGCAGTGGTGCTTGTGTTCCAATAAGTCCTTTAAGACCTTCTTGAGAAGCAACTTCTTCAGGAGTAAAGCCAGCAATAGTTTGACCTTGATAAGGCTGATAACCTTGAGCCAATCTTCGTTCATACAGTGCTTGAGTATCTTGAAGAACTTGATCAACATATGGCTTCATTTGGCTTGGAGTAGTTGGAACTACATTTTGTGTAGTAGTAGTAGGCTTATCGCCCATTCCAAAAATTGATGATAAAAATCCCATTGTTATACCCTTTCAATCATTGGCCGTAGTGCAGCCAATCCATTAATTTCATTCGGTTGTTGCGTTGTACCGTATGCTTTTGATCTCACATTCTTTACTACTTGATCCATAACATCTGCTCCTGCATCTGCACTACCATTACCAAGTGCTGACATTGTGTGTGCATCTACTACATACTCATCAGGGCTAACAGCTAGTGTACCTACCTGATTTCCTGCTTTTCGTTCTACTATTGGCATATAAACATTATCTTCCATACCATGTCCTCGTCCCGGTACTTGACCGGAAAATTCATCTTGTGCTGCAAGTCTCATTAACCCACCATCCTGTGCTGCTTGAATTGGATTCTGAAGTGCAGCCATCATATCAGGTGCTGCTGCTATAGGTAATCCTTGTGATTGAGTCACATCAACCTTAGACCTACCTACTAAACTCTCCAAAGCTTTAGAAGCAATTGAATCACCATCTGGAAGAGTAGCTGTAAGAACTTCATTAAGATTTTGTTTAGGAGGTTCTGTAGGCATAAGCATAGGCATCGGAGGCCCACCAGCACCCATAGGAGGCTGTACTGGCATACTCTCCATACCCATAGGAGGTCTAGGATTATTCTCTTGAGACATAGCCATTAAAGCAGCATCATCTCTTAAAGTTTCAGTTCCTGCAATTTTTTGTACAGCTTGTGCAGCTTGCATTTCAGGTAGTGCCATTATTTTACTCTTCCATAATTAGACTGAGCCTTCGTCTGATCTGCTATAAAGTTAGAGTCATCTTGAGATTTTATCTTCTTAAATGTTTCCATCTTCTGTGTTAGAAGATACCTAGTTGGATCAACAACATTACCTTGGTTAATATTGCTAACATAGGTACTGGTATTAATTAAGTTATAGTATTCAGCGGGTGTCATTTTTTTCATTAATTTAAACTCTGCCAAGATGTTTCTGTTGCAAGACTTACATATCCTTTATACTTGCCACTACTGGCTGAATATGCAATGTCTCCTTTACGTGGTCTTCCAATGTCTGTCACAGTAACTACTGTATAAATATTAGTAGATGGCGCTCCATCCACTAGTACATCTCTAACTTCTAATTCATTAGTTAAGAGAGCAGACCAAGCTTCTAAAGCTCTATATAGTTCTTTTAATTCATTATTAGTTATACCATTAAAGTTTGTTGGAAATGTTGGGTATCTTGCCATTACCTTTGTCCATCACCTTGGAAGCCTAACCTGACTGATCCCCACTGCCAGCTTGCTCCCTGTGAACTACAAGATACCCTAATTTTCGCTTGCCTTCCCCTTGCTCTAAAGTTAATCTTATCTGTCAACTGTGTGACATCAAACTCTTTAGTTATTTCTTCACCGCTTTCTGGATACTTCTTAGTAATAATCTTTACTCTTAACTTACCTGTATTCAAATCAAAGTCAGGAATTAATTTATTCATGAACAATATTTCATTACCATCCTCTACATCAAAATCAGCAGACTCTATAAAAGAAGTAATTGTTCTATTGTTTTCTGTAAAGTAATCTGCTGGTTCATTATCAAATAGTTTATTGTTTCCTGTAGATGCACCACTATCATTAAGAGAGACACCAGTAGTAATAGTATTACCGAATACTTCTTTATCTGCAAATGTAGTGAACACTCCTGTACCATATGTCCAGTAGTCATTCTCAGGTGAGTATATTACATAGCTATCACACTCTGTCACTCCTGATTCATTAGAAGCATACAACCATATGATCTCTTTAAACTCTGAATTAACACCTGTATAAACTTTATCTTTAAACTTAACACCCAGTCTATCAAAAATAAACTTACGTACTGTGCAGTCAAGAGTTCTTACTTGACCATCATACTTATAAAAGTTATCATAGCCCATCCAATATGAGATACCATTGTAATCAACTGCTGCATGAGGAGCTATTAAACCACAGTTAGTACCAGAAGGAGTAAACTTAAAAGTAAAGGGAGGCCCAGCAAATGACATTAACCACATTGAGTTATCAGTCCAAATGTGGATAGAACTCCTAGAACGAGTCGCTCCTATAATTTTTGTACCATCAGTTAAGACTACCTCACCAGATGTAGAGCTAACTGAAGGAACCCAATTAGTACGATTGTCTTGATCAGACCAACGCACCAACATAGGATTAAACGTGCCACTTACTGTAGCGGTAGGAGAAAATTCATTTGCGCCTAAAGCAATAAGATGTCTATCATTAGGAGATACAATAATTGAGTTGACACTGATTGGAGAAGTTGTTATAGAAGTAGCCCTTATAGGTGTAGTAGATGCATCGCTACTAAAGTAAAATATATTACCACCATTCCTATTAGCTACCACATCATCACCCCAGTTGTCAAGGCTCCACTGTGATATATCAAAAACTAAATCAGTTGCATCAGCACTTGCTGGTTCATTCCATGCCCTTGTCTGAGTAACACATACACCAGCTTGAAAGAGTGCAGCACCATAACCAGTACCAGCAACTGCTATAGAGTTACCTGTAGGCAGTAGATAGTTAAAGGTTGCTGATCCTACATCACTGCCTGTTGCGTTGGCAGCAGTGGTTACGTCAATTGTAAATACATTACTACCTACTACAGACGTAATAGGATACACATTAGTACTTAAACTTACAGCATTAAAAGCAGCAGTTGAAGTAAAGTAAACATAGTTACCTACTACCTGTCCATGTCCAGCATCAGAACAACATACTCTTGTTTGTCCGCTGGAAGTACCAAAACAGTTTGTCAACGTAACTGCTGTAACAATAGGAGTGATGTCTACAATTCTATCTCCATCATGTTCATAGAGTTTATCAGGAGTACCAAAGACTGCCCTCTTCTTATTATTAGAACCACTCTTATAAGTAATTAAATCTCTAGCACTTCCATCAAAAGCAGTGGAAACTTTAGTCTCATATCCACGCATGTTCTCTGGCTTACCTGCACGAAAGCGTACATGATCACCATCAAACCAATTACCTTCTTCTTCATACTGAGTAGATTCTCTATGAAGTCCCGGCTTTAATTTAATTTTAGATAGCTTAGTCATACTTAAGTCTTAATAATATAGTTAAGAATAATTGTAGGCTGTACGTTATTATGGGCGGCATCACCTCCAGTGTTATCAAGAGAAAGTGTTCTAAGACCTTCAGCACCACCGGATGCTCCATGAGAACTACCACCACTCATAACAATACTATTTGTTGGTGAAACGTCATGACTGTGGCTTGCTAATTGAGCAACTGTTAGTGTATGAGTTTCTGCACCACCTGTGTCACCCAAGACATCACCGTCAACACCACCTGATTGATCTGTTAGACGGTTAGCACTTGTACCACCCATATCATCCTGACCAGCAACTACACGGCCACGTAGATCAGGTATATTAAAAGTAGTTGAACCATTCCCTACGCCATACACAGTTCCAATTGCTGTGAACAAGTCACTATAAGTAGAACGACTTATAGCTTGACCAAAACACAATAGATGACCACTTGGCGCACTTGCTCCCGCAAACGGAAGTACAGCGCCAGTAGGAAGTGCAACTATTCCCGTTAGATTAGCACCACCACCATAAAATTCTGCTGCAACTACGTTACCACTTACTGATACATTATTTTTAAATGTACCTGCACCTACTACTGTAACCGTAGATGAAAAGATAGCGGTACCTCCTACACTAACACTACCAGATACTTGTAAAGTATTGAATGAAGCTTCTACTTGATCTACATTATATACATCAGTTCCATCACAGATTACATGTTGAAATACAGTAGATGATCTGTTTAGTGTTACGCCTTGCTGACCTGCTACTCGCATCATTACTACATTACTAGTAGCATTGGCTGCTACTTTATTAAGAACAGCATATGATTTAGTTTTATTAGGAATGATCAAGAAGATAGAAGTAGCCACATCCCCTACTGATCCCTTAACTTCTAAGAAAGCAGACCGTGCCTGATCATCAGTACCATCATTTGCTGTTAAATTAACAGTGGCTGCACTACCAATTGAGATAGTAGTATACCCAGCAATGGCTTCATCAGCAAGACTAATAACTCCATCATTAAGGATTTGTCCCCAGCTATTAGGGTTATCACCATCTCCTTGCTTTGTAAGTCTTAGATTTGTTGTATACGTGCTTGCCATTTAATCTCTCCTGAAATAATACTTATATTATTTTAATTTCTGTTACTAAACTTCTATTTTTTCTACGCACTTTGATAGTTTTATTTCTACTGTAGGTGTTCCTTTAAACATATTTTCTACTTGAGCTTTATAAACTTCACACATATACATCTCTGGAAAACCACCTGTCGTTGACGTTTCTTGTACAGGTACATTAAGGGGAGCTAAAGCAATATAAGAAATTATAGACAAATAATAAAACATTTTATTCTACTAGTATAGGCCAGTCATAAAGTATGCCGGGCTTGTCGCCATCTACATCCCAAGACAAGAACAATGCTGCGACAGCCGCAGTGTCAGTAGCACCTGATGCCCCTGCAATTATGTCGTTTTGAAATACCATTTAAATTTAATTTTCTTCTTTATTTTCTACAATTAAAGAATCTGTCAACATTTTAATAAAAGCACTTTTACCAACTTCTAACTGGTCTACATTAAATCTAGCAGAAGAAAGTTTTCTATCTAAGTCAGAAATATGATTTACATATAGCTGTTGTTCTTCAGTCATGTCTTCGTATTGATATTCTACGTCATCAATAATAATTGGGGTTTTTTCATTTTTTCCCATGATTGTCTCCTTTTGTTTATATATGTTAAGTTAAGCTGCCCAAGGGGTGCCACTACCCTCTGTAGGATTTTCGAGAAGCTGCAACTGATCAGCTACGTTTGCTTCGATAGAAGCTACTTCTTCAGCACCTAGTGCATCTTTTGTCCACTTCAATGCTTCTTCTTCAGTAATGTCAGCATATGGAGTAAAGTTTGAAAGATCATCAGTAGGAATTCCTACCGATCCATAAACTCTAGCCTGATTGCCTTGATCATCAGAATCAATGCACTGCCAGTGTGAATTATTAACTACGTCCGTCTCACCGTCGAGAGAGACAGCGTAGTCCAGTTGTACGATAGACCATGTAATTGCCATTTTATTTATCCTTTATGTTATAGGGTTCCAGCCCGTGTTGTCCGGGTCGATTTTATAGAGCCACGCATCACGCAGCTTTGGGTCTTCTTGCATATGTTCCTGCCACTGCCGCTCGCTGATTTGTCCGCTTCGATAACAGGCGATGAGAAGTTCTTGCTCGGTCATCACACAGCCTCCAACGCAACGATACGGGCTTCGAGTGCTTCAATTTTGGTAAGTGCCTCCTGAAGTGCCGCAGTTAAAACAGGAACGAGTTTGCTCTGGTCGATTCCCTGATATTCAGGATTACCGTCAGCATCGACCGCGTCTTTTTCACCGTGAATAGCTTCCGGCACAATGTTTGATACTTCGTGAGCAAGGAAGCCATCTACAATCTTGTCAGGAGCAGCGATGAAGTTAAACCGAACAGGGTTAAGTGCCTTAACACGGTTAGCTGCGCCAGTGACTTCGGTGACGTTTTCTTTCAGGCGGTAGTCTGATGTCGTGTTATACGAGACACCTGATGAGCTGTCTATTGAAATGGTACCTTCCTCATTCCCATCCAATCTAAATGTAACAATAGTGCCACCGCTTGTTTTACGATTTAAATAAAGTACTGGATTGCCAGTTCGAGTTGCGTTAAGCCTTCCACTATTATATAATTCAATCCCGGTGTTTGCCAGAGTATCGCTTGAGGCAGTCATTCCGACTAGTAGAGTGCCGCTGCTGTCGATACGCATACGTTCGGTGTTTGCTGTGCTAAGCGTGATATTAGCAGCCTCTTGAGTGTTAATACTAAAATCACCCGTGCCTCTGTGATATATTACTGAACTTGTGTTCGGCCCAGTATTATTTCTGATAATGCGTAAGCCATAATCCGTGTATGTAGCATCGCCAATAAGGTCAATATACGAAAAACCGTTTCCGGTTCTTCCATAACCAATTTCAAGATTTCGTGTTTCTGTACTAGCGGCATAAAGGCCTGCTGAACCATCTACATCTAAATCATATGTTGGCGATGTTCTACCAATACCGACATTGCCGCTGCTGGTGATACGCATACGTTCTAAGCCACTGGTTACGCCACCTTCACCTGTTGTAAAACGTATATCACTTGATGAGTATGTGCCATTGTGCGTATTATGTACCCTTACACCATTAGCATTACCGCCGTCTGTAATCGTTAAACCAACACTTCCAACATTTCCGGCTTGATGTGCAGTCCCTGCTGTCGCACCGATGTTGACAGTTTGACCAATAGGTAAAGATAGTTTGTTGCTTATAACCGTAGTACCAATACCGACATTGCCGCTGCTGGTGATACGCATACACTCTGTATTATCGCCAGTTGCGAATCGCAGGTCCGTGTCACCCGATACGTTTACATGATGTGCAGCAATCGAAGAACCAATTCCTGCCCCTCCAGAAGCGTCGTTCTGATAAAATTCAATCCCGCCTACTTTTCTATCAACTGCTCCAATCGTTGCCGTATCTGTTAGTCTGAGGATAGAAGTTTCATTATTTGTTGAAATTTCTGTTTTTGTACTTGGTGACGTAGTACCAATACCGACATTACCCACGCTATCGATAAGTATGCGCGTGCTGTTATTATAGCCACGAATCTGAAGGTCATTTTCGCTAGTGTCATAGTACAGACCCGCACGTACAGTATCTGTGGCATCGCCTAAATAAACCGCAGCATCGCTGCCACTTGGACCAATCGTAAGCGTCTCAGCAACCGTGCCGTTTTGCCTAAATCTCAGACTTGATGTTCCGTCGGCGACGTGAAACTTAGTTGCCGGTGACGCAGTACCAATACCGACATTTCCGCTGCTATTTACTAAGAAATGGTCTGTTGGCGAACCGCTTGCAAAACCGCGTAGACGGAAAGCACCATTGTTAGTGTTGTTTTGAAGGTTTAGATACAGCGTACCACCGGCCTGAATAAATGTTGACTCTTGGTCTGTGCCGTCTGTATCCGTAAGGCGTAGCTCTGGTTGAGGCGAGGCAATTTCTAATTCAACAGCAGGTGCCGTAGTACCAATACCGACGTTGCCGCTGCTGGTGATACGCATATAC
>Ga0209631_10008107_pt1 | contig 10314 bp, 16 predicted proteins | sample COG_08_FD_184752 | JGI IMG/M metagenome (GOLD analysis project Ga0209631, IMG submission 184752) | Pelagic Microbial community sample from North Sea - COGITO 998_met_08 (SPAdes) (version 2) | ecosystem: Environmental > Aquatic > Marine > Neritic zone/Coastal water | place: Helgoland, sampling...
TTGCGTTGCGACATATGGAACTACCTGTGGGAGATTTTATCCGTGATGGATTGGCTACCGACGTACCAAAACTATCGAGGGAGTTACTGGAATCAAATGTCACCGACGAGGAAAATCACGACCTGGCACTTGGTTACATTGCCAATGCTTACGGTGTTAACGAAAAAGCTGAATCGGAAGCTATTAGGCTCAGGGAAGCTTGGACTTCGCATCCTGATCACACAATCCTCAAAGCAATGGTTGCCGAGCGTGCAATTTTCTTCGTTCTTCTACCATTCTTCCGCTTTAATGGTGACGCTGGAATGCGAACAGTTAGTGCGGATATAAGTAGAGATGAACAAATTCACGTTGCTGCCAATAGCCTTGTTTGTCGGGAGCTGGGGCTTACTGTCAGCCCTAGTCTTGATAAACTCCGCAAGGCAACTATCAATTGGGTAATGCAACCTTTGGGTAGCAATACCGATAAATATTTGGACAAAAAATTTTGGCTGGATTCTAGTGATCGATTAATGTATGAAGGTAAAGCACCTGAGCTTTCTGATACTAAAGCTGCTAGAATGCCTGCCTTCTTTGAACACAGTAATGTAAACCTTCCACAATATGCCTGATTTAAATTTACTTGATGTACGTGGCATGACAGCAAATGCTATGCTATCTAAATTAGATGAAGCATTTCCACCAGTAAACCCTAACCCTGAAGATACAATGGAAAAAATTATGTACAGGTCTGGTCAACGTAGTGTCGTTGAGTGGGTCATTCAATACATGGATGAAAATTAATGAAAAATCCTAAGGTTTCCACAGAATTTTATGATCCAAAATTTTTTACTGGAGGTCCCAGTGAAAGATCTAGGACTATGTTTGGTGATGCAGATATTCAAGGTAATCTGACATCTGGTTTTAGTTATCAAGACCTTCTTAAATTTTTGGATGCTAATCCTAATACACTTGCAGAAACCAATAGGCCGGGCGCTGGCGGTGGTGTATATGAAAAAGTGAGGATAGGTGCAAAGCAAGAACAAGACGCAGCAGCAAGACAACAAGAATTAGACAGAATAGCTTCTAGAGCTGAAGCTCAACAACAAAAAGAAGCTGCTGCTCAACAGCAACGTTTAAGAGCAATGGAAATTGCTAGTAGAAATGCAGAACGAAACCAGCTTGCTGGAAGTAGAACAGCTGAATTACAATTGCAAAGCACTTCTAGATTACCTGGTTCACAGGGAGGCACAGGTGCATTTAAACGTAAAGCAATGCAAATTAAACCACAAGTTTCAACAGGACTATCCCCTGGTGCAATCCTTAGTTCTATGTTTGGTATTAATGTATAATGACTGCTCAATCACGTTATGAGAGATTGTCTTCGGACCGCTCCCAGTTTCTAAATACTGCTAGACAAGCAGCAGATCTAACTCTTCCTTATCTAATCCGTGGAGAAGAAACATCTTATAAAGGTGCACGTAATCTCATTACACCGTGGCAAAGTGTAGGAGCTAAAGGTGTGGTGACGCTTGCAAGTAAATTAATGCTTGCTTTGCTACCACCACAAACTAGTTTCTTTAAGCTACAAGTAAATGATATTAACATTCCTGGAGAACTAGGACCAGATATTAGATCAGAACTTGACTTGTCGTTTGCTAAAGTTGAACGTACGATTATGGAATCTATTGCAGCTTCTACTGATCGTGTTATTGTTCACCAAGCACTAAAGCATTTAGTCGTTGCTGGTAATGCTCTTATCTATATGGGAAAGGATGGACTAAAACTATATCCTTTGAACCGTTATGTTGTAGATAGAGATGGTAGTGGTAATGTTATTGAAATTGTAACAAAAGAAACAATCTCTAAAAAATTACTTAAAAAATTTTACCCTGATTATAAAAAAGAAGATAACTTTAAAGATAACAGTTATACTAATTCTGCAAATCAGGATGACTTGACTGATTATCCCACTGATGAATGTGATGTTTATACTCACGTAATGCTGGACAACAACAGATGGGTTTGGCATCAGGAGGTTTATAATGATATACTTCCTAAGTCAATGGGTAAAGCACCTGTTAATGCTAACCCTTGGCTTCCACTTAGGTTTAACCATGTTGATGGTGAAGCCTATGGACGTGGACGTGTTGAAGAATTCATTGGTGATTTGAAGTCACTTGAAGCTCTGTCACAAGCCCTTGTAGAAGGGAGTGCAGCTGCTGCTAAGGTAGTGTTTACCGTTTCACCCTCCAGCACAACCAAACCTCAGACACTTGCACAAGCAGGTAACGGAGCTATCATTCAAGGTAGACCTGATGATATTGGTGTGGTACAGGTTGGTAAAACGGCTGACTTTCAAACTGCTTATCAAATGGTAGGAGGTTTATCCCAACGTATCAGTGATGCATTCCTTGTTCTTAACGTAAGGAATAGTGAACGTACTACTGCTGAAGAAGTACGTATGACACAGCTAGAACTAGAACAACAATTAGGTGGACTATTCAGTTTACTTACTGTTGAATTTCTTGTACCTTATTTGGATCGAAAACTTTCTGTTTCTCAAAAGACAGGAGAGATCCCACGTCTACCTAAAGGTGATATTGTTAAGCCTACTATTGTAGCTGGTATTAATGCACTTGGTCGTGGTCAAGATCGTGAAAGCCTTGCACAGTTCCTTACTGTCATTGCACAAACAATGGGACCACAAGCTATTCAAGAATATATTAATCCTGAAGAAGTTGTCAAACGTTTGGCTGCTTCGTCTGGTATTGATACATTAAATCTTGTTAAGAGTATGCAAGAGATTCAGCAAGAACAACAAGCTGCTGCTCAACAGCAACAAGAAATGATGATGACTCAACAAGCTGGACAACTAGCTTCAGTAGATCAAAAACGTGAGCAAGCATCAGCTGAAATGATGCAACAACAACAACAACCACCACAATAATATGGCAGAAGTTCTTTCAATGAATGAAACCCCAGCTGATCAGCCAGTACTAAATGCTGATGAGCAAGACTCTCTAGCTGTTGCCGAGTCTGCTGAAGGGGAAAAACAACAGCTACTAGCAGGTAAGTTTGAAAATGCAGAAGCACTAGAACGAGCTTACATTGAACTACAAAGTAAATTAGGAGAACCAAAAAATGAATCCGAAACCAGTGAAGAAGGGGAGCAAGAAGAAGCCCCCGAAGAAGTACTAGAAAACCAAGAAGAGCAAGAAGAATCTAGTAAAGAAGTTCTTTCTGAAGAACAAGCTGATCAATTGTTTGAAATGGTTGGTGGTAAACAAGCTTATAAGTCAATGATTGATTGGGCTAGTGAATCTTTATCTAAAGAAGAGGTAAAGATGTATGATGCTGTTATGGCAGATGGTAATCCTAACTCAATTTTCTTTGCAGTACAAGCATTGTATGGTAAATATACTGATGCTGAAGGTAAAGAAGGTCAACTGTTGACAGGTAAAGGTTCTAATCAAAAGAATGATTCATTCCGTAGTCAGGCTGAACTTGTTAAAGCTATGTCAGACCCACGTTATGATAAAGACCCTGCTTACAGATCAGACATTATGCGTAAACTAGAAAACTCTGACATCTCATTCTAATGACTGTTACCACCAACGAACACGGACAACAAAACCTTTTTGCAAAAGAACCCACCATGTACACTGACAAAGATTACACTGTGACTCATAACGAAAAAGCTGAGATGCTTAACGGTCGCCTGGCTATGCTAGGTGTGATGGCTGCGCTGGGAGCGTATGCACTAACTGGTCAACTGATCCCTGGTATTTGGTAATGGCTAAACAAGGTCTCTACGCTAACATCCACGCAAAACGAATGCGTATCAAACAAGGCTCTAATGAAAAGATGCGTAAGCCAGGCAGCAAAGGTGCTCCTAGTGCTGCTAACTTTAAACGAGCTGCTAAAACTGCTAAGAAAAAATGATTGATTGCCCACAATGTACTGCACCACAGCAGTACGTTCTAGAACAACTACAGACTTCTGCTGGTGTGACAGACCGTACAGCACTAGCGGTCATTATGGGTAACATCCAACAGGAATCTAACTTTAAACCTAATGTTTGTGAAGGCGGTGCTATCGTTCCTTATGATAGATGTCTTCGTGGTGGTTATGGTTTAATTCAATGGACAACCAAAGCACGTTATGATGGTCTTGGTTTGTTCTGTAAAAAATACAAGTGTGATCCTTCTTCAGTAGAAGGTCAGACTCGTTATATGATTAATGAGATGAGGTTTAGAGATGATCTTTATGCATTTCAAACCAATCATCAAACAGTTCCTTATTATATGAATGCTGCTTACTACTGGTTAGGCTGGGGTATTCACGGTAAACGAACACAATACACTTATTCTTTTTTAAATAAATTACAATGAAAATTTTTGCTATCCTCCCCGCAGCTGCTATCCTTTCTACCTCCGCTGTTGCCGGTCCTTACGTAAACATCGAAAGTGAGTCTAAGTCTACTGGTGTAGATTTTAATAAAACTGTGTTGCGTAATGATGTTGGTTATGAAGGAAGCTTCAGTGAATCAACAAAATATTATATCCAAGGTGGACCAGCTTTTGTAATGCCTGATGGTAAAGCAACAACTACTGAAGCCTCTGGTAAAGTAGGTATCAAGACACAGTTTAATGATTGTCTTGGTGCTTACGGTGAATTTAAATTCTTGACTAGCGGTGGTATGGATCTTGGTGAACCTATCGGTACAACTGTTAAAACAGGAATTAAATATAAATTTTAAATTTAAAAAACATTTAGCACAATGAGAGAATTAGTACGAAGGGAAGGCGGTCTATTTATCCCAGACCATGATTATGTTAGCAACACTTATACAGGTACTAACCTTACTCAGGTTGAATACCGGAGAGGTGGTGCTACTGGAGAAATTGTTGCTACACTTACCATGACATACAATGTCAATGATGATGTTTTAACTGTAGTCAAAAGTTAAATTATGATTAATATGAATCCCGCTGGTGGACTTCAAAAAATTTCAGCCAAAATTGCTGTTAATGGTATTGTTTCTGACAAAGCTTCACTACCTAAAAAAGCTGTTAAGGGTGAAGTATATGTAACCAGCGCAGAAGGCGAGGTCTTCATTTATAACGGAACAGTTTGGAAGTCTAGTGGAGCATTTGCTATTACAGGTTTGCCTGGTAAAAATGGTGAAAAAGGTGAACCAGGTACTAATGGTAAGCAAGGGGAACCAGGTGAAACCGGTCCAGCGGGTCCAGCAGGTAAGGATGGTTCACGAGGACCACGTGGTGAACGAGGTGCTAACGGTTTAACTGGTGAACCTGGTATTCCTGGTGTTGCTGGTAAAGATGGTATAGATGGTCTTAATGGTATTCCTGGTCGTGACGGGCTGAATGGAGCTACTGGACCACAAGGTCAAAAAGGTGATAAAGGTGATGTAGGTTTACAGGGTCCACAAGGGGAGCAAGGTATTCAAGGTGTAAAGGGTGATTCAGATATTGAATATCCTGAACCTGGTGTTGTTGTTTCAAATGGAGAAAGCTGGGAAACAAGTTTGCCTTTGTCAAGTTTAGTCAAACTATCAGAAGAACAAACACTAATCAATAAAACATTGAAGTATGTTAGTTATGGCTGTAGTGTAGTTAATGATTCTATTGATGCTTCACAAGGATTTTTACAAACACTTGTACTATCTAAAAGCCAAACTATTTCATTAAGCAATTTTAAAGAAGGTAGTATTGTACGTGTTACTATTGCCAACAAAAACGGCTTTAGTATTACTTGGCCAAAAATTCATTGGACTTCTGGATCAGCACCTAAACTAAATGACTTATCAGTTGTAGAAATCTGGAGATGTAATGGACAATTAATTGGAGTAAAACTATGAAATACTTGAGAGTTTTTAATGGGGTTCAAGATTATCCATTTGATCTAGAATCATTATATGAAGAATATCCTCATGTGTCTTTCCCAGAACCTATAACTAATCATGTTCTAGCACAATATAATGTATATCCTGTACAAACTACTAATGTAGAATATAAGATTGGATCTAATCAAGAGTTAATTTCTGAAATTAAACAAGGTCAAGATGGTTCTTACAAAGAAGTTTACAATGTTGTAAATACGTGAGGATCTAATGCCATTTCAGTTTAACCCTATTACAGGTGAGCTAGATCTAGTTGTACTTGAGCCTGGTCCACAAGGACCAACTGGTCCGCAAGGACCTCAAGGACCAGCAGGTGCAACAGGACCAGCAGGTGCTGATGGTGCACAAGGTCCACAAGGTCCCGCAGGACCACAAGGTGATACTGGACCACAAGGTGCAACCGGACCACAAGGTTCGGCTGGACCACAAGGTGCGAGTGGACCAACTGGTCCAGCAGGAGCTGACGGTGCTGACGGTTCTGACGGCGCACAAGGTCCAGCAGGTGCTGACGGTTCTGACGGCGCACAAGGTCCGGCTGGCCCCACAGGAGCACAAGGACCAGCAGGTTCTGACGGTGCTGACGGTGCGACCGGACCACAAGGCCCGGCTGGTAATGACGGAGCTACTGGACCGGCTGGTAATGATGGAGCTACCGGACCACAAGGACCGGCTGGTCCCACAGGAGCACAAGGCCCGGCTGGTCCCACAGGATCACAAGGTCCAGCAGGAGCTGACGGTGCTGACGGCGCAACCGGACCACAAGGACCAGCAGGAGCTGACGGCGTTGACGGTTCTGACGGCGCACAAGGTCCGGCTGGTAATGACGGAGCTACCGGAGCTACTGGACCTACTGGACCTGCTGGACCTACTGGACCTGCTGGTGCTACTGGAGCTACTGGAGCTACTGGAGCTACTGGAGCTACTGGTGCTACTGGTGCAGCAGGGGCTGACGGGGCTGACGGTCAAGGCGTACCAGCTGGTGGTTCAGCAAACCAAGTGTTATCTAAAATTGATGGCACTGACTATAATACTCAATGGGTTAATGCCGGAGGCGGAGGTGGCTCAGTCGGAGTTGATCCAGTAATTGCAGGAATGATTTTCTAATGACAGCACCAAATTTAAAAAGCCCTACCACAATTACGGGCAAAACTGCACGTTACGCAGTTACTACCACGATTGGGGCGGCACTATCCAATGCTGCATCCAGTAATAAAGTCCTTAAGGTCAACTCAATTTTTTGCTCTAATGTTGACGGTGTAAACACAGCAGACATTAGCGTAAGTATTTACGATGGCACAACAGATAGGTATTTAGCAAAAACAATTACAGTTCCAGCTGATGCAACACAGCTGATCAGCACAAAAGACACGTATTTTTATCTAGAGGAAGGAGATAGTTTGAGAGCATTGGCTAGTGCTGCAAGTGATCTTGAGTTAGTTATTGGTTATGAGGATATTTCTTGATGCTGGGCTTTAACGGCGGAAGGCTGGGGTCTAAGAATGTAATCGAGCAAAATGGAATCGTCAGTCCCAGTTCCGATCCTGATTACGATGATGTTGGCTTAATCTTAAACGGCGGTGATTTTGTTGATGGTAGTAAATATGCCGCTACTGTAACCGCTACAGGAGTTGACCTTTCTACTACCCAGAACTTCAACAGGGATTCTTATTCTGTCCTTGATAATGACGTATTCAGCGTCCCGGATCAAGGACAATTTGACCTAAGCACTAACAATTTTACGATTGAAGGGTGGGTATATCGATACAGCGCAAGCAGCAACAACACATTTAGGAATATTTTTGGAAAAAGAAGAGGATCAGGAGGTGCGGTTCGTTATCTTTATTTTACCCTTTACACTGGCAACAGATTCTTTCTCTATGGAACCTCAAACGGATCGTCTTGGGACATAGCGAATGCCGTGGATACAGGTGTTGCGCTTGGGGCAGATACCTGGACTCATTATGCAGTTTGCAGACAAGGCTCTAGCATTAGAATATTTATTGCAGGCACTTTAGCTACAACAATAACGACAACTGCATCTATAATTAATGACTCCACGGCGCCTTTTCAAATTGGTACAGATGGAAGTGCAAACGCTTTTGATGGAGGCAGGCTTGCAGGAATTAGAGTGACAAATGGAACCGCAAGATACACCGCCAACTTCACACCGCCCACTGCAATATTTGATGCAGGAACTACGGGGTTCAAAGCATCAGGAGTCTGGACAATACCTGAGGTAAGCCGATTAAGACGGACGTTTGTGTGGCCTGGTGACAACCCTCTAGTCCTTGCAGGCTTGAGTTTGTATTTAGACGCAGGAGACACAAATTCTTACCCTGGTACTGGAACAACTTGGACTGACTTGAGTGGTAATGGGAATAATGGAACTCTTATCAATATGGATGGTGCTAATTTCGATAGTGCTAATGGTGGGAGTTTAACTTTTAATGGAACCAATGAATATGTATCAGAAACTTCTTCATTATCTGATAGTTTTTGGCAGGGTAACTGGACTGCTAGTTTTTGGGTAAATTTTGACACTTTAGGTACAGCAACAACAGGTGCTGATGATAGACCTTTATTGCAACATGGATCTAATGCGACGAGAAAAGGACTACATTTAACTCAAAGAAACACAAGAATACATTTTGGTTTATATGGTGATGATTTACAGGGAACAGAAGTTTTAAGCACTGGAACTTGGTATAATGTTGTTTATACCTTAGATAATAGCAATTATGCAAAACAAATTTATCTAAATGGTGTTCTTGATAATTCTCATACTGGCGGTGGAGCATATACTGGAACAGGGACAAATACTAGAATAGGTGGCAAAGTTTTAAGTTTTGGTTCGCTATTTGATGGTTTTATGAGTTCTTGCAATTTTTATAATCGTGTCCTCACTGATTCAGAAGTCACGCAGAATTTTGACTTTTTCAAAGGGAGGTTTGGACTGTAATGGCTAACTATAACGGCGGGACAATTGGCAAGACCAACGAACCACAAGATACTAGTTCTGGTTCGTACACCCTGCGGGAACAATCACTGTATAAGCGTGAAGGATTGTGGGGCATACCCCTTCCCATCACTTCTGGTCTGCTTCTCCGTGTAGATGCCGCAGATCCCCTGTCTTACTCTGGCTCTGGAACCACTTGGTCGGATATAAGTGGAAACGGAAGAAATCTAACTCTTGTCAATGGAACTGCTTTTAACAGCAATGGTTACTTTGATTTTGATGGGACAAATGATTATGCAACTCGTAGCAATTCTGGATTAGGAACTGGAAACCCAGCATTCACACTAGAGGTATGGGCAAATTTTGATACCATAAATACAGGTAGGTGGTGGCTAGCAGTTCTAGGTCAATACAACAGTGGTTCACTGCACTGGATTGGTAACTCCACAACTAGCACTCAATTTGGAGAGTGGGCTGGAGGACAAACTTCTCCAACCCTTTCTGGTAATGGAGTATGGCAGCAAATTGTAACAACTTTCGACGGAACTACATTACAATCCTACGTAAATGGTGTCAACAGCGGTGGTTCTACTACAACGACGTTTAACATGACTAATTCTAATATTAACATAGGACTGAGGCTTGGTTCTGAAAGATATTACAACGGTCAAATTTCTGTAATTTCTTTGTATAACAAAGCCCTAACAGCAACAGAGGTTGATCAAAACTATGATGCACTCAAAGGGAGGTATGGACTATGATTTTATACTCATTCAAAGGTCAGGAGCCTAAGCCTTTGCCGCATCGGATACATATTGCTAATAACTTTACTCGAACTGATTCAAGTACATTTACTGAACTAGAGATTAGTGAGGCTGGTTATACTGGTCCTTACTCTATACCTGATCATGATTCTGAAACTCAAGAGGTAATTTGGATTGATGGTGCTTATCAAATAATTGATAGACCGACTGAAACTGATGTGGTTTTACCTGAAACTGATGTGGTTTTACCTCCATAATTTATCTAATTAAAGTTATCTGGTGATTTATGGGGGTGTTCGATTCCCCCCTTAACTCTAGACAGCCAAGTCTTTAAACTGGTCTTACTTACTTTGACAACACAAAACTATGAACTATTAATTACATGACTGCTACAATTACTACGCTACAACAAAAGAATATTTGGAATGACTTCTGTGACTGGGTAACCAGTACTAACAACCGACTGTACGTTGGTTGGTTTGGAGTACTAATGGTTCCAACATTACTCGCTGCTACAACCTGTTTTATCGTTGCATTTATTGCAGCTCCACCCGTTGATATTGACGGTATTCGTGAGCCCGTTGCTGGCTCTCTCATGTATGGAAACAACATCATCTCAGGGGCAGTCGTCCCATCTTCAAACGCCATTGGCTTGCACTTCTACCCAATCTGGGAAGCTGCCTCACTCGACG
>Ga0209631_10008109_pt1 | contig 10313 bp, 9 predicted proteins | sample COG_08_FD_184752 | JGI IMG/M metagenome (GOLD analysis project Ga0209631, IMG submission 184752) | Pelagic Microbial community sample from North Sea - COGITO 998_met_08 (SPAdes) (version 2) | ecosystem: Environmental > Aquatic > Marine > Neritic zone/Coastal water | place: Helgoland, sampling...
CATCAACCGTTTTTTCTGCAATAATATCAATATAAGTCATTGGTTTTTCTTGACCAATACGATCTATTCTTGCTTCTGACTGTTGTCTTTTTTCAAGATCATAACCATTAGAATAATATATCATTGTACTAGCGCCTGTAAGTGTAATACCATAACCTCCTGTTTGTGGAGTGCCAACTAAAAATCTTACACTGCTGTTTGGATCTTGCATTTTTTTTATAGCTTTTTGTCTGTCTTCTGTAGATGTGTCACCAAAATAAGTTACAACAGAGTTATCCCCATACTGATTTTTAAGATGTTTTACTATTGTTGCTATATCGTTCCTCCAATGTGCCCATATTACAACCTTACCTTGTACCTCTTCTACAACGTTCTCTAATTCTGTTATACGATTGTTTTTAATTTCTTGGACAACACCATCGTCTGATTTAAAATGACCACAAGTAATTTGTTGCATTCTCATAAGTTGCACAATAGCACTTGTTGTAGTAACTAGTTTTCCGTTCATTTCAGCAAGAGCTAGTTTTTTCATTTGTTTATAAACTTTGTCTTGTTCTGGTGTAAGTTGTATAATTCTTTTCATAAATGTTTTAGGTGGTAAATCTAAACAATCGTCTTTTAACACACGATAAGAAAAATTAGTTAATGTATTAGATAATTCTGGTAAATTTTTATACCCTTTTACTACTTGCACAGAACGACCGCCAAAATTAGCTGTCTTCATCTCTGCATATCTATTACGAAAAGCATAGTAAGATGTGAAATCTAGTAAAAATGGATCTAAAAAATAACATTGAGTAAACAAATCAAGAGGTGATTTAGTAACTGGAGATCCTGTTAATATTCTTCTATATTTACATTGTATTGATAATTTTAATATATTTTTAGTTCTTTTTGCTGAAGGGTTTTTTATAGATGTAGACTCATCAATAGCTATTAATGTTTCATGACAGCTTAAAAACTTTATGGCAAAATCAAGGCCTTTTTTTGTTGAAAATGCTTCAACATTCATAATTAAAACATGTAAATCCATCTCTGGTTTAAACAATGTTTTTAGTTTTGCTTCTTGTGTTTTGTTAATATTAGCTTGCCACAAAATTGACTTTTTCTGTATGTGATCTGCCATGTGTGTGGGTATTTCAGAGTCTTGCCAATTTTTGTATACACCTTTTGGTGCAATAATTAAGGCGCCATTAATTTTACCTCTGTCATAAAGCATAGATATATTATCTATCAACACTTTTGATTTACCTGTACCCATCTCCATAAAAAGAGCGTAAGCTTCTTTATTCCAAGATTTTTCTAAAGCAGTTATTTGATGCTTATAAGGCTTAGTCTTAAATTTATAATTCATAATTTTTTATTCTTTCTATTTGACAAATTATACAAAATACAATAGAAGTCAAGCAAGAAAGTTATGACGGAAATAGAAATTAAAAAAGAACCTAATGTTTACTTGCTGCAAGAAATACCTGGCACAAGTGTTGGAAGACCTAAATTTAATATTATGGGCGCTTTAAAATATGGTAAACTAAAAGTTTTACTAAAAGAACACGCGCAAATTGTATTAAGTGCAGGTCCAGTTCTTTTTGAATTAAGAAAGTTATTAAGAGGTATAAAACCTAATGATTACTTATTATTGACTGGAGATCCATCTATAATATTTCTTGTAGGTCCAATCGTAAATTATTATACGGGTGGAAAAATTAATTTATTAAAATGGGACAGACAAGAAAAAGTCTATTATCCTGTGCCAATAAATTTTAATGAAAAGGGAGAAATAAATGAGTAATGAAAAATTACAAAGTATGTTTATTGAGGACGCACCTCAAGACGTAAATAATTTAGGCGGTGTAGAAAGTTTATCCGACTTAGTTATTAAATTACAAAAGTTAGAAGACGAAATAAAAGAAGACGAGGAACGTCTTAAATTAAAAAAACAAAACGCAGACCAAATATCACAAATGGCAATTCCAGAGATTATGGATTCATTAAAAATGAAGACTATGAAATTAGCTGATGGATCTGCAATAGAAGTAAAAGAAATTTACAGCGCTACTATACCTCTTGATAAGAGAGAAGGCGCATATAACTGGCTTCGAGAACATGACTTAGGTGATCTTATTAAAAATGAGATCACAGTTTCCTTTGGTCGTGGCGAAGACAACAAGGCGAGCGAATACGCAGACCTTGCAAAAGGGAATGGGTTCGAACCAACCCAAAAGTTGAAAGTCGAACCTATGACCCTCAAAGCATTGTTTAGAGAACGTTCTGAGAAAAACGAAGAACTTCCGTCTGAACATTTTAATCTGTTTAAGGGAAACAAAACAAAAATAACAAGGAGCAAATAACATGAGCGAAGAAACAAGAGACGTCGCAAACAAACAAGGTGGTGCATTAGCAACTTTGGACTTTGTTGCAGACTCAGGAATGGGTCTTGAAAACATTGACAAAGGTGATCTTGCTTTACCTTTTCTGAAATTACTGCAAAGTGGTTCAGATGAACAAAAAAAGAAACATGCTAAATATGTAGAAGGAGCAGAAGCTGGTATGTTTTACAATACAGTTACAAAAAAACTGTATGATGGAGAGAAGGGAATAGAAGTTATTCCTGTATTCTACAAAATGACTTACCCTGAATGGGCACCTTTCGAAAGAAGCGAAGGTAGACCAATCAGTAATGATAGGGGTCCAGGAGTTATGGCAGAAACAACTCAAAATCAAACTAACAATAAGGATGTGTTGAAGAATGGTAATGAGATTATCAAAACAGCAAATCATTTTGTTATCATTAACGGAGAAAGACCTGAGAAAGCTTTAATGACTATGAAGTCTACTCAGTTAAAAGTCAGCAGAGGATGGAATTCACAAATGGAAGATCAATTTGAGACAGATCCTAAAACTGGCAAGTCTGTACCGGCACCTATGTTTTCAAGAGTATACAAACTAAGATCTGTTGAGAACGCAGGAAGCAATTTTAATTGGCATGGTTATACCATAGACATGTTAAAAAAAGTTGACAATGCTGGGCTCTATCAAATGGCCCGTGATTTTCACAATTCTTTAAAAAACTCGCAGCAAAAAGCTGCCACAGTTTCAGAGGATAATAAATCAAATTACTAATTTCTCGTAAGAGGAATATGGGCGGTCATAGGGAGACTGAAGCCGCCCGTAATAAGGGATCAATATGGTTAATGAGTTTATAAAATTATTTACTGGGTATGAAGGTGATTTTGGTATTGCCGACATGTCCAAAACTTCTTTAGACTCTAACAAAAACAAAATAAAACCTAATTACGAATGGGCAGGCAGACCCGTATCTTCTATTGATTATAAAAATCATATAGAAGGAAAAATTTCTATAGGAATACAACCCTGTAGATTAAATAAGACAGTTCAATTTGGTTGTATAGACATTGATCCACCAGACTACGGACAATTCAAAGTAGAAGAATTTTTAGCATTATTCCAACAATATAAATTACCTTTAATACCTATACTTTCTAAGAGTGGCGGTTTGCATTGTTATTTATTTTTAAAAGAACCCATACCAACCATAGATTTAATAGAGGCATTTAAATCTTTTTTACTTCCTCTAGGTTTATCTTCTACCACAGAAGTTTTTCCAAAACAGAAAGAATTAAAGGAAGATGACAAAGGAGATATTAAGCCAGGTAATTTTATAAACTTACCATATTATAACAACGGTAGTTCAACTAGGTATGCGGTAGATAAGAATAATTCTAAACTATCATTAGAAGATTTTATAAAATATGCAAATGAATCAAGAATAGATAAACAAAAATTAAGTGAATTAGTTACTAGCACATACAGAGATATACTATTAGGCACAAACAAAGAATTTGAAGACGGACCACCTTGTCTAGCTTTATGTTCTAAGAAAAAATTAAGTGATGGTAGAGATCGTTTTATGTATAACTACATGGTATTTGCAAAAAAGAAATACAAAGACAAGTGGCCTGACCAAGTTGCAAAAGCAAATTATAATTATTTAGAAGACCCTTGGGATAAATCAAAACTAGACAGTAAAATAGCTGCATGGAAAAAAGACACAGCAGGACATACTTGTTATGAAGAACCTATACAATCTAAATGCATGCGTACGTTATGTTATTCTAAACCCTTTGGAATAAAATCAGATGGTATAACTACATTTCCAGACATAAAAGATTTTGCAATTATAAAATACTCTGATCCAGAATACAGATTTAACATTGTCATGCCAAACGATGATAACGTAGAAGTTACAATACCTAATACAAAACTTATGACTAATCAAAAAGATGTTTTAAATTTTGTATGGGAACAGACGGGTATATATTTTGAACCATTAAAACCAAAAGACTGGAGATCTAAATTAACCTTACTAAGAAACAACTGCCAAGAAATTACACCACCTGCAGGAACACAGATAGCTGATAGATTAAAAGAAGAACTATATCAATATTGTGTTAATGGACCACAAGCTATGAAAAGAAGTCAAATTAATAGTGGTGCATGTCTTACAGAAGAAGCATATCATTTCTTTAGGTTCGAGTCTTTTCTTGAGCATTTAGGAACTAATTGGAAGATTCCAGAAGAAAGAATTGCACAGAAACTAAAAGAAAAATGTTCTGTAGAATTTGGACATTCACTAAATATAGATGGCAAAACATTAAAAGTATGTAGGGTATCACAGCTGCATTACAAAAGAATAGAACACAAACTAACAGATAGAGAGAGGTCTAATTATTAATGAGATATAAAGTTATAGGACCGCCAGGAACCGGCAAGACATATACACTTTTAAATGAAGTTGCTAACTACGTTAACAAAGGCGTACCATTAGATAAGATAGGTTACTTTTCTTTTACACGTAAAGCTGCAAACGAAGCAAGAGATAGATTTTTAAAAACAAACCCTACTTTAGATAAAAAAGATATAAGATATTTTCAAACGTTACACTCGTTAGCATTTACTAGATTGGGATTAAAAGAAGAAAACGTAATGCAAGAAGGTAATTATAGAAAAATAGGTGAGACGTGTGGTGTGCAAATAAAATATGCAGCCTACGAAAAGAATGAATGGAATGGAATATTTACATCAGACAGTGAGTATTTAGGTTTAATAAGCTTAGCAAGAGTAAAACAAATTAGTGTATTGGATCAATATAATTTGAACGAACATCTTGGTAAAATTCAAAGAGACAAGTTAGAGGCAATAGACAAAGAAATAAACAACTATAAAAGTGTGTATGGATTAATTGACTACACAGATATGTTGGATAAATGGTTGGGACCAAAAGGAACAGCACCGCAATTTGAAGTTATATTTGTAGATGAAGCACAGGATTTATCCTTAATACAATGGTCTATGATAAAAAAATTAGAAGAAAATTATTGTAATGATGTATGGATTGCAGGAGACGATGACCAAGCGATATTTGGTTGGGCAGGAGCTGATGTTAATTCATTTATAAATTGGAAAGCAAAACAGATACCACTGACAAAATCAAAAAGAGTGCCACAACTTATTCAACAAAAAGCATTAGATGTCATAGAAAGAATTAACACAAGATTAGATAAACAATACTTACCTAAACCTGAAATTGGTAATATAAATCAACGGTTTAAGCTGGCTGACATAGACATATCAAAGGGACAATGGTTAATATTAACAAGGACTAAATCATTATTAAAACCTATATCTGCTTTTTTAAAACGAAAAGGTTATTTTTTTGAGAGTAGTCAAGGCAATAGTATAGGTAAAGGTTTATACGATGACATAAACAATTTTAAAAAAATGCAAGAAGGAGAGAAATTACCAGAAATTTTAGAACAGAAAGTTATAGAAAGATTAGATAATAAAAAACCAGAGTTTAATAAACCGTGGTATGAGGCTTTTGTCAAAGTTCCATTCCATCAAATTGATTATGTAAAGTCTATGTTTATTAATGAAGAAGATTTATCAAAACAACCTAGAATAAAAATATCTACAATACATGGAGCAAAAGGTGGAGAGGCAACTAATGTAGTTTTGTATTTAAATCAAACAGAGAACACTTTGAAAGGAACAAAAAAATCAAAAGACAAATATGATGAAGAACAAAGAGTTTGGTACGTAGGTATTACAAGAACCATAGATAATCTATATTTAATAAAATGTAAAAACAAAAAGAAGGAGTATAAAATATGACGGCGTACAAAAAACAAATTGGAGGATCTCACTATAAATCGATGGTCATGCAGCCAAGTGAGTTTATAAACAAGAACAGGTTGCCTTTTGCAGAGGGATCAGCTATAAAATACATATGCAGGCACGCTGCCAAAGGAAAAGAACAAGACATCGACAAAGCAATACATTATTTAGAAATGATTAAAGAGAGAGATTACAAATGATATTTAAAGCACAAACAGAATGGGTAAAACCTACAGAATTTCCAGACCTACGTCATGCTGATGAAATTGCAATTGATTTAGAAACACATGATCCAGAACTAAAAAAATTAGGTACAGGATCTATTGTTGGTAGAGGTAAAGTTGTAGGCATAGCTGTAGCTACAGATGGTTACTCAGGTTATTTTCCGTTTGATCATGAAGGTGGTGGTAACTTAGATAAAGATTTAGTTATGAAATGGTTTAAAGATGTTTGTGAATCTACAGCTGACAAAGTATTTCACAATGCAATGTATGATGTGTGTTGGATTAAAGCCATGGGTTTTAAAATAAATGGTAGATTATATGACACTATGATTGCAGCATCATTAGTAAATGAAAACAGATACAGATTTGATTTAAATAGTTTAGGTTGGGATTACGTTGGCCAAGGTAAAAACGAAACAGAATTAAACAACGCAGCAAAAGAATGGGGTGTAGATCCTAAAGCTGATATGTGGAAATTACCCGCATTATACGTAGGTAATTACGCAGAACGAGATGCAGAACTTACTTTAGCTTTATGGAAAGTCATGCAAAAAGAAATAAGTAGCCAGGATCTAGGATCTATATTTAATTTAGAAACAGATTTGTTTCCATGTTTAGTTGATATGAGATTTAAAGGGGTACGTGTCGATACCGAATCCGCTCATAAATTGAAACAACAATTAAGTGAACAAGAAAAACAATTATTACAAGAAGTAACAAAAGAGACAGGACAAGAGTGTCAAATATGGGCTGCACGTAGCATTGCCAAAGTTTTTGACAAGTTAAAATTACCTTATGAAAGAACTGAGAAAACACAGGCACCATCATTTACTAAAAACTTTTTGTCTAATCATCAACATCCTTTAGTTAAGAAGATAGCAAAAGCTAGAGAAATAAACAAGGCACATACAACATTTATAGACACAATTATAAGATACGAACATAAAGGTAGAATACATGCTGATATTAATCAGATAAGATCTGACCAAGGTGGCACAGTCACTGGTAGATTTTCATATTCTAATCCTAACTTACAACAAATTCCTGCTCGTAATAAGGACTTAGGTCCATTGATTCGATCCCTTTTCATACCAGAATCAGGTTGCGAGTGGGGATGTTTTGACTACAGTCAACAAGAACCAAGACTAGTAGTTCACTATGCATCCCTAGATCAAGACACAAGCGTATTTGGTGTTAAAGAAGCATACGACGACGGAGATGCAGACTTTCACACTATTGTTGCAAAGATGGCAGACATACCAAGAAGCGCAGCAAAGACAATTAATTTAGGATTGTTTTATGGTATGGGTAAAGCAAAATTACAAGCAGAGTTAGGTGTTAGTAAAGATAAAGCAGAAGAATTATTTTCTATTTATCACAACAGAGTTCCATTTGTTAAATCTTTAACAAAATCTGTATCTAACAGAGCACAGCAACGTGGGCAGATAAGAACATTGTTGGGCAGACTTTGTCGTTTCCATTTATGGGAACCAAATACTTTTGGTATGCACAAAGCATTACCGTTTGAACAAGCTGTCCAGGAACATGGACCAGGAATCAAGAGGGCTTATACTTACAAAGCGTTAAATAAATTAATACAAGGGTCAGCAGCAGACATGACAAAAAAATCTATGTTAGATTTATACAAAGAAGGCATTGTAGCGCACATACAAATACATGATGAATTGGATGTTTCTGTAGAATCTCCAGAGCAAGCTAAAAAAATTGTTGAGATTATGGAAAATGCTGTTAAATTAGAAATCCCAAACAAAGTAGACTACGAATCAGGCAAAAATTGGGGAACAATAAATGACTAATTATGGCTTACTTAAACGCAAACATTCCTGTAGAATACGCACAAATAAAAAGAGAATATCTCTATGACCTTAGAAAACATCATGGCGAAGTTGAAGACTGTATTATCTTTGGCATGTCGTCTATTACAGGTAAGTCAATCTTATTTCATTGCATCATGGAGAATGGTGCGATCTTCTACCGTTTACCAATTACTGCTTTTATTCAGAGAGGGTTTAAACCAGAAGAAGTTCCTAGGCGTAGACTTGATGAGTTACAGCTTTGGAATTGTTTCAGTTATTATCCTTCTGTGCATTCTTGGGATATCTTAGACGGACAAGCCGGTAAATACATTGGTAAAGATAAGAAATGGCATCCTGGTAAATATTTATTTACAGTTGACTTTGCACATCCAGAGAGTAATATATTAGATACCGATCATTCGGAAATCCCGCACGAACATAAGTGCGCACATATCATAGCCCTAGACGATGGGAACTATGCAGCACAACCTAACAACAGATGTATATGGGATATACCTTCGTTTACAGTAAAAGATAATATTCCAGATTGGAAAGTCCAAACATCTGAATGGAACGTTGAAAACACAAGCAAATGGAAAACAGAAGATACAGATAACTTCTTCTATGAAATTGAGGAAAAAAAACATGATTAAAAAAATTTGGAATAAGATTAAAGGTCTTTGGGACAAGTGGGTCGAATGGATCTTTAAAGGTTTTTATAAGTAATGACTAAGACCTGTAAAGAATGTAATCACGAATGCCATTGTTCAGAAGATCTTCATGCTGATGAATATGGCGTTTGTGTCTGTGAGAAATGTGAGTGCTAATGAACAAAGTAAGTTTGCTTTTAGCATTAGTAATAATATTTATAGGTGTAACTAGTAAAACACACGGCGCAGAAACACAAACAAACGTAAGTGGATCTAACACAAGTATTGAAGGTGGATACACAGGTGGTGCAACAACATACCAATCTGGGTCTTCTTCTAGTACAACTACAAATAGTACAAGTAATTCTAATATACGATCAGCACCGCCAACAGCGTCAGCACCGTCATACAACTCTATGACACAAGATGTATGTAGCACAGGTGCATCAGCAGGTGTTCAAACATTTGGTTTAGGTATAACGGGTGGTAAACACTTTATTGATAAAAATTGTGAAAGATTAAAGTTATCCAGAATACTAAATGATTTTGGTATGAAGGTTGCAGCTGTAGCTATTTTATGTCAAGATGAAAGAGTGTTTGAATCTATGATACAAGCAGGAACACCTTGTCCTATCGACGGTAAAATAGGTAAAGATGCATTAGCGTTGTGGAGTAAATACGATCACGAAAGACCAGACTATAAAACATATGTTAAGCGTATGAAAAAGAGAGAAAAAATAGATAAAGAAAACGAAATTAAAATTGAGAAGTTAAAACCGATCAATGTGGAAAAAAATTAAACCAGCTATAATAACATTCTTTATTTTTTATTTTGTACTGCAATGTACAATAACTAAAGCAGAAAACGATACTGCAACTACAGGAAATATATTACCTAACGCAGGCACAACATCTTCTTCACGAGATAATTTTGATTTAGATGGTGTTCAATCTGGGTCTACAGGTGCACTAGGAAATAATTCTACACACAATGGTTTTGATATAACTTGTCCAACACAAGTTAATAATGCCTGTGGTACAGCATTTAGTGGTGAGTTAGAGACAAGCTATCAAATGAAAGTTGGTGCAAGTGGAACACTACTTAATATAGAGGGTGTTGAAGATGGCACAACTTATACATCAACGCAAAAAAAATTAGATGGTGGTATACAATTAAATTCTTATTTTTCAATACAAAACTGTGAGGATGGTAATAGTTCTTATAGTTGTGGTGTATCATCAGGCGCAGAAGATACTTATAAACTGCATATAAAAATTAAAGACGCACAGGGTAATACACTAGCACAAATGACAACTACAAGACTTGAAGATGCTGGGTACAATGCTAACAGTAGACAATTTCAAGACAATCTAGTTTGGAATGGTACAGGCGGAGCAAGTTATGAGTGGTATTGGGAAGGCTA
>Ga0209631_10008116_pt1 | contig 10309 bp, 8 predicted proteins | sample COG_08_FD_184752 | JGI IMG/M metagenome (GOLD analysis project Ga0209631, IMG submission 184752) | Pelagic Microbial community sample from North Sea - COGITO 998_met_08 (SPAdes) (version 2) | ecosystem: Environmental > Aquatic > Marine > Neritic zone/Coastal water | place: Helgoland, sampling...
GCCGTGTAGACTTCAACCTCGTCATTTTCAAATTCTCCGGAGAGTCTCTATGTCCAGCACCACCGATCAAGCGCTTAGCCCAGCAGCAGCAGAAATTGCCGAGCTCATTCGACGCTCTCGAGCGGCTCAACACGCGATAGAACATTACACTCAAGAGCAGGTGGATGACCTGATCCGAGCCATGGTCTGGTCCGTTGCCCGTCCGGGCGTCGCCGAAGACATCGCTCAATTCACCGTCGATGAAACCCAACTTGGCAACTACGCCGGCAAGTTCCTTAAGATTCAGCGAAAAACTCGGGCAACGTTGATGGATATCATCCATGACCAATCCGTTGGCATCCTTGAAGAAGACGTCGAGCGAAATCTCATCAAAATCGCAAAACCGATGGGCGTTATTGGCGCACTCTCGCCATCGACCAATCCTGAGGCCACCCCGGTCATTAAAGCCATTCATGCGGTGAAGGGCAGGAACGCGATTATCGTGGCCCCTCACCCAAGAGCCAAACTGACCAATAAGAAAATTTGCGATCTCATGCGCGCCGCCCTCGAAAAACTCGGCGCGCCCGCGGATCTTGTTATTGGCATCGAGACCCCCAGCTTAGAACTGACAAACGAGCTGATGCGACAATGTGATCGAGTCCTCGCCACCGGCGGCGGTGCAATGGTGACCGCGGCTTATTCAAGCGGGACGCCAGCACTGGGCGTCGGCGTCGGAAATGCCGTCATAACGGTTGATGACACTGCTGACTTAGACGATGCTGCGACGAAAATTCATCTCTCTAAGACGCTGGACCTCGCGGCCTCCTGCTCTTCCGATAATTCCGTCATCCTGGTTGAGTCAATCTACGATGACATGATTGCCAAACTGCAAGCTAAGGGCGGCTACCTCTGCAACGCTGAAGAAAAGCAAAAGCTTCAAAAGACACTTTGGGATGACGAAGGCCACTTCAATACGACGATTGTTGCGCAAACGGCTGCAAAAATAGCCGAGATGGCCGGCCTAACGGTACCGGAAGGCACAGAATTTTATATTGTTATTGAATCGGGCTGGGGTGCTGAATTTCCATTTTCAGGCGAAAAACTTTCAGTCATTATGGCCTTGTATCGAGCCTCAGACCTTGATCATGCCATCGAACTGACCAACAACATTCAAAGCTACCAAGGCCAAGGCCACTCCTGCGGTATTTATTCCAGCAGCGATGACAATATTATGAAACTCGCTAACGCCACCCGAACCTCACGCGTGATGGTCAACCAGCCTCAAGCAGCGTCCAATAGCGGCAATCTCTGGAACGGCATGCGCCAAACCTTTTCATTGGGTTGCGGCTCTTGGGGTGGCAACGGAACAAACAACAACATTTCTTGGCGCGATCTGATCAACGAGACCTGGATTTCCAAACCGCTGATCAAATCAAAAGAGCTGCCCTCTGATACAGAATTGTTTGGCGATATCATCGAAAAGCTCGGCTGAACGCACAACGCGCCCTGGGATAGCCTCACTTGAGCCTATCCCAGCGCCTGTCACACCTAGGCGCAGTAAGAGGGTCTTTCGGGACTTGCTGCGATCACGCCGCAACTTTCCGGGCGTCTTTGAGCAGCCGCCTAAGTGAGATAACAGACTGATACCCAAGACTGTGGCTAATTTGAGCAAGGTCGTCATCTTTTAATAATCTAAGCCCTGCCTCCTGAATCCGAAACTGCGCCAATAACCGGGAAAATGACTGGCCTTCGGCCTTTAATCGTCGCCGTAAGGTCGATTTTTCAGTGTGGAGCGCCACCGCAACCGAAACCATGTCCAGCGGCACGCCGGCAGCACAATGATCAATCAATACTTTAATCACTCGATAGGTTGCGGACTGCTGCTTAAGCCGCAGCCCCATGAGCGGCTCTATAACCGATCGGGTAATGACCTCCCAGCTTTCACTGGCGGCTGGATTTTTTAGCTCTAAAATGGCGCGATCAAATACCACTTCCGATGCGCCAATTAACTCACGACAAGCTGAGGGCTCGCAAGCAGCCAATTGCTTGATCGTTTGAGGGCGCCCCGATAACACTACAGACCGCACCAGATTTTGATTGCCAACCAGCCTTGGAAACCCCAATGCCAACTGCTGTACTAGCATCAAGTGCTGCCATTCTGCCAAGGCCACAATCGGGTAGATGGTGACACTGACCGTTTCTAACCTTTTTTGTAGCGAAAAAATAAACGCACTCGAGTCAAGTAAGCTCAACCGGGCACCGGAACTGAGTACCTCATCAAAGGTCGGCGCAGCGGCGCAAAGTGTCCAGACGGTCGGGGCATACTGAAACGAGTCTTTACCCCAGAAACGTCCCCATTGTCCTGGCAGCAGCTGGCATTGAATTGCCTGATGCAGCGCACTGAGATCCCGTGGGCTGATCCTTTCAGGCAACGCATCAATCGATGCGGAGCTAGACACTCTGTCAAACCAAGCCATTGGGCGGCCTAATCTTTTCGATAAAGCGCCTAAAGCAATGACAGATGGACCAAAATACCAATCGTTATTACATGCCTTAGTGTTCGACATAGCTCAATTACATCCTGTATTCACAACCATGCTTGGCTCAAACGCTTTATTAACCAAGCCATATTTTGGCCCCATTCCCGGCCCATCTTATTGAATCAAGCGGCTATAACCTAGCGATTGCGCAAAACGGATGCAAAAAGAACAATCTGCACCTCTTTTTGTCACATCAGGGCGGATATCGTGGAACTGGCTATATAATGCTTTTTTAACCCATGAAAAAGGATTTTCGTGAGCAAAATAACATTTATTATCGTTGTTTTAGCACTCTTGGCACCCTGCGTACTGAAGGGTGCCTCGATTAAAACCATTAAAACATTGGCAACCAACCCCCACCAAAAGGGCGTTCAACTCTTAACCAAAAAGGGCTACCAATGCCAAACTTCCAGCGAGGTACAGACCTTAAACTGGCACTGCTTAAAGCAAGAAAAAGAAATCTCTTTTACCCAATCGGCTATCTATACCAACTGCGACGCCCTTAACCTTTGCCACTTAGGCACGCAGGCAGCCCTGCGCAGCTTGTTTAAAGGCGAGCCAAGAGCTATCAAGACCTTTAGTGTTCATGGTCACATAGAATCCATACGCTGGCACTGCCTAGAACCCGACAGTGGCACCCTCACCATCTGTCTGAGCAGCCAAAACAGCCCGTATCAGCAAGATCGACCGGGCGTCGGCTGGCCAAATCAATTAACCGCCAAACGTTAAACCTCATTCAACCAACGAACGTCAACGGTGACAACATTGACGCCGCGAAACGGGCCCGCCACTCCGGCGCCCCTCGCGGCGCTCAGAACGAGACTCATTCTTGTTTTATTTCGCCTACTGACCTTGAACGGCGCTCGTTGGACTGCTTCTCGAGATAACGCCACAACGCCTTAGCTCGGGTCGCCTCGCGGTTACCCAATCAACGGGTCACACCCATTTTGATCCGCTGAAGGATAGCAACTCTCTCAGCCGTGGATGCCTGCGCCCAAGCCTCTATCTCATCGACAGATCGACCACACCCGAGACAGGTAAGCCCATCTAGCGCACAAACGCCTATACAAGGCGATTCAATGCTTTCATTCGCTGGCCTATTCATGCGCGTGACGCCCGCTCTGCGCGCTTACCAAATCTTCGACCGAGCAGGCGCTCGGTCCATTGATAACCAACACGATTTAACCTTTTGCGGCTTTACGCTCTTTGGCATCTTTAATGACATCTTCAGCGACATTTCTAGGCGTTGGATCATAATGACTGAACTCCATTGAAAACTGACCACGACCAGAGGTCATCGTTCGAAGGTCACCAATATAACCAAACATTTCAGATAGGGGCGCTGACGCCTTCACCCGAACACCTGTCGGACCAGGCTCTTGTCCTTGAATCATGCCGCGACGACGGTTCAAGTCTCCAATCACGTCACCCACATGGTCTTCTGGCGTGAACACATCGATTTTCATGATGGGCTCCATGATTTGAGGCGCCGCCTTGGGCATCGTTTGCCGATATGCCGCCCTGGAGGCAAGCTCATAAGCAATCGCGGACGAGTCAACAGCGTGGAAAGCACCATCAATCAGCGTCAACTTCACATCCAAACAGGGGTACCCTGCAAGTGGACCTTCCTCAAGGCAGACTCGAAAGCCCTTCTCGACCGCTGGCCAAAACTCTCGCGGCACGTTGCCCCCTGTGACAACCGATTCGAAGATATACCCTGTGCCTGCTTCTGCTGGCTCAACCGCGTAGTCGATTTTTGCAAACTGACCCGAGCCGCCGGATTGCTTTTTATGGGTGTAGCTGTCTTCGACGCGCTGGGTAATCGTCTCTCTATAGGCAACCAAGGGCTTGCCCACAACCACGTCAACGCCATGGGTTCGCCGAAGGATATCAACCTTAATATCCAGATGTAACTCGCCCATACCTTTAATGATTGTCTCACCAGACTCTTGATCGGTTTCCATATGGAAGGAGGGATCTTCTTGAATCATTTTCGATAACGCCAGTCCCATCTTTTCAGCACCACCCTTATCTTTGGGCGAAATCGCGATGTAAATAACAGGCTCCGGAAAGACCATCGGCTCGAGGGTTGCAGGGTTCTTTTGATCGGCAAGTGTATGTCCCGTTTGGGTATTCTTAAGACCAATCAGTGCAACGATATCACCCGCTTCCGCTGAGTCTCGCTCGATCCGCTCATCGGCATGCATCTCAACAATCCGACTGATCCGCTCCGTTTTACCCGTAAAAGTATTCAGGACCGTATCGCCCTTCTTCAATTTTCCTGAATAAACCCGCGTAAAGGTCAGCGCACCGAACCGATCGTCCATAATTTTAAAGGCGAGCGCGCGCAACGGCTTACTGGCATCAACCAAAGCCAGACCACCCGTTGGGTTGCCTTCAATGTCGACTTCTTCTTGGGGCTCAACTTCCGTTGGATTCGGTAAATAATCAACGACCGCGTCTAAGATATTCTGAACGCCCTTGTTCTTGAATGCGGAACCGCAATAGGTTGGGAAGAAGTTCAGCCCAATTGTGCCCAACCGGATGCATCGCTTAAGCTCATCAATGGACGGCTCAACGCCATCTTCCAGATAAGACATCATAAGGTCTTCGTCCATCTCGATGGCTGCTTCGATCAACTTTTCGCGATACTCTGCAACCAGTTCCACCATGTCCTCAGGGACATCAGACACTTCGTACTTCAAGGGATCGCCCGAATCATCCCAGATGTACGCCTTCTGAATAAGGACATCAACCACACCCTTGAAATGTTCTTCAGTTCCAATGGGGAGCGTCATCACCAAAGGATTCGCAGCAAGCACAGTGCGGACCTGATCGACCACGCGGTAGAAGTCGGCACCCATGCGGTCGAGCTTATTCACAAAAATAATCCGCGCAACTTCCGATTCATTGGCATACCGCCAATTGGTTTCAGACTGCGGTTCAACGCCACCCGAGCCGCAAAAGACACCAACCCCGCCATCTAGAACCTTTAAAGACCGGTAAACCTCGATCGTAAAGTCAACGTGGCCCGGCGTATCAATGATATTCAGCCGATGATCCTTCCAAAAAGTCGTCGTTGCAGCAGACTGAATGGTAATGCCCCGCTCCTGCTCCTGATCCATAAAGTCAGTGGTTGCCGCACCATCGTGCACTTCACCAATCTTGTGGATCTTCCCAGTAATGTTCAGGATTCTTTCTGTGGTGGTGGTTTTGCCCGCATCAACATGGGCAAAGATTCCAATATTTCTATATAGGCTTAAGTCTGTCATGGTACTTTCTCTTACATTAGAGGGGCGTGGGGGCGTAAAAACCGCGAGATCTTATCCTTTGCTGGCCTTAGAATCCAGCTTTAGCGCTGGTTTTTCATTGTACCGGATAAAAGGTGATTTCTCTTATACGGTTCATACCACGCATCACGCCTTATCCTTGCGCCTGACAGGCCTCGGCAAGACCATGATCGATCGCTGGCTAATGGCGTTAGAACACTATTGGACGCCGCTCAACGCTTAACCTTAAGCGGCGCTAGCGCCTTGCTGAACCCTTCACTTTAAGGATGACCACTTTAGCAAAGGCTAGCTTGGGAAAGCCGGCGGACCACTGCATCCCGGCGCAAGGCTTGCCGCAGCATTGCGTGCAGGGGCGCATCTTGCACTCGGCAAGCAAGATCCGCTTGATTTTCAAACGGAATGTTCAACACCGATCGAGCACTTGATTTGATCAGCACGACACGCGTCAACACAACACAACATAAACAGAGCCGCCAATCGCCTCTTGAAATGACTAGATCAGAATTTTTACGCCCGGTAATCGCCAGTTATTGGGTAATTACCCCTATTTAATAACATAATAAATTAATATATTGGGGATATATTTTAAATTATGATTTATAAGAGAATTTATTAAAAATAAATTTTAAAATAGATTAATAGTCATTAAATTATCAATTTAATGACTATTAAAAAAGTTGAAACCCTTAATTAATGCAAAATTATTCATATTAGCTGTTAATTATCCCTAAATTAATACAATCGACTCGGATTCCCACCTGCAATCAAGCGATTATCAAATCAGTTAGTCCGCCTAATACCGCCGCCAGACACTTTCGAAGATAACCGCGCGCGTTGAACGGTTGCTTTCAACCAACACACCCTTTAGCTTTCAACCTCTCGCACCGCTTAAGGACGATATTAATCATGGCGCAAACCTTTCCAGGCATCTTATCCTTTGCGTTTTTGGCGGCATTGCTCGTCTTTGGAACCCTGATCCGGGCCAATGTTCGGTTCTTCCAAACCAACTTGGTGCCAGCGAGCCTAATTGGTGGCACCCTCGGCTTCGGCCTGATCGCCCTTGATTGGGCTATGGGGTTCAAAGCAGCCGACTTTACCGCTTTTGCGTTTCATTTTTTTACCCTCAGCTTTATGTCTCTTGTGCTGACCAGCCGTGCTCAGCCCATTGCAGGGCAACAGCCTGTCGCGCTCGGCGGTTTGTGGCTATCGCTTATCTGGGTGATTTGCCTCGTGTTACAGGCCCTTGTTGGACTCGCGGCCATTAGCGCCTACAACACCATCGCGTCAGAGCCCCTTTCCGGCTTTCTCGGTTTAATTGCCACACACGGCTTCACACAAGGCCCCGGCCAAGCTTTAGCCCTGGGGGATTTATGGACTACCGCCTATGACATTCAGCATGCGGTGGACTTCGGACTCATCTACGCAAGCCTTGGCTTTGTTGCGGCTTTTGCGGTGGGCGTCCCAATGGCGCGTTGGATTCTCAAAAAAAACTTGCACAGCGGAAGGGGCGGGTCGCTTGATCAGGATTTCGAACGCGGACTCTACAGCGGGGACGCGGCCCCAGCTTCAGGCAAGCTCATCACCCATTCCGCGAATGTTGATTCATTCGCATTTCACATCGGTTTGCTCGGGTGCGCCTACCTCATCACCGATCAATACTTGAAGCTCGTTCACCCTTTCGTGGCCGGAACCCATTTTGAGAATATCTTTAGCTATAATCTTTTCTTTTTTCACGGACTGATGATCTGCGTGGGGTTACGTGCGCTCTTGGACCGCTTCAATCTCGGCCAATTTGTAGATGACGAAACCCAAAAACGGATTACCGGGTCCTCGGTGGACCTCATGGTTACCGCAAGCCTTTTGAGCATCAACTTCGCGCTGTTGACCCAGTTTTGGCAACCCATCTTACTGGTCGCGAGCCTCGTAACCTTGGTGACCGCTGCACTGTGCTTTACCGCAGGACTGCGCCTCAAAACATTGGGCGCCGAGCGCGGCCTCACGATTTTCGGCTGCTGTTGCGGCTCAACCGGCAGCGGCATTTTATTACTTCGTATTCTGGATCCCAACCTTGCGAGCTCTGTCGCGAAAGAATTGGCCTTCTTCAATATTGCGATTTTGTTCCTGAGCTTTCATATCCTGGCCATTATGGCGCCGATCCTACCCAGCATTCCCGTTATCTGGATCATCCTGATTTACCTCGCAACCGCAGGATTCGGTTTAATCCTGGTTCAGCTGCTCGGCTCGAAGATGAGCGGAGATTATTCTCAAAAACCTGAATCCGGATAATGACCGCGCAACCCAATTAAAGATCAAACCGGTCACCGATTCGGGCGATCTTAAACCCCAAGGCAAGTACCGATTGCGTTGCTTTCGAACCCGGGTCGAGCAACGGGTTTGTATGGTTCATATGCGTGAATACAACCCTTGAGCGCACAGGCCTGGGCAGTTGCTTTAACAGCGCTATCGATTCCAGAACCGTTGGGTGAGGGATCAAGGCAATATCGCGACCAGGTAACTCATCCCCGCTGAAAAACGTGGCATCGAGCAATGCGACATCAACCGTTTTAAGAACCGTGGCCAAGTCTTGATCCCACTTTTGCCACTTATCAATATCTGGCAAGTACACTGCCCGCTTATTGGGCCCTTCAATCAAATAACCGACGGTTTCACTAAACTCATCTCGATGAGGCACTAACCAAGGCGTTATCTTCGCGGCCCCAATCAAAACAGGCGTATTGGCGGTTAACGGACGCACCGCAATATTTTGCGTCGATACCAATTGGCTCCAGGGTCCGTTTCGCGCAAGGAACGCCATCATCCTCGGCATGGCATGCACTGGCACCGCGCGGGTGTTGGCAGCTTCTTTACCAAAATGCAGCAGTCCTGCGTAGTGACCCATATGGGCATGGGTTAACCAGACGCCGTTCAGGTCGCCCAAGGTTAAACCGGTCTCTGTCCAGAACTGATACAACTGGCGCGGCAGGGTCGGCGCCGCATCAAAAAGGTGAAATCGCCGGCCATCAATTACCAGCGCCAGCATACTTGCGCCGGAGCCTAACTCGGGCTGTGCCCAGACCGGCAAGCACCGCGGCTCATAACAATTCACCTGCGGATAACCGGCATCTTGCGCGACCCCCAAAACATGCAGCACCACCTTCGAAGTGGCCGGTGGCGATAGCGCCGCATCTTCGCTGAACGCGGCCGAACTGACGGCAAACAAAACAAGCAGCAGTAAAACCTTCATAGACAGATCCTGGTTGACGAGATGACGCGCATTTTCACAGACCGCTTCCACGCCGAGTAAAGCAAACGAAGAATTTCAAGGACGCAGACCTTCACCAAACCGGCGCTGGCGCTTGCAACCCCAGAGCGCGATTCGCGCCCGGACACCTGCTTTGATTGTGCAAAAGATTCCGTTCGGATAACTTAAACAGAATTTTTGAGCAATTAGAAACCCAACATGAGTCAAATTATCAACTACGGATCCTGCTGCATTGATCACGTTTTTCAAATTCCGCATTTTGTTCGCGCAGGCGAAACCCTCAGCAGTACGGGTTACGCCATTTTCCCGGGCGGGAAAGGTCTCAATCAATCCATCGCAGTTGCCGAAGCCGGTTGCGCGGTCACCCATGTTGGCGCAGTCGGTGAGGACGGACGGTGGCTTGCAGAGCTTATGACCGCACGCGGCGTGAACATCACCCACCTCGGCATTACCAATACCCCAACAGGTCAGGCGATTTTACAAATCGATCCGAGCGGAGAAAATGCCATCATCATCTTGGGTGGTGCCAATCTAGCGGCACACGAGCACCTCATTGATGCGGCGCTTAACGACGCAACTGGCGATGAGATCTTACTCATTCAAAACGAAACCAGCGGCAACGAAGCTGCTATTCGTCAGGCCAAAGCAAAAGGCTTGCAAGTTGCTTTCAACATGGCGCCGATGAACGCAAACGCCCGGGCCCTGCCCTTGGCGCTGATCGATTACTTTATTATTAACGAGACCGAAGGCGAGGCTTTAACGGGTAAAACCGAACCAAGCGAAATTTGCGATGCTGTCTTGGACCAATATCCCCATAGCGCGGTGGTCCTCACCTTAGGTCCAGCGGGCGTTCTGTTCCGAACCGCTGAACGCAATCTGTCGCAACCTGCCTATCCGGTTGAGACCGTTGACACCACTGGCGCGGGTGACACCTTCACCGGATATTTTCTCGCAACCTTGATGAAGACAAAGCAGGTCGAGCTGGCGCTGCAGACGGCTGCCGCCGCGGCGGCACTTTCGGTGACCCAACCGGGCGCCGCAACCTCAATTCCGACATTACACGACGTCAATCAATTCCTGGCGACGCGCGCGTCCTAGAGACCCCGTAAGGATTGGTGTTTGTACCGGTAGACCTTTTAATCATGGGATGCCATGAACACGGCCACTCGGGGCTTACGCCGATACCCCGCATTGGTTCCCCAACTCACGGGCTTTAATTGCGCTGGACCTCTCCAACC
>Ga0209631_10008119_pt1 | contig 10308 bp, 10 predicted proteins | sample COG_08_FD_184752 | JGI IMG/M metagenome (GOLD analysis project Ga0209631, IMG submission 184752) | Pelagic Microbial community sample from North Sea - COGITO 998_met_08 (SPAdes) (version 2) | ecosystem: Environmental > Aquatic > Marine > Neritic zone/Coastal water | place: Helgoland, sampling...
TGTATTTCCTTCGATATGCACGTTTGAGACCAATTCAACATCATCTAATAATTCAACATTAGGTCCTACATAGCAAAATGGGCCAATCTTAACTTTTTTAGAAATTTTAGCTTTTTTATCAATTACACTTGTGTTGTGTATCATTTTTTTCTATCCACTATCGTTGCTGACCATTCGGCATCTGCCATTCTTCTTCCATCAACTTTTGCAGTACCTTTGTATTTCCACACTCTTCCATGAGACCTTATAGCCTCAATCTCTAAGTGAAGTTCACAATCTGGTATAACGGGGTTTCTAAATCTGGCTTTATCAACTCCCATCAAATAAACTAATTTATTAGCATATTCTTTTGGATCAATACCGTGAGCAGTTAAAGCGGCAGCAGCTTGTCCAAAAGCTTCAACAATTAATACCCCCGGCATGACAGGCTGACCAGGAAAATGACCTTGAACATAAAATCCATTTTTTTTAACATACATTATGGCTGTAGCAGATTTTAGAGGGACAATTTTGGTTAATTTATCAATTAATAACATCGGTTCTCTGTGAGGCAACAAAGACTCTATCATTTTTTTATCTATTTCTGTTTTACTCATTATTTTTTTTATTATTTTTTAAAAAATCTTTAAGAGGTACTGCAGGATACCCCATTACAATTTTATTGTCTTCAATATCTTTGACTACCCCACTACCGCCTCCAATTTTTACATTATTTCCAATTTTTAAATGTCCTGAGATTCCTGCCTGGCCACCAATAGATACATTGTTTCCTATTTTTGAGCTGCCTGCAAATCCAACTTGACCAGCAATCATACAATTTGATCCAATTTGAACATTGTGTGCTACATGAACTTGATTATCTAAATACGTATTTTTTCCAATTATTGTATCGTCAATAGATCCACGATCAATTGTACAACTAGAGCCTATTTCAACATTATCTTTTATACAAACTTTTCCAATATGTGGAAATTTTATGTTTTTTTCGTTGACTGGCAAAAAACCAAATCCTTTTTGTCCAATTTTGCAACAATCTTGTATCACAACTTTATCTCCAATTAGTGTATTTTTAATAACTACACCTGAGCCTATTACACAATCATTTCCAATTCTTACATCGTGTTCAATTATACTATTTGATCCTATTATAGAATTTTTACCAATTTTAACATTTTTACCAATTAAAACATTATTACCAAATCTAACATTTTTAAAATCAGAATTTTTTGGTTTTTTTACTGATAAATCTGGATAATCAATATCTGAAAAAGGATAAACTATCTTAATAATACGTGCTAATTCAAATAAAACATTTTTTACAATTATTTTATTGACATTTTTAGGCAGAAATTTTTCTAACTTTTGTGTGGTAATGCAAGCAGATGCTTTCGTGGTAATAGCGTTTTTTTTATAGTTTATCGAATCAAAAAAAGTAATTTCTTTTTTACTAGCTAAACCTAGGGGTTTAACATCATTAACCAAAAAATCTTTTTTTAAATTTAAGGATGGAAATAATTTTTTAAAATGTATATTTTTTTTTTTAAAAAACATGCTTAGTCATTAAGCTTAATTTAACTTAATGTTTTTGAGTTTTTTATTAAGCCGTACTAATATTTCTTTTGTTATGTCAAGATTTTCATCCGCTAAAAGTAAGCTTTTTTTATCTAGAACCATTCTTATATTTTTCTCTTGCATAAATTCTTTAATTATTGGATTTAAATTTTTTAATAATTCATTTCTTGCTTTTGCTCTTTGTTTAGAAACTTTATCAACTAGATTATTTCTCTCTTTTTGTAGAGATGATACTTTATTTCTAAGTGTTTTTACTTGTGTTTTATAATCTTCCTGTGACAAGATTTTTTTTTGTTGAATAATTTTTTTTTCTTCTTCTAAAATTTTAGTTTCTTTTTGCTTAAGGTTTTTAAAGCCACTATCAAGGTCATTTTTAAGTGTTTTTTGGGCTTTTTTACCAGCATCACTATTATTCAATATAAATTTAAAATCTATAAAGTATGGCAAGTCTGCTTGAATGTTTGTTTCAACAAAAATTGAAAGCAATATTGTTGTAAATATTCTTTTAAATATTTTCATTAAAATGTTGTCCCTAAATTAAAATTGAATCCTTCTGTTTGATCTGTATCAGCTTTTCTCAAATTTTGGGAAAAGGTAAACGATAAAGGTCCTATTGGAGAAGAATAATTAGCCACGAAACCTGTTGTTGACCTAATTTTGTTACTGTTTGGGATGCTATTATCGTAATCAACTCCCCATACGTTACCAAAGTCTAAAAATAAACCTACATCCAAGTTTGTTGAGTCTGGTAAAAGTTTTGGCAAATTCATTTCTAAATTCATCGCTGCTGCATAATTTCCTCCGATGTAATCATCACCATCTTTTGGACCAACTTTACCTTTTTTAAATCCTCTCAATCTTTTTGAGCTTAAAAAACTTCTTTTATTCAGTCTTACATCTTCATCGTTGAATCCGTCAATAGTACTTACGAAATATTTGTTAGCAATTACGATATTTTCATTAAGTGTCATATATTTGCTTAAAGTAAATACATTGGAAATATAATTTTTATCTGCATAAAAAGGGATAGATTGACTAAATCCTACAATACTTCCACTTGTTGGCATAAACGATCTGTCACGCTGATCATAATCAAAACCATAATTAGCGACTAATTCTGTAAATTCACCTTTTTGTTTTTGTAAAGCGGAAGAAGCTGATCCGTCTGTCCTTAGTTCGTCATAATTGACTGCTAGTCCCAGTTTTAAAAATATATCTTTATATTGTTCAAATCTTGTATTAACTCCTGCCCCAACCAAAGTATTTTCATAACCTTGATTAGGTTTATCATTGCTCACACTATATAATGAGTATCCAATGGCATTTCCTAAAAAGTTGTAATTTGGATCACTAAAATTTAATCGTCCCTGTAGAGACTCTTCATCGGTATCTAGAGAAAAATTAACTTTCTTTCCTTCTCCTAGCCAATTATTTTCTGAAACCTGAAATGCTAAACTTCCACCATTAGTACCTACTCCTGCTCCAGCACTTATTTCACCAGTAGGCATTTCTTCAACGCTTATATCAATAATTTTTAAATTATCTTCTGGCCCACTTTTTACATTAGAAACAACATTTCTGAAAATATTTCTTGATTTTATATTAGCGATTGATTTATCAAGACCTATTTTTGTGAAAGGATCACCTTCATCTAATATGACTTCTCCTCTTATAACATCTTCATTGGTTACCTCATTACCAATGATATTTATTCTTTCAACCAATAACTTTTCGCCCTCAAATATGTTTAGTTTTATTGCAATTTCATTTCCTTCTATTAACTCTTCGACGTTATGTTCAACAAATTGAATATTATTTTCTTCGATTATTTTATCAAGGGAATCTAGCATCTTTTTAATTTTAAATGGTGAGTAATAATCACCAACGTATTTAGCGTACTCTTCTTCTAACTCTAGAAACAAATTTTTATCGAACGTGGGATCAAGATTTGTAGTTATTTTATTAACAATGAATCTTTCACCAGCATCAATAGAATAAATTAAATCAAAATTTCCAGATTTATTTAGCTCAGCAATATTTGAGGTTATGTTTACATCGTAATATCCAAGAGATTTGTAATAATTTTTCAATAATCTTAAATCTAAGTCTAGTAAGCTTTTACTGAACCTTGTATTTTTAGTTAAAAATTTCCAAAACTTATCTTCTTCGCTAGCAACTACATCATATAATCTTTTGCTTTTAATCTTTTTGTCACCAATAAAAGTAATCGATGAAATTTTTGTTTGTCCTCCTTTGCTTATTTCAAAAATTAAATCAATATTATTACTATCTACTTCATTGAATTTAGCTTCAACATTTACAAAATTATAACCAACAGAAGAATAAAGTTTTTTTATAGTTTCAATATCATTGGATAAATTTGATTTAATGAAAGAGTTTTTTTCTTTAAGTGAAATATTTTCTTTCATCGCTTTAATTGTTTTTTCACTGGGTTCACCAATAATTATGAGCTGATTTATAACTGGATATTCATTTACATTAACTTTTAAAACATTTTTTTCTAATTTTACTTCCACCTCTTTAAAAAAATTTGTCTCGTACAGGTCTCTTAATATAACATTAATTTTTTTTTCATTTATATCTTCACCAACTTTAATATTACCATAAATTTTAATTGTTTCTTTGCTTACCCTTTCGTTCCCATTAATTAAAATCTCTTTAACTATTTCAGCTTTAATAGAATTAAAAAATAAAAAGAATAAAAAGAAAAGGCTTATAATTTTTTTCATATTTTTTTAGTTAATTTTAAAGTTTTGTTTCTTGCCCATTTATCTATATTAATGATTTGATTTAAATTTTTAGGGTTCTTTATAGCATATTTTTTATAATTCCTATCATTTAGAACGCTCATAATGATCCTAGAAATACCTAAAAAAGGTATTTTTCTATTAAGAAAATGATCAACTAATATTTCATTAGATGCATTAATTATTATTGAGGTGGATGGATGTTCATTTGATCTATTTTTTAATTTTATTATTGGAAAAATTTTTTTATTTGGCTTTGAAAATGTTAAACTTTGAATACTCATTTTAGGTTTTTTTTTATTATCATAAAATTTTTTTATATCAATATCATTATCAAAAATTGCATTAGCTAATGGTATGATCATAGATGTGTCATGATAGATAAATTTTGTTAACCCATTTTTAAGTTCTACGATTGCATGAACTAAGCTTTCAGGATGAATTAAAATATCAATTTTACTACTATTAAGGTTAAAAAGTTTTTGAGCTTCTATGTGCTCCAATACTTTATTCATTAAAGTTGATGAGTCTATTGAAATTTTTTTTCCCATTTTCCACTTTGGATGCTTAAGTGCGTCTTTTGGTTCAATTTTTTTTTTTAAATGAAGTTTATTTTTTAAAAATGGCCCGCCAGATGCCGTAATATAAATTTTTTTTATCTCGTCAATATTATGATTCTCTAATAATTTAAAAATAGAATAATGCTCAGAGTCTACGGGTATTAATAAAGTTTTATATTTTAAAGATTCTTTTTTTATTAAATACCACCCACAAATAATTGCTTCCTTATTTGCAATTAATAATTTTTTTGTTTTTTTTATAATTGAAATTGTTGGTGATAAGCCTGCTATTCCAGAAATTGCTGAGATGGTTATATCGTTTTTAACTAATAAATTTATATCATTAAAATTATTTAAAATTATAGTTTTGCTTCTAATTTTTTTTTTTACTTCTTTGAAAATTAAAGGATCATTTATAATAAAAAATTTTGGTTTATATTTTTTAATCTGCTCACAAATTAAACTTAAATTTTTATTCGCAGTAAGTAAATTTATAGTGAAGAACTTTTTATTTTTTTCAATTATTTTTAGAGTTGTTAATCCAACTGAACCAGTAGAACCTAAAATAGATATAATTTTTTTCATTTAAAAAAATAAAATTAGTGAAATTAAACCTAGAGGAACACCAAGTAAGATTCCATCAATTCTATCTAGTACACCACCGTGACCAGGTAAAAAATTACCAGTATCTTTTATTTTTGCTTTTCTCTTTAGATAAGAAAAAAAAAGATCACCTATTTGACAGCAGATTGAAGTAATTGTTGCTATTATTAAATAAACATAGAAAAATTTGTTTATAAATATGAAAATTAAACATGAAAAAAATATATTAGAAAAAATTATCGAACCCAATGCTCCAGAAAAGGTTTTTTTTGGACTTATCTTTGTTAATTTTGGACCTTTAAATATTTTTCCAAAAATAAATCCTCCAATGTCAGAACCAATACAGCAAAATAATAATGAAAACATTAGAGGTTTGAGTTGAAAATTATTTACAAAATAAAAAAAAATTAAACAAAATATAAAAATATATAAAATAAAAGATAAATTGGTGATTACATAAATAAACTTATTGCTAATTATTTTTTTTGTAATGTTGAAGAATTCAAAAAATGCAAACAATGATAAAACAATCAAACTATAAACTAAAACTGGACTGAAGTTAAAGATTAACAATAATAAAAGTAATAAAAAAAAAGATGTATAAATTCTGTTTTTATATTTAGTAAAAATCATATTCTGCCGAAATTTCTTGAAATTCTTTTGTATTTTTTAATAATTTTGATTAGATCATTTGAGTTAAAATCTGGCCATAGTTTTTTTAAGAAAAATAATTCAGCGTAAGCTAATTGCCAAAGCATGAAGTTACTTAACCGCTGGCGCCCCCCCGTTCTTATAAGGATATCAGGATTTGGTTGATTACATGTGTAAAGATTTTTTTCTATATTTAAAATATTCATTTTTTTATCATTTTTTTTAGCTGCATTCGTTATTTCTTTTTTCGAACCATAATTTATTGCTAAATTAACAAGAATTTTTTTATTATTTTTTGTTTTTTCAATGACTGATTTTAATGTAGTTTTAACGTCTGGTGGTAATTTGTTAATTTCTCCTAAAATATTAATTTTTATTCCATTTTTAATTGTGTTTTTAATTTCCTTTAAAAAATAATTTTTAATTAATTTAAATAGATAATCTATTTCCTTTTTTGGACGAGACCAATTTTCCGTTGAAAAAACATAAAATGAGATAATTGGTATTCTTAGTTTTATAGAACATTGAACAACTTTTTTTACAACCTCTACTCCTTTTAAATGACCAAAATTTCTTCCTTTTTTATTTTTTGTTCCCCATCTACCATTGCCATCCATAATAAAGGCGACATGGTTGACTCTATTCATATTTGAATTATCTCTTTTTCTTTTTCTGTTAAGATTTTTTCTATATTTTCTATGTTGTAGTCTGTAAGTTTTTGTATTTTTTTTTCATAATTTTTATTATCATCTTCAGAAATAGTTTTTTCTTTTAGTTTTTTTTTGAGATCCTCATTTGCTTCCCTTCTTATATTCCTAATTGCAACTCTACTTTTCTCACCCATGGTTTTTAAAATCTTAATAAGATCTTTTCTTCTTTCTTCTGTTAAATCTGGAATTCGTAGTCTAATGATTTGACCCTCGATTTGTGGATTTATTCCTAATTCAGATTTTTGAATAGCGCTTTCTATAACAGCAACATTTGCTTTATCCCAAACTTGTATTGAAATTAGTTTTGCCTCTGGCGCACTTATTGTAGCTAACTGATCAATTGGCATTAACTGTCCATATACATCAATTTTAATTGTGTCTAACATGTTAGTATTAGCTCTACCAGTTCTAAGAGTTGCTATATCTTTTTTTAAAGATTGAATACTTTTATCCATTTTAGATGAATAATTTATTTCATTGAATTCATTTGTCACCTATTAAACTCCTTCTCCAACTTTATATCTAACAAAATTAAGTATTTTTAGAGGCTTATCTATTGAGTTTTCCTTTAAGATATCTGATACTTTTTTTTTTGAGTCCATTATCCAAATTTGATTTAAGAGCGAATTATCATTTAGAAATTTAGAAATTTTACCGCTGGAAATTTTTTCAACCATTTCTGCTGGTTTCCCTGAATTTGTGATTTCTGCTTTTATTATATCAAGTTCTTTTTCGATAATGTTTTTATCTATACCGTCTTGATTTACAGCTAGAGGGTTTGATGCAGCTATGTGCATTGCAATTTTTGTTCCAATATCATTATTTTTACTTTTTATGATTCCATCTATTTTTACTATTGAGATTATTTTTCCAATTCCTTTTTCGATGGCTGAATGAACGTAAAAAAAATTCATACCATTAGAATTGTCAAAAAAATTAGCTCTTCTTATTGTAATTTTTTCTCCAATTTTTGCTATTAAATTAACTAGATTATCTTTTACCAAAATCCCATTTTTCATTTTAGTGTCATTGATTTTATTGATGTCGCTTTTTGATATAAAATTAATTTCAGACAATTCTTTGCAAAAATTTATAAAATCTTCGTTTTTTGCAACAAAGTCGGTTTCGCTATTGATCTCGATGATAGAGACTTCTCCTTTATCCTCTTTTACTAGGGCTAACCCTTCAGAAGCAGTTCTGCTCATTTTTTTTGAAGCTTTAGCTATTCCTTTTTTTCTTAAAAACTCTATTGATTTCTCGATATCTCCTTGAGTTTCATCAAGGGCAGTTTTACAGTCCTTGAATCCAACTCCTGTCATCTCTCTTAATCTTTTAATATTATCTAGTAAATCTTTATTCGACATGTAAGTAATAATTTAAAATTATTTTTCTTTAACTTTTGAAGCTTTTTTTTCGGTTTTTTCTTCTGGGCCCTTAATAAATTTTTCAGCGTCTTTAATTGTATTTTTTAAAAGCTCACAATATAGATTAATAGATCTTCTTGCGTCATCATTGCCAGGTATAGGATAATCAATACCTGTTGGATCTGAATTAGTATCTAGGACAGCTATAATCGGTATACCTAATTTTTTAGCCTCTGCTACTGCTAATGACTCAATATTTGTATCAATAATAAAGATTAAATCAGGTGTCTTTTTCATTTCAGCTATACCGCCTAGAGATCTTTGTAATTTTTCTTTTTCTTTACCAAATTTTAATATCTCTTTTTTTGTAAATCCTAAATTTTCTTTAGATAGTTGGTCGTTTAATTTTTTAAGTCTTTTAATTGAATTTTGGATAGTATTCCAATTAGTAAGCATTCCACCAAGCCATCTATAATTTACAAAAAATTGATTTGTTTCTTTAGCTAGTTCACTTACTTGTTCTGAAGCTTGTTTTTTTGTTGATACAACCAATAACTTTCCACCATTTGCTACTACTTTGTGCACTTGCACCAATGCGTTTTTAAGAAATTCTACAGTTTGAGTTAAATCAATTATGTGAATTGAGTTTTTTTCTCCAAAAATATATTTCTTCATTTTTGGATTCCACCTCAATGTTTTATGGCCTAGGTGTACTCCAGCTTCTAATAGTTGTTTAATGTCTACTTTTGGTACGTTCATATTTTTCCGGTTAATCCACCACAGTAATTCCAAATTAATGGACCGGTAGGGCAATGCCCTTGTAACTGTGTGCGAAATTAGACACAGATATATACAATCAAGTTAAAAAATCAACTGGTTAAACAGTTATTTTTTCTACGTATTTCTTGGCTTTTAAGGCCTTTAAATGATTAAAATCAAATTTTCTATTTTCTTGAAGTGAATAAAAAGCTTGTTTATTTTTATCTCTAATCACTAAATCAATAGCTGTTTCGCCTTTAACTGACAATAATTGTTTAATTTCATTCAAATTATAACTGTCTTTAAGTTCTATGGTTACTTTTGAATAAGGTTTGTTTATTACGTCATCAAGACTTAAAATTTTTTTTACATTAATTCTTTTTTTTATTTCTTCTCCAGTAATTTTATCTTTTTGAAGTGTTAGAACAAATGACTCAGACTCTTTAAGTTTATCTCTATTTGCAATTAAAATCTCTGCAAATAAAAATAATTCAAATTCTGTTTTTTTATCGCTGAATTTTACTATTGCATATGGTGTACCTTTTGCGCTTTTTTTTTCTTGAATAGACATTATAGTTCCTGCCACTAAACCTTCATTTAAATCATTTTCATAAAATTTATTATAAGGGGTGATATTTAACTGATTAAATATTTCTTCAAATTCATTAAGCGGGTGATTGGTTAAATAAAAACCTAAAGATTTAAATTCTTCAGATAGTAGTTCTTTAATTGACCAAGGTGACGATGTGACAAAATCAAAATCTTCTTTTTCATTTTGTTGATCTTCAAAAAGATTGGATTGATGATTTTCCCTATCATCGTTTATATTTTTAATTTTTTGAATAATTTTTGGTATGGATTTTAAAATTTTATTTCTATCATTAACAAATTCATCAAAAACCCCTGCTTTTACCAAACCCTCTAATTGAAGTTTGTTTACATCTTTGACGTTAACTCTATTAATGAAATTAACAAAAGATTTGAAATCTCCGTTTTTTTCTCTTTCTTTGACAATATTAGTTATAGCTTCAAAGCCAACGTTTTTAATAGCTCCAAGTCCATAGTACAACTTTCCTTTGATAGCTTTAAAATCAGAAAAGCATTTATTTATTGACGGTCTTACTATTTCAATATTTAATTTTTTTAATTCCTCCACAAATTCTCTAAGTTTAGAAGTATTAGTAAGTTCTGTTGACATGGTAGCAGCTATAAAATCTTCTTTATAATAAGTTTTTAAATAGGCTGTTTGATATGCAATTAAAGCATATGCAGCTGCATGACTTTTATTAAAACCGTATTGAGCAAAAGGCTCAATTTTAGT
>Ga0209631_10008126_pt1 | contig 10304 bp, 14 predicted proteins | sample COG_08_FD_184752 | JGI IMG/M metagenome (GOLD analysis project Ga0209631, IMG submission 184752) | Pelagic Microbial community sample from North Sea - COGITO 998_met_08 (SPAdes) (version 2) | ecosystem: Environmental > Aquatic > Marine > Neritic zone/Coastal water | place: Helgoland, sampling...
TAGGTTTTGTTTTAGATTTATTTACTAAATTTTTCTTTGCTGTATTAGAAACAGATTTAGTAATTTCTGTTATTTGTTTTTCAAGATAACTTAAATTAAAAGTTTCTTCTCTTACTTGAGGAAGCCCTAATAAAGATAGGACTTGATAAGTCTCAAGTTCAACAACTCTCTGTAAAAGTCTTCCAGTTCTTCGTGTTCTAAGATTCTTGTTCTGAACAAATACTCTTCTAAATCCTGAACCTATAAAATTAGTGTTGTCCGTTTTAAAGGACATAAAAACATTTGCACCATTTTCAGCAACACTTGAACCAGCAAAATTATCATGCAAGAAATACTTTTCAATATCAATAGGCTCGTAATCATATTCTGACGAAACCATTTCAATCCAAGAAGAAAGTAAATGTTGACCGGGAAAGTTTTGTAAAAAATCAGAAGGTAATTTACTTAAAAAATTTGTATCAAATAGGTTTGGTATTTTCTTATTAAGTATATCAATTTTGTTTGGATATATTAAAGTTAATGAGATGAATTCTGTGTGACATTCATATCTTATAATTAAATTTTTATGTTCTGCTACCCAATATTTGTAACGTTCCTTAGGTAAGTTTTGAAAACCTTCGCTTATTAAAAATTTATTTAGGTAACTCCACGCTTTTTTTTCATCATTTTCCCTAATTAAATAAGCAAAATGAAAAGTTCTTAAGTTATTTCCTAACTTTATATATGGTCTAGCGTGCAATTCATCTTTGAAAGATAATAAATTGTTATTTATTAGATTATTCATATTTAATTATAACATTTTGTAATATTTTATGTATTATTTTTTATTCATTGTTAAAAACTCATTTAAATTTATATAATTTTAGTAATAAATTATTTAAAAATATAATGAAATTAATGGTTTTTTTTACATTACATTTCTATAGGCTGTATAACCGCACTAACTAAATTTTTTAAACCCTCGAAGGGATAATAATGAAATCATTCTTTTTTTTTATTTTAATTTTTTTTATTAGTTTTTCTGCCTACAGCAAACAATATTGGAAAATTGTAGAAAAAATAAATGAAACGAACCAAAACAAAACATTTTTTTTAGTAAGTAATAAGGTTTTGTCAATACCTGCTATAGATGGTCCTTTTAAAAATACATATTCAGCTATTATGTTTAAATGTGATGCTAATAAGAAATTATCTTCATTTTTTGGTTTCACAAACAGACCAAATATAAAAAATAATAAAACTGAAGGTATGTTTAATGTGGTGTCTACAACTATAAAATATGATAATAAAAAACACGATATTGATCTTTATAATCCGAGAACATGGCGATCAAATTTTTATTTAACAAATAATAATAATATGTTTGTTAAAAAGCTTATTAATACCAAAAATGTTTCATTAGAAATTAACTGGGTTAATCAGGGACCTAAATATTTCATACACAATACTTCAGGTTTTCTAGAAAATTATAATAATCTTAAAAAGGTTTGTGGTTTATAAAATTTTATTAAAAAAATTTATATAAATTAGTAGTTTAAAATTCGATTAAAATAAAAAATAAAAAAGTTAATAAGTAGAGCTTTCATACTAAATTAAATTTTTATTATCAATAAAGGTGCCTTTTAATGAAATATATATCTATGTTCTTATATTTATTTTTTCTACTTCAAGATTTTAGTTTTGCTACGAATAATCACAAACATAATAATCATACTAACAAACATTCTCATGATGAAAAAAATATGCCTGGATTAAAGGGCATAAATACAACTGAAAAAGAGGAAAATGATCTAAAAACAATTTTTAGAACTCATAAAGAAATTAATCGTGAAGTAATTAAATTGGAAAATGGGATCAAAACAATTACTGAATCAAATAATTCAAGATTAAGAAGTGCTATTATAGATCATGTGTCAATGATGGTTACTAGGTTAGAAGAAGGAAAAAATCCAAAAGTTTTTATCCAAACGCCAATACTTGATAGATTATTTGAATTTTATGACGTAATAAATACAGAATTAGAAGTTACTGAAAAAGGTATAATTGTTATTCAAACTTCAAATAATGAAAAGGTTGTTAAACTTCTTCAAATACATGCAGATGAAGTTAGCGATATGTCAAAGAGGGGAATGATAGCTGTGCACCAAAGAATGATGAAAAAATACAATAAACATTAAATAATTCAATCTATTCGACTTATAATAAAAACAATAAAACTAATATTTAAGTAAAATTTGTTTTGTAATTTTAAACTTTTAAGTTTTTGATAATATTTCCTCAACCAAATTTTGTACTCTAAACGCTTCATCAATTGTTGCTAAAGTGTTAGGTTTATTATTTATTTTAAGAACCAAAGCGTCAAGTTGTGACTTTAAACTTACAGCTCTTGGGTCTTTATGTTTATCTCTTAGAGGAATAAACTCGTTACCAGTTGATAATGAATCCTTATGAAATTCTTCTATTTTTCTACTTTGTTTAGACCCTTTAATTGTGAATTCCTGACGATCTGGTTGAACTCCTCCAACACTCGCTAAGATATTAACTGGTAAACCACTATCTGTCTCTAATCTTGCAAGAACATCAGTCTCGCATAATAAAGGATCACTTGGATAAGAAGTTTGAGCCCATTTTACTTTAAGAGGTCCTAAAACACGTTCTGTAAAAAAAATAAAATGAGATATTACTTCTCTTGTCATACCTCCTTCTTTTTTGAAACGAAGCCAATCAGCTTCTTTTTGCCATTCACGAGGCCATTTGGAGTATGTAACAATGATATCAGCACCAAGAATTTCTCCCATTTCTCCTTTATCTTTGCTTGTCAAAAGATCTGCTAAAGGAGTTCCACCGGCTTGAGTAAAATTTACAGCAATAGGAACATCAAATTTTTTAAGTTTTTCAATAAAGTTTTTACTTTCTTGAATATTTATACCAAATGGTTTTTCTAAAAAAAGAGCTTTACCCATTTCAACTACTTTCATGGCATAGGCTTCTCTTACTGTAGGAGGACAAGCTAGATAGACTAAATCAGCCTTTTCTATCCCTTCATCAGCACTTTTCATAATTGAACAATGATTATCTAATTTTAAGGCATTTTCACAAGCAGTTGGGTTTGGGTCCCATAGGTAATCTGGTTCAAATTTTTGATGCAACCTCATATGAGCTAACATTCGAGTTCCCATTATACCTAATCCAATTATAGCTACTTTAATTGTCATTTAATACCTATGAAAAATTAAAATTGTAATTAAATATATTAAACTAAAATGTAAACTTAACAAATATTACTTCTATAAAATTAATTAGGTTATTAGATATTGAAGCTGATTTTATTTGTATGAATAAATTTTATATCTAAAGTTAATTATTATAAAATTGCAATAATGGGTAATGTTTTAAATGTATTACGATACCAGTAAAAATAATCATGGACTACCTTATAATCCTTTCAAAGCTCTAACCGTTCCTCGCCCAATTGGATGGATAAGCACAGTTAGCAAGAAAGGCATAGGTAACCTTTCACCATACAGTTATTTCAACGGCCTTTCTTATAACCCACCATTTGTAATGTTTTCCGCAGGAAACAGAGCTGATGGTAGCAAAAAAGATAGTGTTTTAAATGCTGAAGAAACTGGTGAGTTTGTGGTTAACATAAGCACATGGGATACACGTCACCAAATGAATGATACTAGCTGGATAATGGAAAGTGAAACAGATGAACTACTTAAAACTGGCCTAACACCTATAAATTCAATTAAAGTAAAGCCCAAGAGGGTTGCTGAATCACCAGTTCATTTTGAATGTAAATATCACCAAACAGTAAAATTACCTGGAAAAGAAGGGTTTCATCATGTTGTGTTTGGTCAAGTGGTTGGAATTCATATAAAAGATGAGTTTATTACTGATAAAGGAATGGTTGATGTGCTAAAAATGAAGGTTATAGCCCGTTTAGGTTATAATGATTACACTTTAATAGAGAAAACATTTTCAATTGTTGATTTTAAGGACAAAGGAAAGATGACAAAGGGTTGGAAATGATTATTAAAGGATTAAAACATGAATAATATAATATTAGAAAAAAAGATTGAGTTGCTGAAGGTTTTAGCAAAGGGTTGTAAAAAACATCCAGCATATAGAGCTATAAGAAAAGCTACTGAGCGTTGCGAGGAGTGCGTGATCGTATGGAATACTAAACTGGAGTTAAATGATTTAGAGAATTCTTAGAAGTGTTAAATTATTATTTAACAACGAATTAGTGTTAGTTTTTAATTATAAGATTTAGAAAATAAATTTGCTCCAGCCACTAAAGATTTTATTTTTTTTTCAGCAATTTTATAAGGCATTGGTGCCATTCCACAATTTGTGCAAGCAATAATTTTTTTATAATCAACATATTTTGAAACATCATTCAAAATTTTAAAAACTTCTTCTGGAGTTTCTATTTTAAGACTTGCCACGTCTATTACTCCTACAAGTATCTCTTTAGAGTTTAACATCTTTAAAACATCTAATGGAACACGACTATTTGCACATTCAAGTGACACTTGATCAATAGAGCTATCATTTAAAGTAGGAAAAAAGTCTTCGTATTGTTTCCATTCATTTCCAAGAGTTTTTTTCCATTCAATATTTTGTTTAATTCCATATCCATAACAAATATGAACAGATGTCTTACATTTGAGACCAGAGGCTGCAACTTCTAGTATTTCAACACCCCATTCAGATGCTTCTTTTGTGAAAGCATTAAAAGCAGGTTCATCAAATTGAATTGTATGAACTCCAAGTTTTTCGAGTTCAAGAGCTTCTGCATTTAATATTTTTGCAAATTCATATGCCATTTCTTTTCTAGAACTATAGAAGCCGTTAGCAATGGTATCACAAATAGTCATTGGACCAGGCAAGGTGATTTTAAAATCATTTGATGTATTTTTAAGACAATATTCTGTACTTTTAGCGTGAATGGAGTTTAATCTTTTTAATTTACTTACTACTGTTGGAACTTCGGCATCATAGCGATCATTTCTAATGCCCATGGTAGTCATTTTATTCCAATCAATACCATGAATTAATTCTAAAAATCCATGAACAAAATGTTTTCTAAATTGTTCACCGTCAGAGATTATATCGACTCCTGAATTTTCTTGGAACTTAATCCAATTCAATGCAGCTTCACATTGTCCATTAAATAATTCTGAATCTTTTAATTTCCATTCTCCCCATAATTTTTCTGGTTCAGCCAACCATGAGGGTTTAGGAAGACTTCCTGCAATTGTGGTTTTTAATTTCATTCGATTATAATAATTAAATTATTTAAAAAAATAAATAAGAAAAAATATTTCTTAAAAAAGTATAAGTATAATATTTTATTATTTTGTTGCGTCACCTTCTTCTACAAGTATTAAATCAACTTCACCAGCACCATTTTTTCTGTGAAAAGAAGCATTTATGTAATCTTCAGAGTTCCAACAATCTTCTCCATTTTTTAAAGAGGGAAATTCTATGATTACAAATCTATGAAATTTATCAGTACCTTCAAGAATTTTAAAATTTCCACCTCTAGCTAAAACTTTTCCTCCAAATTTGGATATGATATGAGGAACTTGATCTGTATATTTTTTATATTCAACAGGATCAATTATCTTTGAGCGTGCTACCCAATAAGCTTTCATATTTGTCCTTTCAGTAATTTATCAGAAAATATATAGTTAAATTATATTATTAAAAAATTAGTTTCTATAAATTTTCTTTGGTGGATTAAATATTTTAGTTTTTGAGTCATACTTTCCAGTAATCCAACGATGTGTTTTATAAGACCAGTAACTAAGTCCACCTTCTTCTATAGGTTTAAGTTCAATTCTAGAGTTTTTTTGCCTCCCTGGTTTATGATTAGCTTTAGTTAACTCATAAATCTCACTAATTTGTGGGTTTTCTAGATTGGGGGTTTCTACATCTAATTGATCAATAAATTTTGAAATTGATGCTAAAGCCAACCTTGCTCTTCCAATTTCTAAGTTTTCTCTAGTTTGCAAAATTTTTCCGGACCACCAAAGATGAATATTTAGATAGTTTTCTGATGTTGGAAACGTAAATTCAAAAAATTTTGGCTTTAATTAATATTCCATATATCAAAATATATATGTATACATTCTCCTGCCCATTGACCGTAGTCCATGGAGCTTGGACGGAGGTTAGTAGTTGGGTTGGTGGAGTTGGTTAAGTGTTATTTTGTTTAAGTTACTGTTTACATTTAATTTTTATTTTTTATGATTTTTCTGTCTAGAAAAAATTAAGGAATAAAATATGAAAAAGCCTTTTTATGCAGAAGATTTTATAGCAGGCCATATTTTTGATTTGGGTAAAAAAGGTATTACCAAAGATGAAATAATTACATTTGCTAAAAAGTATGACCCTTTTCCATTTCACATGGATGATGAAGCTGCATCCAAAACTGTTTTTGGCAGTATAATCTCCAGTGGTTGGCAAACTGCTTTAATTTGGTTGGGTATGATGCATGAAAAATTCCTAACATATGAAACAATAATGGGTTCTCCAGGTCATGAGGTATTAATTTGGAAGAATCCAGTACGACCTGGAGATATTCTTAGTGGAACATTGGAAATCTTAGAAAGCAAAATATCAAAGAGTCGTCCGGAAATTGGTTTCGTTAAATATAAAACAGAACTAATTAATCAAGATTCTAAACAAGTTTTTTTTACTGAAAGTACTTTAATAATAAAATCAAGATTAGGTGCATAATATTTCTGAAGTTATCTAAAAAATATATGTCTGGCAAATTTAATTTTGTCAGACATATAATTATATTACACCTTAAGAAGTATTATTAAGTAATTGAATTTATTATACAAAATTAATTCTAAAATCTTTTTTTAATAAATTAAATCCTATTTTAGGGAGATAGCCATTCTCCATGCCAGTTTGTTTCCTTTTTAAATTTAGCACGAATATGTTTATCTCCTAAAAGTAGTAGTTGAATTATCTGTATATGACATATCAAAACAGCAAAACGTTTTTGATCAGGGGCATATTCATAGTCAAAAGGATTTTTGATAATAGTACCTGGAGTAGGTATGGTTCCATATGCACTTCTAGAGTTAGGTGGAACATTGTTCCAGTATGGAATAGTAATGTCTCCATTCTTGACTTCAACATCAACATTCATCTGAATTTGTAAATTGACTTTTGGTAGCCAAATGTGAATTCCTGCATGAGAATTCTCTTTAAGCGATAGCATTTTAGAACTAGCGCTGTCAGTATGAAATTCTATTTGATTGTTCTCTCGATCGTACTGTCTCATTACTAAGGTACGAGCATTTGGGAAACCATCTGTACTTGATGTAATAAAAGTAGGGTGCCTGGCAGGTGATTTTTTATCAGCTTTTCCACGGGATATCTGGACCCAAGCAAAATCTAAAAAATCATCTAATCTATTAAAAAATTTCATTAATATATTTCTTAAAATTGAACCATATAATAATTAATCTACTTTATAGATTATATATTTCCTTGATTATATTAAAATTTAAAAAATAAAAAAAACTGTTATGAGTAGTGTGTTTAAGCTTTAGTAAATCACAAATTTGCATATTAATATTCATCTATAAACAATTAATTTAAATATATAAAATAAGTAATTAATATTATTTTCTTTCAATCACGTAGAAATTATAAATTAATCAGTTTGTCTAAACTAGATTTATCAATCTATATTTAATTAATAATGTTAATTAGGGGAGATTAGTTATGTCTAAATATACGAATGTTGTTCGTTTTAAAGTTAAAAGTGGTCTGGAAGCTAAGTTTGAGAATATTTTTAAACAATCAGACAAATGGCCTGGAATGATTATGCATATTTTGGCTAAAACTGGCGATCAAACCTATGTTGCTTATGGTCTTTGGGAAAATGAGGATAAGATGAGGGCAGCTATGCCTGATATGATTTCCTTGCTAGACCAAACTAGAGACATGTTAGAAGAATTATCTCCTGAACTTGGTGTCACTGACCCAGTCTCTGGGAATGTTATTTTTGAGTCTTAATTGTTAATCCTTGAGAAGATTTATTTGTCCAATTTAAAAGAAGGGAATATTTTTTGAGTAAACATAAATCCAATTTAAATATTGAAAACATTCAATTTAAATCTGATGGAATAACATTAAGGGGAAAGTTGATTACTCCTGAAGCTAAAGACAATTTGCCAGTGTTGATAATGACACATGGCTCTTCAGCTACATATGATATGGCTATTATTGATTATGCTTACGAAATTAGTAAATCAGGTTTTGCTGTTTTACTTTACGATCATCCAACTATAGGCTCTAGTGATGGTGAACCTAGAGTAGAGATAGAGCTTTGGAAGCAAGCAAGAGGTTATAGAGACTCAATATCTTTTGTGGAAACTCAATCAAACTTAGATTCTAATAAAATTAATATTTGGGGTGATAGTTTTTCAAGTTGGGTGGCAATGTTAGTATCTGTTGTTGATGATAGAGTTGCTTCTTTAATTGCCCAAACAACTGCAATTGGTGACCAGTTTTTTGAAGATGACCAAGGTAATCAATATTTAGAGGAATTAAAAGACATCTATCATAACGCAGATCTAGGTAAATTTGAAAGAGATATTATTGGCCCATTGCCAATGGTTTCTCCATTTCCAGAAGCTCAGCCTTCATTTTTAAATTTTCCACAAGCATATAAATGGTTTATAGAATTTGGAGGAATGCCCAATTCAAATTGGAAAAATTGGATTACCGTTATAACCCTAAAAACGAATGTAAAGCCTCTTCCTTCATATCTAGTAAAATTTATCAAACGTCCAACTTTGATAGTACATGCTATGGATGACGAAGTATGGAGAGCTAATCCACAAGTTATGGAAAAATGTTATGAATTAATAGATGCTCCAAAAGAATTTATTAAGATTAACGGAGGTCATTTTGGTTTGCTTTATCCTGGATCAGAGTGTTTTAATAAAGTAGTAAAAGATAACATTAATTTTTTAACAAAATATAATCATTAATTATGTATAAAATAAATTCAAATTGTAATGACTGTAATCATTATTATAAAATAGTTTGGAATTGTAAGAAAAATTTCCTTGAAAAGGATTGGTTATATCTTTGTTATAATTGTATTCGCTTGAACAGGAAACTTTATAAAAGGTATTTTAAATCTCAATTAGAAAACATAAAAGGCTTTAGGTGGTGCAGGGTAAAATTATATAAAGTAGAATTATCGTTATATAAAATAAATATTTGAGTGAATTGATTTAAGAAATTTTATTTTTATTGGTTTAAATTGAGTTGTTTAATGTTTATGTAACTAATAAATACATTTCAAAGATAAATTATGAAGCTACTAATAACAATATTATTGATATTTTATACCTTACCTTCTTTTGCAAGTGTCAATGGTAAAGGCATTGTTTGTCAGTGTATAGAGTGTAAGCTAGATCATTTGGATCCTTCTTCTTATATGCCAAATAATAAACCTACCGAAATTGGCTTTCACTTTAAAACGAATAAAGTAGCTATTTATTATATAACCAAAGTTGGCGATAATATAAAAGTAAGCGAAAACATACAAACTACTCTTCGGAAGAAGAAAAGGTTTTCTTCTGATGAAAATGAAATCAAATGGACTTATAAGGATAGTTTAAATCTTTACGCATATTCACTGAATAGAAAGACATTAACTCTAACTAAGATGAATATCTTAAAAAACGAAGTATTTAATACCAGAAAATGTGAGCCGTTTTCAGAAATTGATTTCTTTCAAAAAATGAATGAATTATCAGAAAATTATCAAAACATATATGATAATAAATCTAATAAAAACAAAATATAAATAAAAAATCTAATTTTATAGGGTGATGTAGTAATATAAATGGCGGTGTTTAAAGACAAGCGAGATTAGGTATAGGCCACACTTCGTTTTAATATCTCACTTTTTGCATCCTTTACTGATTACTTTCCCACATGAGCATATTAGAAACATGTAACACTCAAAAGCGGCTTTTAGACAAGCAAAAGAACTAATGGCATTGCTACAGAGAATGAAAGAAAAGCACAAAAACAACTTCAAACTTTTGGTTCTAATTTAAGTATTGCTTTAGCCAGGTTAGCTGCTGAGCAAAAGGCAAAAGCAATGATTTTCTGGAGCCAGAGCAAGGCACCGATCGCAATATGATTTAGAGAGTTGTGCTGTAGAGCGCAGTTTTTCGCAGAAGCTGCACAAGGATTTCGCGCTCATCAGGTTGCAATACACTCAGCACCTGATCCTGACGAGATTT
>Ga0209631_10008132_pt1 | contig 10303 bp, 10 predicted proteins | sample COG_08_FD_184752 | JGI IMG/M metagenome (GOLD analysis project Ga0209631, IMG submission 184752) | Pelagic Microbial community sample from North Sea - COGITO 998_met_08 (SPAdes) (version 2) | ecosystem: Environmental > Aquatic > Marine > Neritic zone/Coastal water | place: Helgoland, sampling...
CGCGGATGTGGCCATGTCCAGCACAATGGGGTCATCGTCTGTTGGCACCGCACAACAGAAAGGGTTTGTTTGCATGCGCTTGTCGCGCCCACCCCACGGAGAGACAAAAGGGGGATGCCCAACGACATTGACAAAATGCACTGAGACATAACCCGCTTCAGCACAACGCTCGGCATAAGTGCCTATTCTGCCCAAGTGATGATTGTTTCTCGAGCCGATGCACACGATACCGGTGTCTTTCACTCTTTCAAGGCCCATATCTGTCGCCTGACGGCCGACAACCTGACCAAAACCCTGGTGGCCATCGACGAGTAAGACAGCACCTTTATCTTTCACTAATTCCGCATTGGCATGGACATCAAGGAAGCCGTTTTTTGCGGCTGAAACATAGCGCGGGATCATACCAACGCCATGTGAATCGTGCCCCTTGAGGTTCGCCTCAACCAGATGCTCTGCGGTTTCACGGGCTTTATCGATGGGTGTATCGACACCCAAAAAGATTTCGGTCGCAAACTGGGTTAACTTTTCTCTGTCAATAATCATCAAAAACCCTTCGGTCTAGTTGGAAATAATCTCGCTTAGAACTCCAGAATTGCTCTGCCGGAGATCTCGCCATTTTCCAGCGCCTTTGTCGCTTCGTTAATCTGGTCAATGCTGAACCGCTCTGTCACCATGACATCCAAGTTTAATTTGCCGTTTTCATACCAGTTAAGGTATTTAGGGAAGTCCCTGTCAGGTACGCAGCTGCCACCGATGCTGCCGATAAACTTTTTCTCGTTAACCAGGATGTCGGAAGCATTAAGCTCAACGGGTGTCTGCGGTACACCAACCAGTACTGCGGTGCCACCCGGTTCTGCGCCGAAAAATCCGTTTTTGACCGCAGGAACGATTTGTTCCATGGTTTGTTTTAATCCTATGCAGTCAAAAGCATAGTCTGCCCCGGCAATTGGATTGCCCATAAAACTTCTCTTAGCGGGGTTGGTTGTCAGTGATTTGATTGTTTTGATGGCATCTTCGTTTTTAGCGTTAATCGTGTGAGTTGCGCCAAACTTTGTTGCGAATGCGAGCTTTTCATCGTCCAGATCGACGGCAATGATCGGATCTGCACCAAGCTCTTTTGCTGCAACAACCGCTGATAGGCCAACGCCACCAACGCCAAAGATGACGACGCTTTCCCCTGCCTGCACCTTGGCAGTATTCTCTACTGCGCCAGCACCGGTCATTACTGCGCAGCCGATGATAGAGGTGACGTCTCGCTTGATATTTGCGTCGACTTTCACCACATACTGTTCATCCGCGATCGTTGTATCAGCCCAGGTAAAGACATTTTGCGATCTGGCGACAGAGCCATCAGGCAAGGAAATTGCCGCCGGACTCGGTGCTCGGTCGGTGTTCGCTGCATCTCGCGGCACCCAGGTCACCATGACAGTGTCCCCCGGCGCGACGTGACTGACCTCGCTACCAACGCTAAGGACTTCGCCGGTTGACTCATGCCCAAGGACAATGGGGTTCTGCCGGGGGTTGTGCATTTGATGTAATTGGCTATGACAGACGCCACTGGCGTATTGTTTGACAACCACTTGATGAGGGCCAGGTGCAGGCAGGTCCAGTTCGATAATCTGAAGCGGTGCAGGTTCTTGAGGTTGTACAACAATCCGGGCGGAAACAGTCATGCAGGTCACCTGTAAAATTGAAGAGAAAAGTTGTTTGATGATATAAGACTAAATCAAGTTGTGACAGTGCCAAATTACATAGGGTTTTACGAGTGAACATCGGAGAATAGAAATGAGTGTGAAGTTGGTTGCACAGGAAAATAAAAGCGGCGACCCAGATCTTGCAGCTCAGGGGTTTGGTTGCGTTAAAGAGAATGGCATAAAAGTTTTCCCAGTTGAGAGCGATCCCGCTGACATCTACGCGTTCTTTGAGCAGAACGGATTTGCGGTCCTGTCGGATAGCCTTGGCAGTGATGATGTCGATTTTTTGAACAATTTTTTTGACGAGTCCCAAAGACGTGATCCCGGGGTCTGGGGTTTGTCAGATAAACGAAAACCTCATCACCGAAATCAGGGGCTCATCTACTCGCAACCTTTGCTGGATCATCCGGAACTTGATCGATTCACGCGTCACCCTAATTCGTTCCCTGTCGTCGCGCATTTGCTTGGCGGAAAAGAACATGTGCGGTTTGCAGAATTTAACTTAAGGGAAACTCCGGCAAACAGCGGTGTCGGCGCAATGAACTTCCATCATGATGCTACGATTGAAGATCGCTTCCTTCGATCGCCTTATTTGCCCTGCGATTATTTGTGTGCAATTCACTATTTGAGTGATGTTGGCGAAGCTAACCCGGCATTCTGTGTTGTGCCGGGAAGTAACAAATTTGAAACGCTTAAGGAAGCACACGATGCATTGGGCGATGATTATCAGGAACTGCCGATTCGAGGCGCTGCCGGTACCTGCGTTCTCTATGATACTGCGCTGTTTCATACACGGTTGGATGGAGACGGTATTCAACCGCGTCGTACCTGGCATCAATACTACGCTCGAGGAGGCTGGCTGCAGAGCGCGCTCCCGACAACAAGCAAGTACCGACGCTCTCCCTCACCTGTGTTAACTGACTGGAATTTGTTTCCGGAACGGCTGGCGATGCACGAAAACCTTGAGATCAGAATGTTCTTCTCACATTGGAATACCGCACAGGGAGAATGGGCAGCATCTGGGTTTGATCCCGAAGTGAGAAAAGCCATGCCGCGCGGTGAACAATAATGTTGAGTGCCTGGTTGCTTGGTGCATTGACCGGATTTCAATTCGCTTAGTATTCCGCTACATTCAAATTCAATAATAACTTCATTCATCAGTTTATTTTAGCGCAGGGGAAGGTGACGAGATGCCTAAATTGAGAGACGAAGAAAGAGATGAATTTTTAACTAAGCCGGGTGTGCTGATGCGGATTGCCTGTGTCAGAGATAACGGCAGCCCGCTGGTCACACCTATCTGGTTTATCTTCCATGATGGTGCAATTTACTTTACACCAAGGGAGCGATCCGAGTGGTTCGCCTGTCTGAAATCTGATCCGCGAGTGTGTCTGTGCATTGATGAAGATGCGTTACCTTACCGAAAATTGGTGATAGAGGATAAAGCCGAGTTGGTACACGACGTGGGTCATGATGATGTTTGGCGGGATTTGTACCGCAAAATTGCCATGCGCTACGTACCCTCAAACGAGGCAGAGGCCTATGTGAATAACACGATTGATCAACCCCGTGCGTTATATAGAGTGGCCTTGCGTTCAGCCAGTGTAAAAACCTGGCGCATGCCAATACCCGGTGAGGACCAAACGGGTATATGGCATTCAAGGTATTATGCAAAGGGCAGCAAGTATGGCGATGCTACCGGGGTTTGAATTTGAAATGCCATCACCGGCGTCAAGGGAAGAAAGGAGTATTAAATGTCAGACGTTGTGAGCTATACCGTGAAAGACGGCGTTGCGATTATCCAAATCACACGCGCCGATAAGCTGAATGCCCTTGACGAAGAGGTGATACAGGGTTTGCGATCTGCTTTTATGCAATATGACGCATCTGAAGAACGATGTGCCATTCTGTGTGCTGAGGGTGACAGGGCTTTCTCCGTGGGCGCCGATATCAAGAATCCGCCGAAAGAGATGTGGCAGGGTGTACCTGGTGTGGGCGTCGTGACTAACAAGCCAATCATAGCGGTGGTGCAGGGCTATTGCGTGGGCGGCGCCTATATTCTGGTTCAGATGTGCGATCTTGTTGTCGCTGCCGATAACACGATTTTTAAGTACCCGGAGGCGCAGGTAGGTTTTACTGGTGGACTGATCGCTGGTTGTGCTGCACGCATTCCGCACAAAATAGCGATGGAATTCATGCTGCTGGGTCAGGACTTGCCGGCTCAACGAGCTTATGAAGTCGGCATGGTCAACAAGGTTGTACCCCTGGGTGAGCAAATGGACGCCGCGATGGAATACGCTAATATTTTGAAAATAAGCGCGCCGCTCGTTGTTGATACTATCAAGGGTCTAGTCGCGGATACGGTTCCTCGGGGGCCTGCGGAAATTTCTGCGATTGCCCGTGACAAATTACTTGCTGTGAAAGATAGTGAAGATGGCGCCGAGGGCAGGCGGGCATTTAAGGAAAAACGCACGCCCGATTTCAGAGGTCGGTGACCTTGTACCCGGTGTCGTTGTCGGCGCTTAATCATCCAAAGTTGAAAAGTGAGAGTTAATGAAAGCCAGCATAAAATGGGTTGAAGATGTCATGTTTCTTGCCGAGTCTGAAAGCGGACACGTGGTTGCAATCGACGGGCCGCCCTCCTCAGGTGGACGTAATGTCGGTGTGCGACCAATGGAAATGGTACTCATGGGGATGGGCGGCTGTACGAGTTTTGATGTAATGATGATGCTGAAAAAAGCGCGACAACAGGTCACGGATTGTGTCGCGCAGCTCGATGCCGAACGTTCCGACGAAATACCCAGTGTGTTTACCAAGATTCATATTCATTTTATCGTTACAGGCAAAGCACTGAAAGAAACTCAGGTAAAGCGCGCAATAAATCTCTCTGCAGACAAATACTGCTCTGCATCAATTATGTTGGGCAAAGGTGGGGTCGAGATCACCCACGATTATGAAATTGTTGAAGCAGAGTAAATGTGCGTTCAGTAAAAAGCACGCCATCTTCCTCGTGATACGCAATCAATGATCGATCAAGGTCTACCGGTAGCGGAAGTACTGGGCGCGCTTAAAGCGTCGCTTCAATCAAATGACCAAGTCGTGCTTCAGGCACCTCCAGGTGCAGGTAAAACGACCCAAGTGCCACTAGCTCTGATGGGCGAGAGTTGGCTTGGTCAGGGCAAGATTCTCATGCTGGAACCGCGCAGAATCGCAACCCGAGCAGCAGCCCATAGAATGGCCGAACTTTACGGTGAGCAGGTTGGTCGGACGGTTGGCTACGCAATGCGTCTTGAGTCCCGACTGAGTGCGGCGACAAAAATCCAAGTGATTACCGAAGGTGTTTTGACTCAAATGTTGATGGAAGATCCGACGCTCTCTGGTGTTGGACTCGTCATTTTTGATGAGTTTCATGAGCGGTCACTTGATGCTGATCTGGCTTTAAGTCTGTGTTTAAAAAGCCGGGAGATATTCCGAGAAGAGCCGCTTAAGTTGCTGGTGATGTCTGCGACCATGGATAGCGACCGAGTCGCGGCAGTTATTCAGGCGCCAATCATCTCCAGCGAAGGTAAACAATATCCCGTTGAGCTGATCTACGGCCGGGCGGCCAAAATCCGAGAGAAAATAGCAGACCGTATAGTTGAAACAATCAGGCAGGCCGAATCAGAAAATCCGAATAGCAGCATACTTGTTTTTTTGCCCGGCGAAGGGGAGATAAGACAAACACTGAAAAAACTGTCAGAAGCGGGATTTGCTCATAATGCAAATGTTGAAGTATTACCGTTGTTCGGCTCGCTCAGTCAACAAGCGCAGCAGTATGCTATTTCACCGGGGCATCGAAAGATTGTGCTAGCAACTAATATCGCTGAGACCAGCCTGACGATTGAAGGTGTTGATGTCGTTGTTGATAGCGGTCTGGTGCGGGTGCCTGCCTTTGACCCTTCTTCAGGCATGACGCGACTTGTAACTCAACGCATATCAAGCGCTTCAAGTATTCAGCGAGCGGGTCGTGCTGGCAGACTGAGACCCGGTAAATGTTACCGGCTGTGGTCGGCTTCGCAGCAACAGGAACTTGCAGTTCATGCGAAACCGGAGATAGCTAACGCAGACCTTGTGCCTCTTGTGCTTCAGCTTTTGCGCTGGGGTATTGGTGAGCCAAACGAGCTAACCTGGATTGATTCTCCCCCATCAGGTCCACTTGCTCAAGCTAGGCAGATGCTGATTAATCTTGGGGCAGCGACTGGTTCGGTCAGCGGTTCATCGACCGGCAGTTTTGTACTGACAGATCACGGTGAGCAAATGTCTGTGCTTGGGGTGCATCCCAGATTGGCGCATATGTTGTTGATGGGTTGGCAGTTTGACAGGTTGCAAACGGCGACGTTGATCGCTGCTGTATTGTCTGACCGTGATCCTTTTGATAATCCGGATATGACAAGTCGGGTAAGTATACTTATCGGGCAGACGCGGTGCCCAAGAGAGCAGGAGGGATGGAAAAGCAGGACGCTGCAACTCGCTCGACAATACGAGAGTCAAGTGAAGAAAGCAGCGACCAAGCAAGCCATGACCAAGCAAGCTATGGCAGGTAGTATCTCTGCTGAACAGGCTGTCTCTTTTCTGCTGGCTTGCGCTTTTCCCGATCGCATTGCACGAAAGCGGCATTCCGGTGGCTATCAGCTGGCCAATGGAAGAAGTGCGACGCTGCCTCGAGGGGCCCAGTTTACCCATGATCAGTGGTTGGCGGTTGCGGAAGTCAGTGGGCTGTCGCGGAGTCAGGGCGATGTAATTCGTTCGGGGGCGGTGCTTGACCCTGAGTTACTTGAAGGTCCACTGCAACCACTGGTTCAGACAAAAGAAGTCATTGAGTGGAGTAAAAAAGAAAATAGATTTGTTGCCGAACATCGCCGGGTTGTTGGCGAGCTGGTTTTTTCCCGCAGGAAACTCGCGTCTGTCTCTCGCGAGGCGCGTGTGACGGCTTTGATTGATCATCTTCGAGGCGTTGGTCTTGAATATTTGCCTTGGAATAAAGATCTGCGAAATTGGCAAGCCCGAGTGCAGCTTGCGGGTACCCATGATGCGACTTTCCCCGCCATCGCCGATGATGACCTGATCGCAAATCTGGAAGACTGGTTAGCCCCCTTTCTAGACCCAGTGACGAAACCGGAGGATTTCAGGAAGTTAGCGCTTGCGCAAATACTTCATGGGTTGCTCACTTGGGAGCAGCAAAAGACCCTCGAACAAGTTGTACCTGAGACAATGACAGTGCCCTCTGGTGCCAGCATTAAGCTAGATTATTTACAAACCCCACCTGTCCTGGGGGTAAAGCTTCAGGAGTTATTTGGCATGTCCGACACCCCGCTGTTGCTGAACGGCGAGATGGCTGTGGTTATTCACCTGCTATCTCCTGCAGGCAGACCTTTGCAAGTAACGCAGGATCTAGCTCATTTTTGGCGCAATACCTATCAGGATGTCAGGAAAGATATGAGAGGGCGTTATCCTAAACACCCGTGGCCAGAAGACCCTTTGACCGCTGTTGCGACCGCGAAGACCAAGCGAGCGCTTGCTGGACAAAAGAAGAAGGAGTAAAAGTTGGTGACGCTATGTTTTTAGGCTTCTTTAAGTAAGCTCTCTCCCCGTTAGCAAAATAGCGACATCATGAAAGCTGATCTTGCCTGATCGATGCAGTAAGCTGTCTTAATCCTGAGTCCTTCACTGACATAGCGCGGCGCCGAAGAAATGTGGCTGTCAGTCTTAAGGGTCAAAGCTTGGCTGAACGACGACCTGTGCGCTGCGAACAGGCTTTGAATGGGTGATTAGGAAAACTGCTAATGAGTGATATGCCATGAAAGCGCAAGCCTGCCCCTGTGGCAGTAGCCAAAGCTATAGCGCTTGCTGCCGACTTCTACACCGAGGTGTGAAGAAAGCGCGGAGTGCTGAGCAGCTCATGAGGTCAAGGTATGCAGCTTACGCGCGTTGCGAGTATCAATATCTGGTTGATACGCATTACCCGGATACTAGGGGGACACTTTCTCTCGACGAGCTTGAAAAGAGTAATCATGAAACAAGCTGGTTGGGGCTTGAAATTTTGACTGCCGAAGATAAGCAGGTGAGTTTTCGAGCTTACTTTGTCCAGCTATCAGATCAGCGATTGCAATGCCTATATGAAGCATCGCGGTTTCTGCGAGAAGGTGACAACTGGTTTTATATTGATGGTCAGCACAGGCCGGAACTCGCTGTTTTGCCTCGGAGAAAAGATCCCTGTTTCTGTGGCAGCGGTAAGAAACTTAAGAATTGTCACGGTGACCTGATTGATTAATGCCCAGCCAAGCTAAACCTCGTCAGTCGCATCTGCTGCATCGTAGTCATCAAAGTCATCTGGTTCAATTGCTTCCATCTGCTCGAGCAGATTTATCGCCAGCCCAACATAGTCAGAGTCTGTGATAATGCCCACCAACTTCTCTCCCTGTAGTACGGGTAGAGAACCAATTTTATGTTTCTGCAGCATGAGCGCCCCTGCCAGAGTAGCACTCGCCTCTAGCATGAAGAGGTCGGTTGTCATAATTTCGCGGATACTCAACATGCTTTCTGTCTCCTTATTTGATCAAAGCATATCGGGACTATTTAATATTTAAATTGATAAGGATCAAGATTCTTGAGAATCATGCAAGTTTGGATACATTGGGTTATTGTCACAAATATAGTGTCGATTGTTTTGGAGTAAGACTGATGATGAAGTTGCATATAAGTGGTAATTCCCCCTACGCCAGACGAGTGAGGGTGGCGGTTCGTGCCTGTGGTCTGGAGGACCAGGTAGAGGAAGTTACGATAAAGGGTTTTGATCATCTACCATCAGAGTCGCCAGGAAATAAAATTCCTGTGCTTGTCGTTGAACCGGGGCTGGCGATTTCCGAGTGTTTGTTGATAAGTCGATATCTCGATGATCTAGCGGGCGGAAAATTGTCGCCTACAGACCCACGGGCACAGGTTAAACAATTAGAGATTGAATCTGTCGCATCAGTTCTTATGGATTCACAGTTCGCGCGCTCTATGGAAAAGAATCAGCGTGATGAAGCCAGTCGCTCTGTTGCAGTACTGAAGAAAGAAGCTGATCGCTCGGCTCGTTGCTACGATAGGTTAAATGAATTACTTGATGGAGCATCGACGGATATCAATTTCGCCTCCATTGCCGTGGTTTCTTGCCTCGGTTACGCAGACTGGCGAAACCCAGAGGACGACTGGCGTAAAAGTTCTCCGGCACTGGTCGCCTGGTTCGACAAAATGATGGAAATACCATTATTCGCCGAGACCGCGCCGGTCTATTGACTAGCCGCTGTTGCGAGAATGAACAAAATGATCTCGATCGAACGAGTAACGCACGTAACCAACGACCTAGGAGAAGGTCCCGTTTGGGATGCTGAAAAAAGCGCATTGTGGTGGGTCGATTCCTATGCAGGCAAGATTTTTCGGCTGGAAGATCCCATGAAAGTTGACGGCCAGAAGCCAGAGGTGTGGTCAATGCCCTCCATGATCGGTAGCTTGGCGTTGATTGATGACGACCGAGTGATTGTTGCACTGCAGACGGGAATTCATTGCTTTAATACTAAAACCGGTCAACTTGATCTCGTTTCTGATCCGGAGGGCGACCTTCCGGAAACGCGCTTTAACGATGGCAAGACGGACAGAGCAGGGAACTTTCTTGCCGGCTCAATGGGCATTAAAGTCCGCGACCGTGCGCTGGGTGCGTTGTACCGTGTTAGCCCTGATCTCGGCGTTGAAGTGCTTGAAGACGACGTGATTGTGGCTAATGGTCCTTGCTTTAGTCCAGCAGGCGACGTGTTTTATTTTAATGATGGTCGGCGTCGAATTCTGGCCTATGATTATCACCCCGATGGACCGCTGACAAATAAGCGAGTGCTGTTCGAAGGCGAAAAACACCAGACGGGATCAGATGGCGCGACCGTAGATAGCGATGGCAATTTGTGGGTGGCGCTGACGGGTTCTAGTGAAATTGGCATGTTGTCGCCGGACGGAGAGTTGCTAAAAAGGATTTCAATGCCGGTGAAGCTGCCCAGTTCGGTTATGTTTGGTGGTCGTGACCTCGACGAACTTTATGTCACATCGATCAGTAATTCTGGCAACAGAGTCTCAAATGAAGCTGGCGCTGGTGGGCTTTATCGAATTACTGGTCTAGGTGTGCAGGGTATTGCCGAAACAAGGTTCGGTTCGAGCGTTAATGAAACGATGAGCCCGCCCAAATAGCGTAAAATATTTGTTTGGAAGATCAGGTCTGAATCTCATCTGCACCTCCCCAGAATTGTTCTGTATAAGATTGTTGCTCTGTACAGCGCTCGCATGAATAGTGCAACATGATCTATCCCGAGTCTAAACTCAATTTCATATCCAAGAGAGCCAATAGGAGCCGTAAATGTTAATAGCAATCGTACAAATCCCACTACCAGGTCAAAAGTCAAAAGATCAGGCAATTATGGGTGGCATGAAGACAACGGACCAGTACCTTGGTATGCCCGGCCTTATACGAAAGGATTATCTCAGCAGCGATGAGGGCGGGGGCGGTGTGTATCTTTGGGAATCGCGTGAAGCCGCTGAGGCATGGTACA
>Ga0209631_10008137_pt1 | contig 10294 bp, 11 predicted proteins | sample COG_08_FD_184752 | JGI IMG/M metagenome (GOLD analysis project Ga0209631, IMG submission 184752) | Pelagic Microbial community sample from North Sea - COGITO 998_met_08 (SPAdes) (version 2) | ecosystem: Environmental > Aquatic > Marine > Neritic zone/Coastal water | place: Helgoland, sampling...
TGATATAGATTTTTTTCCAATTAATTTATCAGATAATATACGAAGAGGTTCAACCATGATTATGATTATGATTATGATTATGATTATGATTATGATTATGATTATGATTATGATTATGATTATGATTATGATTATGATTAAATGATTATGATTATGATTTATATTATTTAATCTTTTCAATTTTAATATTTTATTTTATTGGTGTTAATACTATTTATTCTTTGAATTGTTTTTTTATAACATTTATAACACAAAACTATCAAACTATTAAAAAAATAAAACCCCTCTGGATAATCAGCATGCTCACATATATGACAATGGACCATCATAAAAAACAATTTTTTCCAAACATTATTTGGAATGCTCCATAACTGACAAGTTTCACATTCTTTTTTACAAGCAAAATAATATTTATTATATGTTTTTGAATAAACATAATTGTATTGACTCCAAAATGGTGAGTCAAAGAGATGACTATTATCTTCAGACATAATTGGTATCTGATATAATAATAGATATTATCTGATATAATAGTAGATAATCAAAATATATTTTCATAATATAATATTTGAATAATACTTTGGAATAAGAATAATAATAAGACTATGACTTTGAGTAATAATAAAAGGAATAGTAAAAATATAACATCATTTTTAATTTGTTTATCTATTGTTGTATATTTAATTATATTTCTTTATGGAGATAAAATACAACATATTTACTATAATAATGGTGTAAATGGTGTAAATGGTGTGAATGGGGTGAATGGTGTTAATGGTGTTAATGGTGTAAATATTGAAAAGTTCGCAATATATAAAGAATCGATGTTAAACAGTAATACTTATAAAGTTCAAGAATATGAAAGTCCTGATAAAGCGGCCGATATTTTGGCAAAATTAAGTAAAAATACGAGAATTATAATAGAACATTTGAAAGAACATCATTATGAAGATGTCCGCGTTGTTAGATTAGAAAAAAGATTAAAAGAATTAAATATAGAAGAAGCGGTATTTGAAGAAGGTTCTTCATCATATACTATTAATAAGGGTGAATTAATGGCGTTTTGTTTAAGACATAAAACTAAAGATAGAAAATTTCATAATATTCAAACACTTATGTTTGTTTTAATCCATGAATTAGCACACGTAATGTCAGTTAGTGAAGGTCATAATGCTGAATTTATGGTAAATTTTAAATTCATTTTAAAAGAAGCGGAAAAATCAGGTGTTTATATTCCAGTTGATTATTCTTATAATCCAATGAAGTATTGTGGAGTTAAAGTAACGCATAATCCATATTATTCATAAATCTATCATATTATAAAAATAATAAAATAATAGTGTAATAGAATAATAGTGTAATAGAATAATAGTGTAATAAAATAATAGTGTAATAGAATAATAGTGTAATAGAATAATAGTGTAATAGAATAATAGTGTAATAAATTTAAAATGAAAGAATCTACAAACAATGCTTTAATATTTATTATGATTTCTATTTTTTTAATAGGAATTGTCATATTTAAATTAGTTGATAAACATTTTTCTAAATCACCTAATAGAACGGTTATTAATATGATTGTTGCTTGTATTATTATTAATATTATGATTATGGTATTTTTAGTTAAAAGTTTCTCTAAAATTCAAATTGTAAGAGGTCCACCCGGTCCAAAAGGTAATAGAGGTGAAATAGGTAATATTGGTAACCCTGATTCTTGTGGTGTTTGTGGAAAACAACCAAATAGTGTTGGACATAATGCGATTGAAGATAAGAAATTAAATTCAACTATTCCAGAAAAACCATTATTAGCAAAAGAAACCGACCCTTGGTCTAAATTCTGGGGAAAACCAGTTAAAATTTATAAAATAATTGGAGATAAAAAATGTGGTCTTACAATGGTTTTGTCAAAATCATCTCTTGGAAAAACTATATCTAATGCTGTCTTTGATTGTTCTGGATATGCAGATACTTTAGTATTAAATCAGAATTCTAATAATAGAGAAGTTTATATTTATAATAGAACTGGAAAGCATTATAATAAAGAAACAGGTATTACAAAAGTTCTACCTTTAAAATGTAATTTAACTATATCTGATAATAAATTTCAAGATATGGGTTCTACAAGAGATTCATATTTTGATTGTGATAATAAACCTACTCCAGTATTTATTGAAGGAACTCCATTTGGGTTTTCTATTTCAGCAACTGATGTCGATCATTATACTTGTTATTTTAATCAAAATACAAATGATGATACAGCATATTTCAATTGTGATAGCGGTGATGTTAGAAATTTAATAGTAGAAATAGCAAAACCAGAAGGAGACCTAATAAAAACATCTACTAAATCTAAAAATGAATTTACAATTGAAAACATTAAATCAAATATTTATAAAAGAGCAGAATCTCTAAAAGATTCAATAGTTAATTTAATTATATCCGATAGTGATTAAATTTTGGTAAGTTAAATAGTGAGAGTTCCTACATAATTGTATGGGATTTTAATTTTATTTTTTAAATATTAATTAAATAAAATTTTAATTAAATTAAATATTAATTAAATATTCAAGGAAAAGTGCGTTAAAAATTACCAAAAAAAAAAACAATATAAAGAAATAACATTATAATAAGATATAATCCAGATTCATAAATCACATTTCAATCACAGTTTTTATAAACTCCAACTCATCATCATGTCTCTTACATCTCTTATCCGTGGAACCGAGGGAAGTTTTAACCTCGCCCGTAAAATTGTTGATGCTCTTTCAACAAAATTCCAATTTGATGCCTCCGAAGGTTGGAATGAAGTTTGCTCTGCCCCAATTGAAAAGGTAGAGCGTAGATTCCGTCGCGAGCGTCTTCATAAAAAGAAACTTCGTAATGTTAAGGGTCCTCACTCCTCTTATCTTATTTATTCAATGGATGTTCGTCCAACTGTTATTAAGCAGAACCCCAACGCATCTTTAACTGAAACCAGCAAGATTATTGCTAACCAGTGGCATAAACTTTCCACTTCCGACCGTGAGAAATACACAAAACTCGCTCAGAAAGACCGCGAACGTTATAATACTGAACTTGCTGCTGCCAAGGCCAAGGAAGCTGCTCAGGAAGCAGCAAACCCTACTCAGACAACCCCAGTTGAAGCAGTAGTCCAAGAAACTACCCAGAAAGCAAAGAAGCCGCGTGCTGCTAAACCTGCTTCTGCCAAACCTGCCACTGATGCTATTAAGGAAACCGCCACTCCAGCTCCTACAAAGAAAGCTGCTAAGACCGCTACCAAGGGAAGTTTCAAGGCATACCAAACATCAAAGCGTGCTGACTTTGAAAAGAAGAACCCTACCGCCAAGAAGGCCGAACTTACTAAAATTATGAGTGAGGCGTGGGCTGGTCTTTCAGATAAGCAACAGGGAAAGTTTGTTCTTGCTTAATTTAAAAATATTAAAAAAATAAATAAATAAATAAATAAATAAATATTAAAAAAATAAAAAAATAAAAAATAAAAATTGTTTATTATCGATTCATTACTTCTAATTTTTCCTAAATTTTCATATAAATTTTATACAATCAATTTTACAACAAGTATATTTTATAAAATTAAAATATTGTATAAAAATAATTTATTAATCAAAAATTGAATTTTTTTATATATTTCATCTAATTTTAATTTAAGAAAAAAATCATTATCTACAGATAATATATACCATATAAAATGGGTATTCCAAAACTTAACAAATTTATTTTAAAAAAATTAGATGAAATAAATGGAAGAGGCGTCGAAGCCCGCCATTTAGATGATTATGATGGTAAGAGTTTTGCAGTAGATATATCATTCTATATTTATCAATCATTATCTTCTGGACATATTCAAGGTATATTTAATTTAATTAGTAAATTAAAACAATTTGGTATAATACCAATTTTAGTTTTTGATGGTCGCCCTGAACCAGAAAAAAATTTTACTTTAAAACAAAGAAAACAAAAGAAAAATGGGAATAAGAGTAAAATTATTGACTTAGAACAATCTATTTCTGATCTTGATTCTGATTATTTAACAAGTTCGATGGATTCTATTAATCCGGAGTCTGATGATGATTATTATAATGAACTTAGTATTCAAGAGAAACTTGAGAAAAGAGTGGTAGATTCTGAAAAAAATTTAGAATTTAAGAAAAAAGAAATTAAAGAGGAAATCAAAAAACTTAAAAAACGTTGTTTTGAAATAAAATATAACCATATTGTTGATATTAAAGAAATGCTTGATATTTTAAATATTAAATATATTCACCTTCCAAATTATGAAGCAGATTTAGTTTGTAGTGAATTAGTAAAAAACGGTTTAGCAGATTTTACTATGACAAATGATATGGATTTACTTGCTTTAGGATGTCCTAAGAATATTAGGGGATTTAATTTTAAAGATAATAATGTTGTTGAATATGATACAAAAAAAATATGTGAATCACTTGAAATTACACAAGAACAATTTACTGATTTATGTATTATGTTTAAAACGGATTATAATCATCGTATTTCTTCAATGGATAATGATGAAATATTTGAATTACTTAAAAAATATGGTAATATAGAAAATATTCTGATTCATTCAATGAAAGACGATTCAATTAAAATATTCAATAAATTTACTTTTGATAAATCAAGAAAAATATTTAATCAGAGTTTATCCTTGGAAGAATTAGTTATCATTAATAATGAAGAAATTTATATTGAAGATAGGAGGGATATAGTATATTATCTGGTAAGCAATTGTCCAAAACTAAATAGAAATCTAATAAATAAAAAATTAGACTTCATAATAGGAAAAAATAAAACATATTATTCTCGACCAATTTATGATATATATGAAGATTTAGAGATTACTGAAGAAGGAGTGCTTGTTTTTTGATTAAACATTTTATTATTTGTATTTGTATTTACATATTCTATAAAACTTATAGATTTTATTATTATTAGTATTATTATTATTATTATTATTATACTGATAATGATAAAATATTACATTATAATAATAAATAAATAAATAAATAAATTTTTTTATATAAAATATTAAAAAATATTAAAAAAATGGTATTAGATGAATCAGTGATAATAATTGTAGTATTGGTAATTGCTATAATATTACTCTATAAACAACCAATTCAAGAATCTTGGGAAAATTACAGAATGAAACCTTACGGAGAAGGTAGAACTGGTGCAAATCCTTTAACTTATTATAATCTTCCAAAGTATAGAAAACCTTATAGATGGCCGGTATGTCAGAATATTGAATATCCATTTTCACATTGCGAACCATTAGACTAATTACTAAAATATATTAAATTTCCATAATTAAATTGTGTTTTGAATATACTTGTTACTTGTTTTTCCGAAAACATAATATCTTCTTTAGCATCTGTTGGAGAACCTTGTAAATTATTATTAGAAGAAGAATTGTTAGAAGAATTGTTTTTAGCAGGTTGAGGAGTAGGTTCTGTATTTCCAGCAGGTTCTTCTGTATTTCCAGCAGGTTCTTCTGTATTTCCAGCAGGTTCTTCTGTATCTACAAAGTTATTAACAGATTTACATTGGAAAACTGCTACAAATAAATAACCAATCATTATTATACCAATAAATCCAATTAAAAATTGTGTTGTATTATTCATTTTATTATTTTTACTATTATTTTTACTATTATTTTTACTATTATTATTAGAAAAGAAGAATTATATATTATTATTGTTATTATTGTTATTCTTATTATTGTTATTATTATTGTATGAAAAAATAATAAAAAAATAATAAAAAATAATTAAGAACTGCGAGAATCAGAGCAATTTTTAACTCTATCATTTAATTGCCATTGTTGTGTTAAATTATTACCATTACATTCTTCAACACTTAACATATCATTTCCAGTTGTTAAACAATGATATGGTGGTATTTTTGAAATTACCATATCATAAGGATAATTATTATCAGAATTTACTTCGTATCCAGTATAATATTTTGATTCATCATTCTCATTCACTTTTTGTCTGGTAAAATATTGTCCATATTGACCTGCTTCACAATTTTTAAGTTCATATTCTTTATTTCCGATAACTGTAATACATTTATTATTAACTAAAACTTTGAATTTGTCGTCTCCGACAGGTTCAATAGTAATACTATCTCCGTTATATTGTGATTTAATGGTTCCATTTTCTGGTATTTTTTTAATATACCATTCTTCATTTTCTAATTTTTTGTTTTGTTTAATCAAATCATTTAATTCATTTTCTTTTTTAATTACTTTATTTTCATTATCAGAAACTTTATTAATCATATTATTATCCATAACGCCACCAATATTATGTAATTTGTTATGTTTATAAATATTAGACTGATAATACCCATAATGATTTTTCATACCTGGATAACCTATATCTAAAGATTCAATAAAACCTTCATTATTTTGATTATTTTTTTTATTATCATAAATAAAATATACAATTATAATTAACACAACACTCAAAAGTAAAAGGCATTTTTGTTCCATTTTAATTACCATTTTTTAGTTATTATTTTTATACTTATTATTACAATAGAAAAACATAAATATATAATAATATATGATTTTTAATTATTTATTTGTATGGACGTTAATATTCATAATACCTGAAGCAAGTTGTCTTTTGACTAATTCATCTAATGATTTTGGTCCAGTATGTTCTTCAATAAATAAGTTATCTGGATAACCACCTAATTGTCTTCTAATCATTTCAAAACGGCCGTCTGCTGTATAAGAACCTTCATCTCCTTCTTTTTCTGATAAGTCATTTAATTCGTGCATTGGTTCTTCTTTTTCTTTCATAGCATTTTGTAAAATTGCTAAATGTTTTGTTACGCTTACTCCAAGTCTAAAAATGGATATATTGTGATGTGTTGTTATATTACTTGAACCATCTGAATATATCGCCATTAATCCTAAACGATAGAATACAGTTTTATTGTTATTATCTTTCATTTTAAGAGAAATCGTTTTTCTACAATTTACTGTGTCTTCTCCAACATTATCAGAACACCTTTCATTAATTGATTCTGGTGTAAATGAATGAATTGTATAATTATTAGATGGTGAGAATCCATCTGGGTTATTATATTCAGCAACAACAAGATTATATGATACTACATTTTTTTCACTGATAATAATTGGACTATTAAAAGAAAATTCTACACTACTATCTGTTATATTTTCAATAAATAAATCTGTTGGAGCAGGAAACTTATTTGATGAGTCATTTGATAAAATAGACCTCTCATTTAAATCTGTTCCTGGAACTACAGATGAAGGGGTTGTTCTACACAAATAATTATCATTACCTAACGGAATTAGTTCCCCATTTATTCTATCACAATTTTCTTTTTGTGCTTCATATTGAGTTTTTGTATCTTTTCCATTATTTCCTGCATTATTATTCTCAAATGCTTCTTTTATACTATTTCCATTCCAATATATCAAATATATAATTGCTACTACAATAATTCCTAATACAATTTTTTTATTAGTATTTATGTTACGAACCATTTTAAATATATTGTTATTTAATATTGTTATTTAATATTATGATTTAATATTCCTATTTAATATTATTATTAGCATATATTTAGATATTAGTTAAAATATGAAAATATGAAAATATGAAAAATATTAATTCTAATAAAATTCTTTCTTTTCCCTATTATTTATTTTTTAGCACCTGCTAAACGGGATAAGAAATAATAATGATTTGCTTTATCTTTTAAATCCATGGCATCAATACTTCTTTTAATTTTATTTAATTGAGTTTCTGTATCACTTTCACTTTTATCTAAAGCTGCATCTCTGTCAAACATTTCTGAAGATAATTGAGTTTTTTTCTCTTGTCCGGTATTTATATAATTTTGTAACATACCCATATAATCTCCTCTATCTCCTTTTACTTTATAGGAAGATACAGTAGGAGATGCTTTCGAACAACTATATTTATATTTATTTAATTTCTCTTCAATTAATCCATGTTGATAATTATAATCATAATTATAAAATGATTCCAATCTATTTTTACCTCTTTGGTAAAATAATAATATTGCGATTACCAATATTACTAATAATATAAAAAACTCATAATTCATAATTATAATTTTAATATTTTCTTTTTAATATTTTCTTTTTAATATTTTCTTTTTAATATTTATTATTTGTTAAGATAATATGATAATATGATAATGTAATAAAATGATAAAATAACAAAGTTTGTAAAGTTTGTAAAGTTTGTAAAGTTTGTAAATTAAATGATATCTTCTTGAATTTTAGAACGACTTGGGTCTTGAGAAACCATCTTGCTTAATACACCATTTAATTCGTCAATATGTTTTTGCTGTTTTGTTAATCTATTAAGAAATTCATAATTTTCGTGTTCTACATTAGTCTTTGAACCTCTTGAAGCACAATGACTTCTAATCTTTCTTAATTCTTCTATTTTTAATTTGTTCTTTGCTTCTGATATATTAATATCTCCATATTGTAAGTCATTATATCTATCATTAGTATAGTCAATACCTGTCTTAAATTTAACAACTTCTGAATTTGAAATAATTTCTTTATTGTTTTTGTCTGATATAAATTCTAATGGTATAAATTGAGATAAGTAATATACCATTTTCTGTTTCATAACTGCAATTTTACCTAATTTTGGAATTAATACTAATCCATACATTTTACCATCTTTACCGTAAATAGCATCATTAATTAAAGATGGGTTAGAACCTGTAACTGTATCGAATTCACTATTTCTCCAATCAGTTGTTGCTTTGCGATACATCTTAAAGTTTGTTCCTATTCCTAACATAAAACCATTTTTATCAAACCAAACTTTAAGAACTGGAAAAGTTTCATTATCATTCGCAACCAATTTAAAAGGTTCAGACCCAAGTTGATTATAAATATTTTCATTTAATCTTCCTTGACTATCCACAGCAATTATTTTATCATTTTCAAATGTATTTTCCAATTGATAAATAACATAAATAATATTATCTGTATTTGGAATTAATTCCCAAGTAGATTCAATATCATTACTTACCTTACGATAAAGATTATTATCAAATCCTGAAAACCTCTTATGAACTTCTGATCTCCAAAACATGGATGTTGCACTTAAGTGAAAACCTTCATATTTGAAATGATTAAGATTAAAATCAAATGCATGATTATAATCAACAATTTTATCTTCCTTATCAATAGACAACCAATCTCCAAATACGATTTTTTTATCTAGGTTATTTTTTAAAATTAATGAAGCTTGTTTAAAAGAACCTGGCATATAAACATCATCTGAATTTAAAAATCCATATATTGAACCTGAGCAATACTTAAAACCTTTATTTAGCGCATCACTTTGGCCTTTATCTTTTTCAGAAATCCAAAAAGAAATATGCTTCTCATATTTTTTGATAATTTCTATAGTCCCATCTGTTGAACCACCATCAATAATGATCAGCTCAATGTTTTGGTAATCTTGATTCAAAACTGATAAAATACTTCTTTCAATAAATTCAGCCTTATTAAAGCTTGGCATTACTATAGAAATTTTTTTTAAATTTTTTTTTTCCTTAAGAATCGTTTTATTTTCTAATTTTGTAAGGAAGTTTTTATGAAAAAATAGATCTTTCATATTCTTTGCCCAGTTCCTAATTTATGTGTAGTATTTTTTAAAATACGAAGGTCGACTTCATTTTTTTTTCTAATATAAAGAGTGTTACTGGTTGATCTAAATTTTCCTTTTAACGAAATTAATTTTTGGATCTGAGGGTCATATATAAAAGGCTCAAATTCTTTGCTAATAATTAATTTATGAATTTGATTATCTTCTATTCCATATCTTATACCAGAACCATTTAATTCAATAATTACAGCAAGAAGATTAGGATTATCAAGTATATGTTTCGCTCCATTAAGGACTTGAAACTCATATCTTTCAACATCAATTTTAATAACTGTAGGACATTTGTCATTTAAAATATTATCTAACTTATCAACATCAACTGATATTACTGAATTATTGTTTTCTTTTTTAGAAACCACATGATTAAGTGTGTCCAAATTAGAGCTAAATTGTATAGTGCTCTTTTGATCTGCTAAACCAATATTTTTACTATCGATCTTGCTATCCAATTTATTTACTTTAATATTTTTTTGTAACCATAAAAATGTTTCGGGTACAGGCTCTATAGCAATTACTTTTACACCTTTACATGATCCAGCTAAGATAGAGTA
>Ga0209631_10008149_pt1 | contig 10283 bp, 5 predicted proteins | sample COG_08_FD_184752 | JGI IMG/M metagenome (GOLD analysis project Ga0209631, IMG submission 184752) | Pelagic Microbial community sample from North Sea - COGITO 998_met_08 (SPAdes) (version 2) | ecosystem: Environmental > Aquatic > Marine > Neritic zone/Coastal water | place: Helgoland, sampling...
GGTCGAAAAGATCGATTCATTGGGGTGCCGCACTTTGCACCGGAATTATTTCGGCGTGTTCGGCTCAAAGACCCGCTGAAGAGTAAACAATTGCGTCAGGGCTTGACCCAGCTCTCGGAGGAGGGCGCGACCCAAGTCTTTATGCCGCTGACAAATAACGACCTGATTTTAGGCGCTGTGGGTGTTCTACAGTTCGACGTTGTGGCTTATCGCTTGAAAGATGAATACAAAGTTGATTGTGGATACGAGTCGGTGGCGGTCAATACCGCTCGTTGGGTGGTCGGCTCTGATCCAAAACAATTGGAAGAGTTCAAGCGTAAAGCTGAGGGAAATTTGGCAGTGGATGGTGGTGGGCATCTCACCTACTTGGCGCCATCACGGGTCAATTTATCCTTGATGGAAGAGCGCTGGCCCTCGATCGAATTTAGAGCAACACGAGAAATCGCTTGATGGAAATCAAAAGGACGGGGCCGTTTAATGTAGGCCTATCTCAGGTCATATCGTCGTAGGGATTGTCGACCTGCAGAGAGATGGGTTTGCCGTAGCCAGGGATGGAGATTGCTGCATCGGAGAGATTCAGCGCTGAGCCCTCAACGACACCCTGTCCAAATTGATAGATGGGCGCTGTTTCGTTGTTAAGACAAGCGGCATCATAAGCGGCACTGCTGGCGATCGTATCAGCCTGGCGCGTTTGAAAGCTTAACATCGCTGCTTTGCCGTGACGCTTGGCGAGCATCGACCGCGTCACTTCAGGAGATAAAATCGCCGCGGTCGCGTTATTGCCTCCAAACCCTTTTGAATTGATGAACGCGGCCTGTAGATGGCCAGGATCAACTGTCCGGTGCTCCAGTAAAAAATCTAAGTTCGACTGATGGACGTCCTCGGCAATGGCGCCAGTTGTCTTGATGCCTGGAATAATATGGTCGTGCCAAACCCCGAGCGCAGCGATGATTTGATCTCCCGAAGCGCAGGCTAAGGAATGACCAACAAACGCCTTAATGGCAGTAATGGGCCAATCCTGGATTCCAAAAGCCTGTGCCAGCTGGTCAAAAATGTGGGATTCGGTGACCCGGTTTTGAGGGGTGCCAGTGCCGTGTGCTTGAATATAAGTATGGTGTTTGAGCGCTTGCTCACCAAGGATTGCGCGTACCGAGCCCATGGCTTTGCCTAAGGTCAGATAGTTGCCAATCCCAGGACCTGGAATCGACTTTTTGAAGCCATCGGCATTGACGAAGACGTCAGCAACAGAGCCGTAGATTTGGGCCCCCAGTTCAAGGGCCAGTGCGTCGTCGAATAAAACGATGAATTGCGAAGCCTCTGCCAACGTAAAGCCGCAATTTTCACCGAAGGGGCGACAAGCACGGGTATGGTCGGGAGTTTCGAAGGTGCCGCCATCGAGTTTTATGAGGGCCTCGTCCTCGGCCAGCGCGCCCATGGTCCGATAACCCTCAATCACCTCGGGAGTGATCGGTGCCTCGCTGGACCCAATCACCGCCACCCGGCAATTGCCAGCGCGAATATCCGATATGCCCTGACGAAGGTTGTACAAGAAGGTGGCGCAGGCGCCCACGTTCGCGCCGGTGGCCCCAACACTGCCGATCACGTACGCATTCACGAAATCTGCGGTCATCTCGGCCAAGCCCAACGGACAATTCTTTGCGCTGACTCTTTTGCCCAGGAGGGCGGACTGCAGCATGCCTGCTGAACCATTAAAGTCTAGCTGTCCCATGGCACTACTGGCATAAACGGCGATTTGGTCTCCAGGCACTTTGTCGGTGATCGTTTGCCAGGGGATTCCAAGCGATTGGATGGCGTCAGAGGCGCCAAAAACAGTCAATTGCAGGCCTCTTGGGTGACTGCGGGATTGATACAGTGCCTCGGGGTCAAAACCGGAGGGCAATTGGCCTGCGGAATTGACCTTGGAGGCCCGGCCATCGGGAAACAGAACATCGAGAGCCGAGCTCGTTGTAACTTTGACTTCTTGATCGTTGTAGCGCTCAACTTGCCATTCGGCGGGCAGCTGTTCGGGCAGCTGGCTCTTTCTCATTAAAAACGTCAGCGGCTCTTCGGCATGCGGTTGAAGCATCGCCTGCTTGTTGGCGCGATAGAAGTCAGGATCAAACAGATTGTTGGAGAGCTTTCGGATGAGCGTGTTATTGAGAATATGCGTTTCATCTGAACCACAATTCATCAAAGCAGCGAGAGCCTGCAGCGTCTTTTGCTGCTGCTCAAAAGAGAGTTGGTCATAGACCAGACGCCGGTAGCCATGGTGTCCTGAACTGCGTCCTGCCGGATTAATGCCGCCGAAGCCGACGATTACAGGCAGTCTTGTCACGTTCCGAATCCTTGCAGCGAGTAGGACAATTGTAAGCGGTAAAAGTCGATAAAAGCCAGCGCCGGGGTCAGATCTTTTCTAACCCAACCGGCACTAAACCAGTTCGACGGCAATGGCAGTTGCTTCACCGCCCCCAATGCACAATGAGGCAATCCCTTTACTCTTATTCGCGCGTTTTAAGGCATGAATGAGCGTCACAATGAGTCTCGAACCTGTCGAACCAATCGGATGGCCTTGAGCACAAGCACCGCCATAAACGTTTACTTTCTCCGGATCGATGCCCACCTCTCGGATTGCCAGCATGGTGACCATTGCAAACGCTTCATTGATTTCAAAAAGATCAACATCATCTAATGACCACCCAACTTTGGTCAGCAATTTTTTGATCGCATCAATGGGGGCTAACGTGAATTCGGCGGGATGCCTAGAGTGGGTGCTGTGCCCTAAGATTCTGGCCACGGGGGTTAAGCCTTGCGACTGAATTGCATTTTCGCTCGCCAATACAAGTGCAGAGGCGCCATCAGAAATCGAGCTCGAGTTGGCTGCAGTCACGGTGCCATCCGATTTAAACGCGGGTTTGAGGGCTCTGATTTTGTCTAAATTGGCATTGCCTGGCTGTTCATCTACGGAAATGATGCGCTCGCCCTTTCGGTCTCGAATGGTAATGGGTTCGATTTCATCCTGTGAAGCGCCAGATTCTATCGCGGCTAACGCTTTTTGCAGACTTCCAATGGCGTAATCATCCATTTGCTCGCGAGAAAGTTGAAATTGATCGGCAACATCCTGTGCAAAGGCGCCCATGAGCCTGCCGGTCTTGGCATCCTCGAGGCCATCGGTGAACATACAGTCCTCCAATTGACTGTGGCCCATGCGAAGTCCTGCCCGAGCTTTGGGCACAATATAGGGGGCGTTGCTCATACTCTCCATGCCCCCAGCGATCATGATCTCATTGGTCCCGGCTTTGATTAGGTCGTGGGCGAGCATGGTAGCTTTCATGCCTGAACCGCACAGCTTGTTGATGGTTGTCGCTCCGACGCTATCAGGAACGCCAGCATCGATGGCTGCCTGCCGGGCGGGGCCTTGCCTCAGCCCCGTCGGTAAAACGCACCCCATAATGACTTCATCGACTTTTGATCCTTCGATCTGGGCGCGAGCCAGCGCACCCCGGATTGCGGCCTCACCGAGCTCAACGGCAGAAAGACCTGCGAGATCTCCCTGAAGGCCTCCCATGGGGGTTCGCGCGCCTGCGGCGATATAGACGTGTTGACTCATAGATTGATCCTAAGAATTTTTAAAAATTAGCGTCAGAGCCTTGTTTGAAGGCCGCCAAATCATAAACCAAGGCTCAATTGATAACTACCCCGGCGGATCTGGCCGGCTTGGATGTGCTATCATTTTCGCGGTTATTTATCTGGAAGAGGAGAGCAGGCATGTCGAGTCAAGCAGAAGCAGCGTTGACGATTTTCAAGTCACTTGAAGGACAAGAAGAAGGGGTAGGGTCTTGGTTTGAAGTTGATCAGGATCGGATTAACCTTTTTGCCGATGCAACCATGGATCATCAATTTATTCACATTGACCCTGAAAAATCTGCAGAATTGTCGCCCTACAAAGTCACGATTGCACATGGGTTTTTAACATTAAGTTTAATCGTCCATTTAGGGGGCACGGTCCCAGTTCCCAGGCCTGATGCGCTTGAAGGCGTATTTATGGGTGTGAATTACGGGCTCGACAAAGTCCGTTTCCCAGCGCCCGTTCCAGTGGGGTCGAAAGTCAGGGCTCGCCACACGCTCATGCTGGCTGAACTTAAGGCGCCAAATACAATTCAGTTAAAGCGGGAAGTCACCATCGAGCTTGAAGGTTCGAGTAAGCCCGTTTGCGTTGCAGAATCGCTCACAAGGCTCATGTACGGCTAGAGGGTCGAGGGATGCTCGTAAGGCAGAAGGAGATTAGATCATGGCGTCTGTAACGGTCATTGAGGAATCCGACGTCATCCAAAGCATTCAGGATGCGTTGCAATATATTTCGTACTATCACCCGGTCGATTTTATCCGGGCTATGCATGCTGCTTATGAGCGAGAAGCGTCAACCGCAGCGAAAGATGCGATGGCGCAAATTCTGATCAACTCAAGGATGTGTGCCGAAGGACATCGACCGATTTGTCAGGACACTGGGATCGTCAACGTGTTTGTGTCTGTGGGTATGAAAGTCCGTTTCAATACGGATTCTTCCCTCGAGGATTTGATCAATGAGGGCGTACGACGTGCCTATGCGTTGCCCGATAATGTATTGCGGGCCTCAGTTCTGGCTGATCCGGCGGGTCGCAGACTCAATACCCAAGACAACACGCCCGCAGTGATCCATGTCGAGTTGGTGCCGGGGGACGAGGTGAGTATTCATGTTGCTGCAAAGGGTGGTGGCTCGGAGGCCAAATCTAAACTTGCGATGTTGAACCCCGCCGACAGTATTGTGGACTGGGTGACGCGCACTGTTCCGACGATGGGGGCGGGATGGTGCCCTCCGGGTATGCTGGGGATCGGAATTGGCGGTACCGCAGAAAAAGCGATGCTGTTGGCTAAACGCTCGCTGATGGATGAAATTGATATCCAAGAATTAATCGCCCGGGGCCCGCAATCGCGAATCGAAGCGTTGAGGCTCGAGATCTTTGAGAAGGTCAACGGGTTGGGCATTGGCGCCCAAGGCTTAGGCGGGCTTACGACCTTGCTGGACGTCAAAATTATGGATTACCCCACCCACGCTGCCAACCTGCCTGTGGCGATGATACCCAACTGTGCGGCGACCCGGCACATTCATTTTACACTGAACGGCGACGGACCCGCTGAGTTAGAACCGCCGAAACTCGAGGATTGGCCAAAAATCACTTGGGATGGCGCGTCGGGTGCTCGGCGGGTGAACCTCGACACGGTGGGGCCTGCAGAGGTGCAGTCCTGGAAGCCGGGAGAGACCTTGCTCTTGTCTGGAAAAATGCTGACCGGAAGAGATGCTGCCCATAAACGGATTCGCGATCTTTTCGCAGCGGGGGAGTCCTTGCCTGAAGGCGTTGATCTGAAGGGTAAATTTATCTACTACGTTGGACCAGTGGATCCCGTTGGGGATGAAGTCGTAGGCCCAGCGGGACCGACGACAGCGACACGGATGGATGGCTTTACCGAAATGATGCTGGCTCAGACGGGCTTGCTGGGCATGGTGGGCAAGGCGGAGCGCGGTCCGGTCGCCGTCGAAGCAATAAAGCGGCATGGCGCTGTCTATTTAATGGCGGTCGGCGGTGCGGCTTTCCTCGTCTCTAAAGCCATCCGAAAATCCCGGGTCGTAGCGTTCCCAGAATTGGGGATGGAGGCCATTCATGAATTTACGGTTGAGGATATGCCGGTCACGGTCGCAGTCGACAGTCAAGGTGAGTCGGTCCACGAGACAGGTCCTCGACTGTGGCAAGGGAAGATCGGAATGATCCCGGTTGCGCCTGTGGCTTGATCGTCTCTATCGGCCCGACGCAAGTCAGCAGAAATCGAGTCGATGATGGAAATTGAGTCGATGATCGAAATTGAGTCGGTGATGAAGGAGAGAGGCGACAATGGACCTTTGTCGAGCGCAAACAGGTTACACTTGCGATCAGTGTTAGGGGTAGTGCTGATGTGTCTAAAAATACGAGCGATTTATTCGAGTAAAAGCGATGGCCGGCGTCGGCCGGCAGCACAGGGATGGAGATAGAGAGGAGTGTCAAGCAATATGTCTGAGTCCGGAAGTGTTGTTGATCAGCTCTATTTAAACGCAGAGCAGCTATCCCAAGATTTTTCGTTGTTTCCACGGAAAGAACCCGCAGCTGTCGTCAAGGGGTTGCTGACCGAGCGAGAAATTAATGCCCAGGTTGAGCGCCTGAGGGGCATGGAGGTTGATGCTTACATCGCGGCAACGGTCGCGCCTACCGAGGAATCGACTCGGCCCGGGGCAAAAGCGATCATCAATAGTTTGAATGTGCCTGTGAGTAATGAGCAATCCCTGGGGCCATTTTTTAGTTGCGAGCTGACGTTAGATTTCCAAACAGGGGCCAGAAAAATAGGTGTCCTGGCACAAGACCGCAGTCACGCGACGGGTGTCTGGGGCGCAGAACATCATGCGCTTGCGGCGGAGCGGGCCAGCAGTTTCGCCATTCGAAATTTACCGATTCTGACCTTGATGGATACGCCTGGCGCTGACCCTTACGAGGATGCCAATGCTCAAAACCAAGCGCACAGTATTTCTCGACTGATTGCGGAATTGTGTAATGTCGATGTTCCGACCTTGGGGATTATCATCGGGCAAGGCTACTCTGGCGGCGCGATTCCTTTGGCAGCGAGCAATTTGCTGCTGAGTCTTCGGACCGGAGTCTTCAATACCATTCATCCTAGATCCCTTGCCAATTTAGTGCGGCGATATAATTTATCCTGGCAAGAATGCGCTCAGTCTGTGGGTGTCTCGTCCTATGAACTGTATCAGCAGGGTAATATTGATGGGATTGTCGATTATGATCCGGGAGAAACGCAAAAAACCCAGCATTTGCTGGATGTCATTGTCACTGGGATTGAGTCGATTGAGAGTGGTGCGCGGCAGTTCGTTGCGGATCATCCTGAAATCCTGTCGCACTACCACCGTAATATCACGCGTTACCTTAACCCGTCAGAATATTTGTCTGCGGTCAACGCGAGCTCAACACTGAAGCTTCGAACGTCCCCGACTGAATACCCCAATGTCTTTGGCGTTGCTTATCGTTATTTGCGCTATCTGGGCTTGCGCAAACGTATTAAAGCAACTACCACGACGCAATATGGCCGTCTTGTGGATGTTGAGATTCCCGAAGGGGAATTAGCCTCTCGAATGCATCGGGAACGTCGAAGTGCCTTTTTGTCCTGGCTGCAGGATCCTGACCGAATTCTGTACGAAGAACAGCTGAATAAAGCGTGGAGTGCCTTTCAGGACAAGCGGGTTCATCAAGCTGACGAACAGGGCGTGATCCGCACGCTGTTATTTGGTGAACCTAAGAAAAACTTTGAGCGTGCGCAAAAAGATCTAACCCTTGAGCTGGGTCTCTATCTTTTTAATCGATGGAAAGGCAGTGCCAGCGATAATTTGTTGGCGCTGGTGAGCTATCTCAATAGTTATGATACCAGCGCGTACCTTCTGACCACCGCAGACATCCGAGATGTGAAGGCACTGCTTCTAGCAATGTCCGCCTCCGACCAGCCAATGATTCTCTGGCTAAAATCCAGGTTCAGTTTTGAGGGTCGAAAGCTCTTCGATGGCGTTTTTATCGAACAGAAAAACGCTGATTATCTGAAGGCGGAGCTGGCCAGTGAGCTGAATCTGATCATCGAGGAATCAAATCTTTATGACGCTGAACGCATCGCCGGCGCGCCGCTATCCTTAGAAACCCAAACCCTTCTATCCCAGGTGGACCCGGGAGGCTCCCAGCTGCCGCTGAATCGCTGTCTTTTGGAAGATTTGCTGTGGTCTCAAATTCGTCGCAAAAGCGATGGGCAAGGACTGCCATCAGAGCAGGATACAACGATCGTTAATTTGTTGCTGGATGATGATGTTGGTCCTGGGTTTATTCAGGAATGCCGAAACCTCATTGTGTTTTCTGCGGTGTATGAGGCACTGTTGGGTGATTTGGTGTCAATTGCACGAGAGGCCCAAGACTCAAGAACGCTGGCCGAGGGGACCATCGAGCGACTGTTGTCGTCTGCTGCTGAGCAAGTCTCCATCTTGCCGCTGTTTGCTGAAGCGTCCCCGGAAGGGATCCGCCGAGACTTTGCGACTTGGAGCGAACGACTCGGCCAGTACAGCCAGGCCAATACATTTCTGAAGTCGGTGGAAGAGTGGATGCGAGGCATTCACAAGGATAAATCTGACACGCTGTTTGTTGTGATCAGCCATATTTTCGAGCGGATTTTGCCTGGCTACCATGAGGCAAAGCGGCTGGGTAAACCTTTTGCGGGTCGGCTCGAGCCCGTCCGCATCGGTCGTCGTAAAGATTTTTGGAATCGATTGACGATTGCTTATAGAGACTTGCTCTTTAACGAGATATTAACCCGGGAAAAGCGTTCTAAGAAAACCACCTTCGAAGCGATCAGAGATGAATTTATCGCAGAGTTCGAAGAAACCAACGCTAACCTCATGTCTGCCAATCCAGTCGCTTTTCCAACCTTTCGGCCATCGATAGAATCAGCCCTCAAAAACGGCATTCGTCCCCATGGATTGATTACGGGAGTTGGCCATTTTAAAGGTGATCAGGGTACCTATCGTGCTGGATTCGTTATTTCTAACGTGGCCTTTCAAGCTGGTAGCATCGATAACTCTGATTGTGTCAGGTTTTGTAAGTTACTGGTCGATTGTGCGACCCAGCGTCTGCCCGTGGTTTGTTTCATTTCCAGTGGTGGTATGCAGACGAAGGAGGGTGCAGCCGCCTTGTTTACGATGGCCGTGGTGAACGACAGGATTACCCGGTTCGTCAGAGACAATGATTTACCAATTATCATGTTTGGTTATGGCGATTGTACGGGTGGTGCCCAGGCCAGTTTTGTGACCCATCCACTGGTTCAGACCTATTATTTTTCTGGGGCCAGCATGCCCTTTGCCGGTCAAACCGTCGTTGAGAGAAATCTGCCCTACACATGCCTGCTGAGCAATTACTTGTCGTTGACGCCGGGATCGATGCAGGGGTTGGTTAAGCATCCGTTTGCCGAGGAATTAGACCAGGCCCTCCGAGGGGTTGATCCAGCGCTGCCAGTACCCGCAGAAACTGTGGTCGAAGTCGTCGATCGCGTCATGGCGGGACGCCTTAAGGGATCAGAGCCCGAGAGCACGGCTGCCGTTGCAGGGGAGGTGATGGCTCGACCGGTACATAAAGTCCTGATACATGCGCGTGGTTGTACAGCAGTAAAGCTGGTGCGAAAGGCGCTGCAAGAAGATCTCCATGTCGTTCTCGTTCAGAGCGATCCTGATCTGAATTCTGTGCCTGCGGATATGGTGCGCGGCGCCGGCGAGCAAGGGACTTTGGTGCCCATCGGCGGCAACACCTCGGATGAAAGTTATCTCAACGCACTGAGTATTTTGAATATCGCAGAGTCTCAAGGCGTTGATGCCCTCCACCCTGGAATCGGATTTTTGTCAGAGACACCCAACTTTGCGGCGCTGGTGCGTCAGAAAGGGATTAATTTTATTGGGCCCAGGGTCATGAGTATGGAGACCATGGGTAATAAGTCGAATGCGATCAGCACAACGATGAGCATTGATGTTCCGGTGGTTCCCGGCAGTCATGGCATCGTGGATTCCTCAGAGCGTGCGCTTGAGATTGCTGAGCAAGTTGGATATCCGATTTTGCTCAAGGCGGTACACGGAGGTGGCGGTAAAGGTATCGTCAAAGTAGAGCGTGCCGAGCAGCTCCATCAGCAATTTCACCAGGTGACCACTGAGGCAAAGAGCGCGTTTGGTAATGGTGATATCTATATCGAAAAATGCGTAACGTCATTAAGACATATCGAAGCGCAGATATTGAGAGACACTTTGGGCAATACTCGGGTGATCGGGCTGCGGGATTGTAGCGTTCAACGCAACAACCAGAAACTGCTTGAAGAGTCTGGATCAACGTTGCTGTCAGAATCCTTGCGTGCGCATGTTTTTGCTTGTGCAGAGAAGATTGCCGAAGCCGTCGACTACGTGGGTGCCGGTACAGTGGAGTTTATCTACGACGTGCCCAACGACGCGATTTATTTCATGGAGATGAATACCCGACTGCAGGTTGAACACCCTGTGACTGAGGCCGTCACCGGTGTCGATATTGTTCAGCAACAGTTTCATATTGCGTCCGGTGGCTCGATCGAAGCGTTGAACCCTAAGGAATCTGGTTATGCGCTTGAAGTGCGGGTCAATGCAGAGCGGGCGGCAATCGATGCCG
>Ga0209631_10008152_pt1 | contig 10282 bp, 12 predicted proteins | sample COG_08_FD_184752 | JGI IMG/M metagenome (GOLD analysis project Ga0209631, IMG submission 184752) | Pelagic Microbial community sample from North Sea - COGITO 998_met_08 (SPAdes) (version 2) | ecosystem: Environmental > Aquatic > Marine > Neritic zone/Coastal water | place: Helgoland, sampling...
CTGCCGCATGTCCGTCGAGATCATCATGGACCGGTGGGACGCGACGGTGAAACGTCATCGCTACGAGACGTTCTGCTACGGCCCAAGATCGTGCGCGCTGTATCGTGCTGGGCGACTTCGGACGGTTCCGTGGAAGGGAGGCCCGGCCTGGGAGGAACCAGAGTGGCTGGACGATGAGGCCACGTCGCATCGTGGGCCGGATGAGTGACCCGATTCCCTGTGATCTACGGCCTAACAAGGAATTGCTGCTGTCCGCGTTCGCTTGGCGGGCGACTCATTGCGGTCGCTGGCGCGCGGGCGGGGTGCGGCAGCAGAATGCCGAGATGTTAGATCGTTCGACGTCTGGGTGCGGCAGACGTTCCAGCAAGAGAGACCATAGATGTCACGCTTCTGCTTCCTCCTGTCGCTCGTCCTGTCTTCCTGGGCCCGTTGTGGAGTCGCTGCGCAGGCCAGCCCACCCAACGTTGTGCTGATCATTACCGACGACCTGGGCTACTCCGACTTGGGCGCCTACGGGGCCACGGACATCCGGACGCCCGCGATCGACGGGAACGGCGAAGCCGGTGTGCGGCTCACGGATGTTTACTCGAACGGGGTCTTGTGCAGTCCTACGCGAGCGGGCTTGATCTCCGGCCGATACCAGCAGCGGTACGCGCTAACCGTACCTCTCGGTGGTCGGCAGGATAGCCGGGGCCTCATTGTGACCGGCAATTCGCTACCTCAACCCTTGAAGGATGCCGGGTACGCGACGGGCCTGATCGGCAAATGGCACCTCGGCAGCCAACCAGAATTCAGCCCGAACGCGCACGGCTTCGACTACTTCTTCGGCATGCTCAAGCGCGAGAGGGTCAACCGACGCAGGTACCTGACCGTGGCCGATGCCCGCGCCGACGTCTTCGACTACATCAAAGGCTTCCACAACCCCAGAATCCAGCGGAGGCTCGACTCCCGCACCGATGAGATCAGTGCCTTAACTCACCTGTCCGCGAAAACGGGGTAGAACCATGCACCGCCCAAGATTCGGTACCGACGCAGTTCTCCTCGCAGTGGTCGCTTCGACGATAGGCGGCTGTGTCGACTTCGGTGGCCCAGATCGTGTCCCTGAAGCGATGCGGAGCGACAGCGCCGGAATCGAGGTCGTTCTCAACTCGATCGCGGCCACGGCCGTGCCAGTCTACGCCACCCTAGACAGCGTGCCTAGCCTGCACCTCGGCTCACTGGATGGGGCCCCAGAAGAACAGTTCGGTGAAGTCAACGATGTGCTCCCTCTTGCCAACGGAGGTGTCGCGGTCCTGGACGGCCAAGCCGCTCTGATCCGACTGTTTGACTCGGACGGAGCGTATCAGTTGACGCTCGGCACGAGGGGGCAGGGCCCGGGAGAGTTCCAGAGCCCGATCGCACTAGCGCTCCTGCCCGGCGACACGCTGGCTGTGTTCGACGCCGGGCCGAGGCGGATCACGCGCTTCGGCCTGGACGGCTCGCTCGGCCGAATCACAACGCTCAACGACACTCAGGCCCGGATCGTTGCCGCGGGGTTCCTGCCCGACGGTAGACTGGTCGGCCAGTCGCGGTGGCTTGCTCCCGGTGGAGGACCGCTCCCTGGACCAGAACTCACGTTTGGCCGTGACTCGGCGGTCCTGACAATCTTCAGGGGCGACGGCGCGGTCGATGATACCGTCGACGTGGTGCCGGGCCGAGAGACCCTGACAAGCGTCACGAGGAGCGGGCAGGGCTTCTCTGTGTTCCGACGGTCAGCGGCCTTCGGGCGGACCAATGTGTTCACGACTCATCCGGACGGGGTCTGGTCTTCGGAGAACGATCGATTCGAACTCCGCCTCCGCCACACCGAGGGTGGACGGCTCCTGCGCATCGTGCGTGCTCCCGGGCTCGAGAAGGCCATTGAAGACGATCTGGCTCGGGTCATATATGAGCGGGCTCTTGCCGAAGCGGAGACGCCAGATGACAGACGCCGCACGGAGGAATGGTACGCCCTCTCCCCCAGACCTGACCGGCAGCCTGCGTTCGACCTCCTCGTCGCGGACGAGAGCTCGCGCCTGTGGGTACGTGAATGGTCGACTCCCGGGCCCACGTCCCGCTGGTGGGTGTTTGAGGGAGGTGGGGCTGTCCTGGGGTTCGTGGATGTCCCCACTTCGTTGAGGATCAGATCCATACGCTGCGAATGGGTTTGGGGGGTGGAGCAGGACGATCTCGACGTAAGCTATGTGGTGCGCTACGCACTGAGGGGGGAGGGCGTCTGCTGATGCCCGGGCCGGGGCTCCTCCTGCGGCGGTGCCCCTCAGGATCGCGGCCTTGCGGCCTCCGCTAGCTACCGGGACTGTTATTTCTAGGTGCGATCGGTGAGGGGGCTGAATGGCAAGAGCCATGAAGGGCACATGATGAGGCGGCTGCCTATCGGCCTGACGCTGGCTGCCGGACTTGTCCTGCCGTCCATCGTCGAAGCCCAATCCCTCCGCGGCCTGGTTGTGGAGCGGGACACAAATCGCACCATCGAGCTCGCGACTGTTCTCATGACCGGCGAGAAGGGAGACACGATTGCCTCCGCTCTGTCGGACGAGAACGGCTTCTTCATGCTGGAAGCGGACGAAGGCGGCCGCTACACACTCATTGCCGAAGGACTCGGTTACCGGGCCATCGTGGTTGGGCGGTTCGACCTCGAGGACAACGAAGACCGCGTCGTGGAGGTGACCCTCGATCTCCGACCGATCGGGCTGCAGGGTCTGAATGTCGACGCGGGCGAGCCGGAGTTGAGGGGGCTCGCGGCGACTGGATTCTACGACCGGCTGGCTGCGGGGGAGGGGCACTACCTCCTACCCGGGCAGATCCTCAACAGCCGGGAGCGGTGGACTGCCCAGCTCTTCTGGGAGATGGACGCCGCAGTCGCCCGCGTCCGGCAGGCGGGCCGTGGGCCGTGGGACAATAGGGTGGAAATCAAGAACGTCGCCGGAATGTCCCTCTATTGCACGCCGCGGATCTTCGTCGACGGAATATGGATCCAGGAGCCCGCCCGGATGGTGCGCGTGGATCCGGACGAGTCGCTCCATGGCGATCGTGTCTCGGACGTCCCTAACCAGGCGCTGTCGGATTTGGTGCCAAAGGACGACCTCCTCGCGATCGAGGTCTATCTGGAGGGAAGTGTCCCCTCCCGCTTCGCTCGGGCGATGGAACTGGACGAAGCCGGGGACCCGCTGGTGTGTGGGGTGGTGCTCTTCTGGACGGCGGCGTACGCGGGTTAGGCCATGTGTGAGTTGTCCCGGCCCGGGCCCGTCAGGAGGACTCTACGCATGGATCGGCCATCCCACCCCTCGAGGAGGACGATCCAGCGGGCCTGGGGCAGTGACTCATAGTCATCTCATCGAGATCAGTTCTGTAAGACGGCGCTGCGTTTGAAGGCCGCGCCATCTGACAAGCGACCACTGTAGTCGGCTCAATTCGAGACCGTCGGACTCAAGTCAATCAGTCTCCGATGATCCCGGCGCGGTTCAGTCAACGGCGGTATCCAAACAGCGGCCGCTGCTGACACGGGTTAGAATCGGGTCACGCGCGGCTGCTTGCGCTCTTCATTTGGGTCCGTACAGCAGGTTTTCGCGACTGCATACAGAGCACAGGAGTACCATCGGAGTGAACACAACCGAGCCAGTTTCATGGCGCTGAACTACGACATCACTGAGGACGCCCTTTGGGTCATGACGTTTGCCGAGATGGCGGCGTTGCGGGACGATCGGGAAGCGATATCTCCCATCGATGTACTTCTCGGCCTCATGTTGCTGAGCGATCCCGAATTCTCGAAATCTGTCCCGAGTCTGGGTGCTCAACTTCTCCGAGCAGCGTGCTTCTCACCCGAAGACCTTCCCACGCTTCGCGCCTTGGGATGGAGTGACCTTCCGGATGAGCCCTCGTTCGGCGGAGCGATGAGTCCGGATGTGACGGACCTGGTCCAAGGTGCGATGCTCTGCGCTCGAGATTTCGAGACCCCCTACATCGGTGCCGAGCATCTTCTTGTGAGTGTCCTGGCGGGAGACTTCGGTCCCGAGGTGGCGCCATGGCTACAAGACTCAGGTCTCAGCGAGGCCGAGGTGTTCCGACAGTGGGTGGGTCGATTGCTTCGGCGCCATGGCGGAGACATCGATCTCGGCGATCCCCCCGTTGTGGAGGCTTGAACCAGAATGCCGGATCCTGCGGCGGGCCGGGCAGGAGGCTCCCGATACGTTTCGCTGAGGCAGTTTCTCTCGAACCCGATCGCGGCAGGTATGTGGTGAAGCAGCTTCTTGGCGCAGGATTCCTCTTCATGCTGAGCGTGACGTCTGCGTGCGACACGAACATACCTGCTGGATCTTGGGTCGGCTCGGTTACGGACAGTGCCGGCGTTGCCATCGTGACGAGCGGCGGCCCGGGCATGTGGGCAGACAGTACGTCCTGGACCGTTCACACTGAACTTCAGATTGGAGCATTCGGTGGTGACCCGCGATATCAGTTTGGGCAGGTCGGCTCCGTAGCCCTCAATGGGCAAGGCAACATTCTCGTAGTGGACCGCCAGGCTCGCGAGGTTCGAGAGTTCACTTCGCAGGGCGAGTTCGTTCAGAGCGTCGGCTCGCCGGGTCAAGGGCCGGGTGAGTTCGCGCGGGGAGTGACTGACCTCTTTGTGGTTGGGGGGGACACGATCCTCATTCCCGACGTTCGCAATCGTCGTGTCCATCGGTTTACGCCAGACGGCCGGTTTCTCGACGCGGCCCCACTCGACATCGGAGAGTATCGAGTCTTGAGGTCTCGCTGGTCTGCCGCGAGCAGCAAAGGCGTGATGCAGGTGCGACCGGCTACCCAGGGCGTTGGACAGGCGCCTGAGGATGAACTTCGCGTGGTGAGAGCAGACGGGAGCCTGGGCGCGGTGCTCCTGTCTCTGCCATCAGGAGGGCTTTTTGAACCCGGCGGAGTGTTACGGTACTTCACACCCGAGCCCATGTGGGGTCTCACCGATTCGCTCACCATCATGTACGGGGTGACAGACGAGTATCGAATCGGCCTCTATGACAGGGCGGGCAGGCTGAAGATGTTGATCGTGCGCGAGTACGTGCCGCGGCCTATCACCGACCGCGACGTTCGTGCCTTCTTCGCTTACCTGGACCGAGCGTGGATTGCGAACGGCGCGACACCAGAACGACTGAGGGAGAACCGACTGCGGGTCAGTTTTGCCGAGACCTTCCCCACCTTCTCAGCAGTCCATGAGGGCCACCTGGGCACGATCTGGGTCCAGAGAGTTCAGGCGCCGGGGGACCTGACGGACGAGCAGATCTCGCTCTACAACTTCATCGAGGATTTCGGAGCTCCGGATTGGGACGTCTTCGATGCCAAGGGCCGTTTCCTGGGTGTCGTCCGCATGCCACCACGCTTCCAACCGAGGCTCTTTGTTGGGGATGCCATTTACGGCGTTCAGCGTGACGAGCTTGATGTGCAGTACGTGGCCCGACTGAAGGTCAACAACCCAATGCGCTAGTGGGGAATTAGCCTGACCAGCGATGGTTTGAGTCGGGTCGGGCTCGTGAACTCCAAAGCACTCGCGTATCGGCGCCCACGGTGCGTTGGTGCCGGCGTGTGGCATATCCGCAGGACATGGTGCGTCCCTGGCGACCCCCGTCCCGGTTAAAGCCATGAACAAGGCTTCACGATGGAGTGACTCTTCTGCTGGTGGGCGCGGTCTTTGGCGCATTGACTCTCCTGCCCGAGCTGTCTCACCCTGCGATCGACTCGCATGTGTCGATTCGTCGACATACGAGATGGTGCGGGGTCAGATTGCCTGGATGACGCGTTTCATACGATCTCGCACTTCGTTGGCGAGGTCTCCGATGTCATTGCGCCCTGAGACGGCGAGCTGGCGCTCCGGATCGAGAATCGAGACGATGACTTGGCCCGCCTTCCCGGATTCGTAGACTACGACATTGCAGGGAAGAAGGAGCCCGATATCACGCTCCTCACTCAGCGCCGCATGAGCCAGAGCTGGATTGCAGGCTCCGAGAATTCGGTACTCCGGAAAATCCACATCGAGCTTCTTCCTGAATGTGGAGGCGACATCGATCCTCGTGAGAACGCCAAAGCCTTCGGAGTGCAGCGCTTCGGTGACTCTGTCTTCGATCTCGTCGACGGAGCCAGGGAGTGTCTTCTTGAACCCGTAGCCAAGTTCGTTCATCAGTCGCTCGTGGCTGGAAGCAGAGAGGTGGGTGCGTCCCGGTTTCGGGGTCTCATACCCGGCTCGATCCGTTAAAGAGCCGAAGCCCGCTGGGTTTGCCCGTGCTCTGAAAAGAATCGAAATTCGCCATGCCGCCTCACCTGGTCTCGGACATCGACTGAGCGATCGATGAGTTCGAAGGCCGACCGTTCACTGAGTCGGCCCCATACCTGCAACTCGACGACCCTGATTGACTGGTGCCGGAAACCAACCACTCGACCCGCGGGTGGATGCGGCCCAGCAAGCGATTGCCGTGGTCGCGTGACAGCTGAGCAGGAAGCGCTTCGCGCTTGTGCACATTCGGCCCGTGCATCAGAATCGAGGTCGGTCCGTAGCCCGGCGTCCTTTGTGGATCGTGTGCCGACCAGGGAGCGCGACGAGAGCCACCTCTCGCACGCTGGAACCGCGCCGATCACCAGCAGCAACAAGGTCAGGGACGATGCTCGATAACACGGACACACTGTTGTCCCTTGCGGAGATCGCAGCCGCATTTGCGGGGTTCGCCGCCCTGGTAAGCGTGATCCGACGAGGCACGAACCAGCCTGCGGATGCTGCCCACGACCTGCTGCGACTCCGTCTCGTGATCGGTGGCAGCGTCGCGGGGGTTGTAGCCGCCCTCGTTCCCGTTGGTCTGATCGGGTATGGCCTCGACTCGGCCATCAGTTGGAGGATCGCGGCGGTCCTGTTCCTGATTTTCGATAACGGGATTCTTGTGTCGTTCAGCGGCGCCTATAAACCCGTCCGAGGGACGTTCCCCCCCCCGATCTACTTGCCGTGGTGGTTGTCCTGTGCCTCGAACTCGTCGAGCAGATCAGCCTGATCGTCATTCTCTTCGGCTTGGTCCCGGGCAATGCGCCTGCGCTCTACGTTACGGCACTGATCGCAAACATCTGCCAAGCGGGTTTCATCTTCGTGCGCTTCGTCGGTTCGGCCTTTGGTAGCGAGATATCCGGGTCCGGGTGAGGGGATCCCAGCAGGTGGGGGGCTACCAGACAAGGAATGGCCGCAAGCCCCAAGCCGTGAGAGCGAGCACGACCTCCCGCGCCCTGAGGCAGGAGGAACGCGGTGCCGGCTCGCATACAATTGTTACTGACACGGTTTTCTGACAGGTACGCCTCACTTGTCATCGTGCGGCCCGTACAGCAGAGTCCCGAGTCTGTAGACGCCTCCAGGAGCTACGTGATGAGAATGCCGGCTTTGACGTTGCTGATGAGCGTGCATCTGGCAGGCTGCAGTGTCACCTCCATACGAACCAGCGCCGGGCCTGTACCCCTGGAGTACGGCAGTGCCTCCTCGTTCATACCTCTTGTAGCCGCGACTTCTGCGCCCTCTTCATGTGTCGCACCCGAGGATGCCCCGCTCGAACCTGGAGCAGAGGCGCTGGCCTTGTACTACCCTGGTCCGCCGCAACGGCAGGTGACGGTGACGCTCAATTCAGCCGGAGAACCGACGCGATACGTCGACGTGCGGGGTGACCTCGCGCAACCCGGTTCGAGCGCGCACGATCGGACAACGATCGGGCTCTACCTGGAGCAGGGCTATGCAGTTCTCAGCAATCGGCAGGCCACTGAAGTGCCAACCATGCTTGAGGTTCCCCTGGACGAGGTCCTCACATCCTCGAATCTGGGGAATCCGACGGCGATGATACGTGAGGTGTTGGAGACGTGCGGCGGAGCCATCTGACAAGCGCGCTGAGGCTGTGCTAACTGTGATTGAGCAGGCTGAGCAGGTGTGTCGGGACTGGTCGAGGGCTGCCTAAGTAGATTAGCCGCTCCTCAGGCATGGGAGATGTCGAATGGTCGTTACGGACCTGATGCCTGCTGCGCTGGAGGCGGCGGAGGGGTTAGAGGCAGGTCGGTGACAGTGGCGGTGACAAACCCCATCGTTGGGGGGGTGACCGACGTACGCGGCGTTTCACCGCAATCCGCGTAGAACAACGGCGTTCCATCGGTCACTGGCGGCCACCAGTGGCTGTCGTGGCCTTCTAAGCCGAATGTCGTAGGTTCGAGTCCTACCAGGCGCGTTACCGAGAGTCTAAGCCCTGACTGCCTTTCCCGGCCGACAGGGCTTTTGTTTTCCGCCTCGTGTGGAACTCAAGGGTATCGGCCGGGCAGGACGTCGTCCGTCCTGCGCTTCTCCGCAGGTGAGGAGTGCGCGCTCCATGCTTTTTGGGCGTCCGCCGAGATGGTACAGTCGACGACGGCCGACCTGCGATCGCACAACAGGTACTGACTCGCACGAGTGCGTCGTTGAGGCGACGCACTGACGTCCTTCGGCGCGGGACGTTCCACCGGGCTACACGTTTGTGCGCCTCATCGCCAGGGCGGGCGGAACGATGATGCGAAAGACGATATGGATTCAGTGGTATTCCCTAGGTACACCGAGCTCGTCCTCTTCAACCGATCGTGGAGCCGGGGGGAGACCGCGGCCATCATTCCTCCTGTCCTTTCCTCGTCGGAGTTCGCGGTGAACAAGAGTTCGAAACCCCTTTTCGACCAAGGCCGGTTTCCTTAGGTTTTCGCGCTTGGCCGGAACGGGCCTTGTGATGTTTCCCAAGGATCCAGACGTAGATGATTCTGGGTCGCGCAATGGTGGGCGTAGCTCAGTTGGTTAGAGCGCCGGATTGTGGTTCCGGAGGTCGCCGGTTCAATTCCGGTCGTCCACCCTGAATGGCTTGCAGTAAGGGGTTTTCTCACCATGTTCGGTGGGCGGCCAAGGGGCGAGAAGAAAGTTGTCCCTGAGGTGTTGACCCCCTAAGCGGCTTTATTATACTTACGGCTCGCAGCAAACGGCTGAGAAACTGAGCCGGGCGCTGCGTTTTGCTCGAAAGGAGTTCCCGTTCGCTGAAGCTGGCGTCGCGAGGATTGTCTGTTCGAGCCACAAGCTGATTGATAATCGAGGTTTTGAGTGTAATGAGCGGGCCTGAACGGCAGGCACTACGTCCTGCTGTATCCGACCGTAAGGTCGGCAGGTCAAACAACGTAGATTCCGAACGCTCGATCTAGTTACACAACGCAGTAGTACAGGTCGCGTTCGCATTCAGAGCTATTCATCAAGCTATTTCTCAATGGAGAGTTTGATCCTGGCTCAGGACGAACGCTGGCGGCGTGCTTAATACATGCAAGTCGAACGAGGGCTCCGGTGCTTGCACTGGAAGACCCGAGTGGCGAACGGGTGAGTAACACGTGACCAACCTGTCCTAGGGTGAGGGATAACCCGGGGAAACCTGGACTAATACCGCATGATGTCACACTTCCGCATGGTCGTGTGATCAAAGGGGGCCTCTACATGTAAGCTCTCGCCCAAGGAGGGGGTCGCGACGTATCAGCTTGTTGGTGGGGTAATGGCCTACCAAGGCTACGACGCGTAGCGGATCTGAGAGGATGATCCGTCACATTGGGACTGAGATACGGCCCAGACTCCTACGGGAGGCAGCAGTAGGGAATATTGCGCAATGGGCGAAAGCCTGACGCAGCGACGCCGCGTGTGGGAGGAAGCCTTTCGGGGTGTAAACCACTGTCAGAGGGGAAGAACCGCGACTTTTCGAACAGAGAGTCGTCTGACGGTACCCTCAGAGGAAGCGCCGGCTAACTCCGTGCCAGCAGCCGCGGTAAGACGGAGGGCGCAAGCGTTGTTCGGAATTACTGGGCGTAAAGCGCGGGCAGGTGGTCCGTTAAGTCGTCTGTGAAAACCCGGGGCTCAACCCCGTGGAATGCAGGCGAAACTGGCGGACTAGAGATCGGTAGAGGCTAACGGAATTCCTGGTGTAGCGGTGGAATGCGTAGATATCAGGAAGAACACCAGTGGCGAAGGCGGTTAGCTGGGCCGAGTCTGACACTCATCCGCGAAAGCGTGGGGAGCAAACAGGATTAGATACCCTGGTAGTCCACGCCGTAAACGATGGGCACTAGGTGCCGGGCCTCTAGACGGGTTCGGTGCCGCAGTTAACGCATTAAGTGCCCCGCCTGGGGAGTACGGTCGCAAGGCTGAAACTCAAAGGAATTGACGGGGGCCCGCACAAGCGGTGGAGCATGTGGTTTAATT